>OUNM010079318.1_pt1 | contig 11161 bp, 7 predicted proteins | sample 1769961 | NCBI WGS metagenome assembly OUNM01 (sample SAMEA3914820, study PRJEB12502) | metagenome | biome: forest; material: soil | place: USA | collected 2012-03-12 | depth 0.3 m
CGCCGCTGCCGGGCTGGTGGTGCGCACCGACGACGGCGTGCGCTTCACGCCGCCGGCGCTGCGCCGCGTGGTGATCGAGGCCGTCCCCGCCGTACGCCGCGCCGAGCTGCACCGCGAGCTGGCCGAGGTCGCCCCCAGCGCGGCCGAGCGGCTGCGGCACCGGGCCCTCGCCGAGCCGCGGCCGTGCGCCGGCCTGGCCCGCGAGCTCGGGCTCGCCGCGCAGGAGTCCGCGAGTGCGGGCTGCCGCGAGCTCGCGACCGAGCTGTACCTGCTGGCCGCCGACCGCTCACCGGTCGAGCTCGCGGACGAGCGGGTCGAGTGGCTCGCGACCGCCGTGGAGACCGGCGCCCCCGGCAACCGGGTCGAGCTGGTGCGCCGCGCGCTCGCCGACTTCCTCGACCAGCCGGCCACCCCTGCACAGGCGGTGCGGGTGCGACTGGCGATCCCGGAGCTCGCGGGGTCCGGCGTCGCCGCGCTCGACGAGGTGCTGACCGCCGCCCTGGCCGACGCCGGGGACGACGACCGGCTGGTCGCGATGGTGCTGCTGCAGCGGGCGCGGGTCGCGCTGATGGAGTCGCGCCCCGAGCAGGCGGTCAGCCGGGCGGAACGGGCCGTCGCGCTGCTGCACCGCGCGGGTGACCGGGCCGGCGAGGCCGCGGCACTGACGACGCTGGCCGTCTCCACGCGCTGGACCGGCACCGGCCGGCACGACGAGCACCTCGCGGCCGCGCTGGCGCTGGTGCCGGCGACGGAGCCGCCGGCCCCGGGACTGACCCACGTGTCGCCGACGTACATGGCCGCGCGGTTCGCGCTGTACGACGACCGCCTCGCCGAGGCGTGGTCGGCGTTCCTCTCGATGCTCGCGCAGGTCGAGCGCGGCGCCGGCATGGACCAGGTGCACGTGCTGCGCTGCCTGGTCGAGGTCGGCGTCCGGCTCGGTCGCTGCCGCGACGCCATGGAGTACGCCGCCCGCGCGGCTCGCGTGGGCGAGGAGTTCGGCCTCGACGCGCACACCGGCTGGTTCATCACCGGCCTGGCGGAGCTCGCCGGCGGCGACCTCGACACGGCGCGGACCCTCGCCGAGCGAGGAGCGCTCGCGGCGGAGGAGCGGGGCGACGTCCGCTACCTCCAGCGGCACCTGCTGCTGCTCGGCCAGGCGCACCTGCGCGCCGGCGACGCGCACGGCGCCCGCGACGCGCTCGGCCGGATCCGCGAGATCGAGGCCGCGCACGGGATCAGCGACCCGACCGTGAACCGCTGGCAGCACGAGCTGGTCTCGGCCCTGGTCGCCCTCGGCGCGCTCGACGAGGCCGAGGGCCTGGTGGTCGCGGCCCGCCGCGCCCTCGACGGCCGGCCGGGCACCGACGGCGTCGGCGCCCAGCTGGACCGCGCCGAGGCCGAGCTGCTCTGCGCGCGGGGCGACCTCGATGGCGCCGCCGCGCTGCTGGACCGCGCCGCGAAGGTCTGCGCCGACATCGGCATGCGACTCGACCTCGGCCGCACCCTGCTCGCCCGCGCGCACCTCGAGCGGCGCAGCCGCCGGGCCGCGGCGTCGCGGGCGGCGCTGGAGCAGGCGGAGGTTTGCTTCGCCGCGATCCACGCCCGCTCCTGGCTCGAGCAGGTCCGCACCGAGCGCGCGCCGGAGCCCCCCGCCGTCACCGACGACCCGCTGCTCGGCCGGCTCACCGAGACCGAGGCGCGGATCGCGCGGCTGGTCTGCCAGGGCGCGAGCAACCGGCAGATCGCCGAGCGCACCTTCCTCAGCGTGAAGACCGTCGAGGCCTCGCTCACCCGGATCTACCGGAAGCTCGACGTCCGGTCGCGCACCCAGCTCGCCACCCTCCTGGTACCCGCCCCGGCCGAGTAGGGCAAGGGTTTCCCCTCTACCCCCCGCCGCCGGGGCGTTCCTAGGTTCGTGCTCCATCACTCACACCCAGGCAAGGGAGCACCAATCCCCATGAGAACCAGAACGCTGCTCGGGGCGGCTCTGGCGGCCTCGGTCGCGGGCGCACTCGCCCTCGGCACCCAGGTCGCGGCATCCACCGCTGCACCGACCTCCGCCACCTCGGCACACCACGGCGCGACCACCCACGAGGCCCAGCGCGCCGCGGCCGACTACATCGTCGACCACCGGTCGGCGTTCGCCGCCGGCCGGCACGACGCCTTCCAGCGATCCAGCACGACGGCCGGCACCGACGGCACCCAGTACGTCGCCTACGACCGCACCTACCGCGGGCTGCCGGTCATCGGGGGCGACGTCGTCCTCGCGGTCGACAGCTCCGGCAAGGTCACCGGCCGCAGCGCCACGCTGCGCAGGCCGATCAGCCTCGCGTCGGTCACCCCACGGGTGTCCGCCCGCGAGGCGGAGCGCACCTCCCGCGCCCGGGTCGGCCAGGTCCGTCGTACGACGAAGCCGCAGCTGGTCGTGCTCGCCCACCACGCGCCGCGGCTCGCCTGGTCGACGCTGGTCACCGGTACCACCCGAAACCGGCCGACCAGGCTGACCGTCTACACCGACGCGGTCACGGGCAAGGTCCTCGGCAGCTGGGACCGGGTCGTCGACGGCAGCGGCAACGGGTACTACTACCCGGGCGTCAGCATCGGCACCTCCCTGAGCGGCTCGACGTACCGGATGGCCGACTCGTCCCGCTCGGGTGTCTCGTGCGCGAACCAGGCCGGCACCATCTACACCGGCGCGGACGACGTGTGGGGCAACGGCTCCGGCACCAGCCTCGAGACCGCGTGCGTCGACGTCCTCTACAGCGTCGACAAGGAGGTCGACATGCTGTCGGCCTGGCTGGGCCGCAGCGGCGTCAAGGGCAACGGCACCAGCTACCCGTCCCGGGTCGGCCTGAACGACGTGAACGCGTACTTCGACGGCACCAAGACCAACTTCGGGCACAGCCAGGACAACGCCCGCCAGCTCACCGCGATCGACATCGTCGCGCACGAGAACGGCCACGGCGTCTTCGAGTCGACCCCGGGTGGCTCGACCGGCGACAACGAGACCGGCGGCATGAACGAGGCGACCGGCGACATCTTCGGCGCCCTCACCGAGGCGTACGCGAACAACCCGAACGACCCGGCGGACTTCACCGTCGGCGAGGAGGCAGACCTGGTCGGGCAGGGGCCGATCCGCTACATGTACAACCCGAGCATCGTCGGCGACCCGAACTGCTGGTCCTCCAGCATCAAGAACACCGAGGTGCACGCGGCGGCCGGCCCGCTGAACCACTGGTTCTACCTGCTGTCGCAGGGGTCCAACGCCTCCCCGGCCTCGCCGACCTGCAACGGCTCCTCGGTCACCGGCGTCGGCATCCAGACCGCGGGCAAGATCTACTACAACGCAATGCTGATGAAGACGACATACTGGACGCACGGCAAGGCGCGCATCGCGACGCTGACCGCCGCGAAGAACCTGTACGGCACCACCGACTGCACCACGTTCAACCGGGTGAAGTCGGCCTGGGACGCGATCTCGGTCCCCGCCCAGTCCGGTGAGCCGACCTGCGGCACCACCGGTGGCGGCGGCACCTGCACCGAGGTGACGACCACCGGTACGGCGACGTCCGGGTTCTCGACGTACAAGCCCACGTCGTCCGGCTTCGCGGTCACCACGGCCGGCACCATCAACGGCTGCCTGACCGGGCCGGCCGGCACCGACCTCGACCTCTACCTGCAGAAGCGCAACACCAGCGGCACCTGGGTCGACGTCGCGGCCAGCGAGAGCTCGACGCCGAACGAGACGATCACGTACTCGGCCGGCGCGGGCACCTACCGCTGGGACGTCTACGCCTACTCCGGCTCCGGATCGTTCACCCTCAAGTACGACGTGCCGTAGCTCGGGGTTCGGCACGTCCTGGAGAAACGCGGGGGCCCCGGCAACGCCGGGGCCCTCGCCCCTCTGCGGACGGTTGGCCGCTCCGGCTACGAGGGGGTGCACCGGAGCCCGCCACAGGGCGAACCCCTCGCTGCATGGGGTCAGCAAGGGGTTCTTGCCGACAACAAGGTGCTCCCTCCGAAGTCGGCACTCCAAGGGTCGCACGTCGGTGGTGACCTGTCAGCGATTTGTGCCAAGGCCGGGCGTGGCATCCCCAATTCTGGGACGGGTGCAAGATGGCCCCATGAACGGACTCGATCTCCTCGGCCCCGGGCAGCGGGGTCTGTACATCGGCGGCGCGTGGCGCGAGGCGGAGGGCGACAAGCGCCTGGACGTCATCGACCCGGCCGACGGGTCGGTGCTGACCGACGTCGCCGACGGGTCGATCAACGACGCGGTGGACGCCCTCGACGCGGCCGTCGGGGCGCAGGCGGCCTGGGCGAAGACCCCGCCGCGCGAGCGCGGCGAGATCCTGCGGACGGCGTTCGGTCTCATCACCGACCGGGCCGACCAGTTCGCGCACCTGATGAGCCTCGAGATGGGCAAGACCGTCGCGGAGGCGCGGGGCGAGGTGACGTACGGCGCGGAGTTCTTCCGGTGGTACTCCGAGGAGGCGGTGCGCATCCACGGTCGCTGGATGCAGGCACCCGCGGGCGGCAGCCGGCTGCTGACGATCAAGAAGCCGGTCGGCCCGTGCCTGTTCATCACGCCGTGGAACTTCCCGCTGGCGATGGGCACCCGCAAGATCGGCCCGGCCATCGCGGCCGGCTGCACGATGGTGGTCAAGCCGGCCAGCCAGACGCCGCTGACGATGCTGGCGCTCGCCGTACTGCTCGAGGAGGCCGGGCTCCCCGCCGGTGTCCTCAACGTCGTGACCACGAGCCACACGGGCGAGTTCAGCGAGACGCTCCAGAACGACGACCGGCTGCGCAAGGTGAGCTTCACCGGCTCGACCGGTGTCGGCCGGATCCTGGTCCGCCAGTCCGCCGACCAGCTGCAGCGGCTGAGCATGGAGCTCGGCGGCAACGCGCCCTTCGTGGTGTTCGAGGACGCCGACCTGGACGCCGCCGTCGACGGCGCGATGATCGCGAAGATGCGGAACATGGGGGAGGCGTGCACCGCCGCCAACCGGTTCCTCGTGCACAGCTCGGTCGCGGCGGAGTTCGCGGAGAAGCTCGGCAAGCGGATGGGAGCTCTCAGCGTCGGCCGCGGACAGGCCGACGGCGTCGACGTCGGCCCGCTGATCGACGAGAAGGCGGTCGAGAGCGTCAGCCAGCTGGTCACCGACGCCGTCCACGACGGTGCTCGCGTGGTCGTCGGCGGCTCGGCGCCGGAGGGGCCGGGCTACTTCTTCACGCCGACCGTGCTGCTGGACGTGCCGGCCGACTCGGAGATCAACGTGCAGGAGATCTTCGGCCCGGTCGCGCCGATCACGACGTTCGAGACCGAGGACGAGGCGATCCGGCACGCCAACGACACCGAGTACGGCCTCGCGTCGTACGTCTACACGCGCGACCTGGCCCGGACCATCCGGGTGGCGGAGTCGCTGGACTTCGGCATGGTCGGCATCAACAGCGGGCTGATCTCGAACCCGGCGGCGCCGTTCGGCGGCGTGAAGTCGAGCGGCTTCGGTCGTGAGGGCGGCTTCGAGGGGATCGAGGAGTACCTCGAGACGACCTACGTGGCGCTGCCGGCCGGCTGACCCAGCTGGTCGGCGAGGTGGGCCAGCCACAGGTCCCACCCGCGCACCAGCCGGTCGCGCCCGCGCACCGGACGCTGGTCGGAGACCCAGAAGCCGAAGACGTCGGCACCGTCGGAGGTGCCGTTGACGAACCGGATGGTCGTCGGCAGCGACGCGACGCGCACCGCACCCATCGCGGCGCTCGCGAGCCGCTCGACCGCGTCGCCGTACCGCTGGATCGTGAGGCGCGCGGGCGGCACCGACCCGCCGGGGAACCCGACGTCGAGGTCGAGCAGCACGTGGCCGTCGCGGCGCTCGAGGTGCCAGACGGCCGCCGGTGCGGGCAGCACCTCGGAGGTGACCGTGCGCTGCGCACCCTGGAAGAGCAGCACGTCGGTCGGTGACACCCGGCCGGCGGCGACGAACGCGCTGTCGCCGTCGTGGAACGTCCAGACCGTGCCCGGGAACCCGTACCGGATCCGGGCCGCCTCGCCGACGTCGTGCGCGATGCCGGCGGCGGAGTCGACGTCGATCTCCTCCGCGCCGGGCTCGAAGCGGTACCGGACGTCGCCGAGCAGCGCCGTCGTGGCCGAGAGCCAGTTGCCCAGCACGGACGCCTCGTCGTCGCTGCCGGCGAACGAGTCGTCCACCGTCAGCCGGTCCCGGTCGTTGTCGGCGGGGACCAGGTCGAGGCGGTACGACGGGTAGTCGGCGCCGTCCGCGACGGCGTCGATCGCGGTGATCAAGCGGGCCAGCGCCCGCTCGGTTCCGGCGCCGTTGTAGGTCACCTCGATCGCGGCGCCGGTCTCCGCGGAGGGCGTGCTCACCTGCGCGTCGGTGACCTCGCCGATCCGGTTCAGCCGGGTCTGCACGCTGTGCGCCTGGTCGAGTGCTGCGGAGCACGAGCTGAGGAGGGCGGCGGGCAGCGCCAGGGCCACCAGGACGGAGGCACGCGCCACCGCCCTCCGCCCCCCGAAGGTCCTCATGCGGAGAATGGTGACCCATCCGGAGCCGCCGGCGGACGGGAATCGAGAATGGGGTCGTGGACCTCACCGCCGACACCGCCGAGCAGTACCGCGACTTCGCCCTCGATGCCCGCGACTACTCACCGTGCTACGACGACTGGTGCACGCGGGTCGCGTCCGACGACGAGGTGCTGGCCTGGCTGGAGCGGCTGCCGCTGCCGAAGCGGCAGCCGAACATCGTGCTCGCCTCGGCCCGCTGGCACGGCGTACCGGCGCCGGGTCCGTACGACGCTTTCCGGTCCGCGCTGCTCTCCGACGACGGGACGATCGTCGCGACGATCCTGTCCCGGTCGACGCAGACGAACGAGGTCGGCCGGCTGGCGACGCTGGTGCCGGCCTTCGCTCAGGTCGCCTCCGGTCCGCTGGCGCTGGTCGAGGTCGGTGCGAGCGCCGGGCTCAACCTGTTCCCGGACCGGTACTCGTACTCGTGGGGCGACGGCACGATCGGGTCCGGGCCGCTGCTGACGGCGTCGGTGCGTGGCCCCGCACCGCTGCCGTCCTCGGTGCCGGGGGTCGCCTGGCGCGGCGGGATCGACCTGAATCCGCTGGACGTCACCGACGACGACGCGATGCGCTGGTTGTCGTACCTCATCTGGCCCGAGCACGACGAACGGCGAGCCCGGCTTGCTCAGGCCGTGTCGATCGCGCGGACCTCGCCGCCGGCCCTGGTGCGCGGCAACCTGCTGGACGAGCTGCCCGCGCTGGTCGCGTCGGCGTCGTCGTACGGGACGGTCGTGGTGTTCCACAGCGCGGTCGCGGCGTACCTCTCCGTCGACGACCGAGCGCGCTTCCACGCGATGATGACCGGCCTGGTCGCCGACGGCGCGTGCCACTGGGTCAGCAACGAGGCCCCGAACGTGCTGCCCGACGTGACCTCCACCGGTCCGGTGCCGCCCGACGCGCGCGGGTTCGTGCTCGGCATCGACGGGTCCGCCGTCGCGCTCGCCCATGGCCACGGGGCGTGGCTGCGCTGGCTCTGACCCACCGGGTGTGTTCCCTCACGCCTGACCTTGCCGGACCGCTACAGTCGCCCGTCGTGTGGACGACCTTCGACGCCCCGGGCGGGCCGCTCTCCTACCAGCGACGCGGCTCCGGTCCGCTCGTCGTGTGCCTTCCGGGCGGGCCGGGCATGGACCCCGCGGCCTACTTCGCCGGCATGGACCTGCCGGGCTTCGAGCTGCTCGTCCACGCCCCGCGCGGCACCGGCGAGTCGGCCGAGCCGGCCACGCGGGACGGGTACCTGATGTCGGCGTACGTCGCGGACCTGGAGAGCCTGCGCCGCCACCTCGGCGAGGAGCGGCTGCTGCTCTACGGCAACAGCCACGGAGGCATGCTGGCGCTGGCCTACGCGGCCGCCCATCCCGACCGGGTCGAGCGGTTCGTCATGACGAACGGGCCGGCGCGGATGGACGACGCCTTCGCGGCCGCGGCCGCGGAGACGGCGGCGCGGTTCGCCGAGGTCGCCCCGGACGGGCAGCAGCGGCTGGACGCCGCGGCGGCCGCCGGCGAGGCCCTGGACCGGGCTGCGGACGACGCCGGGAGGCGGCAGCACTTCCGCACGCTGATGGCGCGCTATGTCGTCACCGAGGGGCCCGCGGAGGCGGCGTACCTCGACCAGCTGTGCGCGGCGCCGATGAACTACGCGCCGGCCGACGTGATGTACGAGGAGCTGCTCGGCGGCCTGGACCTCCTCGAGGACGCCGACCGGGTGACGGCACCGGCGCTCGTCATCGCGGGCGAGCTGGACGTCACCGTGCCCCCGACCGCCATGCGCGCGATCGCGGAGGCGCTGCCCGACGCGACGTACCTCGAGCTGCCCGGCGTCGGGCACTTCGTGGAGGTCGAGGCGGCCGAGCAGTTCTCGGCCGCGGTGACGGCGTTCCTGGCGCCTGCCTGAAGCTTGCCTCTGACGGGGACCCCCGTCAGAGGTTGGCCAGCACGTCCTCGTTGTGGCGATGTCCGACCAGCTCGTACCCGATGACCGTGACCCATGGGGTGAACGCGACGACCAGCAGCGACCAGGTGAGGTTCGCGCCCAGCGCCGACATCGCGACGCCGGTGCAGAGCACCACGGCGGACAGCGCGATCAGCAGCAGGTGGAACGGGTCGAACGTGTGGCTCAGCTGCGCGTACAGCACGTAGAGCAGGCCGATGAAGATCGCGAGCGGGACCGCGAAGGCGAGCACCGTCTGGGTGTCGGTGAGCTCGGAGTGCTCCTCGAGGCGGAACGCCGCGGTGTGCAGCCCCGCGCCGACGGCGACCAGCGAACCGAAGAGCGGGACGTGTCCGTAGCCCCAGCCGAACCCGCGGCGGCGGTACGCGTGGAGGATCGCGCCGCTCGGGACCACGAAGTAGGTCCACCACATGCCGAAGGTGACCCCGACGCCGGCCAGGCCGAGCAGCACCACGTCGGGCGTCCAGCCGTCGACCGAGATCAACGCGGTGAGGGTGGCGGTGCCGCCGATCAGGCCCTCGCCGAGCGCGATGATCACGAGCAGGCCGTAGCGCTCGGCGATGTGGTGCGCGTGCCAGGGCGTGCCGTCCCCACGGTGCTCGGCGACGTACGGGCCGGCCATCTCGACGAGCATCAGCGGGATCGCGCACGCGAAGAACACCGGGATCGAGGTGTCGGCCAGGGCGAGCACCACCCACAGCGTCTGCGACACCACGAGCGTCCCGATGAAGATGCGGCAGGTCGGCGCGCGCGGGGGGTCCTGCCGGCTGGCGCGGAGCCACTGGAAGATCATCGGCACGCGCATCACGACGTACCCGAGGACGGCCACGCGGGTGTCCATCCCGTCGTCGTGGAGCAGCGACTCGAAGACGTCGGGCAGCCCGATCGAGAGGATGATCACGCCGACCATCTGCACCATGGTCGTCAGCCGGTAGATCCAGTCGTCGGTGTCGTACGCCGACGCGAACCACGAGAAGTTGATCCAGGCCCACGACACCGCGAACGTCGCGAACGCGAAGCCGAGGATCCCCTCCCAGACGTGGCCCTCGACGAGGAAGTGCGAGAGCTCGGTGGCGGCCGTGCCGAACGCGATCACGAACGTGAGGTCGAAGAGCAGCTCCAGCGGGGTCGCGGCGCGCCCGACCTCGTGCGGGTCGCGCCCGCTCATGCGTACGACCGTGTGCGTCATCCGCTCGGACATGGCCACACGCTAGTGCGGTGTCCCTCGGGATCCATCGGCTCCGACGGGTCAGGCGACCCCGAGGCTGGTCGCGAGCGCGGAGCGGGACCGGATGCCGAGCTTGCGGTAGACGCGGGACAGGTGCCACTCGACGGCCTTCACGGTGACCACGAGCTGCAGCGCGATCTCGCGGTTGGTCAGCCCGGAGGCGGCCAGGCGGGCGACCCGCTGCTCCGACGCGGTCAGCGCGCGCAGCGCCTCGCTGAGCACCGGCCGGGCCGGCTCGCCCATCCGGTCGAGCAGCCGGCGGACCCGGCTCTGCAGCGGCCACAGCTCCTCGCGCCCGGCGTACTCCTCGGCGGAGCGGAGCAGCGCCAGCGCTTCCAGCGCGTCGTCGCCGCGCCCGGACAGCAGCAGGAGACCGGCCAGGTCGGTGTCGACCTGGGCGGCCAGCCGCGCGGCGGAGGTCGCGAACAGCGCGGCCCGCGCCGCGCGCAGGGTGCCGGTCCGGTCGGTGTGCATGTCGACCGTCGCGAGCGCGCGCAGCCCGAGCGCGAGGCCGTACGGCGCGTCCACCTGCCGGGCGATCGCCACGTGCTCGCGCGCGAGCACCACGGCCTCGGCCCGCCGGCCGGCGCGCACCGAGGCGAGCGCGGCCATCGCCCGCCACGGCATCAGGTCCGGGTCCTCGCGGCCGAAGAGCCGGCCGGCACGGGCGTAGTGGCCGGCCGCCAGCTCGGGATCGCCGGACGCGGCGGACAGCTCTCCACGGGCGAAGTGCGCGTGGGCGCCGACGGGTCCCGGGCGCTCCAGCAGCACGCCGACCGCCTCGCCGTCGGTCAGCGCCGGGGTCAGCTCACCGCGCGCGAGCCGGCAGTCGATCGACGTCGCGAGCAACACGGCACGGTCCAGGTCGGACATCGCACCCCAGTCCCGGCGCGCGTCGTCGAGGTCGGCGAGGGCCGCGGTCACCCGCCCCGCACGGGCGCGCGAGGAGCCACGGGCCACGCGTACGTGCGACGTCTGGAGGTCGTCCCGAGCCGAGGCCTCGGCGAAACCCGCCCGGGGCATCAGCATGGGCGCAAGCCTAGGAACGGCGCTCCGCCCACGGTCCCGAATGCGGGGAACCGGGGCAGCGGTCCAGTCAGGTCCGGCCGAGGTGTGCGAGCAGCAGGACGTCGTACGCCGCGTCCGGCGCGACCGCCCGCGCGGCCGCGAACCGCACCCCGCGGTCGGCCGGTCCGACCACGGCCTCCGCGACGGGAAGCAGGTCGCGGGCGAGCGCCGGTGGGATGGCGACGGCCTCACCGGTCGCGCGACCGACGTCCCAGCCGTGCACGGTCACCTCGAGCGCGGCGGTCGCGACCAGCACCGAGCTCATCAGGTCGAGCCCGCCGCCGGTCGTCGCGATCACGACGTCCCCGGGCATCGTCCCGCCCCA
>OUNM010746525.1_pt1 | contig 11156 bp, 15 predicted proteins | sample 1769961 | NCBI WGS metagenome assembly OUNM01 (sample SAMEA3914820, study PRJEB12502) | metagenome | biome: forest; material: soil | place: USA | collected 2012-03-12 | depth 0.3 m
ATCATCGGGTCGGCAAACGGCCACATGTCTAGGTAGATGACGGAGTCCATCCCGTCCTTCTCGTGCGCCCGGCACAGCGCTTCGAAGGCGTCCGGCTGCTGCGTGTCTTCTGGCAACGTCTTCATTACGGGGGGCACTGCTAGCAGGTGGCCGAGGATGGGATTCCATGGCGGCATGGGCTGCGTCCTGTGTTAGCCGGATGTTGAGAGGCGGCGCGTTGTCGTGGTCCGTACCATGCCCTGTTGGCGCAACCGGTAAAACGTCCGCCGCGCGCGGTACCCCTTCACGATGAGGTAGACCAACGCGCTGGCGCACGCCGCCAGGCACGCCGACGCGATGCGTCCCGTGCTGAGCATGTCGAAACTATTTGCACTCATGCTATAGCCGGAGATCGGTGGACGGGAAGGATGGAACCTCCAAACGGGTTGATCGTCCCGTTGCGGAGGATCGAAACGGGATGAGCATCAAGGGCCTTGTTGAAACCAAGACGCGACCGCGCCAGGGTCAGGGATCTGCCCGCCCCGTTTTGGTGTTCCCAAAATAGGGAGCTGCCCATTCGCTCCTCGGCAATCGCCCCTCCCGCGTCCCTCTCCTGGTACCGAGCTCAGGCTGAAATCCCACCTTGCGGCGCAGAATGCGACGGCTGCGACGGGACGCACGCACCCAACCGAACGCTCGGTAATAAGAGCGGTGGCAATTCAATTCCCTTCAATTCCCTTGGAGTGACACGACAGACGGGATGGAAGCGAATCCGACGCCGACGCTGGACTGCCGTGATGCTTTGGCTTTAATTAACGACTCGCCGGAGGAACTTTGACGCGTCAGTGAATAATTTAGGGACCCCTGACGGCGTGTTTTTCCCGCGACTTCGGTTTGAGACAGAAGCTGGACGATCACAACTTCCACGAAAAGGGGCAAATCCTGGCGCCATGAGTCGAAAGCGGCGGTTCAAAACGCACTCATCAGGACCTCTGAGTACGAAGTACACCAGACCGCTTGGTCCCGTAGGATTGCACGTTGTGGTTTGGGATACACTTCCTCTGGGTGCTGCACGAGACAGCTCCACCTGGGGAATGCTGATGATGTTCCTGCAGGACAGAGGATCCATCCTTAGTCCTGTTCCAACGTATCTGAGGAACTAGCAAGCCGTTTGGCGAGGCCCGCTGGGATTTGAGAGGCGCGTCAGGTTCTCTGTCATTGACTTTGACTGACACAAAAAGCCACTGCTCGACGTCGCTGAAGATGTGAAAGGGAAGCGCTAGTCGAAGGAACCAAACAATCTCTGACTTATTACCCGTCTCCAAACACATTGCTACTATCCCTGCAGTTGACTTCACGGGACTCCCAAATCACCCATCCTCGTGGACCTCGGTCAACTTTGTTGTGTGCCTACGCGACCACAAACCGTACCGCTCAACCCCGGATCGGTCATTTGTCTCTCAACAAGATGGACAGAAACACGAGCAGCGCAACGCCTAATACCTCAGGGCTTCCAGTTTCCCGCCGGGCTGTGTCCAACGCACCACGTCCACAACCCGTTCGAGCCAACTCCAACGGACCCCGTCCAACCACATCTGGAGGCACCCCTACCGTCAACCCCCCTCCGCCTGCGCCCGCGAGCAACCCGCTACACGAAGACCTTGTCCTCCGAACGCTATGCCTCTCACTCTGCCTCGCCCTCGGAGTAAACCACATCAAATACGCCATCGTCGGCGGTCTTGCCCTCCGCCTCTTAGGATCCACCGTCCCTCTCACCTCTCTCGAACTCCTAATCCCCAACGCCGAAACCGCCCACCAAGCCACCCAGCACCTGGCCAGAACCGACAGTTTCCGCATGTGGGGCCTCCCCGGCCAGCCGCGGCGGCTGTACTTCGATCCGCTGGACGGCAGCAGCCCCTTGCTGGTGCACGTCATCCCGCTCGACGTGGAACAGATGGGCAACCGGCCGTTTCCTACCGCAGAGACCGGGCTCAGAGCCGTGCCCGTCGACTCGGAGAGAGTGCCTGTTGTTGTCAGCCCGAAACAGCTGCTGGATTATAAGTGCTATTCGTGGCGGTATCTTTCGCGCCAGGACAGGAAGAGGCAGGCGGAGGATGCTGCTGACGTTGGGTTTTTGCTTGGGTATATGAAGGAGAGGGGGATGAAGGCGACCGCGAGGGAGGTGAGGCTGGCTACGCCGACGTTCGTTGGGTTGTTTTCGCGCTTTAACTGGGAGCTGAAGCCGGTGTGGCGGGAGCTGGGGTTTGAGTTGCATCCTGAGGAGGGGCCGCGGCAGCGGGCCTGATTGGGCTGGGAAATAATTAGAGGGAATGTGACTGGAATTATGAGGTAGACTCAGATACTAATTACAATACATGGTATTACATTGGCAGGCATTATTGTCTGTCAGTGCCAACGAGCACGACAGGCACGCGAGTAGGCGGCGTCGGAATAATTAATCCACAAATCCCGCGACTCGGGCGGCACAGGAGAGATCTTGCACGCTGTAAAGATGATGCCGTCCCCAATGACCATGTCGACCTTGCCGGTGAGGCTCGCCAGGTTTGGTCCCTTGAACCGGATGGTCCCCTTTTCTGCGTCTGGGTAGATCTCCCCCGTGCCCGTAGATCGTGCTTTCTGACGCACAAAGTACCGGCTGACCCTGCCACTCCCGGGTTCGGTTGCTGTTTTCTTGGATGGTGGGCCGCGAGGGTTCGTAGTGGCCTTTCTTTTGAACCCAAGAGCAAGTTTCTCGTCTGAACCCCCGTCTTCGTCCTCGTCGTCCTCCTCCTCCTCCTCTCCCTCGTAGTTCTCCTCGTCGTCGTAGTTCTCGTCATCGTAGTTCTCCTCCTCGTCGTCAAGATCTTGCTTTGCACAGAATTGGTCGAGAGCTGTCGGATCGGGGCCCAGCATCATGATTCCCTCGATGACTCCAAAACCAAACTCGGCCTGGTATATATCAGGCGTGGAGGTTTCGTAGATGTTCAGCGTCAGGTCCCCATCCACGTCCGACGCGTAGTAACGCTCGATTTCCTCGCACTTGACGATATACTGTCCTACCAGCGATGGTGGGCAGAACCCAGCGTCGGGCTTCATACAGTCAGCGAGATATTTCTTGTGTCGTGTCTCCGTCTTTGCTTGGCGGCCGTGATCCTCTGCCGCTTTGTTGACAACCTCCCGACTCCAGCCCAAGAAAACGGTTTCTGTCGATGAGTCTGAGACCGTGGTGTGCCGTAGACCGCATACCCGTGCAGCAGCTTCACGCAGCTCATCTGCGAAGCGGCTGCGTCGACTGTATGGAAAGTCCACGACGTCCGTCGCCCGTTGTGGATCCGGGTTTCCCAAACTGTCGACAAAGTACTTCTCCATGATCCACCTCGATTCGCCCAGGCTCATCAGCTCCTCTCTCGATACTTTCGCCAGCCACTGCGCGCGCATTCTGAATTGCAGGTCCTGAATGCAGCTTGGCACTTTGTGGAGCTGGAACCCGTGTGAGCGGCCGAGGATCGATACTTGGGAGGGAGGGGATGTGTTTTTTACACACGGAGTCTTACAAGCCAGCCTGAAGCATCTTTCTCAGCAGCGGGATGTCGTTCCCGGAAAAATATCTTTTGTGGCAGTCGAGGCCATATTGCTGCAACTGGCCCCGGACAAAGGAACCATCGCGATGGCGTTGGAGCAGCGCGTTTCTTCCAGGGCTCACCCGGGGCAGAAACAAGGCTTTCAAGCGGGTGGCATCGATTTGTTCGACTCTTTCTTTGGCGTAAAATTGGCCAGAGGTGTACGTGAAGCCGTCGCAGGCAATTTCGGTCGGGGCCATTTTCGCTGGCCTCCCTCGCTGGAATTGGGGCTTTGTGATGGAGGTGCACTACGCATGAAGAACTGTGTGATGGAGGCAGCTGCAGTAATAGGCGGGCGGCAAAGTTCGTCAAATGGCGCTGGGGACTCGCGCGCCAACATGTGGTGAGGCACAGTTTGGATGCACCGCCGGTCATGTCAAGACATAAATACGAAGGTCCTCCCGAGGCCCACGACAAGGATCACGGCAGTGAAATTGCCTCTCACGCTTACCGACGAATTACACCAATGAGAAGTCGGGTGGGCTGGGGGCCCTGGTTTAGCCCTTTTCTTGATGTTGCTTCGGATTCCCAACTCATGAGGTTGGAATGACATACTCGTACATGCCCAACCTTGGGGTCTCGATCACTTTTGGTGTGCGCACTTTGTCCCTCTCAAGACCATATCCTACATCTCTTGTCAAGCTAAGAATGGGGGCACCGCAGGGCCTCGCCAGAACTCACCGCTGTGCCGGACATGACCACGGCCAAAGAGGTTTTTTTTCACAGGAGGGCTCTCAGGACGGTCTCGGCAACGGTTCAACTTGAGTTCGGGAATCTATTGTGTAGGTACAGTTCTGAACGAAGAAGGAACGCGCCCTTAGAAACACCGCCAGGGCCAAACCTCAGTTATCTCCCTGAACTGCCTTTACTAGCCGCTTTCTTGGCCTGCACCGCCCGAACGTGGTCGACCCGATTTGGCAAATCCAACACGTCCCGCAACTCATTGGGTAGCTTTTGACAACCTGTCAAGGATATCTCGGATGGTCTTTTCATGTTCCCCAATGACTTGAGCCTCTGATCGGACCTCTCGGAACATACTCTTTGCGATGACATTGTCTGGCTTGTATTCATTGACACGGGCGGCCCGGAGCTGCTGTGATTTCACAGTGTCCCGGTTTTGGTCGCTTAGCCTAGCTACAATGAGACTGAGTCCGAGGAAAGCTGAGAAAGAGACAGATGAGGGGGCTCTGGGTAGACAGAGCCTCAGAATTCTTGAGTGAAAGGCTTCCATAGAAAGAGACTCACCCTGCCGACCCTGCTTGGGTGTAAGCCGAGGCTGCATCCATTTCGTTGGATCGAAAGGGGTTTGTTGAAGACAGATCAGTCTTTCTTTCTCGCTGGATCTGATTCAGGAGAAACGATGAATGCCCGGTAATTACTCAACACCTATACCAGCGTCGACGTGACAGGTGCATGGCAGGCATTTTATGGTCTCTCCCGACTCTCTACTCCAAAACCCGTTACCACAACCAACCAAGATTTGCGAGGCATAGTAATTCAACTGATAAGCCTTCGGGCTGTGTCTCGTGTTGCGTTTGCTCCCAGAACTACCGAAAATGGAAAATCTGGCGAACTGAGACGCCAACCCATGCTTGCCCTCTCCATCCTGGTTCGGCGACAAAACATCGCCAGTGTGCCACTGCTCCCAGAAATCCCCAAAAGGGAAAAGCTGGGAGTTTTGGTGGGGAGCTCCTGGACCCGCCCATCCCCAAAAGGGAAAATCTGGAAGTGTGGGGCTAATGACGAGAGGACCTGCATGCTGTGATTCGCCGATGCTGCCCTTGAAACGGACGATCTGGACCACCCAGCTGCTCACCGAGCACTTGGGCGTCAATCGCCCTGCGGCTGCTGTTCCGTTGGGTTCAAGTTAATCGGGCGCAAGCGTGAAATATATACATCGACAAACCTACCTACCCCAAAACTTCAGGTTTCTTGCATCCATCAAAGACCACAGACAGACAGGTCCCTGAGTCAACATCCAAATCTTGTCACAGAACCCCGAGCGATATTTGTGTGCCATGGCCAAGCCAAATGGATAAAGCATTCGAGGAAGTTTGCTAATCTCTCGTTGGTGAGTCTTCGTGCACTTCACGGCCCCAAGTCATGTCCCTTGCCTCCTCGCTCTGGGCAATGAAGGCGTGTGTTTCCAATCTCCGACATATTGCACGTCGTACCAGCTAGGTACTTCGCCAGCGAGCGATCAGTACTGACTGTCGAATCTCAAGGTCCAACCCAGGCCTCCGAGCATGAGCCTGGCCACCCGACTCCCTACTTCTTCCCTGCAACTCTGACCGATTACCCTTTGTGGCATGGAATCTCAACCACCGCGAATTCGGGGGCGACGATGGGAATACCTCGTTCAATCCGAATCCTTTGCCTGTTTTCGACCTCACACTCGAGCCCTCTGACCCTCAACGATCGCTAGTTGTCGGCGACGCCGTTGCATTCCCATGCACGCAGACTTTCCCAAACCCACACCCCGCTTCGCTCACGCAGTCACCATTCCAGTTCCAAGAGACCCAGCTCGGAACCGGTCTCAGGTGCCATGACAACGCCGGCGACACCGCAATGGGTGGCATAACACCAACGACCTTGGATTGTGAGACCAGAGTTCCCGAGCTCGACGTCACTCCTAGTATGTCCTCCACTCCGTTCACTGATTGCATAACTACCAGGTAATTACTCTCTGCTGACCATCCTGCTTCGCGGTTAAAGGTATCTGTCAGTCTCTGCTGGGAGATTCCATCTCCGAGCTTCCACCAGACGAGTTTCTGTTTGGAAATGTCTGGACAGACATTGATCCCCCCATGCAGACATCCGGCTGGCTCTCGTCTTCAGTTGGCATTTCGGATTTTCCAGACCCACTCGGGCTCTCTGCATCTCAGTCCCAGGGCATTGCTCCAGACCCATCTTTCGCCAACCCGAGCTCAATCATTGGGGTTTCCGAGGGGTTAGGAACCCAACATTTTGATCACCGGAGCACTGGATCCTTTGAACCAGGCCTGTGTCTTGTGAGTCTATCTAACCTGTGGCAAGATTGAGGCAGAGGGTCAACTTTGGTTACTAACTTCTCACTTAGACTTCACCACCCGGAAGCTGGGACTTCGCCCCAGCCAACGCTGCAGCTGTCTGTTTGGACAAACCCGGTGAGGCAGAGGTCACTGGATCCCACCTTGCCGCAAGAGAAGGTACCTATGTTAACAAAACAACCCGCTCGAATATCTGTGAGGCGTTAGTGTGAATGATGGCTGACATTTACACCTAACGAGGTTCAACGAGCACTCTGTACCGTTCACTCGACTCGCGCAACGCTGAAGAGGCCCGCCCATCCCCCAACTTGACGAACATTGGGAACCTCGGACATTCCGTCACAACACATCGGCAACAGGAAAACACTAGGAAGCGCAAGGCCAGTCCATCGAAGGGGTTATCTTCCTCAATTGTTGTCAAAAGGTCAAGAACCCGACCTGATGGCTCGTCCATGATGACCTTGGCCTTGAATGGAAAACGAACCCAGGTGCGCAGGGCTTTGACTGAAATAGAAAGAGCGGCAAAAGCCAGGGCACGGAAGATCGGTGCTTGCCTCCCATGCAAACTCGATGGCAAGCAGGTAAGTCTCGATGGGGGTTGCTTGAAACGCTGGGTTCTCCTACTCGAAGCTGATGGTGTTCTGTGGCAGTGCTCGAGACCAGATTCTACATCGGTCTGTGGCAGATGCTCGACTCGGTATAACAACTGGACTTGGGGCCCCTGTCTACTGCCCATCTCACTGGATCTTTCATCGGGTATTTTCGGGAAAGCACGTAAGTTTTGAGAGCGTCAAATCCTCGACTTCTGCTTTGGGCGGGTTTGTTCAACACGTGTGCGGCCACACTGACAACAACAAATATATAACAAAACAGCCCTTACATACGATGTGGACAAACTCATCAAATACTGGAAAACGGCGCGAGACATTGCCAGCCCGGTACCATATAGACAACTTCTCGATTTCACGACGCAGGACCCGGAAGCTTTGGCTAACACACTACGCCGTCCCGTGGACCTTTTTGACTCCTTTGTCACGGCGGCAACAGCAGCAGTCAAGTTTCCATCCCTTGATGCTGCAGAAGACCCAATTCAGATTCTCTGGGCGCTTGCGTTGAAGTGGGTTGACTTGGACGCCGAGGGAGTGTGTTCCCCCTATTATAATAGGACACGTAGCTTTGCAGATTAAGATGCTGACATCCAAGGTTTCCCTACCTAGTCAATCCTTTTGAAGTATTGTTTAGTATTCAGCATCAGTGCATATTGGCGACCTCCCTGGTGGTTCTTTGGTAGGTGGTCCCGCTTCGACTCGTCAGGATCTGCGAGCCGATTCATTCCAGATTTCGACCACTTTTTGACGCCAATCAGTCGAAATTGCTTGCTGTTGATTACCCGAGTCATTGAGAGGATGCTGCATGCAACATTGGCCAACGCAAAGTCAAAGGCTTCTGTTCGCCCCGGTATTTCTGTTTGTGTGGTCCTCCTCGTCGCGGGATTGTGCCCCCATGTCAAGATTGATGCTGAGGTGAGTTCGTGTGACGAGACAGAGCTTGCCTTTCCCCGGTTACGGTTAACAGTTCCACCCAGAACGGGCTAGAAACAGGGAATCAATTCAGCGAGACTGTTGGTTGGCTTGTGAAGGTCTTTCTGCTATCTTGTTCTGGCTTGGCGCCGCTGTACGCCAACATCCAGGAACAGCTGGACACAAAGGATCGTCAGGCCTACCGGCTGGTCGCATACGAACTCGCGCGGTATCTTTCGTGTACCGTTGAAGAACTCGGAGAAGGAGCCAAAGGGCGCTCCGGGAATTCTGGGAAGGAGGGGGATGGCGGGGATGAAGTTGGTTCGAGGAGCGTGGTAGGTCACCTGAAACTGAGTGAGGATGCACCGAGCTAATCCGGCTAGACCTTGGCGAAATCGGTGTGGCTTATGAATGAGTTATCTGGCACTCAACGCGGGAACGACAAGGCTGGGAACGGACTATGGTCTGCCGCGAAGAGGATCGCGGGCTCATCGGCCTGCTCCTCCAGCGTCACTTAAACGAACCCCGACGAGTTTGCTTCGGTGGTTAGACCAAGAACCCGAAGTAGCTTGGGTAGTCAGTGAAAGATGCGACCGTGAGAGACAATCGAGCCTTGAACTGACTTCTTCACTTCAAATATTATAGCAAATGAGATGATGGATTCGTATAGGATGACCGGGAACAGTGAAACTGAGATGACGGAGAGAAATTGATGATGCGATAGACAGTGGTAGGACTATAAACTCACGACAAATACTCAGTAGCAAGTATTTAGGTACCTCCCTATTGACTTTGAGTCACGGTCACCGAATGGATGATTGGGGATTTCTGGCAACAGCTGACAGCCGGCCGGACGGCCCGAGGTCGTGATGCTGCTGTCTTACGGCATCATGTATAGAGCCCCTGAGCTAGAACGCCAAACGCCCCATGCGATGTGCATTATCAATGTCGTTGTCCACACCTAACGCACTGCAAAAGCAGAGTTGGGGGGCCCGAAGGAGGGGTGTCACACTCCGGCCTCTCCTCTACCTAGATACCTATTCTATTTTTGGAGCTGCTCCCCTCTCTTCTTTCGCACTCTCTCGTCACACTGCCTCTGTTCCTCGGTTCAGCTCCAAATCCTCCCGAGGTGTCTGGGATGCTATACTGTCATGCCATGCCCGCGGCAGCCCCGTCACCTGCCTCAGTTGTTCCCTGACGTCCTTCTTCTTCGCCATACAAATCGAGTCCTCGACCTCCTCCTCAGCAAGGGCAAGTACTTACTAAGATGCGACATTGAGTCACGCCCCCCTCCTACCTATTATTCCGTATGACGAACGTTTTCAATCCCGTCATGACAGCGCCCGGGATCTCGGGCAACCCACGCTCCCCTTCCACATTCCCGTCCCTCATCACCTCCCACCCCGCCAACCCCCTGACCCGATAATAACCCAGGGTATACCACAACCTCGGCCTGCCTGTGCCGCCCTTCCCCAATCTGCCGCTCCCCCCCTCCCCACCACCACCACTCCTTTCACGACTCCTCTTCCTCTCCTCAGCAACACACAGCGTGCGAAACACAGTCAGCGACCCCATCAACACGGCAATAGCCGCCTCCATGAAAAATACCAGAAAGACACCTACGGCGTGTCGACGCCCGAGGCGCCCGTGATCTTGCTGGCCCGCACGACAGAGAAGACGGCCATGATGAGCGAGAGGCAGAGGAACACGCCGAGGGCGGCTTTTTGGGAGGCGCGGATGCACGCTGTGTGGAGGACAATGATGGGGATGCCGGCGACTGTGGGGGGTATGGAAGGGAAGGGAAGGAGGGTGCGGGTTAGTTACATGGTGATAGGGTTCAGGGGAAGCGGGGTCAGGACGCACGCACTCATGATGTCGGTCAGGGCGTTGAGTCCCGTCGCGAGCCCCGTCATGGCGACGTAGAGGCGGTTTTTAAACTCTTCGAAGCAGTGGACTGGGGCAAACTGTGGTGAGCGCGTTTTTGTTTGGGGAGTTGGCGAGGGAAGGAGAGAGGACCGGGGGACATACGTGACTCCAAGCCAAACTGCGGGCACAGAATAAACGGCTTGGCCAGAAGAAAGAGCCACGAGAGCGCCGTCAGGCTGACGACAACCCAGTAGTATTGCCTTACCATGTCCACCGGCTACCTAAGGTGCCCAACGTGTGGCGGAAGGCTTTCTTGGATATGAATGGATGATCATCGTAAATATTGGACTGAAGCGAAATATGTGCGCAAAGAATTATGTACGAGAAACTTGCTCCTCCCGCCCTGGAGCTGCTCCGTTTTGTCCACAGTGCCACAGCAAGCACCGCTGCCCCTGAGCACCCCTCTAGCACGCGTCGGTAACGCCAGTGGCGATGCAGTAGGTGCCGTCGGGCCCGCTGCCGATCTTGGGGGGCTCAGCGCCACTGTTGTTGCCCGTATAGCGGTCGCAGTACTTGGCGTCGTCCTGGCAGCTGTTGGTGATGATGCAGGTGTCGCCGTAGTTGGTGTTGATGCCGCACAGGACGCCGCCGTCGATGGCCTCAACGTTGTCCATGATGAAATGGCGAGCCCCGCCGTTGTTGGAGCAGTTGCCGCAGCTGCGGGCCACCTTGCCGTAGTCGTTGGCGTAGAAGTTCTTGACGCTGACGGTTCCGAAGCCGTTGAACTGGATGATCTTGTCCGAGGCGTGGAACGCCCCGCCGCCAATGATGTACGAAGTGCCGCTGGACTGCTTGAAGGTGCTTTGGGGATGTTAGCTCAGTGAGGGCTTCGCCGGGGACAGGGGGAACCTACATCGCGTCCTCGCAGACATCCTGCCACCAGACGTTGATAATGGTGCTGATGATAGTTAGTGATGGTTCAAACTCGGAGTGAGAGTGAAGTGCATTACCAAGTTCCCTTGCAGTGAACACCCTCAGCTTGATTGGGGCCGATGATGACCTGCAGACTCTGTGTCAGATATCTCAACAACATGCTGCAAGAGGGACGGCACATACGTTGGCCAGAGTGGCGCCGTCCTCCA
>OUNM010067645.1_pt1 | contig 11155 bp, 11 predicted proteins | sample 1769961 | NCBI WGS metagenome assembly OUNM01 (sample SAMEA3914820, study PRJEB12502) | metagenome | biome: forest; material: soil | place: USA | collected 2012-03-12 | depth 0.3 m
AGTCTCCAGTGAATGCACAGCAGAGGTGCGTATAGGTACCGCATGCTTATTTGTGTAATGCGCCCGCAGGATCTAGCCGAGAAAGAGCTGGTAGCGGTGATGAAGCTTGCGTGGCGCGAACACGCTGACATCGTAAGTCGATCTGAGGACCGGATCCTCCGTCAGGATATTGTCGAGCGCATAGATCAGCTCTTCGGCGACCCGGTGAACCCCAGTGGGCGGGGCCATCAGAAACTTGCCGTTCAGGACGATGGTTTTCTTGGTCACTTCGCTCATGCGCTCTGCACTACCTTTGAGCGGGCCTGACGGTACAGCCCATTGAGCCAAGCTCTAACAGGTTCGTCGTAGAACTTTAGCGCGATGTAGCCCAAGACGATCGCGCCGGGGATGGTGAAGGCGCCATACCAAATATTTGGCAGTGCGCGCGCAATCGGCACCATTTTGAAAAGGCCGCCGGCAAGCCAGATAAAGGGCGTATGCACGAGGTAAAGCGGAAAGGAAAGATCGCCCAGGCTTTTGGCCAGCGCAACGGTTTTGGTCGGTAGCTGCGCGGACGCCGTGTACATAATCAGGGCCGGGAAGCCGAAGGCCACGATGATGAACGAAACCGTCGGGTCATTCGCTTCTCTGGGCATGACAAGGTATGCCGCCAGCAAGAGCGCCATCAACCAGCCATTCAAGGAGACCTTGATGGGATGACGTTGGTATATCCGGTAAACGAGAACGCCGAGCGTGAAGGAGAAAAGGACGCGCGTTAATCCTGAGACATAGCCGTACTTTTCAAAGCTCAAGAACGGCAAGGTTGTTCTGGTCGGGCCATATTCCTGGAACATCCAACCCCAAACACCCACGCCGGTAATCACAACGATAAGATAGAGCCAGCTGTCGCGTAGTTTATACAAACCCGCAGCGAACAGGATATAGGCGATAAACTCGAAAAACAGTGACCACACGGCTAGGTTCAAAATGAACATGTCCGCATTGGGGCCATGGCTGAAATCCGGGATCATCAACGCGTTCTGCACGGCTTTTAAAAGTAGCCACGGGATCGGCATCGAAGCATCGTGGGTCGCCAGCGTGCGCATGGCGAAACGCACGAAGCCAATCGCTATGCCGAGCAAGATCATCGGGTAAAGACGGATTAAGCGCAGCACAAAGAATTCGCCGAAGCGCATGCCCTGTTTTAAGCGCTCCGTGTACGAAAACGCCATGACGAAACCGCTGAGCAGGAAAAAGAAATCAACCGCTAAGAGGCCGTTGTGGAACCAGCTGTTTCCGTTGCCTTCAAACCAATGCAAAAATAGAACGGCGATCGCCGCGACGCCGCGCAGAAGATCCAGCGACACGAAATGGTGTCTTTTATCAACGCTCACACCCATCGTATTATTCACCACCCTCAAAATGCGGACATATAAAATTCATTGTGACGCAATCGGCGCCCTTAAACAGATGCTGGCGTTACATCTTAAGTATGCGTTGCGGATCCACGCGTCCTCTTAACGCATCGCCAAACGCCAAAATATTGCCACTGAGACGCCCCTTGCGATCGACCCAGGGTTCGGGTTTGAAAGACTTCATCATATTGGCAGCGACGTTACGCATGATCTGACGGAACGCGACCTTGTGGGAAATGCTTCCCTTGCGTGCCATATAAAGGATGTTCGCGACCTGGCTGTACCCCAATCGCTTGCCAGGCGAGCGGCCCGACTTCGAACCCAGATGCACGCCGCGCAGACGGAAGCTCTGCTTTATGTCACCATAAGGCGCAAGGCGGCGCGAAAAATCGATATCTTCCCACCAAGCATAAAGGGGAAGTACTTCGTCGAACAAGATGTTGTGCGACCTCGCCAGTGGCGCATTGATCGCCATGTTGCAGCCGTAGCCGCCAAACGTATCGATTATGCGCTCACCCTCAACGCTCGTCAGAGCTTGTAGGGTCGCAATGCCGTCCTTCGTCGAGATCCCCGCATTGTGCGCGCCGTCGGCAACCACGTGCCCGGTGGCGATGGCAAGACCGGGTCGCGAGGCAAAGAGTGCCTCCAGCTCCTGCAGGAAATTCGGCTCTGGAAGAAAATCATCGTCGAAGAACACGACAATGTCTTCGTCCTTGAGCTGCCTGAGGATCGCATTGCGCTGCGCAGGCAAGCCCTTGGCGCCTTTTATGACCTCACATGGGCTCGGAAATCCCTCCAACGCGGCTTCGTCAAGATCCTTATCGGACGCAGGCGCAAGATAGAAGCGGTCGGCCGGCCGGGTCTGGGTCTTAAGCCAGGCTATGGTTTCGTTCAGGACGTCGCGGCGCCCCGCTGTGGCAATGGCCATGGCGATTTTCATCCGGCGGCCTCCGCGGGGTTGCGCTTGGAAAGCATGCTTCGCGCCGCGTCGATGTCGGCCAGGACCTTCGGCTTGTCGAGCACGAACAAGGCGCCGACATAGATCAATCCTGAAGCGATACCTGAGCCGATGAGCCAGATCATGTCGATGTGACGACCTAAAATGAAAAGTTGAGCCAAGGCTGCGAGCGCAGATGCAGCAAACGGCCCAGCCAAAGCGAGCACCAGGTCTGCAAATTTGTTGCCAATCTGAGGTTGGCAGATCACCGCTAACACAATCCAATAGAGAACGTTGATAGCGCCAAGGCCAAGTGCGACAGCATTTAAGCCGAGCAGCGGTGAGCAGGCGACAACGCCAATTCTCGCGACGGCAAAAGCGATCGATCCAAACAACGGTGTCTTGGCGTGGCCGCGCGCGAAAAGCACTGCGCCCGTTTGATTTCCAAGGGCCAGGAACGGATAGGTCACAAGCAGAATGGCCATCGGAAAGACGCTTAATGTCCAGCGCGGCCCAAGCAGGATCGGAATCACGGCGGGTAGCGAAATCGCCAAGATGGCCGAAACCGGAAAGACGACCAGTGCGATCATCCGGTTGTGGCTGATATAGTGCGATGCCGGTGAGGCCGAGCGATCCTTGAGACACAGGTAGTAAAGGTTGTGCCAAATTGGGTTGCTGACCGCCTCGCTGATGAACCGCGGAATCTGGTTGGCGTAGGAATAGCTCCCGAGGCTCGCGGCGCCAAAAACACGCGAAATCAGGGTGCTTTCAACCGTTCTGCCGCCAAGGTCGGACAAGCGGCCGCCCAAGATGGCGCCGCCGATGCCCCAGTGCGACACCAGTTTTTTCAGACTGAATTGCAGCCTTGGGATGAACGGCGAGAAAACATTGAACAGCGCCATTCGAATGAAAAAGGTCAGAACGTATTGCGTAACCATCGCCCAGACACCGAAGCCGGCGAACGCCATCCCAATCGCGACCGCCGCCCCCGTGACGTAGCCGATGAGATCCGCCACCGAGCCATCGCTGGCCTTACCGGCGCGAAGCATTCGCGCGCCGGGTACGACTGTCGCTGCGACCATCAGCAAGGTCGAGCACAAAGGGAGCATGACCATAGGCAATCGAGATTGGTGAGCGTAGCCACCGATTAGCCACGACGCCCCGTAGACGACCGCGGCGAGGGTTATCCCTGAGCCAAGGAGACCCCAAAAAGCGCTCGACCAAAGGACATGGTCGTCGGCCTCTTCCCGGGCGAGCGAGTCGCCCAGCCCACCATCGGACAGCAGAGACACGAACTGCAGAACAGGCAAGGCCAAGGCATAGAGACCCATTTCTTCAGGACCCAGCAGCCGTGCCATGAGGGGCAGCATGACGAGCTGCGTCGCCATCTTGAAGATGTTGGCGAACCAGCCCGTAAAGATGTTGGCGGCAAGGCGCCGCGCGCTGGCCATTCAGATAATTCCTAACCTACTTGGCTGATTGAATAATGGCGGTCGCAATGGACCCGTCAAGTTCGCCAAAGTAATGCCTCAATTGGATTTTGGAAGCTGATTAAACAAGTTCCGCAAATTTTCAAGGAAATGAGTGCGGTCAAAGCACATAGCGTGCGCCCTGATACGTTCGGGATCGAATTGTTGATGCTCATTTTCCATTCGCTTGATCGCCTCAACGAGGCTCTCGGTCGTCTGGCTATGGAAATGAATGCCCGTTTCGTTATCTTTGACCGTTTCGAGTGCGCCGCCACGAGCAAAGGCGATAACCGGGCGGCCCGAGGCCTGAACTTCCAGGGGCACGATGCCAAAATCCTCCACGCCTGGGAAGAGCAGGGCGCGACACTGTGCGAAATGACGCGCCATGGTTTGATCATCCACCGCGCCAAGGAAGGTGACCGTCGGTCCGGCGAGTTTTTTAAGCGCGGGCGTGGCGCCTGAGCCCAGCACGACCAGTGGCAGGTTCAGCCGTGTGCAGGCTTCAACGGCAAGCTCTATCTTCTTATAGGGCGTTATCTGGCCCGCGCAGAGGTAATAAGGTTCTGGCGTCGCACTGATCGAAAAGCGCGCAACGTCAACCGGCGGATTGATCACCGTGGCGCTGCGCCGATAAAACTTTTCGATGCGCTTGGCTACATACTGCGAATTGGCAACAAAATGATCGACGCGGGCGGCCGTGGTCACGTCCCAAGTCCTCAACCAAGGCGAGGTGATCGCCATCGCCAGTCGGGTGATCGCTCCGCTATTCTTGTAATACTGGGGGTAAAGGTCCCAGATATAGCGCATGGGGGAATGGCAGTAGCAGACGTGTATGGCGTCCGGGCGAGTGATGACCCCCTTCGCTGGGCCGGCTTCAGACGAAATGACAAGGTCGTACCCCGTCAAATCAAAACCTTCGAGTGCCATCGGCATTATCGGAAGCATCTTCTGGTAATGCGTCTTGCCGCCGATCTTTTGCATAAAGGACGTCGTGATCTTATGGCGCCTTAATGTCGGGGAGAGCTTTTCCTCATCCGCAACCAAGGTGAAGATGTCGGCCTCCGGGAAGAGCTCGCACAATCCCTCAAGCACCTTCTCGCCGCCGCGCATTCCCACTAGCCAGTAATGTACAAGCGCGACGCGCATCCGATGATCCTTCGTTATCGGCCCGAGGGGCGTAAAATTCGACTGTTCCTGCGTTTACCACGTAGGCCTTAAGATTCAGGTACCTGAGCACTCAAAATGTCGTAGCTGCGAACGGATAAATTTATTAGCAATTTTTGTTAATTATTACTATAAACTATATTTAACGATTGTGAATTCCTGGAAATTTATACTTATTTTACCGTGTTTTCGAACGGCTTGTTAAGCGTAGTCATCTATCTTGGCCCTATATTTTAGGACAGGCACATGGCACACGCTCGTAAATTCAAAGTCGAAAACCGCGAAGCTCGTCAGTCTCGGCGCGCTAAGACTCAGGTGAGCCTCGTCAGGCATGGCCAAGCTTATGAAGCAGAGGCCCCTGCGGTGCACAAGATGCTGAGCGACTTGGAAAACGCTATCCAGGCCCGCGATCTGGCAGCGCAGGCCGATGACCGGATCCCGGTCGGTTATACTATTATTGGTGCGACAGCCTTCAGTCTTATTTGCTGGTTCGGTTTGTGGACGCTGATCCATTCCATCCACTAGAATCGCGGACGGCTTGCGGTTAGCTTCTATCGCACTGCAGCGTGGCGTTCAATAAAAACGCGCGGCGGACACTCGTTTCCTTTCAACGGATTACGCCCTTTTCATAGCCCTCGTGCGCCCGGCGCGGTGGTTGCGAATGTTAACAAAGAATTGACAGCTTATTTCTGATCAAGCCTATATCTCGCGGACTGAAACACGGAGCCGCGCATGTCAGGGTTTGTAAAGAATGTTCGCAAAACCTTTGCCATCATGGGTGGGCTTGCAAGTGTGGCGGCCAGTCCCGCGCTCGCCGACCATGTCCATCTCAATCCCGTCAGGGCAAGTGACGCGCTGGCCAGTTTCGGCCTGAACACACACATTAACTATCAAGATTCCGCCTACGCCCAGTTCGGCCGTGTCAAGGATGCGCTGCAATATGTCGGCATAACGCACCTGCGAGAGCTCGCGCCTATGCCCTGGTTTTCAGGCGCAGCCCCAATCGGCTACTATTCCGAGCTGATGCGGCAAGGCTACGACATCGACTTTGTCGTCCCAGGTGGCAAGGTCGATCTGCAAAAGAGCTTCGCCCCGATCTTTGACCTGTCGAAAGATAGCACGACACGCATTTCGGCTATCGAGGGGTTCAATGAAGTCGATCATGCCCCGGTGACCTTTGATGGGCTGTCCGGAAATGATGCGGCAATAAAAGGCCAAAAAGCGATCTACGCCTTGGTCCACGGCGACAGCCGCCTTAAAAATGTCAGCGTGATCGATGTTACGGGGGTAAGTGCGGAGCCCACAGTTCTCGATGGCCGCGCGGATCTTGGAAATGCTCACATATATCCGCAAAACGGCTTCCCGCCGGATGGCTGGTTTCGTGGGATGCAAGGGCTCGCCCAAAAGGTCCACGTCCCGATGGCAGTGACCGAGTTCGGCTATGCGTCGCTGCCTCAATCCGGTTGGCTCGTGATCGGCGTGGACGAGACCGGCCAAGCGAAGGGTGTCCTGGCTGGACTGCTATCCGGATTGGAGACCGGGTTCTCTCGCACCTATGTCTACGAGTTGCTCGATGAGCGGCCAGACAGCGCCGTCCCGGATCGGGAAAGTCATTTCGGATTGTTCGACAACCAGTTTCGCAAGAAGCCGGCGGCTATTGCCATCCATAATGTGACGCAACTCTTGCGAGATTCTGATGCGACGGTTGATCGAAAGCCTGTCCAGCCGTTGGACCTGGATGTCAGCGGTCTTCCGAAGACCGGCCATATCGTCGCCATCGAGAAAGCGGACGGTTCGATCTGGCTCGCGGTTTGGAATGAAGCACCATTCTGGGACAATCAGCGCGGCGCACCTGTCGCAGACCAGCCGGTCTCTGTGACAATTTCGCCACCCAAGCTTACGAAGTCATCGGCGATCTATGCGCCTTTGAATGTGGAACCCCTCGTTAAGCGAGTCGATGGTGGAGGACCGGTGACTTTCGATGTTTCGAATGCACCCGTGCTGGTGGAGTTTCAGCCCCGGTAAAATTCAATCAGTTGGTGTCAACTAATTGAATGGTAACAAGTTTAGCGTATGTTTCTTTTATGGATCCAGCGAGTTCGAATTGAGGCGATCGGTAAACACGCTTCTCGTTTGCAAAGATGAGGGACGTGAGCGGGATTTTTCCCCTGAAAAGAGAATCATTGCCTCCAAACCTTAATCGCGGGTAATGCAAGTTCTATTTCCAGTCGGCACGCAAATTGCTGTGCATCGTTTAGACAGACATTGAAATGATTTTTGAGGCACGAATGAAATTTCCAAGTGAGCCGATGGTCGTATTAGACCTAGCGGAAGAAAGGGCGGCTGTGAGCCCGCGATGGAATTTCCGGCTGAATCTCCGCGACCTGGGTATTCGACTACTGGATATCATCATCAGCACCGTCGCTTTGGTTGTGCTTGCGCCAGTCCTGGGCTTGATTGCGCTGATCGTCCGCGGCCAGGACAATGGGCCGATATTTTTCGTTCAAAGCCGGATTGGCTTGAATGGCCGTACCTTTAAGTGTTTCAAGTTCCGCAGCATGCACATCGATGCGGATCGCTTGCTCAACCGCCTCTTGATGATTGATCCGACCGCGATGGCTGAGTGGGAGGCCGATCACAAGCTTCGCCAAGATCCGCGCGTGACGCCGCTGGGCCGTATTCTTCGCAAGACGAGCCTTGATGAGTTTCCGCAGCTCCTCAACGTGCTGCGTGGCGATATGAGCCTCGTCGGTCCGCGTCCGATCATCCAAGCCGAGATCCGTAAATACAGCAAGTCGTTCCGTCACTACACCTCCGTTCCGCCCGGGATTACGGGTCTGTGGCAAGTCATGGGCCGCAATGACGTTACCTATAAGCGTCGCGTGGCCATGGACCGTCTCTTCGCCCGCCGTCGCTCGATCCGCCTGTATCTGTACATCCTCGTGGTGACAATTCCGGCCGTGCTGACCCAACGTGGATCCTACTAGGTTCGCCAGGACGACAATTCGTTATCGCAAGACCTGAAATAAAGGCGGCGCCTTCCGGCGCCGCCTTTATCATTTTTGACTGATTTCCCCGTCCTATGCGACGACCGCGACAACCTCGGGGCCGTGCTCTCAGGTATCAGTAGTAGCCGTCCATCATTGCAAGAACGCTGTAACGTTCGCCTTCCGGAAGCGTCAGAAGTTCCTTGATGACAGTCGCGTCGCTACGCGTGATACGCTCGTCCGTCAGGCAGTAGCTGATATTTTGGTCATCGAGATTCCAGTCGGCCACAACGGGACGACAAACGCCATTTGCGTCGACCTTGCTCACACGCGCAGCCAAGGCTCGCAGCTGCGGGCTGTCAAAGCGTGGCTGGCCGGCTCCAGTCCAACAATTTCTACACATCACATATCCCCGCATTTAACCGTGTCAAAAGCACTTACACCTTATTAGCCATAGTCGCGTCAAGTCGAACCCTGACGTTTGCGGGGCATACAGCAAAGAGCAGGCCGCGGCCGCAGCCCTTAAGGCATCGGGGCGGCAGCGGAACCAGACAAATGGCCACTTGGCCTTTGGGGCGCGAACGCCGCATCGCCCTGGGACTTAAGGCTCGGACTGGGCTCGACAGGCTCATGTATTCATATATCGGCAAGATTGTATATTTCGTTACAGGTGACGATAAGGGGTTGATTTTTAATAGGCCTGGCAACAGAGTTTCCTTTGCGATCTTGCACCTAGGTGCGGTCTTGCCGCCGGTACCGCGACACGTTTGAGAACGTTTCACGCCGTTAAGCCCACAAAGGTTGCCCCTAATTGAAAAATGGTCTTAGATTGCCCGTGGCTAAGGACTGGCAAAAGCTTCCAAATTTAACCGCGCTTGCGTCTCCCGCAAGACGTCAGAGTGCCGCCAATGAAGCAAATAACAGGCATAACGAACGCACGCGTATCCAATGACGGCGACGAGATATGCTTTGACATTATAACCAAGAATGGGTGCTCGACCTACGCCCTGCCGCTCGCCGACCTTGGCCGTCTGATCCTCTTCTTTACCGGTGCGGCGACGGCGGTTGCCGAAACGAATGTAGATGCAACTGACGAAGCATCGGGAAATCTCTTTCCGATTCCTGTCACGAGCTTGAAATTGCAGCCGGCCACGAATGCAGGGACGGGCATTCTGGCCGTCAATATTTCCGGATTTTGGCTTGGGTTCGAGGCCGAGGCCGCGACATTCCTTCAGTTCTTGAACACGGTGGAGCGGGAGATTTTGCAGCCGCAGACCCCGCCGGACCGCAAGCTGAACTGATGAAAGTGCTTCCCGCGGCATTTGGCAGTCGCATGACGCCCGAGCGCGTTAACAATTGTTAACAAATGGGGCCCGAATGGCTTCGCTATTGCGAGAACGGTGGTATACCGGTTGAGGGGGTATTTTCGGCTGGGGAGAGCGAGGAGTGGCTATCTTAGAATTCGTCATAATCCTCTTCGTTATGACCATCTATTTCTTGCCGGCGTTGGCGGCGGCATGGCGTCGCCATCCAAAGACGCTTCTGATTTTGGCGCTAAATCTATTTTTGGGTATCACCATTGTCGGCTGGATCGTTGCGATAACGTGGGCCTTTAGCCAAAACGCGGGCAGCCACCGAAAATACGACAACCATTCCTCTGAGTACGGAGGAATGGCCGTCTCTACGGCCGAGCGCTTTAACGCCGCTGTCCTCGTCGGTGTAGCCGCACTCGTGGCGGTTGCCTTAACGGCCGCCGTGAGCGTGCATCAAATCCGAAAAATTCAGGACGCGGTTGCAAACCAAATTGACCGAGGGGGATTGCGTCCGCCCGTCGCTGCCTCGGCGAACGCAAATCCATATGCCCCGCCTGATGCCGAACCGCACGGACAAACGGCGGCAAAGCCGCTGCCATTGCCGTCCACGTCTGCCGCGAAGCCTTCTTTAGAGACGCCTTTGTCCTCAAGGCTAATTGGCGAGCCGCCTGCCGCGGTCAGTCCCATGATAAGCCGCACAAACGTTCGCACGCGCGTTAAGGCCGGGCATCGATATAACCCCACGAAACTATATGTGGATGGCGTACCGCTCGCCGAAAGGCCGCCGTCGCCGCAAGTGCGGCCCTAGGATCGGCGCGGGATATGTTAACCGTCGGGTAAGCGCCGCTTCGAAGCGGGCGTCGAAGCCAAGCTATCGTGGCGCGACGGAGATAATCTCGGACAGCTGGCGATTGAAGCATTGTTCGGATGAGAATAATGTCCGGGTGCAGGTAAAGACCGGCTCAGGTTGGCGCGAGACTGCGTCCTGACGCACACTGACCGATCCAGTGGCTTTAAAAAAGGGGAGGCGGCCGTAGCCAATTATACGCCGACAGCGAGCCCCGCAGATTCGACTGCTGGTCAGGAGCAGTCCAATCGAAGAGATGATCGGCGCGACAGCAGATCAAGAGACAATCAGGAAGAACCACCACGCACTGGCGATCGACAATGTGGCGGATCCAGAAGTGATGCCTGCACGGGCCGCGATTATTAAGGGTGTCGAAATGGCCGATATAGCGATGTTCTTATTTGCCCTGGTGCCGGCGGCTTTCGCGATAATGCTATTTTTGATCACGAGACGGCTAAAACCATCCACCAAGACTATCCTGATTTTAGGTGGTCTTGTAGTTTCCCTGCCAGCTTTTGGATTTTTATTGGCGTTAACGATTGGAATCCCGTTCACAAGGGGACATGACCACAACCCTGGAGTTGGTGTCGTGTTTTTGCCACTCATACTCGCGTGGGCGGTAACCTTCGTGATGAGCTTAGGTTTGCTTGTGATTCCCCCTGTAATTTCGGCAACAGCGAAATATTTAGGGGGAAAAACGCCTAAGAGTGGACTGACCCGAGGCAAAAAGTAAACCAGGGTGTCCCGGTCACCAAGAGAAGCGGGAGGTCCTGCTGCGTCGAAATGCGGAAAGCCTACTCACATCGATTACGAACCGCCGTCCATCATTGGGCATGAGTAGCGACACAACATGATCCGAACAGCCGAGCCCGATATAGCGACTTGAGGAGCCGAGGTCACGCGCACGGCCAACCGCGTTAGGGGTGACGGTTTTTACAGACTGACCCCATAAGCAGCAAAGACGACCACGATCGTAGAAATATGGTCAGCAAGTCGTGGGAGAGGTGACGGAGCCGGGCCACCCGCTTTAATCTGGTATTGTGG
>OUNM010322819.1_pt1 | contig 11154 bp, 8 predicted proteins | sample 1769961 | NCBI WGS metagenome assembly OUNM01 (sample SAMEA3914820, study PRJEB12502) | metagenome | biome: forest; material: soil | place: USA | collected 2012-03-12 | depth 0.3 m
GCGCCGAACGATGCGAGCTCCGATGCCTCGTCGAAGGCGATCTGGTCGATCAGCCTCGCATTCGGCACCACGCGCGGATCCGCGGTGAGCATGCCGTCGACGTCGGTCCAGATCTCGATCGCTTCCGCCTGCACGGCGGCGCCGAACAGCGAGGCGCTGTAATCGCTGCCGCCGCGGCCGAGCGTCGTGGTAATGCCCGTGCCGATCGCCGAGCCGATGAATCCGCCCATCACCGGGATCCTTCCGGCGCGCACGAGGGGAATCACGTGCGCGCGGCAGGCCTCGGCGATGGCCTCCGGCTGCGGCTCGGCGCGGCTGAAGGTGTTGTCGGTGATCATGACTTCGCACGAGTCGACGTGCACCGCCGGCACACCCTGCTTCTGGAACGCCGCGACGCAGATGATCGAGGACATCTTTTCGCCGTACGCCGACATCGCGTCGAGGCTGCGCGGCGTGAGATCGCCGAGTGTCGCAAGCGCCTCCGCGAGGTGCGCGAGCTCGTCGATCATCGCGCTCAGCTCGGCGCACGTGTCGGCGCAGGCGTCACCGGCGCCGAGCAGCGCTTCGGCCGTCTGGAGGTGGCGCTCGCGAAGGCCCTCGATCGCGCGCAACGCGCCGATCAGGTGGCCCTTTGCCGCCTGCTCGGCGAGTCCAATCAGCGCATTCGTCACACCGGAGAGCGCCGAGACGACGACGATCGCACCCTGGTCGGCGCGCGTGGCGACAATGTGGCCCGTACGAGCGATCGCCTCCGCGTCGCCGACCGACGTGCCCCCGAACTTGAGGACGATCACGTTCCGATCAATCCGCAGTGAACCATCAACTCGGCGTTCAGCACCGATGCGCCCGCGGCACCGCGGACGACGTTGTGTCCCATCGCGACGAGCTTGACGTCGAAGATCGGATCCGGACGCACGCGGCCCACGACCACCGTCATGCCGCGGCCCATGTCGACCTGGCGGCGCGGCTGCGGATGATCGGGCTGGTGGCTGACGACGAGCGCGCGATCCGGCGACGTCGGCAGCCCGCGTGCCGATTCCGCGCCGCCCCACTCCGCGATCGCCCGCTCGACCTCCCTGGCGTCCGCCTTTTTCTCGAGCTCCACCGACATGCAGACCGTGTGGCCGTGTTCCACGGGGACGCGGTTGGCGTGCGCGCTCACCGGGAAGGCGGCGCTCGTGACCCTCGAGCCGTCGGCGGTGCCGAGGAACTTGCACACCTCCTGCTCGATCTTTGGCTCTTCGTCGCCGATGTACGGGATCACGTTGCCGAGGATGTCGAGCGCGGGCACGCCGGGATATCCGGCGCCCGAGATCGCCTGCATCGTCGCCACTATGAGTTTCTTAATACCAAATGTGCTATGGATCGGCGCCAGGGGCAGTGCCGTGACGATGGCCGAGCAATTGCCGTTGGCCACGATGGCGCCGGTCCAGCCGCGGTTCTTCCGCTGCGCGTGCAACACGTCGAGGTGCGACGGATTCACCTCGGCGATCACGAGCGGGACGTCCGGCTCCATCCGGTAATTCTTGGCGTTCGTGAGCACGATCTTGCCGGCGCGCGCGAACGCCGGCTCGGCGTCCTGGGCGGCACTCGAATCCAGCGCCGAGAAGACGATGTCGGCCGAGATCCGGGACGGATCCGTCGGCTGCACGACCATCCCGGCCACGGAGGCGGGAATCTCATCCGACCCGATCCAGCGCGCGGCTTCGGCGTACGGCTTGCCCGCCGACCGCTCGGATGCCGCGACTTCGGCCAGCTCGAACCACGGATGATCGGCGAGCAGCCGGATGAACGCCTGCCCCACGGCGCCGGTCGCGCCAAGGACCGCCACGCGGTGGCGCTTCTGTGGAGCCTTCATCGTGCTGTTGGTCGCGGCGCTCATGTGCTCAGCAGACTCCGAACGATCTTCTCGTAGGCGCCGACCGCGGCGCGCAGTTCCTTGACGTCGATGAACTCATCGGGCGTGTGGGCCACGTGGATCGACCCCGGCCCGAACAGCAGCGGCGTGCCCCAGCGGCCGAGCAGCGGGATGTCCGAGGTGTACGCCATCGGCGCGACCTCGAATCCCGGGATGGTATGAAAATGTTGGGCCGGGATGGTCGAGCCCCACTCCAGCTCCGCGCGTCCCTTCGCCCATTGCTCGAGCTGCTTCTTGATCGGCTTCACGTCGCCGACGAGGCGGAGCATGATCTCGGCTTCGGCGAATGCGGGGACGATGTTCGCTTCCGTCCCGCCGCGCAGCGTTCCGACGTTGAGCGTCGTGTCGCCGAGCACGGGATCGGATGGGAGCGGGAGCTCGTCGAGCGTCGGCAGCAACGCGAGCATCGGCTTGATCGCCGACTCGCCGAGGTGCGCGTACGCCGAGTGCGCCGCGCGCCCTCGCGTGCGTACCATCACGCGCAACGATCCCTTGGCGCCGCTCGCGAGCTTGCTCTCCGTCGGCTCGCCGTTCACGAGCCACTTGCTCGTCGGCTTGAGTCGATTCGCGGCGCGCGCGCCGTCGGATCCCTTTTCCTCGCCGACGACAAAGAGGAGGTCGACGCGATTCTCACCTGCCTTCGCGAGCTTGTCCGCCGCGACCAGCATCGCGGCGGCAATGCCCTTCGCGTCGCACGCGCCGCGGCCGTGGAGTTTGTCACCCTCGAGCTTGGGAGCGATGTACGGAGGGACCGTGTCGAGGTGCGTCGAGAGCGTAACGCCGCCCCCCTCGCGCGACGCCCACACGTTGGCGCGCCCCCGCGTTACCTCCTGAAGGGTGACGTTCCAGCCACGGGCAACGAGCCATTTCGAAACGAAGTCCACCGCGCCGCTTTCGGCTCCGGTCGACGAGTCGATGGTCAAGAGTTCAGCAGCGAGCGCGACGACGTCGGTCATAGTGGCAAAGCTAGCCACGCCGGTGTTTGGCTACAAATGGTTCACGTTTTGCCTTTTGTGACCGGAGCGGAGCGTACAGATGTCTTATCGACGGTTCAACGATTCGGACGGAAGCTCGTGGGAAGCATGGGAGGTTCATCCGCGAGTGGTTGAGCGGCGATCGGAACGCGACCGCCGGGCCAAGCCGCGTGAGACCGTCGAGCGGCGCATCATTCCGGAATTCCGCCTCGCGATTCCGCTCGAGCTGCGCGCCGGCTGGCTGGCCCTGCAGGGGCGAGACTCAAGGCTGAGGCTGTCGCCGATTCCCGACGGCTGGGAGCACCTGAGCGACGAGGAGCTCTGTCGTTTGGTGATTCGCGCCGCCGAGGCGCGGCGCGCGGCAACCTAGGGAAGAATCGCCGCGCCCGTTCGCGGATCGAACGTGCTACCGGCCGGCAGCACGTGGACGCGAAGGTTGGCCGCTCCGAGCACGTGCGCTGACGCGGGCGTTACGGTCGCGGTGCGCGCATCGTAGATCACGACCGAGCTCGCGCCCGCGATCTTCCACGTTCCGTTTGGCCGCACGATGATCGCCGTCGATTCATCGATGCCCGCGCCAAGATGCGGCTTCTGCTCGAGGACGAGGCTGATGAGCCGGTTGTGCCGCTTTCGCCGGAGGAAATGCTGATCGATGATCGCGCTGGCGATCAACCCGAATCCCTCGGCGGTCACGATGTTGTCGCGCGCGATCGTCATGAACTGCGTGGTCGTATCACGCCGATCACCACCGGGACGACGTTCGTCGCCCGTGATCATGACGGCCGACATCACGGCCGCGCCCGCGGACGTTCCACCGACGACCGCGCCCTGGCTATACCGACGCTTGATCGCCTGCTCGGTCTTCGTGCCGCCAAGGACGTTCACGAGGCGCACCTGATCCCCGCCGCCGAAATAGACGCCGGTCGCGCCGTCGAGCAGCTTGGCCACGGAGTCGGTGTTGGCCTGATCGTGATCGACCCAGACGTTGACCGCCGCGGCGCCGAGCGACGTGAGCTCCGCGACTTTCTCCTCGCCGCTCTTCGCGCCGTCGGCGCTCGCTTCGGCGAAGACGACAATCCGCGCCTTGCCTCGCCCACCGGCGAGGTCGACGAACTGCTGCACGAGCTCTGTCGGCTGCGGTCCGCCGCCGATGATGAAGAGCGTGCCCTTCGGATTGGACTGAGCGCGAGCCGGCGTGAACGCCGCGACGGCGAGCGCGCACACGAGAAGGGAGCGGAGCTTCGTCATGAAACGCGGATCGAGTGGTGGGACATGCCGGGAGCCGGACTCGAACCGGCACTCCCTTGCGGGAAAGGGATTTTAAGTCCCTCGCGTCTGCCCGTTTCGCCATCCCGGCAATCAACAACGAAAACGGGTCGGGGATACTGGGTCGGGGGTCGCGTTTTCTCGACCCTCGACCCGACACCCACGACCCGGCAATTCAGAGCGGGAAACGGGACTCGAACCCGCGACCCCAACCTTGGCAAGGTTGTGCTCTACCAACTGAGCTATTCCCGCGTGCGCGAAATATATCCGAGACTATGGCCTCTCGCCAAGCGCGTTGATCGAATACCACGCCGACCAGGCCAACAATCCCGATAACGCCGCGTCGCCGCCGTTCGACGTCGCCCGGCCATCGGCGTCCACCGTCTCGGCCGCGATGCCGCCATCCAGCGGCGCACGGCGCAGCCACTGAAGAATGCCGGTCGCCTCGGGACCCATCATGCGCGCACACTGCTGCGCGAGCGACTGCGGCCGAACGTCGATCGCCTTGACGGTCCGTCTATACGTGGAATCCTGACGTTGGACGGTTTCATAGAGCGGCAGCCAGAATGCCGATGCCGCGGGATCGTCGACGACCGACGTCGACCCGGCGAGATCGATCGCCGACGCGAAGCTCGACTTCCCCGCCGCCTCGATCACGAAGTGCCGCTGAATCGCCGCGCGGACGGCGTCGGGATCCTGAAGGTTGCGCGCGGTTTCCTCGTCGAGGGTGCGCTTCAACACGTCGAGGGCGTGCGCGGCGGTGGCATTCGCGTGCAGCGTAAACGGATGCGCGGTCGGCAGCCCAGAGGGACTCACCTCGGTTGAGTACAGCGGAACGCGCTTGTCGCGCCGGGCGTCCAGGTCTTCCGACGCGAGATACAGCGTGTCCGCCAGCGCCGGCTCGTCGACGACGCGATCATCGCCCGTGTCGCGAATGTATCGCTCCGTGGCGATCGGATACGCCGCGACTCCCTCGAGGGAGAAGCCCGGCTCGAACAGCGTGCCATCCAGATAATGCACGCCGCGTCCGGGCGCGTAACCGTGCAGCTCGCACATGCGCAGCAGCAGCTCGCGCGCGAGCGAGGGATCGGCCAGCTGCACGGCGGGGATGGTCCACATCAGCGCGTCCCAATCACGGACGGTGACGCCGTGCCCGTTCCACGGCACGCGCGTCCGGACGAGATAGTACTGCGCGTCGTCGAGGGCCCGCCCCACGGCGTAGAAATAGGCGAACAACAGATTGCGATTGATCAGCCGATCGACCGCCTCGTGCCCCGTGCTTTGCTCGAGACTCTGAAGCGCGTCGCGCGTCGACGAGAGCAGCTCCCGCCAGCCGCGGCGCTGCAGTACCGTGGCCGTGGCTTCGGCGCCGTCGCGTTCGGGGCCCACGGCGAGATAGAACGCGATCTGCTCGCGACCGCCCGCGGGCACGGAAACGGATCGGCGAATCGAATAGGTGTTTCCGTCGACACCGGTCTCCGCTTCGCCGTCGGCGAGGAGCGCAACGGACGCGAGCCCGGGCAGCGACGAACTCTCAAGCAACACGGCGCCCGACGTGCCCAACGACACGCGCGGCGAATCCTCGAATGCGCGCGGTGTGCGCACGCGCAGCTGCCGGTGGCCGAGCGTGCCCGAGAGCGTCAACTGCGCCGCGACATCGGATTTCCCGCGATTCTCGATCGAGATGGCGTACACCGCGCCCGACACGTCCGCATCGCGACCATAGGGCGCGAAGATGGTTCCGCGCAAGACGAGATCGGCGATCGTGCACGTGAAGGTCGGAATCCAGCCGAGCGCGCGTTCCCAGGCGATCGGAACATCCGACAGTTCGTGGCGTACACCGCCAATGTCGAGGCTCGGGCGAGCCAACGCCGGTCCGACGCCCGACAGGAATTCGGCGGCTCCGGCCAGCTCGATCGCCGACCGCGACGCGCGATGCAGCATGCCGATCGCATGAATCGACGCGTCGGCCGGATGGATGCACGGCAGCGACACCCAGTGGTTGCCGGTGATCTGCCAGGGTATGGCTGGAAGCGGGAGGGGCTGCGTCACGGCGTGGCCGTCATCCTGTTTGTCCTGAGGAGCGCAAGCGACGAAGGAAGCGAAGCGAAGGACCTGCTGTTGTATATTCTGAGGGCGAGTCGGAATGATAACCGCCTCGGCCCATGTCACCTACCGCACGAGGCCAATCTGCGACTGTCGGTTCGCCACATCCTCGGTTCGAACGCCCTGCTTCTCGCCTTGCTGTCGCTCCCCGGGCGTTCCGCCGCGCAGGCGACGACCAGCCTGCAGATCGACGCGACCGTGCTTCCTCGCCATAAGCTCGAGACGCGTGTCCTCACCAGCTTCACGCGGTTCGACGAGTATCTCGGCAATGGCGGCTTGCGCAGCCTCGCCGCCGGGCTGAACACCGATTCGCTCACCGGCGTACAGATCAATCAGATCAACCTGACGCAGGCGGCGACGCGGACCCTCACGGCCAATCCGTCGCTCGTGATCTCGGCGGGCAGCATCGTCGCGAATGCGAACTCTCGCATCGTCACCGCCCCGCTAATCGTCGAGTATGGCCTGACCAGCCGCCTGACGCTCGGCCTCGTGATCCCGCTCGTCGAGACGCGAACGACGGTCGGCGCCCAGCTCAATCCAACCCTCGGCCCTGCGAACGTCGGCGTGAACCCGGCGAGCATCGTGAACCAGGGCCCCTGGACGACCAACAACGCCATCGTCACGGGGCTGCGCACTGCCGCGTCCAACCTTCAGAAGCAACTGAGCGATTGTCAGGCGAATCCGTCCACCGCTGGTTGTGCGACGCTGCTCGCGCAGCAGGGTGCCGCCGAGGCGCTCATCACGTCGACGACGCCCTTCGCCAATTCACTCGCGCAACTCTATGGAACGGGCGCGAGTGCGCCAGGCGCCGCGTTCGTGCCGATCGAAACCGGGACCATTCAGAATGCCGTGGTCGCGCGCCTCAACGCGTTGCGCGGGCAATACGCCACCTTCGGACAGATCGTTGACACCACGCGTGCGCCATCGGGCGCCGCCGGTCCGGGCGCCAATCTCGCGCTTCAGGCGCTCCTGGTGGCCGCCGGCTACGACACACTGCATTCCACCGACCGCTCCTCGATCGGCGACATCACGCTCGGCGCAACGTATCAGCTCGTCAATACTTTTGGTGATTCGGCGCGCATGGCTAGCGGCAGCGGGCTATACCGCGTGGCGGTCAACGCCGGCGCGCGCATCGGCACCGGCGAGCCCGCGAATCGCAACCGACTGTTCGATAACGCCACCGGCTACGGCCAGCCGGGACTGATCCTCGGTGCGGCAACCGACCTGCGCTTCACGCCGCGTTGGATGCTCACCGCGCTCGGCTCATACACGCACCAGTTCGGTACGGTCAACGTCACCCGCTTCGCCAACACGGCGAACGCCCAGCTTCCGCTCGTGGCGCCGTCTCCCGACGTCACCTATTCCGCCGGAGACGTCGCTTCCTTCACCGCGATTCCACGATTCCGGCTCGGCGGTCTCTTCTCGATCGACGGCGTGTATACGCTCAATCACGTCGGAGGAGACCGCTACGCGGGTCCGATCCCCGGACCTCCCGATGTGCTGGCGCTCGTCGGGAACGCGGTGGCGCCTTTCGGCCTCAGCTCGGTGACGACGCAGCAGATCGGATTCGGCTTCACGTATTCAACGATCTTCAACGATCGCAATCCGGGGCGAATCCCGTTCGAGACGTCGTTCCGCCATACCGAGCTGATCTCGGCGAGCGGCGGCCCGGCAGTGAAGACGTTCGTCGATCAGATTCAGCTGCGCGTCTTCTTCCGCTGATTGCCGGCGGCGGGCGACGCGCCCGCCGTTTCGATCGCCGTTTCGAGCAGTTCGCGGGCGTGCGCGCGGCTCACGTCGCTCTCCGGATCGCCGCCGAGCATACGCGCGATTTCAGTCACACGCGGTTCGTCGGCGAGAATGGTGACGTCGGCCGTCGTAACGCCCCCGCGCGCTCCCTTGCTCACGAGAATGTGGTGATGCCCGCGGGCCGCGATCTGCGGCAGGTGCGTGATCGCGAACACCTGGTGGTAGCTGGCGACGCGCCGCATCGTATCGCCGACCTGAAGCCCCACGCGTCCGCCAATGCCCGCGTCGACTTCATCGAAGACGAGCGTCGGCACGCGGTCGAGGCGCGCCAGAATCGTTTTGAGAGCCAGCATCACGCGCGACAGCTCGCCGCCCGATGCCACCCGCGACAACGGCCGCGGCTCGTGACCGACGTTGAGCGCGACGCAGAACTCCACGTCCTCGGCACCGGTCGCGGCGATCTGCGCCAACGGCTTCAACGCCACGGTGACGTGACCGTCGTGCATGCCGAGATCCGGCAGCACGTCATCGACCGCGCGCGCCAGTCGTTCGGCGCCTGCGCGGCGGAGCTCGGTGAGCTTCGCCGCGCGTTCACCGAGTGCAGCGCGCGCCTCGCGCTCCCGGGTCTCGAGCTGGCGGATGTCGAGTGCCGCCGAGTCGACGAGATCGAGCTCGCGCCTGGCGTCTTCACCCGTCCGAATCACGTCCGAAAGCGAGCCGCCGTACTTTTTAGTTAGCCTAAACAAGGTATCGCGGCGGCGCCGTACGTCCTCGAGCCGCGACGGGTCGAGGTCGATCGAGGATTCGTACTCCTCCAATTCACGCGCCAACGCCTCGATCGCGTAGTAGCCGTTGTCATAGGACTCCTGGACACGCGACAACGTGGGATCGATGCGCTGGATCTTCGTGAGATGGTGCGCGATCGCCGTCAGCTTCTGGAGGACGGTGTCCTCTTCCCCGTCCAGCGCGCCGGCGATACCGCTGGCCAGCGACCGCAGCTCCTCGGCGTTCTCGAGCCGGCGAGCCTCGTCCTCGAGGCGGACGTCTTCGCCTTCTGTCAGCTGAGCGTCGCCGATTTCGGCGACCACATGCCGGAGGTAGTCGGCGCGACGCTCGGCTTCCACGCGGCGCCTGGTCAGGTCGGCGATGTCGCGAATGATCGAGCCAAGCTCGTCAAATGATTCCTTCACCAACGCGGCCTGTTCCGTCGCGGCCGCGAAGGCGTCGAGGATTCGCCGTTGCGCTTCGGGATCGAGCAGCGTTTGCGCTTCGTGCTGGCCATGCAGGTTGACGAGCGTGCGGCCTACCTCGGCGAGCATGCCGGCGTTCACCGCGGTGCCGTTGATCCAGGCGCGCGCCCGCCCGGCCGCGACTTCCCGCTTGAGCACGACGACCGATTCTTCGACCTCGATGCCCCGGTCGTCGAGCAACGTGCGGATCTCAGGACGCTCGGCGACGTCGAACGCGCCCTCGACCGTCGCCTTCTCGGCGCCGGTGCGAATGACGTCAGAGCTCGCCCGCTCGCCGAGGAGCAGACTGAGCGCGCCGACGATGATCGACTTGCCCGCGCCCGTTTCGCCGGACAGCACGTTGAAGCCCTTGCCCAGCGGCAGCGTAAGCGACTCGATGATCGCGAAATTCCTGATGCGCAGCTCGGTCAACATAGGCCCTGGTCATCCCGAGCAAACGGGAGGGATCTGATCTCCGGGTAGAGCGAGCGGCCGCTCTACCACGATGGCAGATTCCTCGCTGCGCTCGGAATGACGATCATGTGGTTTTGTCGCGTTCCGCGAGGCCGCCCCAGCCGAGTTTCTGGCGAAGCGTATGGAAGAAGCTCGTGCCGGGGAACCGAATGATCAGTACGTCCCCCTTGGCGCGACGCACGCTGAGCGTCTCGCCAATCGAGAAACTGCTGCCGACCTGCCCGTCGACCGTAACCAAAAGCTCTTCGGGACCATCCTCCGCTTGCAGCGTCACCTCGCAGGTCGCCGGAGGAATCATTGGGCGAATCGCGAGCGTGTGCGGCGACACCGGTGTGACGAGAATCGTGTCGAGCGTCGGGTACACGATTGGTCCGCCGGCCGACAGGCTGTACGCGGTGGAGCCGGTCGGTGTCGAGAGCACGATGCCGTCCGCCGCGTACGACGCGACCGTCTCGCCGTCCGACGCGATGCGCATGCTCACCACGCGCGCGAACCCGCCCTTGTTCAGCACGACGTCGTTGAGCGCGATCCATTCATGCCGCACGACACCGCGCGAGTCGAGCACGCGCGCGTGGAGCGCCATGCGGGATTCCGCGAGATAGTCCTGTCGGGCAAACCGCGTCAGTGCGTTGGAGAGCTGATCGGCATTACAACACGTCAGGAAGCCCAGTCGCCCAAGGTTGATCCCGAGGATCGGCACGGCGTGCGGCGAGATAATGCGCGCGCCACGCAGCAGGGTGCCATCGCCGCCGAGCGTCAGGAGCGCGTCGAGGTTCGCCGGGTCCTCCATGACATGCCCGCTCTGCGCGACCTCGTGGAGCTCACGCTCGTAGAAGAGCTCGAACTTGAGCGTGGGCGCAAGCTCACCGAGCGTCCGCAGCACCGCCGGAAGTCCGGGATATCCGGTATGCCCGACGACGCCGAGTCGGATCACCCGGCCATCGCCTCGCTCTCGAGCAACGCCCTCACCTTGTTGGCGATACCCGCTGCGTCGAGCCCGCAAGCCGCGAGCTGCCGCGCGCGCGGCGCGGCGTGGATCACGCGATCGGGCACGCCGTGGACAGCCACGCGCACACTGGAGTCATACCTCGCGATGACGGCCGACATGAACGCGCCGAAGCCGTTGACCACCGTGCCCTCCTCCACGACGAGAATCTGCTTGTGGTCGCCGAGCACTGCGGCGAGGGTCACTTCATCGTAGGGTTTGAGGTAGCGGCAGTTCACGACGGTGACGTTGAGTCCATCCGCACGCAGCGCATCGGCCGCGGAAACCGACGGCAGCACCATCGTGCCGACGGCCAGGATCGCGACGTCGCGGCCGTGCCGCGTCACTTCCCAAGTCCCGTACGGCACGGCCTCGATCCCCGCCATCGCCGGCACCTTGTCCGGTGCGACGTCACGCGGGTAACGAATGCAGAATGGCCCGTCGCGATGAGCC
>OUNM010227390.1_pt1 | contig 11152 bp, 11 predicted proteins | sample 1769961 | NCBI WGS metagenome assembly OUNM01 (sample SAMEA3914820, study PRJEB12502) | metagenome | biome: forest; material: soil | place: USA | collected 2012-03-12 | depth 0.3 m
CCGCACCGGCTACCAGGACATGAGCCCGGCGCTGCAGCAGATGGAGGACGACGACACGTCCAATCCCGGCATGCTGTTCGTGCAGGCGGGCGAGGCGCTGTGGAAGCAGGCGGCGGGCAAGGCCAACAAATCCTGCGCCGACTGCCACAACGGCGTCGACACCAGCATGAAGGGCGTCGCGGCGCGCTATCCGGCTTTTCCGAAGGGCGCCGACACGCCGGTCGATCTCGAGGGCCGCATCAATCTCTGCCGGACCGGCCAGCAGCAGGCGGAAGCGCTGAAGCCCGAGAGCCAGGACCTGCTCGCGCTCACGGCCTATGTCACCCACGCCTCGCGGGGCCTGCCGATCGCGCCGCCGAACGATCCGAGGCTCGCGAAGTTCCGCGCCGAGGGCGAGGCCATGTTCAAGCGGCGCGAGGGCCAGCTCAACCTGTCCTGCGCCAACTGCCACGACGACAATGCCGGCAAGAAGCTCGGCGGCGCCACGATCCCCGAGGCCCATCCCACCGCCTATCCGGTCTACCGTTCCGAGTGGCAGACGTTGGGCTCGCTGAAGCGGCGTCTGAGAAATTGCCTGATCGGCATGCGAGCCGATCCTTACGCCTATGACTCGCCGCAATACGTTGCGTATGAAGTGTACCTTATGGACCGCGCCCGCGGCCTCAAGATCGAGGCACCCGGGATCAGGCCATGACATAATGCGCCCATGTTGTTGTTGAACCGGCGTCGATTTCTCGCTTCCGTACCGCTTGCTACCCTGAGTGCGCGCGCCGCATCTGCGCAGGCCGCCTTGTCGATCGGCACCGCGGCCGAAGGCGGCAGCTTCCAGGTCTATGCGCTCGCCTTCCTCGACGCGATGCACACCGTCGATCCCTCGCTCGAGATCCGCGCCGTGTCGACGGACGGCACCGCCGAGAACGTGCCCAAGCTCGAAGCGGGGGAACTCGACATCGCCATGGTGGCGGGCGAAGTGGCGCACGAGCTGTTCGAGGGCATCGGCCGCGCGCCGACCAAGCTCAAGATCGTCATGGCGATGTACTCGACACCGGGCATGTTCGCGGTCCGCTCCGACAGCCGCTATCGCACGATCAGCGACCTCAAGGGGCGGCCCGTCGTCTGGAACGTCAGGGGCTCCGGCATCGCGGTGCAGGCGCAGTACATGATGGGCGGGCTGGGCCTCGATATCGAGAAGGACTTCCAGGCGATCTACACCGACAGCCGCACCAAGGGTCCGGGAATGGTGCTGGACGGGCGCGCCGTGGCGCTGTGGGGCGGCGGCCTGCGCTGGCCCGGCTTCATCGAGATGGCGGACAACCCGAGCGGCGCGCGTTTCATCGTGCCGAGCGCCGAGGAGATCAAGACGATCCGCGCCAAGTACGATTTCCTGATGCCGATCAAGGTGCGGGCCGGTCTCTATCGCGGCCAGTACGAGGCGCTCACCACGGTGGGCGCATGGAGTTACCTGCTGGCGCGCGACGGTCTCGACGACGAGATCGGCTATCGGCTGGCGAGCGATCTTGCCAAGATCGAGCGCGGCGGCCTGGTATCGCGGCAGCTGGAGCAGTCGACGGCCCAGAACACCATCGCCAGCCTGCCCCGGCCCGATCTGCTGCAGCCGGGCGTGCTGCGCTTCTACGAGGAGAAGGGTCTGCTGCCCTAGGCCGCGGGCGGAGATTTTTGTGCTGCAACCCGCTGCAAATACGACGGCCGGTTTCATTGCCGCTGCACCCCGCACGCCCCTAGTTTCAGGGCATGCTGTCCATCGCCCACGATCTCGTCGCCCGCGCCACGCGCTTCATCCTTGCCAGCTCCGAAGAGCCCGCGCTCTGGACCGTCTCGGTCCGCGGCCGGGTGGTGGGCTCGCTGGTCTGCGAGGCGGGCGAGCGGCGGCTGGCCTGGTTCGACGGCGCCGACCGGTCGCTGGTGAACTACGCCGGGCCTCTCGACGGCGATATCGACGACCTTGCCCGGCTGCTCGGCCTGCGGCTGGGCGCGCCGGTGGAGCTTGAACAGCTGCCGGTCTAGACTGCCGCCATCATGGCGACTGGTTCCCAAGACATGGACGCGATCGATCGCAAGATCGTGACGCTCCTGCAGGACGATGCGAGCCTCTCGCTGGCGCAGATCGCCCATCGGGTCGGGCTGTCGCAAAGCCCGTGCTGGAAGCGCATCCAGCGGCTCGAGAAGAACGGCATCATCCTCAAGAGGGTGGCACTGGTCAGCCCCGAATCGATCGGCGTCGGCCTCAGCGTCTTCGTCTCGATCGAGACCGGCGACCACTCGACCGCCTGGCTCGCCAAGTTCGCCCAGACCGTGACCGCCATGCCCGAGGTGATGGAGTTCCATCGCATGGCCGGCGACATCGACTACATGCTGCGGGTGGCGGTGCCCAACATGCAGGCCTACGACGCCTTCTATAAGCGGCTGATCGACACCATGCCGCTCAAGAACGTGACCTCGCGGTTCGCCATGGAACGCATCAAGTCGACCACGGCCTATCCGTTGCCAGCCGACCCGCGAAATCCCAGGGACTCCAAGAAAAAGGCCTGAGCGCTGGCGGCCACTGCTCCCGGGGGGTACGGTCAGGAACCGAATACCATCCGGAGCGTTTCCATGTCCGTGCACGCACTCAAGACGTCCAGCAATCTCCGTTCGCAGGTCTCGCCGGAGGAATGGCAGGCGCGCGTCGACCTCGCCGCCTGTTACCGCCTGATGGACCTCTACGGCATGTCCGACCTGATCGCGAACCACGTCTCGGTGCGTGTTCCCGGCGAGCATGACTCCTTCCTGATCAATGCCTACGGCCTGCTCTACGAAGAGATCACCGCCTCGAGCCTGATCAAGATCGACCACGAGGGCAAGATCCTCGCCAAGCCCGACTTCGGTCCCGGCCTCGACTACGGCGTCAACCGCGCGGGCTTCGTGATCCACAGCGCCATCCACATGGCCAAGCCCGAGGTCGCCTGCGTGATCCACACCCACACCTGGGCCGGCATGGCGGTGTCGACGATGGAGTGCGGCCTGCTGCCCAACACCCAGACCTCGATGCGCTTCGCCAAGATCAGCTATCACGACTTCGACGGCGTCGTGCTCGACCTCAGCGCCCGCGAGGCGCTGGTCAAGGACCTGGGCGACAACAACGCGCTGATCCTGCGCAACCACGGCCTGCTCACCACCGGCGCCACGATCCCCGAGGCGTTCAACGCGATTCATCGGCTCGAGCTCTCGTGCAAGACGCAGATCGCGGCGATGTCGTGCAACACCAAGCTGGTCGACGTGCCGGCCGACGTGGTGGAAGCGACGTACCAGAATTACCAGCCCAAGACGCGGCGGCCCTTCGGCCTGCTCGACTGGCCGGCCCTCCTGAGGAAGCTTGACCGGACAGACCCCAGCTTCCGCGACTAAGGCGGCTCCGCCGACCGATCCGTCCTCCGAACACGAGGAGGGCACGCCGCACGCGTCGATGCGGGCCTTCGCGGCCATCGCGTGCGGCTACTGGACCGCGCCGGGCTATCGCGGCGCCGCTTGGCTCCTGACCGGCGGCATGCTGCTGCTGGGCATCGCCAACGTGGGCATCGCGCTCTGGCTCAACCTGTGGAACCGCGACTTCTTCAACGCGCTGGAGAAGCGCGACCTCGGGCTGCTGTTCCATCTCCTGTGGATCCTGGCCGCCATCGTCGTCTCCGCGGGCATCGGCGTCGCCGTCCAGCTCCATGTGAAGCGCAGCCTGCAGATCTACTGGCGCACCTGGCTGTCGCGCACCACCGTCGAGCGCTGGTTGAGCGCGGGCCGCCAGTACCAGCTCGGCATGCTGGCCGACGAGGTCGACAATCCCGACGGCCGCATCGCCGAGGACATCCGCGTCTCGACCGAGTTCGCCTGCGAATTCGCCCAGAGCATCCTGCAGTGCGTCCTCCAGCTCCTCACCTTCCTCACCGTGCTGTGGACGCTGTCGGGCGACCTGCCGGTTCATCTGTTCGGTACGGAGATCCACGTGCCGGGCTACATGGTGTGGGCCGCGGTGGCCTACGCGCTGGTCGGCTCGCTGCTGACCTACGCCCTGGGCCGCGGCCTGATCGATGCCGGCAACATCCGCCAGAGCCGCGAAGCCGACTTCCGCTCGGGCCTGACGCGCGCACGCGAGCATGCCGAGGGCATCGCCCTGATGCGTGGCGAGGACGACGAGCGCGAGCGCCTGCGCGGCTCGCTGTTCGACCTGCGCACCGCCTGGCATCGCCAGACGCGCGGGCAGGGCAACCTCTCGCTGCTCACCAGTTCGCTCGCCTACCTCGCGCCCATCGTGCCGCTGATCGTGGCCCTGCCGCGCTATCTCTCGGGCCAGATCCAGCTGGGCGGCCTGATGCAGACGGCGCAGGCCTTCTCGAGCGTGCAGTGGGCGCTGTCGTGGCTGATCGACAACTTCTCCAAGTTCGCCGAGTGGCGCGCCTCGTGCGACCGCGTCGTCCACCTCCATCTCGCGCTGACCGACCTCGAGGAGCACGCCGAGTCGGGCGAGCAGCGCATCACCCTGCACGAGCCCACCGACTCCGACCTGCTGGTGCTGCGTGAGCTTGGCCTGGCGCGTCCCAACGGCGACATGCTGGTGGCCGAGGCCGAGGTCGAGATCAAGCGGCCCGAGCGGGTGCTGATCCGCGGCCAGTCGGGCAGCGGCAAGAGCACCATCATGCGCGCCGTGGCCGGCGTCTGGCCGTGGGGCCGCGGCTCCATCCACCTGCCGCGCGGCGCCATCACCTTCATGCCGCAGAAGCCCTACTTCCCGATCGGTACCTTGCGCGACGTGCTGCATTACCCGAAGGCGCCGGAGGGCATCACCGACGAGCTGCTGCAGGAGATGCTGCACAAGGTCGGGCTCGACCATCTGCGCGAGCGGCTCGACGAGACCGACCGCTGGGACCACATCCTGTCGGGCGGCGAGCAGCAGCGGGTCGCCTTCGCCCGCGTGCTGGTCCACAAGCCCGAGTGGATCTTCATGGACGAGGCCACGTCGGCGCTCGACGAGGCGGGGCAGGAGATGGTGATGAAGCTGCTGATCGAGGAGCTGCCCGAGACCTCGATCGTCAGCATCGGCCATCGCCCCGGCCTCGAGGTCTTCCATACCCGCGAGCTCTCGCTCGAGCCTGGCAACGGCAAGGAAGGCGCCACGCTCATGCAACTGCGCCGCAAGCGCGGCATGAAGGACGTCTATTCCCGCATGACCCGCGCCAGCCACGCCCATCCGCGCGACCCCGGCTTCTGGTCGACCCTGCGCTCGAGGGTCGGCCCGCCGCCGAAGCGGAAGCGCTAGCATTCTTATCCTTTCTGCACCGTGTGGGCTCTCACGCCTTCGCTTCGCTGCAGGCGCTGCCGCCCACCCTTGCTCGCCAAGCCGCGCTAGCGCGCTTGCTTGCCGAGCAAGTGATCCGAAATGATCCGCTGCTGGATTTCGCTTGTGCCCTCGAAGATCTTGGTGAGGCGGGCGTCGCGCCAGTAGCGCTCGACGGCATGAAGCGTCGTGTAGCCCGCGCCGCCGAAGATCTGCAGCGCGTCCGACGTCACCCGCTCGGCCATCTCGGAGGCGTGGAACTTCACCATCGCGGCCTCCTTGTCGCAGCGCCGCTTCTGGTCGATCTCGTCGCACACGAAATACATCAGCTGGCGCGAGGCCTCGATGTCGGTCGCCATGCGCGCCAGGCGAAAGCGCGTGTTCTGGAAGTCGCCGATTGCCTGGCCGAACTGGCGGCGCTCCTGCGCATAGGCCGTCGCGTCCTCGAGCGCGCCGCGCGCGAGACCGATCGCGCGCGCCGCGGTATGCGCGCGCGCCCGCTCGAGCCCGGCAGAGATGTAGTAGAACGCGCGGCCTTCCTCGCCGATCAGAGCCTCGGCCGGCAGCCGGCAGTTGTCGAAGGCGAGCTCCCAGGTCTTCCAGCCGAAGTAGCCGATCTTCGGGATCGGCGATCCCTTCACGCCGGGTGGAAGGGTGCCGCGCGGCTTCTCGATCAGGAATGACGATAGCCCGACATGCTTGCGCCTCGGGTCCGGCGCATCCGACGTGCGCGCGACCAGCATGATGTAGTCGGCGCCATCGGCGAAAGTGCACCAGTATTTGTTGCCGTTGATTACCCAGCTGTCGCCGTCCTTCTTCGCGCGACAGGCGATGTTGCCGAGATCGGAGCCGACGTCCGGCTCGGACATCGCCGCCGCGCCCAGAAACTCGCCGCGGGCGGCGCGGGGCAGGAACACCTTGCGTTGCGCATCGCTCATCCCGCGCCCGGCGGACAAGCCGTTGCCGCGCGCGATGATCGAGGCGACGCTCATCCAGGCGCGCGCCAGCTCCTCGGCGATCAGGCAGTATTCGAACACGCCCAGCCCCAGGCCGCCGTACTCCTCGGGGATGACGATGCCGAAATAGCCCATGTCGGCCAGCTTCTGGATCAGCTCACGCGGGATGTCGCCCTTCTCGGGATCGAGCCTGTTGGCGATCGGGAGGACCTCCTTCATCGCGAAGGCGCGCGCCGTCTCCTGGATCAGGCGGCGCTCGTCGGTCATGTAGCCCATGGCATTTCCTTTGCTCGCTGTTTGCGCAGTCTGTGCAATTGCGTCACCATAGTAGCGAAGTTGGGGGACATCCGAATGTTGAGAAGACTGGCAGGCGCGGCGGCGCTCTTCCTCTGTGCGACGTCTGCAAACGCACCCGTTCAGGCGCAAGATTGGCCCGCGCGTCCGATCACCATCACCATGGGCTTCCCGCCGGGCTCGGGCACGGATGTCGTGGCGCGCGTCCTGCAGCCGCTGCTGGACAAGGCGCTCAACCAGCGCATCGTCATCGACTACAAGGCGGGCGCCGGCGGTAACGTGGCGTCCGACGTCGTGGCCAACGCAAAGCCAGACGGCTACAGCTTCCTGCTCGGCACCGCGGGTACGCACGGCATCAACGCCGCGCTCTACAAGAAGCTCTCCTTCGACGTCGAGGCCGACTTCACGCCGGTCTCGACCCTGGTCGACGTCTCCAACGTGCTGATGATCAATCCGAAGGCGATCGATGTCGGCTCGGTGAAGGAATTCATCGCCAAGGTGAAGGCGGCACCCGGCAAGTACAACTACGCCTCGACCGGAAACGGCGCGGGCACGCATCTCGCCTTCGCCGAGTTCAATGCCAAGGCCGGCCTCGAGATGGTGCACGTGCCCTACAAGGGCTCGCCCGAGGCCGTGCAGTCGGTGCTGAACGGCGACACCTGCTGCCTGTTCGCCCAGGTCCAGATCGCCATCCCGCAGGCCGCCGCCGGCAAGGTGAAGCTGCTGGGCGTCTCGACCAAGCAGCGCGTGCCGGCCATCCCCGACGTGCCGACGGTCGACGAGGCGGGCCTGCCGGGCTTCGAGAGCTACACCTGGTTCGGCGTCTTCGGACCCAAGGGCCTCGATCCCGCGATCGCGCAGAAGATGAACCTCGCGATCAAGACGGCGCTGGCCGACCCCGACGCGCAGAAGCGGCTGATCGAGCTCGGCAACACGCCGCGCTACGAGACGGTCGAGCAGTTCAAGGCCACGGTGAAGGCCGACCGCGCGAAGTGGGCCGCCGTCGTGAAGATGGTCGGCGCCACTATCGAATGACACTCCGCAGCCTTTAGCGAAGGATCTCGTCTCAACCGCCCTTGCGTTAGTCGCGCCAAGGGGTCCGTCGCTGCGCTCGGGACGCCAATGGTTACCGCACGGTAACGCTTTTAAATACGGAGGAAATACGGAAACTCGGAATCGTGCGTTCATTGTGATTTTATCATTGCATATTTCGCACTTTTTGTCTATAAGGGAATCCCGCCGAGACAAGGAGCAAGACATGCCGAGATTCGAGAAAGGCGCCACACCCGGCCCCGGCCGCCCCCGCGGCCTGCGCAACAAAACGACCGTCTGGCTCGACCAGCTGGCTGCCGAGGGCACTGAAGAGATCATCAAGGTCGTGGACCAAGAAGCCAGGAAGGGCGACATGCGCGCGGCCTGGCTCATGCTGTCGCGCACGTGGCCCCATCGCCGCGGTCGTCCCGTAGAACTCAACTTGCCTCCCGTCGAAACCTCGGCGGGCCTCATTCAGGCGCACGCCGCCGTGGTCGCCGCCCTGTCGAGCGGCGAGATCACGCCCGAGGAAGCCGCCTCGATCGCCGCCGTGCTCGAGACCCAGCGCCGCGCGATCGAAACGCACGACCACGAACGCCGCATCCGCGAGCTCGAAGAGAAGAGGGCGGAGACGCCGAATCCGTGGGGGCTGAAAGCGTGAGCCACGCAGGCAACGCCCGCCGGATCGACCGCATGGCGCGGACGAGCGGAGCGAAGGAGAGCGAATGGATGACGGCGGTCCGCGAGATCGACCGCGAGCATCGTGCGGCGGCAACGCTCGCCCGCTTCGCGCAGGTGCTGGCGGGGATCGATCCGCCGGCGCCAGTGCCATCGCGCGAGGAGCCGCCGCCTGCCCAACCGTCGATCCCGCCGCCGCGTTCGAACCGTCGGCCTTGGGGACCCGGCCATCGGCCCGGCGTGCACGACGTGCTCACCTGGAAGGAGGCGCTGCAACTGGAGTGGATCGTCGAAACGCCTGTGGAGGCCAATCCATGCTTATCGGCTGAGGATCAATCTCTCAGACCGAAGAACTGGGTCGCGCCCTATAGCAATGGCGACTTTATCTTCCCGTCCTATGCGCAAGAGGCGGAGGAAGCCGCGGACGGGAACGCAGGCGACGAAGAGCTGTAGAGATATCGAGGCTTTATTGCTCGGACTACGTGCTCACCTATCCGATGCCGATATTCGCCGCGGTGCATGATCGGGCGGCCGAGTTCCGTGGTAGCGTGCAGAATGATCTGCACATCCCGCCGCCAGGCGCTAGGGCTCATCGCAGCACTCGCAGCCTCCGGCGTTCGGCCTGTCATCGCGCAGTCCGCCACCTTCCCCTCCCGCCCTATCAAGCTCGTCGTACCTCAAGCGCCGGGCGGCAACGCGGACACCTTCGGCCGGATCCTTGCGCAGAAGCTGTCGGAGCGGATCGGCCAGCAGGTCGTCGTGGAGAACCGCGCGGGCGCAGGTGGAACGGTGGGCAGCGCGCTCGTGTCGAAGGCCGCCCCCGACGGATACACGTTGCTCATCGCCGACAACGGCACCCATGCCATCGCGCCCACGCTGTACGGCGCGAAGCTGCCTTACGACGTCTTCAAGGACTTCACGCCGATCACGCTGGCGGCGACGTTCCCGACGCTCATCATGATCCATCCCTCCGTCCCGGCGCAGAACATCGCGGAGTTCGTGGCGCTGGTGAAGAGCCAGCCGGGCAAGCTCTCCTATTCGTCGGCGGGCACCGGCAACGGCTCGCACCTGGCCGTCGAGATGTTCCGGGCGGCGGCGGGCGGGCTGGACATGGTGCACGTGCCATACAAGGGCGGGGCGCCTGCCATCCAGGCACTGCTGGCAGGCGAGGTGCAGTTGACGGCCGTGAGCCTGAACACCGCGCTCCCTCACATCCAGGCGGGGCGCGTGCGCGCGTTGGGCGTGGCGTCGTCGAAACGCTCGCCCGCCTTGCCCGATCTGCCGACCTTCATGGAGAGCGGCATTCCCTTTCAAGGCGACAGCTGGCTCGCCGTCATGGGGCCGCCGGGCATTCCCGCCGATATCGTCACGATCCTTCAAGGCGAGATCAGTGCGGCCCTGCGCGAGCCCGAGACATCGCAGCGGCTGGCCAAGATCGGACTCGAGGTCGTGGCCTCGCCGCCCAGCGGCTTGACCGAGACGCTGCAGCGCGACGTCCCGAAATGGGGCAAGGCCGTGAAAGAGTCCGGCGCCGTCGCCGAGTAGCAGCACCGGAGGGTCGTAGCTAGAAGCTGCGCCGGCCGTTGCTTCTGGCATTGGGTGGTGGCGACCATCCTGCCCTTCTTTCTTCAGATAGACGCGCGCCAATCCCGCGGCGCCTCGCAAAGGAACACTGAGAGATCGGGCTGCGGCGGTCGCGCACCTGCCTCAAGAAACATCTCCGCCACCCAGCCGCGGTGGTACGAGCCATGGGTCACGAGATGGAGCAACATCTCGCCGCGCCTCATCGATGCCTGGGCACCGTTGACGAAAGTGAAGGGCACGTCCGCGTCAAGGGACGCCTCGCTCTGCGCCGCGGCCCAATTGATGAACCAATCATTTATCTTCTGCTGCGCCGCCCAGAGCGCCGGCAATTCCGAATGCAGCAAGATGTTGCGCGCTTTGAACCCATGCTCGCGACGTTCGAGATGCGCCTGCCAGATCAGGTCGACGACATAGCTGTGGTTGAGCGTGCCAATAATGGATTTGAAGAGCGTCTTGCGCTCTTTCTCCGCCTCGCCCGGCGGCAAGGCGGCGACGCTATCGAAGATCACCTTGTCCGCCCAGGCCTTGTAGTGGGCGAGCATCTTGACGGTGCACGTGCCGGCCATTTTGGAAACCTCCTGATGCGTCATGGGCGATCATTTTTGGAAATCTACCCGTCCGGTCAAGGGTATCGGTCGGCGTTGCGGCTCAATGCCTCGCTCACGATTATGCGAACATTTCGTGCAGCAGCTAGTCTTGAAGGCTGATGTCCGATTCGGATCAAGAGCTGACCTCGGGCCGGCGGCGACTGATGTCTGGAAAGTGCCAAAAGCGGACTCAGCACGTCACGCGACATATCGCCATCGATCGTCAGACTGGAGCCGGTGATGAAGCCGGCTCTCGCGCTGGCGAGATAGGCGACCAACCGGCGATCTCTTCGGGCTCGCCCATGCGTCCGAGTGGCACGAGAGCTTCACCATCTCGCCGGTTGGATATTGTTTACGGTAATCCCGCGAGGGGCGAGATCGATCGCCACTCCGCGAACCAGGGACGCAATGGCGCCCTTGGTCATCGAATAGACGCTGGTCCCAGGAAATGCGGTCCTGACGGCTGTGTTGCTGCCGATGGTGATAATCCTTCCGCCGTCCGTGATATGGGGCGGAGGCCTGGATCGCGACAAAGACGCCGCGAATATTCGTCGCCAGCATAAGGTCGAAGTCTTCAAGGGCAAACGTGTCGACTGTGCCACGTATCAAAATACCAGCGTTGACGACCAGAATGTCGAGGCGGCCGGGCAGACCTAGATGCTCCCCCGATTGGGGGATCGTTTTAGGATAGGGAATGC
>OUNM010491797.1_pt1 | contig 11149 bp, 9 predicted proteins | sample 1769961 | NCBI WGS metagenome assembly OUNM01 (sample SAMEA3914820, study PRJEB12502) | metagenome | biome: forest; material: soil | place: USA | collected 2012-03-12 | depth 0.3 m
AATGTACGTACTAACGTGAAAGCAGTTCCCCTTCGCCCTCAGCCTCATCTCTCCTCGCAGCTGCTGGAGGCGGCGGAGGTGGGGGTGGACCAGGAGGAGGCGAGGGTTGGGGGGAGGGCGGTGAGGGCGAAGGGGAACTGCTTTCACGTTAGTACGTACATTGGACATCCATGGTAAGGGGTTGGTGGTGTCTGGAGGTAGTATGGGATGTGTATTCTGCAGTGTGGTCTGGCCAAGGGGCGAGGCAACGGGTGAGTGTAAAAAGCTGCCGTGGAACATCGCGGTGGCGGTGATACGGTCCCTTTCCCTTCCTGTCCTTGGCGTCGAAGCCGTTGTCGCACACCAGGCCAGGACGGTCAAGGTGCAGCAACTCGTTGGAAGGGAGGAGGGGCACAACCGGCCATGAGTGGCTGGCCCCGTGTGATGTGTGATGGGAGCAAGCTTGGGACACCGCCACAGTGCCGACAGGATGTGGTGGCACGTCCGAAAGGAGACGTCGTGGCACTTACAAGAACATCCTTGACGAATGAGATGGGGCAGACGGTGCCCTCTGTGCGAGGGGCAGATGCGTGTTAGCTGCTTCTGTCGTCGCTCGTGTGTTTCGGGTGCACGTACCAATGTCGAGGAGCACCACTCGGGGAGTGCTTGCGGCAGCCATGGTTTGCAGAGTATGCGGGCAGGGGGTGTGTCGTCCCGATGTGGTGTGGGCGAGTGCCAAGCGGGAGTGCTGTGGTGGTCGATGAGCGATGGGCGATGGGCCGGGGGTAGAGTTGGGGCCCGGGTCGGCGGTGACGGACGGGGGCGGACTGGCGGGAGCTGAGAGTTGGCGGTCTGCCCGGGTCGGATTCACAGGCCAACAGACCGAACGGACCGGGAAAAATGGGAAATTGATGAGGCCAGCGAGGTCGAGGCTCGATCGGAATCTAATCAATCAAGCGGTGTGAAGAGGTTCGTCGCAAAGGGTGGCCCACGTTGTTCGGATTGCCCTCTGAGTGGATCGGACTTGGTCGTGGACCGCGACGGGGCTGAAAATTCTCACCAATTTTTTTTTCTTTCTCACCGTCGCCAACTTTTTTCGGCTCCTGCAGCGCGCTGTCCACAGCTCGCGCACGCGATGATCAGACGAAGTAACATCAGGGGATGCGCCGAGAAGGGTGCTCCTGCAGCAGCGGCCTCGCTTCCGGGTTGGGGTTAGAAGCGATGACCCGCATGAAGAAAAGTTTCACCAAAAAAAAGGGCGGTCAAGGCTTCGAAGCTGCCTCCGGTGGCCTCGTTCGTAAGTAACAGCGCGGCAGGTTTGCAACCCATACGATGGGCTCGTGGGATGCTCAAATTTCCCATCAGCAGCCACCGCTCCTGCAGAGCTGCATCCCGCATGACGCTTACAAGGCATGGCGTCCGGGGACTAAAAGTATATTTGGGGTTTCTGTGGAGAGATGCGCAGGAGAGGCGCTGCTTTCGGGGTGCGTGTGTGTGTGTGTGTGCTGCATCGCCCCGTCAATACATCTCGATAGTACCAACGACGACGGGCTTGGCTGCCACAGCGCCGGCCACGGCGGCCAGTGCGCGCTGCCGTCTCCCGCGGCGTCCCGCAGCACTGCAGCAGAGCAGACGCACCCCCAGGATCCGTGGCCTTGCCAGGTCAAGCGGCTTCCCGAGTGGCAGGATCACGGCCTGTGCTGTGCAGGAGGCAGAAACGAGCCATTCCCTTGCAGCGGCAAAATGCTGCTTGGTTCATGCGGCAACAGCGAGCTCGACTTTTCGCTGCCCGGGAGTTGTTGTCGGGCGGCGGCCAGCCAGTGCGGACGACAGCACCGAGTGCCGGTTTCTGCATGTCTCACCGACATGTCGTCGACTGAGAGACATGGCGCAGAGCTGCAGGAATGCTCATGCGAGGGCGAGGGAGCGCCCGTGTGATTGGGTTGGTAAACAGCCCGGCTATGGCAACGCATCGGCGCATTTCAACAGTGTTCCCACCACCCGCCACCCACCACGCCGGCGCCCACCCTCGAGCGGCTGGCCCAGCCGCGATGTATCTCTCCGGCGCTGATGGATGCGTCATGGACGTGCGGGCACTGGATAACGTCAACACACATGTCTTGGATCAAACAGAAGAGGGGCGGCCCATCAACCGCAAACACGGGACCCCGCCACGGATCCAGCGCCGCTCATGCGTCGATAGGGGATCAGCACCACCACATCTTGCGATACGCGGCCCACCCAGCGAAGGACCCTGAAGATTGGCGTTTCTGGAACGGAGCAGCAACTGCCATCGCAACACAGTACCAGGTCCGCCCCCGGCCACTGGGCCCGCTGGCGTCGTCGAGGGACCGGAGTAAACAATGCAAAACACAGCCAAGAAGAAGTCCAGTTCCTAGTACGCTGCCGTGTGTTGAACGCTGCCGGGGGTGTCCAGCGCTGCTGCTGGCCATTGGCTGCTCGACGGACAACAGCGCGATCCTGCGACGGCGTCCCGACCTCTCTGCTGCAGATCAACCGCTCACTTCCTTCTCGGTTAGCGCCAGGAAGCCCGCATGCAGCTTGTGTGCCTGCGTGGTCTGCTGAGTGTCGCATCGGTGCCAGAAGAGGGTGGGACGGCCGCGGACGCGTGTGGTCTGTCGCGACAATCCAACCCCCCAAGGTGCTCCCCCAGAGGTGCCAATTGACCTGCGGTTGACCGCCCGACACCCGCGGGCGAATAATGGCCGGCGGCCTGCGTCCTTCGAGGTAACCTCACTTGCATCATCGCCCATCTCTGCAGGGCCAATTAAACCAGGACCGGCATTCGTTTCAATTCCTGCAAATTGGCCGATTGCTGGTGAGCGGCAGTGTGGTGTGGGTGACACTCTACACAGCACAGCAGAAACAAACTGTGTACACACAGCACGCTCTGCTCTGCTGCGGTCCCGTCATCCCATGCTTGGCCGGCCACCCCCCGCCGAGGACGGTTTCAACTGCGCGGCCGAAACATGCTCACTGGCCTGAGGCCACCCCCGCCCTCACGCTGGCTCGACCCGGCCTTGTACGATGATGAACTCGGTAGGTAAAAATGTTGGGACGTTTCTGGGTCACACGACGTCACAAAGCAAAGCTCGGCGGCATCTAGGCATGGCCCCGATCCCGTGAGTCTAGGCTGGCGGCGACATCGGGGCCGTCGGCCTGGCTGTGCTCCAGCTTTCGTCATTCCTCGGCTCTCGCGCCCCAACGTTTTGCACGGCGGCTGTTCGACCGAGGAGAAAGGGGCTTGGTAGAGAGGTAGAGCCATCGATCAGATCGTCGTCGGGCTCTTCGAGCCGCGGAATACACAGTACTACAGTACTATCTGACTCGTCGTTATCAGGCCGAGCTATCAGTCCGGAGGACATCGGACGCCGTCCTCTTACACGGTAACGACATAGTAGGTAGCCGACTACACGGTAGCGCATGTTACAGCGGGAGCTCCGTAGATAACGTGCTATCGCACAATTGTCGCCCGTTTCTGGGTGTTCCCTCTGATCGCCGGCCCCTTTTTCGATCCCGCGCAGGACAGGGTGGGTGGAGACAGCCCATCTCTCCAATGAAAGGCACTCGGCTCGCCCGTCGTGTGACTGTGGAACCCTCTTGTCAAACAGGAATCTTGCGGGATGCAGCTCCCGAACGATTGCGGATGGCGATGGAACCGCTGGCAGCGGGAGCTATTCTGGCCCGAAATGCAGTCGTCAAGATGGGGAGAATGGGAGAAGCACAGAGTAACGCTGGCCAGTGGCTATTTCGAGCAGCTCAGCTCAAAGTCGACGATTGGGAGAGACAAGGGACGGACAGCCTGCGCCCCAGTGTGCAGATTCCTGAGAATCCAAGGCCGAATGCAGAGTGAAGGGGTTGCAGGGTCTGACCCACCAATGACGGTTCTGGCCGGGCTGCAGGATCCAAGTGAAACGGGGAAGCGCTGGCACCTGGCTCAACAAAGAGAGCCGGAATGGGATGATGGCGACATTGCTTTCTGCCTCAGGCTCCAAGGCCGTCAGCATTCCGAGACGGAGGGATTCGGAAGCTTCCAGACTCGAGTGATTGCGCGTGGCCATCAAGGCCGTTCACCTTGGCTGGCTCGGCTGGCTGACCACGCAATCTCACAATCTCGCGCAACGGTTTGGTCATCATCAGTCCCATCGCCGTGTCCACTATCCACTGTCCACACGGCTTCCTTGGTCTGGCCGACTCATCCAGCACATCCACATCCACATCCATCAGCCAAGACAATTACCAATTGTCCGCCGTGGAGCTTGTCGGAAAGTGGACGACGGATTCCGTCCCGGGCCTGGGGAATGTGCGCCTGGGTCTTCCGGCGCCAGCATGGGGGGTGGAGCCCGGGATCATCAGCGATCGAACGTGGCCTCACCAGAGCAACTGTCGCGGTTCCGATGGCCATCGCGAACGGCGACTGGACAATTCCGTCGCGCCAGATGCAGCAGTACCCAACCCCCAAGTCGCCTGCTGCGGTTGGCACGCGGACAGATACAGACGCGCAGCCTACGGGCGGTGTAGCTGCCAAACCCGGCCGTCTCCCATTGGCGGGAGTCCCACTCGCACTGGGTGTGTGAATGTGTCAAAGAGGCACACGAGGTCAGACGAGAAGCGACTTGGGTGCTGAGGATTGCTGAAGGCTGCCTCGAAAGCGAGATGAGCGTAATCCTAATGGGGCAACCCGCTAGCTCGTAAGCGGCTAGGTGGCTGGCGCGCTATGCACTGCAGGGAAAGCGGTGTGCGCGGTGGCAGTCGTCGCTGGACCCCATTCGTCATCTCCGTCTGTTGTGCGCCATGCGCCCCACCCACACGCATACAGTGCCTGCGTCGGGAGCGCACGTTCGAGGGCGGCCTGTCTTCCCGCCGCCCGCCCAGTGCGCGCCCAGCCATGCTCGACTCGGCGATCCGCAGACCATTGGCCACCAGGCGACCAGGCCACCAGTCCACCCCCCATGTCTCGCCTCCGTGGCAGCCATGAGGCCTGCTGGCTTCTCAGCCAAGGCCATTCCCCTTTGATCATGGGCGGGCCCTCAGCCCACCGTCCCACTGTTCCCACTGTTCATGACAGGTCGGCCACTGTTGTCGCAGCGTTTCTGGTCCCTTCCACCCACTGCCCGCGTCTTCTATCAGTGCCTCTCCCCCCCGTCCCGGACCAAGGCCCGGGCTGCTCTCGTTCGACCCTCATCACCCCCTTCCCACCCACCACCACTCACCTCTCTCCATCTCGTCCTGCCACCCTCTCCCATCAGTCGTCCGCATTCTGCACGCCTCTGCTGTCGTCGTCGTTGCCACTCACTCCCATCACTGGCCCTCTTCTCAATCTCAATTCCCAATCCCCAAGACGACACAAGCACCGCGACCAGCACTGCGCTGCAGAATCACCTGGCTCTGAGCTAACGGGCGCCCTCGCCACCCGACCACCGCTATCCAACACGCTCGCCTCTCTCCCACAGGAAAGCCGATCCGTGTTGCACACAGCTCAACCAACCTCCCTCCCACGACTGCCTCTCATCGGAGCGTCTGGCACCGAGTCCACCGAGTCCTGAGCTCTCCACATCAGCAAGCGTTGTCGTCTCGTGGCACTCTCTGCGCTGTTGTCGAAGCCCGGACCCGGTCGTCCCACCCGCTGCCCGAATCCCGTCAGTCCCGAACAATCGCCAGGTCCGATCGGTCTCCACCGCGCTGTGAATCACACGTCCGCCAACCGAACAAGGGGGCCGAAGAGTCATCTCTTCGTCCACCTGTTCCCCAAAGACCTCCCTCCCCCCGCATGTTTTCAACGACGCTCCGCCAGGTGTTCCAATAGCCTGCAACTCATTCCGATTTGCTGTCTGCCACCTGGTCTCCCACGAGTCATCGTCCACTCCCCTCCCGACCTCGCTCGCGTTGTCTCCCCACCACCGACGATAGCTGTGCCTGTCTCCCGCCGCATAGCTCCCACGACGACATCGCTCGGTCAACGACAACCTTCCCACATCCTCGCCTTCCCGCTCCACCACCTCGGGAACTCGCTCGGTTGACTCCCACGACACCGAACGTTCACCTTCAAGCCACCTGAGTCGCTCTCTCGACTCAGTCTCAACAAACAACACACCATAACACACACCATCCGTACCGATGTTATAACGACCATTCCTTTTGTTTTTTCCGGACCGCTAGTCCACCCCTTTTTGACGACTACTCTTCCACCGCCTCTCCCTTTTGCTGTTGGACCAGCGACATCCTTCCATGAGCCTCGGATAGTGAACGACTTGGAGCCTTTTGTTTTGTTTTCTTTTGCCGCCTTGCGCCCTTGTACATCTCGTTGTTCAACTTCCCGCCTCCTTTCGACCACTCATCGCTCCACCGCCACCGTTGTACAAATTGGAAACCTTGTCTCGATAGGACCGCACTCGATCTCGGCATAGACCGGTTTGGGGGTACGGCAAAAGCTGATTCGGATCTTGTATCACCACACTCGACGCCTACGCTCTCGAATATTCCTAATTTCATCGCCATGGAGTGCCTTCGCGACAACTTTGAGAATGGCGTCATTCTCGGTGGCCGGTACCAAACCATCTCGCCGCTCAACCATGGCTCCTTCGGCATGGTCTTCATGGCCAAGGACACCAGGACGAACGAGACGGTCGCCATCAAGTGCCTGACTAAGAAATCGGCCGCACCTGAGAGCTTCCTCGACTTCGCCATCGACGACAAGTCGGAAGAGCTGGTGCTGCACAGCCAGCTCGGATCGCATCCCAACATCGTCAACCTCGTGGACTCGTTCGAGACGGATGCGCATGTCTACCTGGTGATCGAGTTCTGCCCGCGCGGTGACCTGTACGAGGCGATCCGCATCGGCCATGGCCCGCTGGAGACGGAGCACGTGAGGCGCTTCATGCTGGAGCTTGTCGACGCCGTGGCGCACGCCCACGCCAAGGGCATCTACCACCGCGACATCAAGCCCGAGAACATCTTCCTGACCCAGTCGGGGTCCATGAAGCTGGGTGACTGGGGCCTTGCCACGACCGACAAGTGGACCTACGAGACGACAGTCGGCAGCGACCGGTACATGTCGCCCGAGCAGTACGACTCAGCCGGCGCTGGGTACTCGCCTGCTCAGGCCGACATCTGGGCCATCGGCATCTGCCTGCTGAACATCCTGTTCTCCAGGAACCCCTTCACCACGCCGACCGAGGAGGATCCCCTGTTCCTCGACTTCACCCGCGACAGGCAGTCGCTCTTCGACGTCTTCCCTTCCATGTCGCAGGACACGTATGAGGTCATCGTGCAGTGCATGAACATGGACCCCAGCAAGCGCTCCCTGGCTGGAGCCCGCGAGGCCTTGCGCCGCGTCGTCAGCTTCACCACCCTCGACGAGATCCTGGACGATTTCTGCTCGAGCGACCGCCGCGTCGTTCCCAACTCCAACCGCGAGCCCCTCCGCACCCCCTCCATCCAGAGTCCGCAGGTCGACACCGGCGCCTTCCCGTGGGCCAAGGCCCTGCAGGCGACGCCGCCCAAGCCCATCCGCCAGCTCAGCGTCATCCCGGACGACGAGGTCTACGACGAGGACTTGTTCTCCAAGTCGGGCACCACCACCGACTGGCTGTCGGGCACCGCGCAGACGCCGTCCATGTCGTCGTACATGGACTCCAACTTTGGTGCCTCGATGCAGTCCTTCGCCGCGCCGCCGAGCTTCCGCCCGGTCCTGCCTGCCAAGGCCGCGGCCAAGGTCACCTCGATGGCCGGCTCCCTCCCCATCACCATGTCCAAGCCCCGCAACCAGTCGGCCATGTCCCTCGTCTTCGGACGCAAGGACCAGGTATCCAAGAGCTGGAGCGACCTGTGGGACGAGGAGTTTGAGGAGGAGGAGGAGGAGGAGCTGGCCAAGCAGCTGCAGTCGCTGAAGGAGATGAACTCGAGGACCTGGAGCCACGAGAGCACTGCGACACCGTCCCTCGCCGTCGACAACGATGACACCCCCCGACAGGGTCTGTCGCCCGTGACCAAGTCGGCCACCCTCGTCAACGATGAGATCAAGATCCCATCCATCGACGAGGCCTTTGGACACACCGTTGACGACGACATGGACGGCTTGTTTGTCTACGAGGAGCCTCCCGTCAAGGAGGAGCCTCAGCTGCCGCAGCACTCGACGCCACTCCGACGCAGCAACATCGACAAGTGGGCAGCGCTCGGCGAGCGCCGACGTGGGCAGACCGACAGCTCACCTCCCAAGGCCCTCGACGTTCCTCCCCTCCGGACAGGGCGGTCGGCCATGTCGGCCAGCTCCCCCGTCAAGGGACACGACGTTTTTGAAATTTACAGCGACTCTCACCAGCAATTTCCTTATGTTTCCGGGAGCAACTCACCTCAACACAATCATCATCAACAACAATCACAATCGCACCACCAAGGAAGGCGGAGCAACGGTCGCGACCGCGCCAAGGAGTGCCCGCGGACCAACAAGGGTCGCGACCGAGATTGGAATTGGAACTTTGACTGGCGCAAGGAGAAGCGCTCCGGCTTTGGCTATCTCGGGTGGGTTGGTGGCTGGCAAGAGGCCCGCTCCTAAGGGAGCTCGGTGTCCTCGAGTGCCGGCCTATCACTTGTGGTTGGGCCCACCACCATCACCGCCATCGCCCTCATCACGACCATCCTTTTTCTTCAACCATCATCATCACTCCCCTCCCGTCGATTGAACCATCGATCTATTTTTCTTCTACTTCTTGGTGTAAGAGGTGCTGACTCTGCTGGCTTCTGTTTTGTTTTGGCTTTTCCCTTCCTGTACGGGTGTTGCATCGCGGGTTTGTGCGGTGACACATCACTTGGTTCTGTTCTCATCCGATCGGTCGATGCAAGACGATCAACCCTTGACACACAGATTACCTTACATATTTTTGGCCTCTCACTCTTCTCTCTCTTTCTGTCTTTTTTTATAGCATAGCATGGTTTAGAACGAAACGACACAAACATATGGGCATGGGGTTTCGGCGCGATGGGAACTGGACAAATTGGGCCTGGGTTGGATTACTTTGCTTTTCTGTTTGTTCTTTACGGGTCGGGAGGGATAAAACAAAACAGACGGCGTGGAGCAGAGTCAGCATTTTTATTATCTTTTTTTTTGTTATGGTGGTTCATACACAGATCGATCGACGGGAGGTTTAGGGGGGTTGAGTGGTTGGAGGGGAGGACTGGGTGGAGAGGGTGGAGGGTGGAGGTGTGTGGTTGCGGCTTGCAACTCGCTTTCTGCGTATTAGATAGGTGTCTCGACGAGATTAAGTCTAGAATACCAGAGGTTACCCACTCGAGAACTTGATGTTTATGATGCAACGTGATGTGAAGTGACAGACTAAACGCCTGACCTACACAGCAAGAGTACGATTCATACACAGTTTCACCTCTTCACAGTTAAGACTCTCCACGTCTAGACTTGGGTTAGTCGGGGAATTCTCAGACCGGAATCATCACAGAATCATCAAAGAATCATCACAGAATCATCAAAGAATCATCGGTGCTTCAAGGCCGATGGCGATGACTGTCGCGTGCTTTCTTTCCATGCAACTCCCTGAGAACTTGCGATGGTCTTGTGGGTGGCCAGTCATGTCGTGCCACAAGGCGAGCAGAAACATCTGGCCGTTGGGCGACTCGCGCCACCTCTGCAACAGCCGAAACAATAACAGACATCAAACGCCAATGCACCTGCATCAACGGTGCGGCGCCATGTTACAGACGCCCTCTTGTTCCGTGGAGTCGACAGGGATGCAGGGTTACTTGTCTCTTGCCATGTGTTTGGCTCGTTCTTGGGTCCTCCTATCCCAGCTTGACACATCATCTTGTCCCTGCAGTGTAAACAAACCCCCTTCTAATGCCCCCACAGGACACGGAGCTCGGATAGAGCACGCCGGGGATGTCAGCCAGTCGGCCCGGCATGGAATAGGGACGAGATATTGGTTCGCGGAACTGTGGGCAGGCAGATGGGAAGAGTAACAGCAAATCGGATATCACCCCAACCCAACGTTGAACTAGTTGGGCTGCATGCACCTCGGAACGGAAACCAAACAATGACAGCCCCCCACCCAGCTTGTATGTATGTCCAAGCAACCAAGCCATGCCATGTAAAAGGAAGCAGAAAATGGACTCGAGAAGGTCCACAGCCAACCCTCCACTGCCGTCCCGACATGACACGATGCCAACCATTGGTGTGTATGCAAGCAGAAACAAAGCCCAAACATGATCCACGAACATGTGGTCCCAACAAACGCCAGATCATGACCAGAACAGCACCCGCAATATGTATCCCCCGCGCTCACTCATCCAAGCAGCAGAACCCATCCATCCCAGATCGAGTCCAACCATCCCCATCGGGATGACCCCCTACCCCTTACCCGCAGTAAACAACCCCACGCTGAGAGGGTGAAGAGTGGTTGGGGGTGCGTGGTCACCACCCCTCGGGCATGGCCGGCTCGGCGCCAATCAGGCTCTTGGGCAGGAAGGACCAGACGGTTCCGACGACCGACAGGCAGAAGGAGAGGACCATGACGGCAAAGGCAAAGGCCTTTTCGCGGGTCGAGAGCTCGTGGCCGAAGAGCTTGAGGTAGAAGGCTAGGGGGAGGCTGTTGGTTGTTCGAGTTGAGTTAGTAATCCCACGAAGAGAGGGGGTATTAGATGGGGAAGGAGGAAAAGAGAAGGAGGAAAAGAGAAAGAGGAAAAGAGAAGGAGGAAAAGAGAAGGAAGGGAGGTAGAAGGAAAAAGGAATACGTACGTCACACAAATCGTAAAACACAACGCACTCCCCATAAAAGCCATAATACTATCAAAAGCCGGAAACACCACCGCAATCCCCAAAAACACCACCACCACCCCGACCCTCACCCCCCCCCTCGCCCACACCTTCCACCCACTCTCCTCTCCCTGATACTGCTGCTGCGGACTCAGCCCCAACAGCACCTCCAGCGTCGCCACGATCGGCCGCGCGTTCAGCGGGATCTTGGTCAGCGGGATGATGCCGATGCACAGGCACATGAGCACGGTCAGGGCGCGCGGGTAGCTGGCCTCGCGGAGGATGTTGGAGGTGATTTCGTCGCGGACGGCGGGGCCGAACATGAGCACGCCTGCTACGGCGGTGATGGTGTCGAGGATGTACTGTATTTCGGGTCAGGTCAGGGGG
>OUNM010274240.1_pt1 | contig 11148 bp, 6 predicted proteins | sample 1769961 | NCBI WGS metagenome assembly OUNM01 (sample SAMEA3914820, study PRJEB12502) | metagenome | biome: forest; material: soil | place: USA | collected 2012-03-12 | depth 0.3 m
TCCGACCGGCCGAGCCGGCCGAGCAACGGCGTGATGCGCACGCTGCAGATGCACGGCTACCGCGTGTTCCCGGTCAACCCGCAGATCACCGGCGAGCATATCCACGGCGAGTTCGTCTGGCGCGAACTGTCGCAGATCGGCGAGCCGATCGATCTCGTCGACATCTTCCGACGACCGGAGCTGGCGGGCGACGCGGTAGATCAGGCCATCGCGGTCGGCGCCAAGGCGGTGTGGATGCAGCTTGGCGTCATCAACGAAGAAGCTGCCGCCCGCGCCGAGGCAGCGGGGCTCAAGGTGGTGATGGATCGTTGTCCGGCGATCGAGATTCCCCGCCTGGGCGTCGAACGGATCGATCCGCCGGCGGTCTAAATTCCCGGCACCGGCGGCGGCAATTGCTTCTCGTGCATGTCGAAGCAGAACTGCGCTTGGTAACGGCCGCATCGATCTGTTAGCCGTACCGGCATGCCCGTTCATTCCCCCACCGCCGCCGCCAGTGCCGCCCGCGAAATCCTAACGCGATTGCATGACGTGATGGCGGGCCGCACCAACGCGCAGGCCAAGCTCAACAATGTCGTCCAGATCATCGGCGAAGCGCTGACCAGCGAGGTCTGCTCGATTTACCTGCTGCGAGACGGCGTGCTGGAGCTTTATGCGACGCGCGGCCTGGTCCAAGCGGCGGTGCATGTCACAAAGATGGCAATGGGCGAGGGTCTGGTCGGCACCATCGCCAAACATGTCGAGACGCTCAATCTCGATGAGGCGGCGTCGCATCCCGAATTCGCCTACAAGCCCGAGACGGGCGAGGACATGTACCACAGCTTCGCTGGCGTCCCGATCGTGCGGCGCGAGCGCTCAGTGGGCGTTCTCTGCGTCCAGCACGAGGCTCCACGCCGCTACGACGAGGTCGAGATCGAGGCGTTGCAGACAGTCGCGATGGTGCTGGCCGAGCTGATCGCCGCCGCCGGCCTGATCGACGAAAGCCCGGGCGCGGGCGACGGCGCGCGCGAGACTGGCCCCGCCCAGCTATCCGGGCTCAAGCTGGTGGATGGCATGGCCCGCGGCCACGCCGTGTTTCACCAGCCACGCGTCGTGATCGAGCATACCGTTGCCGACGATACCGAGGCCGAGCGTCAGCGGGTCTATTCGGCGTTCCGTCAGATGCGCGAGCAGATTGACCGGATGACCAGCCAGGCCGAGTTCGGCGTGGCCGGTGAGCATCAGGACGTGCTCGAGACCTACAAGATGTTCGCCTATGACGAAGGCTGGAGCCGACGCATCAACGAGGCGATTGACTCCGGCCTCACCGCCGAGGCCGCGATCGAGCGCGTGCAGCAGCGCACCCGGATGCGCATGCGCGAGATCGACGACCCCCTGCTGCGCGACCGCATGCACGATCTGGAGGATCTCTCCAACCGATTGCTGCGCATCGTCGCGGGCCAGCTTGGTACAGCGGCGCAGCTCGGCCTCAGGCAGGATTCGATCCTGATCGCGCGCAACCTCGGTCCGGCCGAGCTGCTCGAATATGACCGGCGGCGGCTGAAGGGCGTGGTGCTGGAGGAAGGCTCGCTGACCGCCCACGTCACCATCGTTGCGCGCGCCATGGGCGTGCCGGTGATTGGCCGCGCCCGCGACGTGCGGCATCTAGTCGCCGAGGGCGACCTCCTGCTGCTCGATGCCACCCAGCAACATGTCATCGTCCGCCCCTCCGCCTCCATGGAGGAAGCGTTCGAGGCCAAGCTGTCCGTGTCGCAGAAGCGGCGCGCCGAATTCGCCGCCTCCCGTGATCTGCCCGCGATGACAGTCGATGGGGTTCGAATCCAGCTGATGGTCAATGCTGGCTTGCGAGACGATGCCGCCGCGCTCGACGCGACCGGCGCCGACGGTATCGGCCTGTTCCGCACCGAGTTTCAGTTCCTCGTCTCCGCCACCCTCCCCCAGCGCGAGCGCCAGCAACGGCTCTACAAGGAGGTGATGGACGCGGCAGGCGACCGCCCGGTCGTCTTCCGTACAGTCGACATCGGCGGCGACAAGGCGCTCCCCTATATGAAGGTAGAGGAGCAGGCGGGCGGCGAGGAAAATCCTGCGATGGGCTGGCGCGCGTTGCGCCTCGCGCTCGACCGCGATGCGCTAATGAAGGCGCAGGCCCGCGCATTGCTGGAGGCGGCGGCAGGCCGCATGTTGCAGGTGATGTTCCCGATGGTCTCCGAGCCGTGGGAATATGAACAGGCGCACGCGCTGTTCGAGCAGCAGCGCCGCTGGCTGGCCGATCGCGGCCGGATGGGCCCGGCGGTAGTGCGCTACGGCGCGATGCTCGAGGTACCGGCGCTCGCCGAGATGCTCGACCAGATCCTGCCACAGCTCGATTTCCTGTCGATCGGCACCAACGACCTAACCCAATTCTTGTTCGCCGCCGATCGCGGCAACCCGCGCCTGGCCGAGCGCTATGACTGGCTCTCGCCTGCGATCCTACGCTTTCTGTCGCGGGTCGCGGCCGCATGCCGCGACGCGGGCGTGCCGGTCGGCGTGTGTGGCGAGATGGGCGGAAGGCCGCTCGAGGCAATGGCGCTCCTCGGCCTGGGCATCGACCGACTATCGATCACGCCCGCCGCGGTGGGGCCGGTTAAAGCGATGATCCGGTCGCTCGACATCGGCGAGCTGCGCGCCGCGATGCCCGGTTGGCTAGCCGAAGCGCCGCGTGATTTGAGGGGCCGCATGGAGGATTGGGCCGTTGAACGCAACGTGGCCATTCTCTGAAGGCGCCGGGTGTGGCGGGTTTGGTGCTCCGGATGCTCTGCTCGCCCGGTCGCATATCTTAAAACAGAGCAAGCGGGCATTTGACTTTGTCGCGTAGCTATTGCGAAAAAGCGGCAGTGACGCGGCGTGGCGTAGGGGCCAAGCCCCGGCGGGGAGATGGAATGGACGAGACGAGCGAGCGGGCGGTTGGCGGCCCGACGACGGTAGGCGCGCGGCTGCGGGCGGCACGCGAGGCGCGGGGCCAGTCGCTCGACGAGATCGGCCGGCAGACGCGCGTGCCGGTCAGACATCTGGTGCAGATCGAGGACGGCCGGCTCGAAGGACTGCCGGCCGCGCCCTATAGCGCGGGATTCGTCAAGGCCTATGCGCGCGCGGTCGATCTCGATCCGGTGGCGCTGAGCCACGAATTCCGCGTCGAGCTGGCCGAGGCAACGAGCATCGCGCCCCGCATCGTCTACGAACCCTATGAGCCTGCTGATCCGGTGCGGCTACCGCCGCGCCTGCTCGCCATTGTCGCGGCCGCGATCGCGCTGCTTCTTGTGCTGGGCTACGGCATCGTCCGCAGCGGCTTACTGACCGGCGAAGGGCCGGACATGCGCGCTAAGCTCGCCGCCAACGGCGAACAGACGGCGCCGGCCGCCACCGCCACGCCCGCCCCCGCGACGAACCCCGCGAACCCGCCAGCGCCGGCTGGCCAGCCCGCCGCGACTCCAGCCCCCGCCGCCAGCGGTCCGGTGCGACTCACCGCCGTCCAGCCGACCTGGGTCAAGATTTCCGAGCGCGACGGGCCAACGCTGTTCATGGGCGTACTCGACAAGGGCAAGACCTACGACGTGCCCGCCACCGCGGCGGATCCGGTGATCCGCACCGGCAAGCCCGAGGGACTTGAGGTGACGGTCGGCGGGAAGGCGGTTGCCCCCCTCGGCCCGCCGGCGCACACGATCTCCAACGTCAGCCTCAAAGCCGACGCACTGGCGCACGGAGGCGCGGCGGGTCCAGCGACACTGGGCGCGGCGCCGGCGACAGGATCCGCCAACAGCGCCACGGTGCCGCCCGCCTTCCGCGGCGACTCCACCCGCTGATGCTTCATCCTGGCGACAGCCTCGTTCCACGATAGAAAGGCCCGGACACTGAACGGGATCATGCCCATGCGCCTGGCGATCATCGCCCTCCTCCTGGCCGGCACCGCCGCGCCGGCCCTTGCCCAAAACGATTCCGCGCTCCCCGGTCGCGTCGACCGGCTGGAAAAGGAAATGCATGCCGTACAGCGGAAGGTCTTCCCTGGTGGCAATCCGCAATATTTCGAGCCGCAGATCGCGCCGCCCGCCGCCGCCCCGCCCGAGGCGGGCTCGCCATCAAGCTCAGCGGTGAATGACCTGTCGCAGCGCGTCTCTGCGCTGGAGCAGCAGGTACAGCAGCTCACCAACCAGGCCGAGGAAAATGGCCATCGCCTCTCGGTGCTCGAACAGCAATATACCAAGCTCAAGGGTGACACCGAATTTCGGCTGAACGCGCTTGAGGGTAATGGCGCGCCGCCCACTCCGGGCGCGCAGGGCGCTCCTCCGCCTGCAACCGGCCTGGCCACCCCGCCGCCCTTCGGACCGGGCGGCCGCAAGCCTGTCATCGGCAAGCCAATCCCCGCCCCCGCGCCGACCATGGGTGACGAGGCCGGCGCCACACCTGCGCCTGCGCCAGCCGCCGCGCCCGCCATCGCCAAGACCGGCGACCCGGCCGAGGACGGCTATATGCTCGGCTACGCGCTCTGGTCACAGAGGCGCTATGGCGATGCGGAGACCCAGCTCAAGCAGGTCGTTACCAAATATCCCAAGCACAAGCGGGCCAGTTACGCGCAGAACCTGCTCGGCCGCGCCTACATGGACGACGGTCAGCTGAGCGAGGCGGCCAAGGCCTTCTACGCCAGCTACAAGCAGTTCCCGCGCGGTGAGCGGGCGCCCGACAGCCTCTATTTCCTGGGGGTGACCCTCACGAAGCTGAAGAAGAACAGCGACGCCTGCCAGGCCTTCGACGAGTTCCGCGACGTCTATGGCGCGACGGCCAACGCGACGCTGAAGGCGCGCGTCGCGCAGGGCCGCGCCGATGCCAAGTGCGGCGCCTGACGACGCTCTCGTAGCGCGCTTCCTCGCCGATCGCGACGCGCTGCTGGCCGCCGCCGGGCTCCCGCCCGGCGCGCGGCTGGGCATCGCGCTGTCAGGCGGACCGGACAGCGTTGCGCTGCTGCTTCTCGCCATCGCTGCTGCCGGTCCCGTCGCGGCGATGACCGTCGATCATGGCCTGCGCCCCGAAGCGGCTGCCGAAGCACAGGCAGCCGGCGGCATTGCAACCGCTCTGGGCGTGCCGCATGTCGTTGCGCGCGTTACGGTCGCACCGGCTGGCGAAGGCATGCAGGGCGAGGCGCGGCGCGCCCGCTACTCCGCGCTTGCTGATTGGGCGAAGGCCGAGAGCCTCGCCGGCGTGATGACCGCCCACCATGCCGACGACCAAGCCGAGACGGTGCTGATGCGCCTCGCGCGCGGCGCCGGCCTGTCGGGGCTCGGCGGGATCCGCCCGCACCGCCCGATCGACGAGAGCGACCCGGCCGGCCCGATGCTGCTGCGTCCGCTGCTCGGCTGGCGCAAGGCGGAGCTGGAGGCGATCGTCATCGCCGCCGGGATCGAGCCTGCCCGCGACCCTTCCAACCACGACAACCGATTCGATCGCACCGCCGCGCGCGCGCTGCTCGGACAGGCGCCCTGGCTCGATCCCCTGCGAATCGCCGCCAGCGCGAACCACCTGCGCGACGCCGACGAAGCGCTGACGGTGCTCACCGAACGCTTTCTCGCGAACGCCCTCACGGTCAATGATCAAGATCTTGTTCTGAATCCAAGCCATGCCTCCCGCGACATCGTCCGCCGCGCGCTCATCGCGCTGTTTTCCAAGCATTTCGGCTTCCGCCCCGACGGGCCCGGCCTCGCCCGGCTGATGGCCACGCTGGAGGCCGGCGGAACCGCCACACTGGGCGACGTGCTCGCCCGTGGCGGCGCGGTCTGGCACTTCAGCCCCGCCCCGCCGCGCCGCCAATCCCCTTCATCGTCCTGATCGATCTTGTTCCATTGCCATTAACACAGCCCTCCCTACATAATTGACGGGACTATTCGGATCGGAACACCCATGCAGAACGACGACAAGGAACCTCAGGGCAACGGCAACGCCTGGATGAAGAACATGCTGGTCGTGTTCGCCATCGTCGGCGCCCTGTTCCTGTTCGTCTCGTTGTTCGACGGTGGCATCCGCGACAACCGCGCCGGCGACACGATCGCCTATTCGGACTTCCTCGCGAAGGTCGATGACGGCAGTATCAAGGACGTGGTGATCGCGGACAACGTGATCTCCGGCAAGATCGGCAGCGACCAGAGCTTCCACACCATCTCACCCGGCGACGCGCAGCTCGTGCAGCGTCTCCAGGATCATGGCGTGCGCTTCCGCGCCAAGCCCGAGGAGCAGACCTCGGTGTGGCTGCTGCTGCTCTATCAGGCGCTGCCCTTCCTGCTGATTCTCGGCATCGCCTTTTTCGTGATGCGGCAAATGCAGAAGAACGCCGGCTCGGGCGCAATGGGCTTCGGCAAGTCGCGCGCGAAGCTCCTCACGGAAAAGCATGGCCGCGTCACCTTCGACGATGTCGCCGGTATCGACGAGGCCCGCGAGGAGCTTCAGGAAATCGTCGACTTCCTGAAGGATCCGTCGCGCTTCGCCCGGCTCGGCGGCAAGATCCCGAAGGGGGCGCTGCTGGTCGGCTCGCCCGGCACCGGTAAGACGCTGCTCGCCCGCGCCATCGCGGGCGAGGCGGGCGTGCCATTCTTCACCATCTCGGGCTCGGACTTCGTCGAGATGTTTGTTGGCGTCGGCGCGTCGCGCGTTCGCGACATGTTTGAGCAGGCCAAGAAAAACGCGCCCTGCATCGTCTTCATCGACGAAATCGACGCGGTCGGCCGCCACCGTGGCGCCGGCCTCGGCAACGGCAACGACGAGCGCGAGCAGACACTCAATCAGCTGCTCGTCGAGATGGACGGCTTCGAGGCCAACGAGGGCATCATCATCATCGCGGCGACCAACCGCCCCGATGTGCTCGATCCAGCGCTGCTGCGTCCGGGCCGCTTCGATCGCCAGGTCGTCGTGCCGCGCCCCGACATCGACGGCCGCGAGAAGATTCTCGGCGTCCACATGAAGAAGGTGCCCACGGCGCCCGACGTCAACGTCCGCACCATCGCGCGCGGAACACCCGGCTTCTCCGGCGCCGATCTCGCCAACCTCGTCAACGAGGCTGCCCTGCTCGCCGCCCGCAAGGGCAAGCGCCTCGTCGCCATGCGCGAGTTCGAGGAGGCCAAGGACAAGGTGATGATGGGCGCCGAGCGCAAGTCCATGGTCATGACCGAGGATGAGAAGAAGGCCACCGCCTTCCACGAGGCCGGCCACGCGCTTGTCTCGCTGCGCGTCGACGGCTGCGATCCGCTCCACAAGGTCACCATTATCCCGCGCGGCCGGGCGCTGGGCGTGACCTGGAACCTGCCCGAGCGCGACCGTTACTCGATGAGCATGAAGCAGATGAAGGCGCGCCTCGCGCTCTGCTTCGGCGGCCGCATCGCCGAGCAGCTGATCTACGGCGCGGACGAGCTCAACACGGGTGCCTCCAACGACATCCAGCAGGCCACAGACATGGCCCGCTCGATGGTGATGGAATATGGCATGTCGGAGAAGCTCGGCTGGCTGCGCTATCGCGACAATCAGGACGAGGTGTTCCTCGGCCACTCTGTCAGCCGCGCGCAGAACATGTCGGAGGAAACCGCCAAGCTGATCGACAGCGAGATCCGCCGTCTGGTCGAGGAAGGCGAGGCGCGCGCCCGCCAGGTGCTCACCGACAATCTCGATGAGCTCCACCGCCTCGCCACCGCGCTGCTCGAATATGAGACGCTGACCGGCGACGAAGCCAAGCGTGCCATCGCTGGCGAGGATATCGGCCGCGACGATAAGAACGCCAAGGCTCCGCAAGCGCGCCCGGCGACCGGCTCGTCGATACCCAAGTCGCGCCGTCCGGGCGGCGGCTGGGGCGACCCGGCGCCACAGGGGGCCTAAGCCTCCCTCGCCACCACCCGTGATCGGGCCGGAGCAGCGATGCTCCGGCCCTTTTGCTATGGAGCTTAGCGTCGGCCGTGAGTCGGCGCGTGAAAATCGGGCGGCTTGTTGGCGATCCAGCGGAGGAAGCGCGCGATCTCCGGCATTTCCCGCAACGCCTCCAGCGTCGGGGTGCGGCGCGCGAGATCCTTGTTGCTTGCCGCCGCATGGATGGCCCGGTGGCAGATAGGGTGAAGCGGAACGGTGTCACGCCCGCCCTCGCTCTTCGGCACGACATGGTGCCACTCGATCCGGTCGCCCAGCGGCCGGCCGCACAGTGCGCAGGCCCACTCGTCGCTCGCCACTGGCACCTCTGCCTCTGTCCTCCTATAGGGCGCGCCATGTGAGGGCGCCCGTCCAAGGGCGTCAATGTTCGAGGATGTCCATGGCCGAACTTTCCGCCCCGCTTGCCGCCGAGATGCGCCGCCTCCACCGCGCCGCCGAGCCCGACGTACTCAAGGCCCTGCTGCCCGCCGCCACGCTGCCCGCGGCCCAACGGGAACGTGTGGTCGGTCGCGCGCTGGGGCTGCTCGCCGATCTCCGCGCTGCGCAGGCCTCGGGCTGGGTCAATAAGTTCCTCCAGGAATATCGCCTGAACTCGTCGGAAGGCGTGGCACTGCTGAGCCTCGCCGAGGCCTTTCTACGCGTGCCGGACCCGGAGACCGCCGATCTGCTGATCGCCGACAAGCTCGGGGATGCGGACTGGCGCGCTCACACCGGCAAGTCCGCTTCCGGCCTCGTCAACTCGGCGACCTGGGGCCTCGTCATCGGTCGCGCGCTGGTTTCCGACAGCGGCGAGGCGGGCGTGCTGCGCCGGCTGATGGCGCGTGCGGGCGAGCCCTTCGTCCGGCAGGCGGTGGGCGCCGCGATGCGCATCATGGGCGAGGTGTTCGTGATGGGCCGCACCATCGAGGAAGCCTTGGGTCGCATGGACAAGCGCGACAATCGCGGCTTCACCGCCAGCTTCGACATGCTCGGCGAAGCGGCGCGCACGCATGACGATGCGGACCGTTACCAGCGCGCCTATCTCGATGCGATCCGTTCGGTCGGCAAGGCGGCCGACAAGGGCCATTCGATCTCGGTCAAGCTCTCAGCGCTGCACCCGCGCTACGAGGTCGCCCGCTGGGGCGAGTCGGTGCCGGCGCTGACCGAACGGCTAGAGGAGCTGGCGCTGGCGGCGGCCAAGGCCGGCATCGGCCTTACCGTCGATGCGGAAGAATCCGAGCGGCTCGAGATGAGCTTCGACATCATCGGTGCAGTCGGCCGCCTTCCCTCGCTCAAGGGCTGGGACGGCTACGGCATGGCGGTGCAGGCCTATGGGAAGCGCGCTCGAGCTGTGATCGAATGGGCTGACACGCTGGGTCACGCCACCGGTCGCCGCATGGCGGTGCGTTTGGTCAAGGGCGCCTATTGGGACAGCGAGATCAAGCGGACCCAGGAGGCTGGCCTCTCCGACTATCCGTTGTTCACCCGCAAGGCGGCGACCGACGTCTCCTATCTTGCCTGCGCGACCGACATGCTGAAGGCGCCGCATATCTACCCCGCCTTCGCCAGCCACAACGCACTGACCGTCGCCACCATTCTCGAATGGGCGGGCGACATCCAGGGCAAGGATGGCCGCGACTTCGAGTTCCAGCGCCTGCACGGCATGGGCGACGGCCTCTATGAGCGACTGGTGCAGGGCGAGGGCTATCACTGCCGCATCTACGCGCCGGTTGGCGGCCATCGCGACCTGCTAGCCTATCTAGTCCGCCGCCTGCTGGAGAATGGCGCGAACTCGAGCTTCGTCCACCAGCTCGCCGACGAGAAGCTGACCGACGCCGAGCTGCTCGCCGATCCGGCCGAGAAGATCCGCAGCGTCGGCGGCTCACGCCACCCCTCGATCCCGTTACCGATCGATCTATTCGGCGCCGACCGCCAGAACAGCGGCGGTATCGACCTGCAGGATCGCGAAACGCTGGCCGGTGTTGTCAAGTCGATCGGCGCGCCGCCGTCACTCTCCACCGGCGTGGCGCCGGTGAAGGCGGCCAACGCCGTGTCGCGGGCGGCCAAGGCGTTCCCGAAATGGTCGAGCACCCCCGTCGAGACCCGCGCCCGCGCGCTGGAGAAGCTCGCCGACCTGCTGGAAGAGCAGCGCCTCGACCTGATGCGTCTGTGCGTCCACGAGGCCGGCAAAACCTATGGTGACGCCATCGGCGAAGTGCGCGAGGCGGTCGACTTCTGCCGCTACTACGCCAACCGCGCACGTGGCCTAATGCAGCCGGTGGAACTCCCTGGGCCAACGGGCGAGCGCAACATCCTTCGTCTCGGCGGTCGCGGCGTGTGGGCGTGCATCGCGCCGTGGAACTTCCCGCTCGCGATCTTCCTTGGACAAGTGACGGCGGCGCTCGCCACCGGCAACACCGTGGTCGCCAAGCCCGCGCCGCAGACCCCGCTGATCGCCGCGTGGGCCGTGGGCCTCGCGCATGAGGCAGGCATCCCTGAGGACGCGTTGGTGCTGCTCCCCGGCGGCCCTGAGGAAGGCCAGGCACTCACCGAGGACGTCCGCATCGCCGGCGTCGCCTTCACCGGATCGACCGGCACCGCCAAGCGCATCGCGCGCACGCTGCTTGCCGACGACGACCGGCCGATCATCCCGCTGATTGCCGAGACCGGCGGCTTGAACGCGATGATCGTCGATTCGACCGCACTGCCCGAGCAGGTGGTCGCAGACATCGTGACGTCCGCCTTCCGTTCGGCGGGCCAGCGCTGCTCGGCTCTGCGCCTGTTGGTGCTACAGGAGGATATCGCCGAGCGCACGCTGGAGATGCTCGCCGGCGCGATGGATACGCTGATTGTCGGCGATCCGGCCGATCCGGCGACCGACGTCGGCCCGGTGATCGATCAGGCGGCCTATGACAAGCTGATGGACTATCGCGTGGAGGTGCGCGACCGCCTGGTGAAAACGATCCCCGCTCCCGCGCAGGGCCTCTACGTGCCGCCAACTGTGATCCGCATCGACGCGATCGAGGATCTGAAGCGCGAATGGTTCGGCCCGGTCCTGCACGTCACAACCTGGAAGGCCGGCGAGCTCGCAAAGACTATCGAGCGCATCAACGCCTCGGGCTTCGGCCTCACCATGGGCCTGCACAGCCGCATCGCGCGCTCGGCCGAGGAAGTGGAAATGCTGGCGGAGGTCGGCAACCTCTACGTCAACCGCTCGATGATCGGCGCGATCGTCGGCTCGCA
>OUNM010495067.1_pt1 | contig 11145 bp, 11 predicted proteins | sample 1769961 | NCBI WGS metagenome assembly OUNM01 (sample SAMEA3914820, study PRJEB12502) | metagenome | biome: forest; material: soil | place: USA | collected 2012-03-12 | depth 0.3 m
ACATGGGCCTGCGACAACAAGGCCTACATCAAATGGGAATGCCGAGATGCTGCGTGATCCCGCCCAGATCCAATTTCCATACTTCAGGTTGCTCAATCCGAATAGATTTCGGGTCATCTCATTTCATACGACAACCTTGCCGAAAATGACTTGAAGACGAACAGTAAACACCCCTTCTCCACTGCCCTTGCATCGAGAGCCCACATGCACAAACGGCGCCCCGGATGAACCGGCGCGCCGTTGGCTGTATCTGGAAACCTTGAGTGCAGCGCTTCCGCTCAGTAGCGGCGAGCTACCGCGAATTCTACCGCCTCGCACATGGCATCACGTGCCGCGCCGGCAGGAAAAATGGACAGCGCATCGATCGCACGCTGGGCGTAGAGACGCGCCCGCTCACGCGTGGCCTCTACGCAACCGTGACGGTTGATGAGTTCGACGGCGTGGGCAAGATCTTCGTCCTCGGTACGGAAGCCGGCGATGGCTTCTTCCCAGAACTTGCGCTCTTCGGCGTTGCCGCGCGCATAGGCCAGGATGACGGGCAGCGTCATCTTGCCTTCGCGGAAGTCGTCGCCCTTGTCCTTGCCCGATTCGGAAGCTTCCGAATCGTAATCGATGGCATCGTCCACCAACTGGAAGGCAATGCCCAGGTTACGGCCGTAGGAATCGAGTGCCTGCTCCTCCGCCTCGCTCTTCTCGGCAACGATGGCCGGAATGCGGGTGGCGGCGGCGAACAACGCGGCGGTCTTTGAGCCGATGATCTGAAGGTAGTGTTCCTCGCTCGTCTCGATCCGGCGCTGGGCGGTCAGCTGGTCAACCTCGCCCTCGGCAATGATCGAGCTGGCCTTGGAAAAGATCTTGAGAACCTTGAGGCTGCCGTCTTCAACCATCAGCTCGAAAGCGCGGGTGAATAGGAAGTCGCCCACCAGCACTGTCGCCGGATTGCCGAACACGATGTTCGCAGCGGCCTTGCCACGGCGCATGTCGGACCCATCGACCACATCGTCATGCAGCAAGGTGGCGGTGTGAAGGAATTCCACTGCTGCAGCCAGCCGGTGGTGGCGTGCGCCCTGATAACCGCAGAGTTCCGCCGCAGCGACCATCAGCATCGGGCGCATGCGCTTGCCGCCGCCCGAAATCAGGTGGCCGGCCAAGGCCGGAATCAGCGGGATCTCGCTCTGCATGCGATCGAGAATGACCGCGTTGACGCTGTTCATGCCCGGCGCGGTCAGCGCCAGCATGGGGGCCAGGGAAGGCTGCGATCCGCGCGTGCGCAGGGGAATGACATCGGCACTCATCGTTCCGGCGCATTGCGCGTTTGCAGGCATTTAGGCAAGAGCCAATGGCATCGTCCGGGCAAACTGCCGGGTAGAACCGCCGCCCCAAGCATGCTAGCGGACCGATCCGATGACCGAGACCACGCCCGCAGCCGACCCCGTTCTGGCCTCCTTCCGCGCAAGCATCGACAATATCGATGCCGCGCTGATCCACATGCTTGCCGAACGATTTCGGATCACGCAGGCGGTGGGAGCCTACAAGGCCGAGCACGACCTGCCCGCATCGGACCCGGGCCGTGAGGAGCGCCAGATCACGCGCTTGCGCAAACTGGCGGAAGACGCCCAGCTCGATCCGGACTTCGGAGAGAAGTTCATCCGCTTCATCATCGATGAAGTGATCCGCCACCACGAGCGTGCAAAGGCCGGCTGAAAAGCTGCCGTGTAACCGGCCCGAGTTATCAGGGCCAAGTATCAGGCGATTTATCAGTACCAAGTATCAGGCGGGGCCACGCAACCGCGCGCCCCGCCCTGATCGATCAGCCCTCTACAAGATTCTGAAGGCGCGTCATCAGGCCCTGAATACGTGTGGCCGCTTCGGCGAAAGTGGTCAGATCTTCCTTGTTACCGTCCTCGCGCGCTTCCTTCGCGGCTTCGACGTAACCTTCGAGATCGGCTTCCAGAGCATCGACGATCATCTCGATTTCGTCGGGAGACAGGGTCAGCGTGATGGAATCGGTCATTGGGGGGTATCCTCAGATCAGGTGAGCCCGGCCCATGGGGACGAACTTCTGGCTGCGCAACAGCAGCCGCGAACGGGTCCACCGGATTTTGAACCGGAATTATGTCAAGCGCCAGACGCTGAGCGTCACCTGTCAAAGATCGTCAGGCAGTTGCGCGCGGCAGGCATAGCCTGACCAGCAAACCGCCCAGATCCTCGCTCTCATCCAGTTCCACGGTTCCGCCGTAGATTTCCACGACATCGCGGACGATGGCCAGGCCAAGACCGGTTCCAGGCTTGCCGGTATCGAGGCGGGCACCGCGATCGAAAATGCGGATGCGCTCCGCCTCGGGGATGCCCATACCGTCATCCTCGATCCAGATTTCGCACAGGCGCGAATCGCGGTCGGGGTCCACGGTAACGAAGACGCTGCCGCCGCCGTACTTGGCGGCATTCTCGATCAGATTGCCGAGAAGCTCCTCAAGGTCCTGCTTTTCCAGCGCCACCACGGCGTCATGGTTGCCGTCAAGATCGCAACGGGCCTGATCGTAGAGCCGCTCCACCGCCCGCAGCACGGCCTCAAGGCTAGGCCAGACATCGGCGCGGGACTGGCCCACGGCGCGGCGGCCCACCGCTCTCGCCCGCGCGAGATGGTGATCGACCTGACGGCGCATCACCGCCGCCTCGCGAATCACCGTGTCAGCCAGATCGGGCGCCTTGGCCGTCGCCGCATTCATCACCACGGTCAGCGGGGTCTTCAACGCATGGGCCAGATTGCCTGCGTGGGTGCGCGCTTCCTCAGCCTGTCGCTCATTGTGGGCGAGCAGCGCGTTCAGTTCCTCCACCAGCGGCTCCACCTCTCGCGGAAGGCGGTCATGGACCCGCGCGGATCCGGTGGTACGCAGCTTCTGGATAGCGCGACGGACATGGCGCAGCGGGAACAGACCATACCAGGTCTGCATCCCTGCCATCAGCAGCAAACCGAAGCCCAGCGCCACGAAGCTGTAGACCAGAATCGCGCGAATCATCTTGATCTGGTCATCCAGATCAACGCGGCTGGCGGCAACCGTGAACATCCACTTGGTATTGCTGCCCGGCAGGATGATCGACCGTTCCATCACGCGCAGACGCTCGCCGGAGAACTGGTCCGAATCGTAGACATGCGGCTGAGCGTCGAAATGATCGTCGGGCACGTTCAGGCTGCGATCCCACAGTGAACGTGAGGGAAAATCCTCGTGCCCCTTACCGCGAATCTGCCAATAAAGGCCTGAGTTCGGCTCCAGAAAGCGCTGATCGCCCAGCGGCCGGATGAAGAACACTTCTCCATCCGGGCCGATTTCCGCCGAACCGATCATGCCGGTCAGCATGTAGCCGAGCTGTTCGTCGAAATTCCGCGTGACGAGGCCGGTCAAGGTATGGTCGAGCGCCAGCCCACCGACCAGCAGCAGGATGGATATCCACCCTGCCGCGATCAGCATCATACGCCGCGCAAGCGATCCGGTAGGCGCATCGTGCGGGAAGCTGGGCTGTGGCCCCTCGACCGGGGGCTCGGCAGCCATCGCCGCCGGCCCTGCCGTCGGTTGCGCTTCAGCCACAGGGGCCTCAGCCGCGGCCGGGTTCGGCCGGATCGTCGAGGCTGTAGCCAAGGCCACGGATCGTCGTAATCACATCGGCACCCAGCTTCTTGCGGATGCGGGTGACGAAGACCTCGATCGTGTTCGAATCGCGGTCGAAATCCTGATCGTAGATGTGCTCGATCAGTTCGGTGCGGCTCACTACCTTGCCCTTGTGATGCATGAGGTAGGACAGCAGCTTGTATTCCTGCGCGGTCATCTTCACCGGCTCACCGGCCAGCGTGACACGGCCCGAACGCGTGTCGAGGCGCACATCGCCGGCGGTCAATTCGCTGGACGTGTTGCCCGATGCACGGCGGATCAGGGCGCGAAGGCGGGCGATCAGTTCCTCGGTCTGGAAGGGCTTGGCCAGATAGTCATCGGCACCGGCATCGAGCCCGGCCACCTTGTCAGACCAGGAATCGCGCGCGGTCAGCACCAGTACGGGGAAATCGCGCCCTTCGCGGCGCCACATGCCCAGCACGGTAAGGCCGTCAATTTCGGGCAGGCCGAGGTCCAGGATCACGGCGTCGTAATCCTCGGTCGAGCCCAGGAAGTGCCCGTCCTCGCCATCCGTCGAAAGGTCGACGGCATAGCCGGTCTGCTCGAGCGTGGTCTTGAGCTGGTTGCCGAGCGTGGGTTCATCCTCGACGATCAGGATGCGCAAATCGATCTCTCCCTCGGTGAGGTGCCCGGACTGGGCGGCGCAATGATTGAAGCAATTGGGGAATGAAGCAAATGGGATGAAAGCCCGAGAGCGTCAAGCGATCCGGCCCGTCAGCCCGATCGGCCCATATGATTCGGCGTAATTTCAAGGCTCCACAGAAGAAACCTTCAGCGCGATTGCCCGATCACCCGGCCGGTGCGGGCATCGACATCGACAAAAAAGACCTTTCCATTCTGAATGAATTTCAGCCGGTAAGCCATGGCCGCCGGATCGTATTCGGGGCCGAGATACTGCATCGCGCCCATCCGCGGCAGCACCAGCTGCTCGATCTGGCGGATCGACAGGATATTGCCGGCCTTCCGCTCACGACGCGCCTCGCCCTGTTCGCCGCCGGGATCGGCAGCGTGCGCGCAAAGCGTGGGGGCAACCATCGCGAACGCGGCAACGGCAATCGCGCCCAGAGACGCGGTGTGCACAGCAGAGAATGGGACGAAGCGTTTCATAATGCCTTGCGTGCCTAAGCACCGGGGCTTGAACAAGTCCTGAATGTGGCAGGAAGGCGGCACCGGCTGAAATGTGTTGCAGGAATCCCACGCCTGTCTTGCGATCTCGTTCAAATCTGCGGCAGGCGGATTTGAACGGCGCCGGCCCACTCCCCCACCCGACCACCCATCAAGGGTACACTCGTGGGTGGTCGGGTGGGGGAGTGGGCCGGCGCCGCTGCTAAAATGACCCACGGGCATTTTCCAAACGGGCTTCGCTTGCCAGCCCCCTGCCCCTGCCTGTAGGGCGCCTGCATCATGGCAATTGCACCGATCCTAAGCTGGGAGGGCCTCGGCCTCATCCAGGGCTCCGGCTGGCTCTTCAAAGACCTCGACATCAACATCGCCCCGCGCGACCGGCTGGCCCTGATCGGCCGCAACGGCGCGGGCAAGACCACGCTGCTGAAGCTGATCGCGGGCACCGTGGATGCGGACAAGGGCACCCGCTCCGTCCAGCCCGGCACGCGCGTGGTGACGCTGGAGCAGGATCCGTTCTTCACCGGATACGACACCCTGCTGGATTTCGCCATCCACGGCGACGATGCGCCGCCGCGTCACGAAGTGGAAGCTATCGCCGATCAGCTGGGCGTGGACCTTTCGCGCGAAGCAAAGAGCGCATCGGGCGGTGAACGCCGCCGCGCCGCGCTCTGCCGCGCCCTCGCCAGCGAGCCCGACTTGCTGCTGCTGGACGAGCCGACCAACCACCTGGACCTTGCCGCGATCGACTGGCTGGAATCCTGGCTTCAGCGCTACAACGGCGCCTTCGTCGTCATCAGCCACGACCGCACGTTCCTGACGCGCCTGACCAATGCGACGCTCTGGCTCGACCGTGGCGGCTTGCGCCGCCGCGACATCGGCTTTGGCGGGTATGAGGCGTGGGAAGACGAAGTCTACGCAGAGGAAGCGCGCGCGGCCGCCAAGCTGGACGCGAAGCTTAAGATCGAGGCGCACTGGCTGGAACGCGGCGTGACCGCGCGGCGCAAACGCAACCAGGGCCGCCTTGCCAAGCTTTGGGAGATGCGTGCCCAGCGCGCATCGATGATGGGCCCGCAGGGCGCGGCCAAGCTGGCCGTCGTCGCGGACGACAGCAAGACCAAGTCGGTGATCGTTGCCGAACACGTCACGAAGAAATTCGGCGACCGCACGATCATCAAGGACTTCAACTTGCGCATCCAGCGCGGCGACCGCATCGGCGTAGTCGGCGCCAACGGATCGGGCAAAACGACCCTGCTGAAGATCCTGATGGGCGAACTCCAGCCCGATGAGGGCAAGGTAACGCGCGCCGCGACGCTCGACGCCACCGTGATCGACCAGCAGCGCAGCCGGATGAACCCGGAAATGCGCATCCGCGACGTGCTGGCGGAAGGGGGCGACTGGATCGACGTGGTGGGCGTGCGCAAGCACATCCAGGGCTACCTCAAGGACTTCCTGTTCGATCCCGGCCTTGTCGAAGCGAAAGTCGGCACGCTTTCGGGCGGCGAGCGTTCGCGCCTGCTGTTCGCCCGCGAATTCGCGCGGACATCGAACCTGCTGGTGCTGGACGAACCGACCAACGACCTCGACCTCGAAACGCTCGACCTACTTCAGGAAGTGATCGCGGATTACGACGGCACCGTGCTGATCGTCAGTCACGATCGTGACTTCCTGGATCGTACCGTCAACGTCACGCTCGGCCTTGATGGCTCGGGCCATATCGACGTGATCGCGGGCGGCTATGCCGACTGGGAAGCCAAGCGCCGTCTGCGCACCAGCGCGGGCAAGAAGGCGAAGGCGGAAGGTGCCGCACCGCCCCCTCCCCCGCCACCGAAGAAGGGCAAGCTGTCCTACAAGGACCAGCGCGACTACGAGCTGCTGCCCAAGAAGATCGAGGAACTGGAAGCCACCATCGCGCGCGATGAGACGGCGCTGGCAGATCCCGCACTCTACACCCGCGATCCGGGCAAGTTCGCCAGCCTCAGCGCCGCCATCGACAAGGCGCGTGGTGAGAAGGAAGCGGCTGAGGAACGCTGGCTGGAACTGGCCGAACTGGTTGAAGGATAAGTGTCAGGACGCCTTCGCGGCGTCCTGAACCTCCTGCTCACCGCTAATGGGATTGCCGTCCAGCACGGCGCGCCAGAAATGCACGAGATTCTGCGCGTTTACGCCCCATGAGAAGCGCGCAACATTGGCCGAAACTTGCTCCTGATCAGGCGGATCGGCCAAAATCTCGCGCACGGCATTGGCGATCGCATCCGGCGTGCGCTCCGCAAGGCGCCCGGCGCTGGGATTCTGCACGACTTCACGGGCGCCGCCGATGTCAGGAATGACGATGGGCGTGCCGCAAGCCAGCCCCTCGATCCAGACATTGGCAAGCCCTTCGCTGGCCGAAGGCAGCACCAGCACATCGGCGGCGCAAAGCAAGTGCGGCAACAGATCGTGCCCGACCTGCCCCAGAAACTGTACGCGGTCCGCCACGCCCAGCGAACGCGCCAAAGTGCGCAAGGCCCGCTCGTCCTCACCCACGCCCGCAAGCGCTAGTCGCACGCCGGGAAGCTGGGCCAGCGCCTCGATCACCAGCCTTTGCCCCTTGCGCGGAATCAGCGAGCCAGGCGTCACCACCAGCGGTCCTTCCGACCAGATGCCGAGATCAGGCAAGGCCGACACCAGCGCCCGAGCCGCGCCGCGCTCGATCGGGTGGAACCGCTCACGGTCAAGGCCGGTATAATGCACAGCGATGCGGTCAGCCGGCATGCCGAGCGCAATCATGTCCGCTCGTAGCGCCTCGCTCACCGCCAGCAATCCGGTGGCCTGATGCGCGGCTGCAAGCATCTGCTTCAGCGCGGCCGGGCGCTGCCCCCAGTAGTGAATATCGGCCCCGCGCGACTTGATCGTCAGCGGCAGGCCCAGTTCACGCGCCACGATCGCAGCGGCGGGGCCATCCGGGAAAAAGAACTGCGCATCCACCAGATCGAAAGGCTGTTCGGCATGAAGCTGGCGCGCCAGCGGCAGCACGGCCTTGGCGATACGATGTGGGTTGCTGTCTCCCCCGATCTTCGGGATCAACGTGAACTTGGGATAGAGCACTTCGATGCCCGAAGCATCGCTCGCTTCCGGCAGTGCGCTCAACGCGTCGTATGGCTTGCGCCGGGATAGCGGCCAGGGCGGCACACCGACCGGGCTGACCATCACAAGGTCCACCGCGCAGTTGGCGACCACCGCGCGCATCTGGTTGCCCACGAAAATGCCGAAGGACGGCCGGGCGGGATTGGGAAACAGCGTGGCAATCGAGAGGATGCGCATGAGGTGCCTCTACGCGGTAGAAGTTAGAGCTTTCTGACCAGCATCTCCGCAACCGCCAGCCACTGCGGATGTTCCACCGATACTTGCGCCCGACCGGCAGCCGGAGGCGACAGCACGATGCGTTCACCGGTGCAATCGATCAACCGACCAAATGCAAAGCGCCCCGCCGGGCGCGGCACCAGCACGTCGCGGTTGAGCAATTGCGTGGCCTGTGCCGGTAGATATTGCCGCATCCACACCTGATCGCCGGCCCGGTACTCGCCGGATGATATCTCCACATCCAGCACCAGCCACGGCGCATCGGCCGCCAGTTCGCTGGGCAGGACAGCCTCTCTCCGAGCGTGGGGCGCCTCGGGTCCGCCATCGGTCAAGACCGCCACGATCATTGCCGGCTCACGCGTTTCGCTGCGAAGCAGAAGTTCCGGCTCGACATCCAGCGCGGCGGCTATCCGATTCATCCAACCGAGCGAGAGCGTGCGCATACCAGTTTCCAGGCGGCCGATCGTCTGCGCCGTCGTCGCCGGTTGGCAGGCGGCAGCCACATCGGCCAGCGTCAGTCCCTTCTGCTGGCGAATGTCGCGGATACGGTTGATCAAACGGGCCTCCAGACTAACCAATCAGGTTTTTACTTTCCTACAAGTGATCCAATTTGGCAAGTTTCACCGGCATAGGAGGCATCCATGAAGCAACATCTTGTCGAACGTGAACTCACTACCGAAGGCCCCGCCCCGGCCGCCCGCGCTTCAAATGGTGGCTCAGCCAGACGCGCCCCCCGAACGGTCACCGTCAATGTCGCGGAATCCTCTCTCTCCTGGCTCCATGCACGCGGCCACTTGAGCGACCGGCGTTTTGCCGCCGGGGAATTGTTGCGCGCCGACTGGGAACGCGCCCAGCTTTCCCCGCGCGTGACGATGCGGTGGGAGCCGGTGCGGATCGCCGGAACTCAGACGGACCTTACCCCCGGCGAACGGCAGATCGCGGCGAAGGCCCGGTTCGATGGCGCCATCTCCGCCGCCGGTCCCGGCCTTGAAGACGTGTTGTGGCGCGTGGTCTGCGCGGGCGAAGCGCTGCCCGTAGCGGAAAAGGCCCTGGGCTGGCCTGTACGCAGCGGCAAGCTGGTGCTGGGCATCGCACTCGACCGCGTGGCGGATTTCCACCGCCTGCCCAAGTAAGCAGCGGGCACGAAAAAGGGCCACTCCCCGCGGGGAATGGCCCTTTTTCATTTCAAGGCTGAACCAGCGCCAGCCTTGTGCCCATCAGGGACGCGCGCTGCGCTCTCGCGCAAGGCGTTCCTGGCGGTCGATCTCGCTCTCTGTCTTGACGAAGCTGTCGCTCGTCACGCCCAGCCAGATCAGGATCGGCGCGGACATGAAGATCGAGCTGTAGGTACCGATGAAGATGCCCAGCGTGATTGCGGCGGTGAAGCCGAAGATCACATCAGGGCCCAGCAGCAGCAGCGAGACCAGCATGATCAGCACCGACAGCGACGTGGCGACCGTACGCGACAGCGTCTCGTTCACCGAGAGGTCGAGCAGTTCGTTCATCGGCATGCGCCGGTACTTCTTCATGTTCTCGCGGATACGGTCGTAGACCACGATCTTGTCGTTCAGCGAATAACCCAGCAGCGTCAGCAGTGCGGCGACGATGTTGAGGTCAAACTCCATCTGCGTCAGCGAGAACATGCCGATGGTCAGCAGAATGTCCTGCACCAGCGCGAACAGAGCGCCGGCCGCGAACTGCCATTCGAAACGGATCCAGATGTAGATCGAGATACAGACCATCGCGAGGCCAAGCGCGAGCATACCGGTATGGAACAGCTCGCCCGAGACCTTGCCCGAGACCGAATCGATGCCGTCGACACGAGCATCGGCAAAGTCATGACGCACCTTTTCGGTGATCTTGCGGGCCATGCCATCGGCCAGCTTCGGATTGTCTTCCGCGCCTTCCGGCAGCTTCATGCGAACCGAGACTTCGTTCGGCTTACCGAAAGTCTGAATTACCGGCTCACCGAAACCCAGTGATTCGACGCTCTTGCGCAGCGCTCCGGCGGGAGCGGTTGCGCTCTGTTCGAACGTCACGCGGATCATCTGACCGCCGACGAAGTCGACGCCCAGGTTCAATCCGTGCGTGAACAGCAGCACGATCGAGGCTGCCATGGCCAGCAGGTTGGTGATGAAGAACGGCCACTGCCAGCGCAGGAAGTGGATATTCGTGTGATCGGGGATAAGCTTTAGGAGCTTCATGCGCCGGTACCTTTATACGTTCAGGTCGCTGGGGCGGGTGCGACGCAACCAGCCCGCAACCCACATCCGGCTCATCGTGACGGCAGTGAACACCGAAGTGGCGATACCGATCATAAGGACGACCGCGAAACCGCGAACCGGGCCCGAACCGAAGGCGAACATCAGCACTGCCGAGATGGCGTTGGTGATATTGGCATCGAAAATGGCGCGGCTCGCTTCCTTGTAGCCCAGTTCCACCGACTGGATGACGCGGCGGCCACGATGGCGTTCCTCGCGGATACGCTCGTTGATCAGCACGTTGGCGTCGACGGCGGCACCGATGGTCAGCACGAAGCCGGCGATGCCCGGCAAGGTCAGCGTGGTTCCCAGCATCGCCATGACGCCCAGGATCATCAACACGTTGAAGACCAGCGCCAGGTTCGCATAGGCGCCGAAGCGACCATAAGTCAGGAAGATGAACAGCATCAGCAGAACGGTGCCGACGCCCATGGCGATGACGCCCTTCTGGATCGAATCAGCGCCAAGGTCCGGACCGACGGTGCGTTCCTCAACCACGGTCAGGTCGACCGGCAGTGCACCCGAACGCAAAGCGATGGCAAGCTGCGTGGCCGACTGGACAGTGAAGCTGCCCGAAATCTGCGCACCGCCGCCCAGGATCGGTTCGCGAATGCTCGGTGCCGAAAGCACCTTGCCGTCAAGGATGATAGCAAAGCGCTTGCCCACGTTCTGGGTGGTCAGCTTGGCGAACTTCTCACCGCCCTGCTGGTTGAACGTGATCGAGACGACCGGGGTGTTGGTCTTCTGTTCAA
>OUNM010123435.1_pt1 | contig 11139 bp, 10 predicted proteins | sample 1769961 | NCBI WGS metagenome assembly OUNM01 (sample SAMEA3914820, study PRJEB12502) | metagenome | biome: forest; material: soil | place: USA | collected 2012-03-12 | depth 0.3 m
GGAGACCAGACTTTCTTGACGTTTCCTGAGTGGTTTTTGGTTTTCAGCCCGGAAGAACAGGCCGATTATTACCTTCACCATACCTCTTCTACGTTCCCTTTTATGTGCCATACAGCCCAGTTTTGGGAGAGCTATCACATCGTAAATGAACAGATCAAAGGCCATTTTCCTTCCAATGTAGGCTACCATGTGATGATTTGGGTGATAGGCCTGAGCACCACCGTGGAGTACTCGATCAAAGCATGGTACGAAACCGCGGTGGGTAGAATCACAGACACGGACGAGCCTCTGACAGAAGAAGACCAGTTCAATGCGCGGTTTACGCAAGAATATGTGTCCTTTATAAAGGACAGGCCCTGGTATGAGTTTGATTTTAAAAGCAGGTTGAAAGCATTGTGGGGCACTGTGCCCTTTTGGGGCCGGCATGAGGGAAGAAAAATGGAGCGCAGGTATATTCTTACTTCGGAACTGCTGGTGAAATACCTGTATGGAAAATTGATCGGACTAGGCACGAAACAAGTCTATGAGGTGGCCTTGCCTACTACAGCCGTAGTCGTAGACCAAGACAGTGTGTACCAATTGCCCCGTTACGACCAATTTGCCACGGCAGCGACCGAACTGGCCAAAAACGGCCATTCCTTTCGGGAAATTGCAGGAAATAATACGGCGATTCTATTGACGGTATTGGTTCCGCAAGATCGCACGATCCAGATGGAAAATATACGGACTGTTTTTGTACAACCCATCACGTCCCAGCCGAGTATCAAGAGAATCGCCTTGGTGACACCTGTCACCCAATTGAGTTCTGTGCTTGTCCGACTTGACGGAGAAAAGATACCTGTGGAACATGTTTTTGATTATTAAATTCCGGAATTCGACAGCCAGGCTGTCAACAGGAATGAAATTGGTCTGTCGAGAAAAAAAGAAACAAATCGTTTTCCACGCTGACAGAGGTTGAAAACCCTGTCCAGGCGTTCAATAAAGGACTGATTCAGAAGATCATGTCAATCATTAGTTCCTTTCAAAGGATGACAAAGGAGCTAATAGGCGTTGAAAAGAAGGAAAATGATTCCGGAAGAAGGCCAGTGGCATGAATTTAACGGAAAAACGAACGAAACCTATTCATTATACCCAACATCCCGACATATGTTCCCTATCAAACCACACCTTTGGTTCGATCATGGCAAAGCCAAAGAAGCCGCCGAATTCTACACTTCCTTGTTGCCTGATTCCTCCATTTTATCCGTCAAACAACTTCAAAACATGCCTGCTGGTACTTGTGAAGTGACAGAGTTTCTGGTGGCAGGATATCCGTTTATGGCCATCGGGGCTGGGCAATCGCAGCCCTTCACGCCTTCCATTTCTTTCATGATCAATTTTGATCCTTCCCGAGATTCGGATGCCGCCCGACACCTTGACGAAGTGTGGAACAAACTGATCGAAGGAGGAAAAGCACTTATGCAGCTTGACCGTTATCCTTTCAGCGAGCGCTATGGCTGGTTGAGCGACAAATATGGCTTATCGTGGCAATTGATCTTGACCAATCCGGCCGGGGAAGAGCGTCCCATGATCATTCCTTCCCTGATGTTTACTCAGAACGTTTATGGCAAAGCGGACGAGGCCCTCGATTTCTATTGTTCCCTTTTCCAAGACAGTAAACGGGGCACTACAGCGCAGTATCCCACTGAAATGGGTCCCGACACGCAAGGCAAATTGATGTTTGCCGATTTTTACATCGACCATACTTGGTTGGCGGCCATGGACGGTGCCGGCCCCCATCAGTTTGGTTTCAATGAGGCCGTTTCGTTGCTCATTTCCTGTGAAACCCAGGCAGAAATCGACTATTATTGGGCGGCGCTTTCGGCGAATGGCCAAGCGGAACAGTGTGGTTGGTTGAAGGACCGGTACGGAGTCTCCTGGCAGATTTCTTCTGCATTCATGACCGAAGCGATCAAAACCGGCAGCCAAGAACAAATCGACCGGATGACGCAAGCCTTTATGAAGATGGAAAAAGTGGACATCGCCACTCTTCAGCAGGCGTATAATGGCAACTAATTTCGTTTGAAATGTAGCGCGAAGCGGACGCTTCTAAAAAGTGGGCACAGGCGTCCGCCTGCGCCAGGGAAATGCCAGGGACTAACCCTAGCGCGAGCGCCCGCCCGTGCTTTATTTCGCAAACGTAAAGCCAATGTGTTCTCCGTAATATTGGCGTTCCCTAAACATTACAATTGCTTTTTTTAGCCGTAACGCCCATGATACACCAAGGTACTAGCTTGCGTGCAAACTTGAACTATGGAACGAGCGGCGTGTAAGTGCCCGAAATCTCTCCTTGTACTATTTTTCCTCTTTTTCCCGTTGGGTGTTGTCTTGGCACAACAGATGGCCCTCCCTCCCGCTTATGCCCACAATGATTACTGGCACAAGCATCCTTTTTACGATGCCCACAGCAAAGGCTTTACCCACATGGAGGCCGACATTTTTTTACGGGGGCGGCGATTGCTCGTCGCCCATACGTTCCCTTTTTTGGGCAAGAGACGAACATTGGACAGTTTGTATCTTGCCCCTCTTTCCCGGCACTTACATTCCAAGCAAGGTCAATCGCCTACGGCCATGGACACTTTGCTGCTCATGATCGACATTAAATCAGAAGGGGAAAAGGCGCTTCAAACTTTAAAGAGGTATTTGGAAGAACACCGATCGTTGCTCAGCACCTATGAGAACGGTCGTTTTGTACGACGCCAGCTCACCATTGTCTTGACAGGCCATCGGCCGTTGCCCACGCTTCGAACGGAAGCAACGCCTTATCTTTTTGTAGACGAGCACTTGCCCCATGTGAACCACGACACGGCCTTCGCCGCTATGTATGCCACGGCCAGTTGTAAATATTCCAGGCTCCTTCAATGGAAAGGAAAAGGACCTATGCCTTCCGAGGAAAGGGCTCGTTTGATCGACTTGGTCGAAAAGGCCCACCTGAATGGGAAAAAAGTACGCCTTTGGGCTTCCCCAGAAAACGAAACGGTGTGGACGGAACTGCTCCGTTGCGGGGTGGACCTGATCAACACAGATCGCTTGGAAGATTTTCACCATTTTTTTACTAGGACGAGGACAGATTTGGCCGCCATTCATACACAAGACGAATAAATGAACTAAACAAGGAGGAGACGCAATGCAGACGGGGAGGAAGATAAGGGTGGCGTTTTTTGCGGAAATTCTCTTGGAAGAACTGGACGGGGCCACGCGCACCATGTTTCAATTGCTGCGCCGCATCGACCGGACGCAGTTCGAGTTTTTATTTTTCTGTGCGGTAGGTCCCAAACAGATCCAAGGATTTCCCTGCGTTCACTTGCCGGCGCTGACGTTGCCCATGAACCAACAATACAAAATGGTGCTGCCCTTCTTGGCCAAAAAGAAACTACAAGAGGAATTGGAGACATTTAAGGCAGATGTCATCCATATTGCCACCCCTTCCCTTTTAGGACAGTTTGCAGCCAAATACGCGGCCCAGCATTACATTCCGGTCCTCACCATTTACCACACGCATTTCATCTCCTACATCGATTCTTACCTTGCGCACGCACCCTTTCTCATTCCGGCCATTAGGGGACAGTTGTTGCAGGTCCAGAAGAGCTTTTACAATCTCTGCGGGAAGATTTACGTCCCCTCCGAAAGCATTGCCCAAGAATTGCTGAACAGCGGCATCGACGCCTCCCGCCTGCAATTGTGGAAACGCGGCATTGATACCTCTCTTTTCTCTCCCCACAAACGGCTGGACAAAGTCATGCACGTCTTGACACGGAACAAGCGAAAGAACATCCTTTTTGTCAGCCGTTTAGTATGGGAAAAGAATTTAGCCACTCTTTTTCGTATTTATGATCTCGTAGAGGAATTAAATCTTCCCTATAATCTGGTCGTGGTGGGCGACGGACTTGCACGAAAAGATTGCGAGGCACGCATGCCCCATGCTTTTTTTACAGGAAGGTTGAGCCATGATTCCCTTGCCCCCGTGTATGCCTCTGCCGATGTATTTGTGTTTCCATCGGTTACTGAAACATATGGAAATGTGGTATTGGAGGCCATGGCATCCGGTCTTCCCTGTGTGATCGCCGACGGGGGCGGCTCGCGCGACCTCATCCGACATGGGGAAAATGGATTCAGATGCGCGCCTTATGATGCCCATGATTACGTAGAAAAAATTCAATCCATCTTGGAACGGCCTGGTATGGCCCAACACTTTATACAACAAGGCTTATTACTCAGTGCTTCGTTGGACTGGGAGAAACTGGCCGAAACTTATTTCCTAGACCTTCAACACTTGGCTTTTGGCACTATTTTTCCTGTTCTCACGCCGGCATGAAGCGTACGTGGATAAAAATCGGACTAGGGCTGGTGATGGTGTCGTCTTTGTGTTTCTTTTTGAAGGCCACCGATTTTACCCACCTGTTTCGCTTGCTCCCTCAAATGGGATCTTCCTATCTTCCTATCTTGGGTGTTACTTTTTTGGCGGCTTTGGCGGCTACCTTGGGATGGAAACAGTGCTTGGGAAAAGCAGGAAATGGCTTGTCCTTTGCCACTCTTTTTTGGCTGCGCCACATGGGAGAAACCCTAAGCCTGCTGAATCCTGCCGGGGTTATAGGAGGAGACGGATTTAAATTGATGCTATTGCAAGAGAAAGGGGTTCCTACCTCGGCGGCATTGGTATCCCTTGTCCTTTCTAGGGCATTTATGATTCTCTCCCAGTTGGGCCTCCTTTGCTGCATGGTCGTTCTTTTGTTCGATTTCCCCGGTCTTTTTCATTTCTCGGGAAAAGGAATGTGGTATTTCTTTGTAGGCTTTGGCACGCTCGTCCTTCTTTTGCTCTACATTCAACGGAACAAGGTGCTTTTGACTCTCCCCTTCCTAAAAGAGAATACAGCTTTGGGAAGAAAGGTGGCTACTGCGCACGCCCACATTTCGAAGGGGAAACAACAGGTGATACGCTACTTTATTCAGCACCCTTTTGCTGTCTTGGGAGCTAGTTTTTGGTTCACGCTCCATTGGATGCTGGGAGCCGCCGAGTTTTACTTGATCTTGAAATTCTTACAAGTACCTGTCGGCTTCCTTGCCGCTCTCTTCTTGGACTTGGGGGTGGTACTTTTCAAATCGCTTGGCATGTTCATTCCGGCCCAAGTGGGAGTAGAGGAATATGGGAACAAAACCATGCTCGCCACGCTCGGTATTACCAGCACTGAAATATGGTTGGCGGTCAGCTTGCTGAGAAGGGCTCGGCAATTGTTCTGGCTCGTGGTGGGACTGGTCACTTATTTCTTCTGGGAATATGGTCGCCGTGTTAGCAAACCAACGCTCGATAGGGAAAATGGAAGTATTGTTCGTCAGCCATAAGTACCCTCCTGCTTTAGGGGGCATGGAAAGGCAAAGCTATGCTCTTATTCAAGGCATGCACCGCTACACCCGTGTGCATGTGCTGGTCTACGATGGATCCGAAAGCCTTGTAAACTTTTTCCTCCAGTTAAAAAAAAGAATTTATGCGACATTGGCGTCGCATGCTGGCATTTCGGTACTCCATTTCAACGACGGGTTGATGGGAGCCTGGTGTCAGCGATTCCGGAAATATCCGCATGTGAAACGGGTCGTCACATTCCACGGGTTGGACCTCGTGTTCCCCAATTTCGTGTATCAACGTTTGCTAGTCCCTCGCTTTCAGCACTTTGATTTGATCATTTGTGTAAGCCAGGCTACCGCAGAAGCGGCCATCCAACGCGGCTTGCCTCCTGAGAAGGTACGTGTGATTCTCAACGGGGTGGACACGGCCCGACCCACTCTTCGGAGCAAAGAAGCGTCTCGGCAATTTTTCTGTGAAGTCTGTGGCCTTTCCTTGGACGAGAAGAAGAAATATGTCGTAGGCTTGGGCCGGGCGGTAAAACGAAAAGGATTTTCCTGGTTCTTGCGGCAGGTGATGCCCATGCTCGACGAAAACACGGTCTTCCTCTTGGCTGGCCCTTTTCAACGGAAGGACCCGTTCAAAGCCAAACTGCTTTACGCTCTCCCCTCCTTCTTGCGCCATCCCATCGAATTATTTTGGGGGTGGCCGAGCGATACCCTGGCATTGCGGAGAATCTTGCAAGAGGATACCTTTCAAGGCCATTTCCATCATCTGGGTCCTCTTTCTTCAGAAGGCATTGCCTGTCTATTTTCGATCGCAGATGTGTTTGTGATGCCTAACATCGCCGTTCCGGGCGATATGGAAGGATTTGGTCTTGTGGGCTTGGAAGCTTCTCTCCATGGCGTTCCTGTGTTTGCGTCGGCATTGGAAGGAATTCCCGATGCAGTCCATCACGGAGGCAATGGGCATCTCCTTCCCTCTGGAGAGGCCCGCAATTGGGCAGAGGCTTTACAAGAGTATTTTGAGAAAGGCAGTGTACAAGAAGTTCCGCTCGAGAATCCCAGCGCACATACGGTTGCGCATTTCGGATGGGATAAAATGGTGGAAGCGTACTACCAGGCATTTGCCCAGTTGTGCGGGCAAGAGGAGAGGTACTGATTACAGAGAGTGCTTTATACAGGCATTCCTCTGTCCTTCATTCCTTTTCCCGATAAAGGTCGCCCACACGACCGAATTTGCGTTCATGTTGGATGGTCGCGTCTCCCCCAAAAGGATGCCCTCCAAAGCCATGACGCATCAAGGCGATGGCTTTGGACCAAATGGGCGCCTTGTCGCGGGAGGCAAAGAGCTGCATAACGGAAGCTCCTATGACCGGAATGGGCACCTCCATGTTCAAGGCATCGCCCACCAGCCAATTGACTTCTCCCGTATCTTCCACATAGGCAGGCACTTCGTCAAAGCCACCTTTTTCCCGCAATTGCTGTTCCATCAGTTCCACCAGCCAAGAACGGATCACGGAACCATGGTTCCAGCAACGGAGAATCTCGGGCAACTGCAAGGGATCTTTGTAATGCCGCAGTAATTGCATGCCCTCGCCGATGGCCTGCAGCATGCCAAATTCGATGCCATTGTGCACCAATTTCACAAAATGGCCGGAACCAGAAGGGCCTGTTTGGGTAAATCCATTGGGAACGGCCAATTTTTCTAAAATGGGACGTACCTGTTCGATGGCTTCAGGAGCTCCACCTACCATGAAACAGGCCCCATTTCGGGCACCCGAAACCCCTCCACTCGTGCCGCAGTCGATCAAATGGATCCCTTTGCGTAAAAGGCGTTCTGCACGACGGATGGAATCTCCCCAATAAGAATTGCCGGCATCTACCACAATATCCTGGGAACTAAGCAATGTGCTCAAATTCTCCAGTTCCTGGTCTACTGCCGCTCCGGCCGGGATATACAGAAAAACGATGCGGGGAGAAGGCAAGCGTGCAATCAGCCTTTCCACGCTGTCTTCAATGGAAAGATGGGGATGGTCGGACACCTTTTTGGAAAATTTATCGAAACCGACGACAAAGAAATCTTTCTCTGCTGCTTGAAGTGCCAAGGAATACCCCATTTTGCCCAAGCCGATGATGCCAAAAGTGATCTGCATATACATGTTTATTTTAACAGGATTTGTTTCCACACAATTGTGCCAAAGAGTGAGGAAACGGACTTGTAAAGAAAAGGGATGGGGAAAAGGAAAGTGAGATAGGAAAGGTGCTAAGTGAAAAGTAGGATTGAAAAGGGAGGAATGAGTCGGCGAGCGGAGGGGAAGCGTATGATATTTAGGAAAGGAGAAAAGTTTAGGAAAAGAATAAAAGTTGGGCGCCTTATCCAGCTCTCGCCTATATCTTTTGCCCCAACACTCCTTGCCAAGCCTGCAAAAGGATACCGGCTCGATCTGGGGCGCGAGGTACAGATGTTGTCACAGAACTTATTCTGGCGCGAGCATCCGCTCGTGTCTTCTTTTTTCAAGCTTCCGCTTGATGTATGTGTTGATCAAGAAACGGAAATCACCTGTCTCATGGGTCATAAGACAGGTGATGGAAAAAATCTATAAAGTGGCCATGTCGATCACGAAGCGGTAGCGTACGTCTCCCTTCAACATGCGGGCGTAGGCAGCAGTGATGTCTTGCATGGAAATAAGCTCGATGTCCGCCACGATGCCTTTTTCTGCACAGAAATCCAGCATTTCCTGGGTTTCGGGAATGCCTCCGATCCCGGAACCGGCTACGCTTTTACGGCCACCCAAAAGGGAAAATGCGCTTACTTCATAAGGTTCGGAGGGAGCGCCTACACAGATATGGGTGCCATTTGTCCTCAAAAGGGACAGGTACAGATTCAGGTCGTGCTCTGCCGAAACAGTATCCAAAATAAAATCAAAGGTGCCTATGACCGATTGCAGTTGTGCCGGGTCGCTGGTAACGACAAAATGGTGCGCGCCCAAGTCTTTTGCCGCGGCTTCTTTGGAAGGCGAGGTACTCAACACGGTCACTTCTGCACCGAAGGCCACCCCGAATTTTACGCCCATGTGCCCAAGGCCTCCCAAGCCCAACACCGCCAGGCGATGTCCTTTGCCTACTTTCCAATGGCGCAATGGGGAATAAGTGGTAATGCCTGCGCACAACAAAGGGGCGACAGCGGCCAACGCTAATTTGGGAGAAATATGCAGGACGAAATCCTCGTGCACGACGATGGTATTGGAATAGCCTCCATACGTAGGCTTGCCTTCTTTGTCTTGCGCATTGTAGGTATAGATGGGTCCTTTGCTGCAATATTGTTCCAGCCCGGTTTGGCAGTTTTCACAGGTCCTGCAGGAGTCCACCAAACATCCTACGCCCGCCAAGTCTCCCGATTTGAATTTCTTCACATGGGCACCTGTTTGTATCACCTTTCCTACAATTTCATGTCCCGGGACCATAGGAAAAATACCCGGGAACCATTCGTTCCGGATCTGATGCAGGTCCGAATGGCAGACCCCGCAATAGTGGATATCAATTTGCACATCATGTGCCCCTACTTCCCGACGCTCAAAATCCCAATAGGCCAAGTCCGATTTTTCGTCTTGCGCTGCATATCCCTTTGCTTTTATCATATCTTGTGATGTAAAATAGTATCGCGCCAAAGGTAAAAGAGTAGGCGTAAAAGGAAGTTAAGTCTTTGTTATTTCCACGACATTTCCTCTTTTTTCCCTACCCTTCTTGTTTGAGAAAATCTTTCATTCGTCCTACTCTCCGACAATATATGGTCTGTGAGGACACAGACCATGGGAAAGGGAAAGGAAAATCACACATGACGGAGTTTCAATCAATGAAATCCATCACACCTCAGTTCCTCTTTGATTTTTCATTTCCATGTACGTTCTTGCTTCTTGCATTTCCATTAAATCTCCTCCGATGATTCCTTCCACTCTCCCTCTCCTCCTCTCCTTCTATGGAGCTTTCTTGCTGCTTTGTGGCATCACCGCCGTCATCTTTATCGGCAAAAAGGCCAAAACCGCGCTTATCTCAGGCGGAACTTCTGCACTCCTTTCTTTTTTGGTTGCTTATTTGTACATGAAACAGGTAGAAACGGCCAATTGGGCGGGCCCGCTCCTTTCCTTGTCTCTCTTTTTCGTCTTCTCCTGGCGGTCGACGTTGACACTCTTCAAAATTTTCGACTTGATCCAGGAAGGAGAAAAAAGCGAGTTAAGGGGGAAAGGCATCGCCTTTCTGATCATCAGTCTGATGGCGGTCGTCTCTTTATTCGTTTTTATGGGACAATGGATCCTGCTGACGCTGGAATAGGCATTTTTGCCTTAAATGACCACGTAATCATAAAACGGGCGACCTCTTGCCCCATGGCGTCACGGCCTATGCTGGTGGCCACTATGGTACGGGACTCTCCGGTTTGCTTGGTTTCCCTGGCTGCCTGCCCGATGGCCAAACCATCCTCACAGGTAAAATAGACCTTCCCCTTTGCTTTTTTCACGAATTGTGCCTCGGAAGCAATCACCAAGACCGAAACGAAGGGCTTCAAGCCCATGGTGTACACCAGACAGAGCACACCCGACGCCAGCTCTGCGGCCATGGCCAAGCAACCGAAATAAATGGATTGAAATGGATTTTTTGTCACGTATTGGTACTTTACACGCACCACTGCGCGTTTTTCGGAGACTTCAGAAAGCCGGAGCCCGGCCAATACACCCATGGGAAGCTTGAAGAGCAATAAACACCAAAAGCGGACCGGATGTTGGATGGAACGCAAAAGCCGTGTATTCATCCCGTGATACTACGGAATATGTGCGGGCTTTGCAATTCGGAACGGCTAGTCTTTATTTAAATTTCATTTGAATGCGAAATTGAACAGTCCATTTTCTGTCATTTGACAATGGTCACATCCCCTACCTTTTTATAAGGCCCCTTGTAATCCGGACATACTCCTTCATAGGTGATCACCCAGGCATATACCCCGATGGGCATGCCTTCATTTCTGTAATTGCCATCCCAAAATTGTAGGGGATCTTGGGTGTTGTAAATGACTTCTCCCCATCGGCTGAACACGGTCAAATCGAATTTGGTAAAATATTTCCCTGAAATCTTTAGTGCGGAATTGACGTCGTTCGACAAGGGCGTGATGACATTCGGGGCAAACACTCGGGGAGGGCAACAAATATCGACCACAATGGCTTGCTGTGCTTTGCATCCGTTTTTATCCTCCACCGCCAATATATACGTGGTCAATACATCCGGATGGACCGAAAGGATCGGGTCGGTACTGATGATCTTATTCCCCAACCACCAAGTATGCTTGTCGCCGTTTTGAGGTACGATCTGCAACAAAGGAGTGGTCTCCTCACAATAGGTATATTTGCCTTGCTCCTGCAAGACGGGCAACGGATAAATCGTAGCATTGACCGTCTTTGATACCGTGCATTCCCCTATTCCCAAGGTAAGTTGGTATACGGCCGAAGCAGTATATTCCAAATTCTTCCACGTAGCAACGGAAATATCCGAGAGGTTTTTTTTCCACTGGTAATTCAGTGCATACTGATTTTCTTGGAGCGGATCGTCTAATGTCGCTTCCAATGAGCCTACTTCCCCTTCGCACACATCGTGTTGGGTAAGTTTAAAAGTAGGATAAGGGACACCTTCTACTGTTGCGGAAACAGATCCTTGACATCCCAAGCTGTCTGTCACTTTTACGGATACCGATTGGGGGCTGTTGGTGGTGGTCAC
>OUNM010601722.1_pt1 | contig 11139 bp, 11 predicted proteins | sample 1769961 | NCBI WGS metagenome assembly OUNM01 (sample SAMEA3914820, study PRJEB12502) | metagenome | biome: forest; material: soil | place: USA | collected 2012-03-12 | depth 0.3 m
AGGAGGATCAGGATCCAGCCCGACAGGGTCATGAGTGCAGGCCCTTCAGAAGCGCTCGGGCCGGATCAGCACGGCCACGAGATAGACAAGGAGGCCGGCCGCGACGATCGCGGCGAGCCAGAGCTCGAAGGTCATGGGTTGGTCTCCCTCAGGCCTGCTCGCACAGCGCCGCGAAGGCGAGCGTGGCGAGGAACAGCCCGGCGAGGGCGGCAAGCCAGGCAAGATCTAACATGGCCACGCGTCTCCGGCAGGCCGTGCGGAATGCGCGACCCTTCAGCAGGGGCGCTAGGCGCGTCTCGGATCAAGCTTCGAGAGCAAAGCCGGGTCACCGCATTAAGTTAGCATAAGCAACTATCTCGGCCGTGGCCTCCACGAAGCGGGACGCGTAAGTGTCGGCCCCTATGGCAAGCCACAGCGACGAACCGATCCGCCCTTCCCCTGACGCCCTGCTGCGTCATGCGGCGCGCGAGGGGCGGGGCCAGCTCAAGATCTTCCTCGGCGCGGCGCCGGGCGTAGGCAAGACCTACGAGATGCTCTCCGACGGCGCCGAGCGGCTGCGCGCCGGCGTCGACGTGGTGGTGGCCGTGGTCGAGACGCACGGCCGCGCCGAGACGCAGTCGCTGATGGCGCCCTTCGAGGTGATCCCCCGCCGCACCATCGAGCATCATGGACGGCCGCTGGGTGAGATGGACCTCGACGCCGTGCTCGCCCGTCGCCCGCAACTCGCGCTGGTCGACGAATTTGCCCACACCAATGCCGATGGCTGCCGCCACCCCAAACGCTGGCAGGATGTCGAGGAGTTGCTGGCGGCGGGAATTGACGTCTACACCACGCTCAACATTCAGCATGTCGAAAGCCTCAACGACGTGGTGGCGAGCTTCACGCGCGTCCGCGTGCGCGAGACCGTGCCCGACCGGGTATTCGAGGAGGCCGAGGTCGAGGTGGTCGACCTACCGCCTGACGAACTGATCGAGCGGCTGAAGGACGGCAAGGTCTATGTGCCGGAGGAGGCGACGCGCGCGCTCCAGCATTTCTTCTCCAAGGCCAATCTGTCGGCGCTGCGCGAGATGGCGCTCCGGCGCGCCGCGCTCAATGTCGACCGGCAGATGCTCGAGATGCTCGACGCGGGTGCACTGCCCGGTGCCTATGCGGGCGGCGAGCGCGTGCTGGTGGCGGTTTCCGAGCAGCCCGGTTGCGACACACTGGTGCGTGTCGCCAAGCGACTCGCCGATGCCTTGCGCGCGCCCTGGTCGGCGGTGGTGATTGAGACCGCGCGCGCGGAGGGTTTCGGCGAAACCGAGCGGCAGCGCATCGCCGATGTGCTGCGTCTCGCCGCCAGCCTCGGCGCCACCATCGCCCGCGTACCGGCGGAAGACGTCTCGACGGGCCTGATCGGCCATATCGCCGCAACGCGCAGCACCCAGCTGGTGATCGGCAAATCGCGGCGCAGCTGGTGGTTCGAGCTGCGCCACGGCTCGGTCGTCGACCGGCTGCTCAAGGGCGGCCCCGAGGGCCTCGCACTGCACGTTATTCCCGCCATCAAACCGACCGAACGCGTCCGCCGCAGCCTCGCCCCGCTCACCACCGGCTGGGGCAGCCCGCTGGACTATGGCGCGGCGTTGCTGCTGGTCGCGGTCACGACGGTGGTCGACTATGCGGTGCAGCCGCTGGTCGGCGCGGGCGGGCTCGACCTCATCTACCTGCTGCCGGTGATTCTGACCGCCGCGCGCTATGGCCTGCGCCCGGGGCTGTTCGGTAGCTTGGTGGCGGGGCTGGCCTACAACTTTTTCTTCCTGCCCCCGCTTTACAGCCTCACCGTCGCCGATCCGCAGAGCGTGCTCACCATGTTTGTGCTGATCGGCATCGCCGGCTTCGTCAGCCACCTCGCCGGCCGCCTGAAGACGCGCGCCACACTGTCGGCACGCAGCGCGACCGAAAATGCCCAGGTCGCCGCTTTCGCGCAGGCGCTGGCGCGCTCCTCGACCTGGCAGGAGACGGCGACAACGGTCTGTTCGGAGGTCGGGCTGCTGCTCGACTGCGACACGCTACTGCTCACCGAACGCGATGGCATGCTGACCGTGATGGCCGCCGCGCCGGAGCCCTCGCCGCTGGGCCCGGTCGATCAGGCTGCAGCCGACTGGTGCTGGTCTCGCGGCGAACCCGCAGGGCGCGCCACCGCCACGCTTACCGCGGCTGACTGGCAGTTCCACCCGCTCAAGACCGCGCTCGGCACCCATGCCGTGCTGGGCCTCGCGCATGACGACGGGACCGACCCGGTGCCCGCCGACCGCACCGTGCTGCTCTCCACCCTTGTCGGGCAGGCGGCGCTGGCGCACGAGCGGCTGCGGCTGGAAGGCGAGATGCGCGAGCTCGGCCTGCTCAAGGAGCGTGACCGGTTGCGCGCTGCGCTGCTCTCCTCGATAGGGCATGACCTGCGCACCCCGCTCACCGGCGTCGCCGGCGCGGTCGAGGCTCTGGCTGCCGATGCCCCGGGTGCCCCGGCGGTGGCGCTTGCTCGCGCCGAAGTGCAGCGACTCAAACGCTTCCTCGACAATCTGGTCGACATGGTGCGGATCGATGCCGGCGCGCTCCAGCTCGCGCCCGAACCACTCGACCTCACCGATGCGGTGAGCAGCGCGGTTCATGATCTGCGCGATGCGCTGCGCCACAACCGCATCGATCTCGCGATCCCGGGCACGCTGCCGCTGGTGCGCGCCGATCCGCGATTGCTGCATCACATCCTCATCAACCTGCTCGCCAATGCAGCCCAACATGGTGATCCCGAAGGCCCGATCGGGATCGAGGCGCGCCGGGTAGCCGGCGCGGTGCTGCTCGAGGTACGCGATCGCGGCCCCGGCATCGAGCCGGGCGCCGAAACCGCGATCTTCGAAACCTTCGCGCGCGGCAGGGGCAGCGACCGCAGCGGCGATTCCGGCCTCGGCCTCGCCATCGTCAAGGGCTTTGCCGATGCGCTCGGGATCGAAGTGACGGCGGCGACAGCCCCCGACGGCGGCGCGGTGTTCACGCTGCGCATCCCCGAGGATGCACTGGTTTCGGCCTGAACAGGCACGATCGAGGGGAACGAATGCCTCGTTGGACGATCGCTGACATGCCGCAGCAGACGGGGCGCCTCGCCGTCGTCACCGGCGCCAACAGCGGCATCGGCTATGAAACCGCGCTGGCGCTGGCGAGTGGTGGCGCCCACGTGATCGTCGCCGCGCGCGACGAGGCCAAAGGCCGCGCTGCCGCGCAGGCGATCGGCCGGGGCGCGGAATGGCGGCCGCTCGATCTCGCGCGGCTTGCGTCGGTGGCGGCGTTCGCCGATCGAATGGCGGCCGACGGCGCCGCGATCGACCTCCTGATCCTCAACGCCGGGGTGATGGCGCCGCTCGAACGGCGCACCACCGCCGACGGCTTCGAGTTCCAGCTCGGTACCAACTATCTCGGCCATTTTGCGCTCGCCCAGCGGCTCTGGCCACTGATCGCGGAAGGCGGCCGTGTCGTGCCGCTCTCCAGCATCGCCGCCAAGCGCGCACGCCTGCATTTCAATGACCCGATGTTCGAGCACCGGTACGACGCGTGGGCGGCCTACTGCCAGAGCAAGCTCGCCATGCTGATCTTCGCGCGTGAACTAGCGCGGCGGCAAGCGGAGAACGCCAGCATTGCCGCCCACCCCGGCTTCGCGCGGACCAACATCATCAGTAACGGCCCCGGCGACCGCAGCCTGCGCGGCAGGGCCTATCGTCTGTTCGCGGGCCTCTACAGCCAGTCGGCAGTCGCCGGCGCGATGCCGGTGCTACGCGCCGCCACCGATCCGAGCGTCGCGTCGGGTGATTATATCGGCTCGGTCGGTCCGTTCGAGATGACGGGGCCGCCGGGCCCGGTGCCCGTGCCCCCGGCCGCCCGCGATCCGGTCACGGCCGAGCGACTGTGGGCCCTGTCTGAAGAGTGGGTCAGCCTCCCCTTCCGACCCTGACGGTTGCCAAGTGCCGCGCGGCGCGCGAAGCTCAGCACCGCTCCGGGGGGAGTGGTTTCGGAGATCCGCGTTGCGACGCAGACAATTCATCGCCTCGCTGCCCGCCGCCGCTATGGCGGCCCCGCTCCTCGCTCAGCCCCGCCCGGATACGCCGCACACCGATCTGCCGGGCTTCGAGCCCGCCGGTGTCGAGCGATTCCTCCGTCCCGATGTGCATGCCGGCGATCGCCCGGTCGGCGCCAGCTTCGCTTCGCGCTCCGCAGTCTATGGGCTGAGCGGCGCCGCAGGCTCGGCCCAGCCTCTCGCCACGCTGGCGGCGATCGACACGCTCAAGCGCGGCGGATCGGCGGTCGACGCGGCGATCGCGATGAACGCCTGCCTCGGCTTCCTTGAGCCAACCTCGGCGGGGATCGGTGGCGACTGCTTCGTGATGCTGTGGGATCACAAGGCGAAGAAAGTGGTCGGCCTCGCCGGTTCGGGGGGCTCACCCCACGGCCTCAGCCTCGAGACCGTCCGTAGGCGCGCGAAGCATGGTGCGATCCCGGCGCTTGGTGCCGTGGCGGTGTCGGTGCCGGGCGCGCTCGACGCGTGGTGGACGCTCCACCAGCGCTACGGCAAGCTCAAATGGGCCGAACTGTTCGAGCCGGCGATCCATTATGCCGAGCAGGGCGTGCCGATGCCCGAGATCATCGCCCATTATATCCGGGGCAACCTCAAGGCCTTCCTCCGCCCCGGCGCGGGCATTGAGGAGACCGACAACGCGATCCGCACCTATGGCATGGGTCAGGGCGGCCCGCAGACCGGCCAGATCTTCCGCAACCCCGATCTCGCGCGCACTTACCGCATGATCGCGCTGGGCGGCCGCGACGCCTTCTACAAGGGCGAGATCGCGCGAACGATCGAAGCTTATTTCAAGCGCATCGGCGGCTGGATGACGCAGGCTGATCTTGCCGCGCACCACAGCGAGTGGGTCGAGCCGCACCGGACCGACTATCGCGGCGTCACCGTGCACGCGCTGGGCGCCAACACGCAGGGCATCGCGACGCTGCAGATGCTCAACATGCTCGAGCATTTCGATCTGCGCGGCGCGCGCTTCCAGTCGCCGCTGTCGATCCACCTGCAGATCGAGGCCAAGCGCCTCGCCTATGAGGATCGCGCTCGCTTCTACGCTGATCCTCATTTCTCCAAGGTGCCGATCGAGTGGCTGATCTCCAAGGAGTATGCCGCGGAGCGCGCCAAGCTGATCCGGCCCGATCGCATTCTCACCCCCGTCTATCCGGGGCAGGCGCCGAGCCATGGCGATACCACCTATTTCTCCTGCGCCGACAGCTCGGGCATGATGGTGTCGATGATACAGTCTAACTTCCGGGGGATGGGATCGGGGCTGGTGGCCGATGGCCTTGGCTTCATGTTCCAGGATCGCGGCCAGCTCTTCAGCCTCAAGGACGGTCACCCCAACATCTACGCGCCCGGCAAGCGCCCCTTCCAGACGATCATCCCCGGCTTCGCCACCCGCAACAGCTCGCCGTGGCTCGCCTTCGGCGTGATGGGTGGCGACATGCAGCCGCAGGGCCAGACCCAGATCATCGTCAACCGCGAGGATTATGGCCTCGACGTGCAGGCGGCCGGCGACAGCCCCCGCTGGCACCATGAGGGATCGTCGCAGTCGATGGGCGAGGATTCGCCCGGCCTCCCCGCCACCGGCCTGCTCCGCCTCGAAAGCGGCGTGCCCGAGGCGACACGCAGCGGGCTCGCGGCCATGGGCTGGACGATCGGGGCCTCGGACGGCGGCTTCGGACGCTATGAATGCGTCGAATATCGGCCGGATGGCGACCGCCTCGTCTATGCCGCGGCGAGCGAGATGCGCGCGGACGGCTGCGCGCTCGCCTACTGATCCTCGCGCTTGGCGCCGTCGAGCAGCGCGGCACGCCGCACCTGCTCGGCGGCCTCAGCGGCGCGCTCGGCCTTGGTGCGGCCAAACTTGGCACGGTTGGCTTCGGCCGTTTTAGCCGCATCGGCGCGGACCTTGGCCTTGCGGGCGCGGTTGAGGTTGACGATCTCGGCCATCAGCGGCGCTCCAACTGGGTGGCGAGCCAGCGCGCGGCGGCGGCGGGGCTCGCCTTGTTCTGGTCGCGATCGACCATGTAGTTCGCGCGCCGCATCGCTTCCACCGAGATCGCGCCGACCAGCGGGTTGAGCGCAGCCACGAAGCGCGCATCATGGCCACTCGCGGGCGACACCAGCAGGATCGCGTCATAGCCCGGCAGCGCATGGGTGGGATCGCCCAGCACGACGAGATCGTCCGCCGCGATCCGTCCGTCGCTGGAGAAAGCCGAGATCAGGTCCGCCTGCCCGCTCTCCAGCGCGCGGTACATGAAGCTCGGCGCATAAGCGCGCGAGGCCGCGAAGCGCAGCCCGTAGGCGTCGCGCACCGCCCGCCATTCGGGCCGCGACAGGAACTCAAGATCGGCGCCGAGTCGCAGCGACGGCGCGGCCGGCGCGAGGCCGCGGAGATCGACCACGCCGAGCCGCTGCGCCTCCGTCCGTTTCATCGCCAGCGTATAGGCATTCTCGAACCCCAGGGGCCCGAGCAGCCGGGCCGGCTTCATAAAGACATCGATCCCGGCCAGCGTTTCCACGCGAGGCGCGGGCTTTGGCCGGTGCATAGCGTCGGCCCAGATCGTCCCCGAATAATCGACATAGACGTCGATATCGCCCTGCCGGAGCGCACGCAGCGCCACCGCCGATCCCAGCCCCTCGCGATAACTGACTGCATAACCAGCGGCCTCGAGCCGCGTCCCGATCAGCCGGGCGAGGATGTATTGCTCGGAGAAATTCTTTGCGCCGATCACGACCGTCGGCGTGCCTCCGCCTGCAAGCGGCGTGCAGGCGAGGAGCAACCCTATCACCACGCCGACACCGCCTGCTGCTAGCGACCAGCGCTCGCGCCGCGCCAGCCCGCGCTCGACCAGCGCCAGCAACGCGTCGGCCACGAGCGCCAGCGCTGCCGAGGCAAGGCAGCCGACCAACACTTCGCCCCAATTCTCGGTCTGGAGGCCGGCGAAGATCAGGTTGCCAAGGCTCGCCGCGCCGACCGTGGTCGCCAAGGTCGCCGCCCCGATCGTCCAGACAGTCGCGGTGCGGATGCCGGCCATCACCACCGGAGCGGCGAGCGGCGCCTCGACCAGCCGCAGCCGCTGGCCCGCCGTCATGCCGAGCCCGTCGGCCGCCTCGATCACCGCCGGATCGAGCCCGCGCAACCCCGCCACCACGTTCCGCAGGATCGGCAGCAGCGCATAGAGCGTCAGCGCCGCCCAGGCAGGCAGGAAGCCCAGCGCGGGCACACCATGCCCGATCGCCAGCAGCAGGGGATAGAAGAGCGCCAGCAACGCCAGGCCGGGGATGGTCTGGATCGCTCCCGCCACGCCCAGTACCAACCCCGCCAGCCGCGGCCGGCGTGCTGCGGCGAACCCCAGCGGCAGCGCGATCAGCAGTGCGAAGCCCAGTGCGGCGGCGGACAACAGCAGATGGTGCGCGGCGAGGTTGAGGACGTCGGTCATCGCCACGTCCTCAACCGTTCGCCCTGAGCTTGTCGAAGGCTAGTGCTTCGACGGGCTCAGCACGAACGGGGATGGAACCGGGGCTCACCGCCGCAACTCCTCGATCCGATCCGCCTGCCGTGCGGGCACCGCGACCAGCGCATCCGCCTCGGGCCCCGCCTCGCCGGCGAGCATCCCCGCGGGCGTCGCGTCGCCAACGATCCGCCCCTTCGCCATGACGAGGATGCGATCGGCAAGCAACAGCGCCTCGGCCATGTCGTGCGTCACCATCAGGCTGGTGAGGCCAAGCCGGTCGTGCAGCTCGCGATAGCGCCGCCCGAGCGCGTCGCGTGTCACCGGATCGAGCGCGCCGAACGGTTCGTCGAGCAGCATCAGCCGCGCGCCCGTCGCCAGCGCGCGGGCTACACCGACCCTCTGCTGCTCGCCGCCCGACAACGCGGCCGGCGCCCGCGTAGCATAATCCGGCGCGAGGTCGACCATCTCGAGCAGCGCGGCGACGTCCGGCGCGGGCTCTCCGGCGATGCGCGGCACCAGCGCGATATTCTCCACAACGCTCATGTGCGGCATCAGCCCGACCGACTGGAAGACATAGCCGATTCCCCGGCGGAGCAGTGGCGCCGGGCCATCAGCGACATCACGGTCATCCACCAGTACGCGCCCGCGCGTCGGCTCGACCAGCCGGTTGACCATGCGCAGCAGCGTCGACTTGCCGGCGCCCGATCCGCCCACAAGCGCCACGAAGCTGCCGGCCGCGATCGTGCAGTCGACACCGTCGACCGCCGTGCCGCCATAGGATTTGGCGACATCCTCGAACCGGACTTCGGGCCCCCGTGCGATCATTCCACCCCCGCTGGCGCCGCGCGCGCGGCTCTTCTACTGTCAGTGAAGATGAGCGCGCGTCAAATCCCATGGGGGACCGCCCCCGACACGCAGGCGATCGAGGCGATGGCGCGCGGCGCGATCGCGCGCCTGCCCGAGGCGTTCCGCCGCCACCTCGCCGACGTCGTGCTGCGCGTCGAGGAGTTCGCCGACGCGGCGACGCTCGACGAGATGGCCATCGACGATCCCTTCGCTCTCTCGGGTCTCTATCGGGGCCGCCCGATCGGCGTGAAGAGCGTCGACGACTGGGGCACGCTGCCCGACATGATCTTCCTCTATCGCCGCCCGATCCTCGACGAATGGGCGGAGGGCGAGGTGACGCTGGAAGCGCTGGTCGCGCATGTGCTGATCCACGAGGTCGGCCATCATTTCGGCCTGTCCGATGCCGACATGCACGCGCTGGAAGCCGCCGCCGCATGATGCTGACCCTGCGCGGTGTCGCCTGCCTGCGCGGCCCCCGGCTGCTGTTCGAGGGGCTCGACCTTGCACTCGGGCCGGGCGAGGCGCTGGTCGTCACTGGCGCCAATGGCATCGGCAAGTCGAGCCTGCTCCGCATCGCCGCCGGACTGCTGCGCCCTGCCGCCGGCCGGGTCGAGCGCACAACCAAGGCCGCGTGGCTGGGCGAGACGGCCGCGCTCGACGGCGAGCAGACGTTGCACGAGGCGTTGCGCTTCTGGGCCCGGCTCGATGGCGGCACGCCCGCTGCGCTGGAGCAGGCAATGGCGGCGATGGGTGTCCGCCTGCTCGCCGAGGTGCCGGTGCGCTATCTGTCGACCGGCCAGCGCCGCCGGGCCGCGATCACGCGCACCATCGCGGGCGCCGCGCCGTTGTGGCTGCTCGACGAGCCCGCCAACGGCCTCGATACCGAGGGGCTGGAGCGACTGGGTGTCGCAATGGCCGCGCACCGCGCAACGGGCGGCGTGGTGCTGGCCGCGACCCACCTGCCGTTGCCGCTCGACGATGCGGCGACGCTTGACCTGTCCGCTCTTGGGGCGACGAGCGCGTGATCCTCCTGCTCATCCGCCGCGACACCGCACGGGGCTTGCGCGCCGCCGGGCTGCCCGTCGCCTTCTTCCTGATCGCTGCGACGCTCTTCCCCTTCGCGGTCGGCCCTGACGCGCGGCTGCTGGCCAAGGCGGGCGGGGGCATGTTGTGGCTGGCCGCGCTGCTCGCCGCGCTGCTGCCGGTCGAGCGGCTGGTGGCGCCGGATGCCGAGGCCGGCGTGCTCGATCAGTTCGCGGTGCGCGGGATCGCCGACGAGGGCGTCGCCGCCGCCAAGGTCGTCGCGCACTGGCTGGGCTTCGGCCCACCACTGATGCTCGCGGCGCTGCCCGGCGCGGCGCTGCTCGGCCTCGATGGCGCGACGCTCGCCCGGCTCGAGCTGGGGCTGGCGATCGGTACACCGGCGCTAGCCGCTCTCGGCGTGACGGTGGCGGCGCTCACCACCGGTCTGCGCGGCGCGGGGGCGCTTGCCGGATTGGTGCTGCTGCCTCTCGCCGTGCCACTGCTGATCTTCGGTGCAGGTGCGTTGAATCTGGACGATGGCGGCGCGCTGAAATTGCTTGCCGCCAGCGCGCTGCTGCTCACCGCCGGTGCACCCTTTGCCGCGGGCGCGGCGTTGAAGGCGCTTCGGGATTGACCACGGAGGAAACCTGCATGACCAAGGCCCTGCTCACCCTCGCCCTAATCGCCGTTGCCGCGCCCACGATCGCCGCGCCCGCATCGCGCCCGACAACTGTCGCCATCCGCATGCAGGACCGCAAGTTCACGCCACAGATCATCAGGATGAGAGCGGGTCGGCCGACCCGTCTGCTGTTCATCAATCGCGACCGGACCGAGCATGACTTTTACGCCCCCGCCTTCTTCGGCAGCGCCCGGATGAGCCCGCGCGATGTGGGTGCGCTCAGCAAGAACCGCGTCAACGTCCGTTCGGGCGAGACCCGCGTGATCACCGTCACCCCGCGCGCCGGCCATTATGACGTGAAGTCCACCAAGGCGCTCGACGTCGCCTCGGGGATGCAGGGCCAGATTCTGGTCTTCTGATGCTTTAATCGACCACAGTTTCCGAACCGGCGGGTGAGTCCACCCGCCTCGAAATCGCTCTAATCTCTCGTCCAGCGGGCAAAGATGGCAGTGGGGAGCAGCAAGCCGCGCGCCTCTTCGCGCACCGCCATCTCGCCTGCCTCGACGCGGCCGCCGAGCAAGGCGGTGGCCTGCCGCAGCAGCTCGGCGATCGCGAGCGCCGACATCCGCACCGCATAGACGGTGAGCACGAGGAACTTCGATTCGGGGCTGAGCAGCTTGACGCAGTCACTGATCAGGCCGGGGAGCCCCTCTTCCAGCCGCCAGGTTTCACCGGTCGGTCCGCGCCCGAACTTGGGCGGATCGAGCATGATGCCGGCATAGTGCCGCTCGCGCCGTACCTCGCGCGCGGTGAACTTGGTGGCGTCGTCGATCATCCAGCGGATCGGCTTGTCCGCCATGCCGGAGAGCAGCGTATTAGCCTTGCCCTGCTCGACCGACTTCTTGGACGCATCGACATGGGTGACGCGCGCGCCCTTGGCGGCCAGAGCCAGCGACCCCACGCCAGTATAGCCGAACAGGTTCATCACCTCGTCCCCCTCGGCCACGCGATCGCGCATCCACGCCCACTGTGGCGCCATGTCCGGGAAGAATTGCAGGTGGCGGAACGGCGTGTTGGCGGCGTGGAACTTCACGTCCTGC
>OUNM010735651.1_pt1 | contig 11137 bp, 12 predicted proteins | sample 1769961 | NCBI WGS metagenome assembly OUNM01 (sample SAMEA3914820, study PRJEB12502) | metagenome | biome: forest; material: soil | place: USA | collected 2012-03-12 | depth 0.3 m
ACCCTCTCCTCCTTCATCTACTACCCCGCCCTCACCCGCATCTCCCTCGACCTCAACGTGTCCCTGGCTCTTGTCCAGCTGACCATTACGTCCTACCTTGTCGTGGCGGGCGTCGCGCCCGCGTTCATGGGCGACATGGCGGATCGTGGAGGCAGGAGGCCGGTGTATGTGCTTATGTTTGTGTTGATGGTGGGTGCGAATTTGGGGATTGCGGTGGTGAATGGATGGACGGGATTGTTGGTTTTGAGGATGGTGCAGAGTGCTGGATCGTCGGGTTCGTGAAATTCTTTTTCTTTTTGTTTTGTGTTGTTTTTGGAGGAAAGGCTAACGATGGCGGTGCGGGCCAGGGATGTATGGCGCGGCGTATGGCGTGATTGCGGATATTGCGACGATTGATGAGAGGGGGTCGTTTGTCGGGGTGTTGTTGCTCATGTTGGTGTTTTTGTCTTGTTTGGTTTTGAGATCCGAGGCTGACGCGTGGCAGGACCGACTTTGCGACCAGTTTGGGACCGGTCATTGGCGGTGGTCTGACCCAGGGTTTTGGCTGGCGAGCCATCTTTTGGTTCCTCGCCACCTTCACTGGCGCTCACTTTGTGGTGATGCTGCTCTTCTTCCCTGAGACGCAGCGCAAGATTGTCGGGAACGGCAGCATCAGGCCAAAGGGGCTGATCTACCAGACCGTGTTCTCTCTCATCCGGAGGAGAAGAGAGAAAAGGGATGGAGGTGTTGCGTCTGAGGAGAAACAAAAGGAAGAAGGCCCCAAGAAACGCAGGTTTACCCTCCCCAATCCGCTGGCTTGTCTGCCGGTGTTGGCAAATAGGGGGTCACTGCTCGTCATCCTCATCACAGCCATCAACTACGCGGTCAAGGCAGCGCTGCAGACCTCACTCGACTCGCAGTGCGTCGATCTGTATGGACTCAACTATCTGCAAGCAGGCCTGGTTTACCTCCCTTCGGGCGTGGGAGGCGGCTTTGGCTCTTACGGTGCTGGTACGAAGTCACTGGTCCCCGAGGAAGCCAAGAAGAGCTGGTTTGTTGACTGTCCACACAGGAAAATTCGTCGACTGGAACTACCGCCGCACCGTTGACCGGCTGGCAAAGACCCAGGGGTCGCAGTACGACAAAAGGTCACCAGAGTTTCCCCTCGAGAAAACCAGACTCAGAGGGGTGTACGTCTTGAGCGCAACAACGGTGTTGGGCATCATCGGCTACGGGTTGACCCTCAAGTTTCGATGGGTAAGGCTGGCCGATTCAAAACCAATACTGGGGAGGTCTCCGCTAATGACGCCCCCTTTGACGTTGCTAGCACATCGCGGTCATGCTCATCATGCAGCTCCTGACGGGAACGGCGACTGCCGCCACATTTACCGTGAGTCCTAGCTCCCAGTTTCCACGACTTTTCTTTCTTGAATCTGCACGCAACTGACAACTTGTAGCTCTGCGGCACCCTCCTGACGGATCTCAACATGAACAGATCCGCCACCGCCCAGGCCGCCAGCAACCTTGTCCGGTGTCTCAGCGCCGGCGGAGCGGTGGCCATCCTGCAGCCCATGGTGGAAAACCTCGGGCCCGTGGGATGCTTTGCTGTTTACGCCTTCATCATCTTCCTCGGAATACCCCTGGCTTGGGTGCTGCAACGATACGGCGTGGCGTGGAGAAAGGGGCAGCCGATAGCTTGTTGATGTCGGGATGGAACAGCCGGGAACTAGTGCATGTAGACATTCAGAGTTTCTTAACTATGATGTTGGCAGTTGTGTTGCGGTTTAGGCCGGTGCACGCTGAGTGTTGGTGTGGAAATAGGGGCCGCGAAGGGAGCTCCAGAGGTGGAGAATGTGATTGATAATGAGATCTGCGGCCATCTCAAAATAACTGTTGCCAAGGCTCGGTTCTATAGTGTAGCGGTTATCACTCCGGATTCTGATTCCGGCAACCCCGGTTCGAGTCCGGGTAGGACCTCAATTTTTTCCTTTTGCATCGCTCCATGGATTTGCTTTTGGGGCGGTTTCATCAATCTTGGGAACAGCGAGGGAGTTGCATTTGCAGATGTGCGGGATGTTGCGGGATGTTGACCCAGAAAGACACGTTCCGCTGCAGCCAGCCAAACCCCTTGGCATACAGTGCTGATATACTGTGCGATCCCATGTTCCAGCACTGTCAGCGCCTTGTGCCCGGCCGACAACTCCGGCAAACATCCGAAGGCGCGCCTCGCCAAAACTCGAAGCTTGTGCAACAAAAGTTGGGGATCTGCGGCTGAGTGCACCGCATCCTCAGAGAACGAATAAAAACGGCACGGAACCAGACGCCGCAAACCACCGGACTGGCCAGCAGGCCGGATGTTCGGGGATAACCTGGCACCTGCCTATTTTGGATGCGATGAGGAGCCAGACAGTCCAACGACATGCGGGAGCCAAATGCTTTTGTGCAAGTACGCACAAGGCGTCGACGCGTCATCCATGGTTCGCATTGCGGCTCCTCAAAAGGGGAAAAATGACAGAATTTCCACATTTTTCTGCAGGGGAGTTTTTAGGGGCTGGGGGGCCGATGGACGACGAGGACGAGCGTGCCCTGCTGCGCCTTGTTGGGCACTGGACCCGCTGCGATGGCGCCCATTTGTGCGCTGGGAGGGCTGCTTCTGCCTGTCCTTCATTCACCACCGCCGCCCTCCCTCCTTGCGCCAAAAACGCGCGCTCGCTCTTGCGGCCGGTCATCAGACACGACAGCATCACCAACCGAGCCGACTTCCATGCTGTGCTGTCAATCCTCGCCGCCTGGCACCGTCGCCCGGCGCTGTGGCTGCACGTGGCGAACAAGAATCATGGATGCACAATGGCCGGTGGTGAAGAGCGAACCGTGTCGGGAGAAGGCAGCTGTGCGGAAGGCAAACCACCCGCAAGCCCGAGACAGCCGATGCCGCACCATGCGGCAACTCGGCAAGAGGCTTTCTTTGAGGAAGTTGGGGAGGAAGTTGAAGTGAGGGCTATGTTGAGGCTCTCTCACTTTGACCAGACCCTGCCCTGCGTCCTCGGGGGCCAAAAACCCGAGTCCGCCCCCTGCGCGTCTGGCCAACCCTGGCCGGATTGGCCCGTTGCGGCGGCTTTTGTTTCGTGGTTATGGCTTAGCAAGGCACCCCACGGGCCGGCCGCATTCGACGGAATTGTCTCCCGATCAAAATCTTGGCGAACGCGCGGGTACGAATTGACACACATGCCATGGGCCACAGAACGATGGGCGGGCTGGGATGGTGGTGGGTCGGTGACCGCTGGATGATGGTGGGTCGGTGACCGCTGGATGGTGGTGGGTCGGTGACCGCTGGATGAGCAGCGTTCACTGATCCGCGGATGCCACTGGTCGCCGCCCATTGGCCCTGTCCCTCCCCGCAGGTAAGGTGCCCTATTCCTCTTGGGGCAAGGGGACCCAAAAACTCGGTTCACGAGATGCGCGCCGTTGATGCCAGACCGGTCACCCAGTCGCTGCGCTGTCTGCCGGTAATGGAGGGGGTCCCGGGCCCGCCCTGGGCCATCCTTGGCAACCAACAGAAGGGTGCCTTGTTCCCCTGTCTCCCGCAAATTGTCCCAGGGATCGTCCAGTCTCGGGGCCTCAGTCACATCTCATCATCACTTGCCGTTCTGCGCAGGTACCGACGCAAATGCACACCAGGATGGCACCCTGTGTTTGTCCTATAAGTGAGCGGCTCCCCATTCCACCAGGCTTCCTCAGACCTGTGTTTCCTATGCTTGAGAGGTACTCAAAGTACCCATGCGCTTCCCTCCTCCCTTTTGCACCGCTCATGCTGTTCAGTCTGCTCTCTCGAGCCTGGTGTCTTGGCATCTCATCTCAGCTTGGCCCCTGGATCCAAAGTTCAAACCCAGCTTTGTCTCCTCTAAGAATCCAGTCAACCGACAAACACAAAGCAAGTCAAGCTCCAGCTAGCACAATGGAATTGTCTTCCAACAGTCAGCCATCCGTGGCCAGCTCCTCGAAGTTTGTTGCGTCCTTTCATCGATGCAAGCTCCCGTGATCCACCAACGCTAACTCCGGATTCCGGATTTCAGTGGCGCTGGAGCTTTCCCCACTCCCCCGCCGTCGACCGTTGACACCAACGGCCAAGACTCCCAAGACTCCCAACACTCGGCCGCTTCCTCCAACGACAACGCGGCACCGAACGAGCCCTGGGAACCGTCCGACCAGCTGCTTGCGTTCCTGCGCCAGCCCGCGCGCGACGACGCGCCGCTGTACGGACAGCTCCTTGGGCCGACCCCGGGGCACTCTGAGCACCGTGCGCTCCTCGCCGCGCGGCTGGAGGCCCTCGACGCGCTGCTCGGCTCTCCGACGACCGATCTTCATGACAGCGACAGCGACAATAACGGCGACAATGACGGCGGCCGCGACACGCCCGACGACGACCACGACGGCGACGCCTCCGATTGATACTGCCCGCCGCAGATGATACGAGCATATGATGATTGATGGGACGACAAGGATGATAAAGATGAGACATGACAAGGGGGATTGGTTGGTTCTGGAACAGGCCCAGAAGCTTGGTGCGATTGTTCCGCTCTTGGGTGGGTCCCCGCTTCGGTCCGGCCCCATGGTCCAGGAACGTGTCTCTCCACTCCAGACGTCATCCCGGTCCCGGGAGGAATTTTGGAGACAGGGATTTATTTTGTTTCGCTGTACCTATATTGTCGCTGTTATACCGTGGGATGTTGTTTTTGGATTTGGGATTTCCTGGAGAGAAGCTGACGGAGATTAAAAGAGATTAAAAGAGATCAATTATGCTTGGGAGAGAATACAGGAGTGCCCCGGGCCGAATGTGGTCAACTCTGACCCCCAAATGGTTTCTTCGCACGGCCGCCAGAGTTTCCGACTCTTCAGTCGCATCCTTTCTTTTTGCTTCTCTCAGGAGTCAGCACATGTGCTGGCCGCTGTGGCGTGCATCGGTGTGTGCCGTGACCCCGCGATGGCTTTTCTGACCCCCAAGCACCGCCTGGCGCCCTGCAGTGTCACGACCCCCAAGTTCCCTGGCTGAGTGAGTCGTGTGCGCCGTGTCGTGTGCCGTGTTTTGCGCCTTGCTTTGTGCGTGCTGTCATTTGCCTCGAAAACCCCCCACTGGGCCCGAAGCCCTCGATTCTCACCATGACCCCCAATGCACCCCATCTTCCCAAATGCCTCCTCCGCCACACCTGCAACTTGCTCCAAACGGCAAGAAATCACGTACTACGTGCAATGCAGCATCCTGCAGCCTCACTTTTCCCCACGAAGTACTTCTCCGCGGTGTTTCCTGGACCTTCCGGGGCAACGCCGATGTTTGAAGGTGATGGGGGATAGCGACGTCTAGGCTCTTGCGCACACAGAAACGTCTGTCAGCGAGGAGGAGAACGGACCTCGGCTCTCTTCTCCAGGCATCGATGCCTGCCACTGTGCCCAGCCTTCGGCTAGTGTAAAATGGTTCCAGAAGCGATCGCTGGTTCCCCGTCCTCCCTCTGAAACCGACCCCCCTGGTCGTTTTCTACGACGCCACTCGGGCACGGATGCGATCGACGCTGCATCGCGTGCATCGCGCGTACCGCGTAAGAATGGGCGTCACCCCGAGTGTGCAAGTACGACAGACCCCAGAAACGCCGGCCCCGACGACATGGAGGACCCCGGCTTCACAAGCTTTATTTTCAGCGCCTGGCATGCTGGCCAAGTCTGACGGACACAGAGGCGACCTTTTGATTGGAGCTGTCTGTGCACACCCTGATTTTTCGGTTCGGCGCTGGGATGGTCCTGTCTTGCTGCAAGCAAAGGCGCATCCGTGCCAGTGGCTGGTTGGTTGGCTCACGGCTGGCATGGGTTTTATGGGGCAGCGCTCAGCAGTTTTCCATGCGCCTTCCGAATGAGAATACCTCGCGGATAGTGCCTGGCGCAAAAAACTGCGCGTTTTCTGGCGGAACAGGCGACCCGATGTCAGAGGAGAAGGAGGTGCGGCGAGCTGTGAGTGTGTTCCCGGCGTGTCCTGACGACCTCAAGCCAGATCGCACACAGGCAAATCCAGAAGCCATAGACGGGGACAAGCAAGTTGCCTGTTCTCACCGTCCGTGAAGTTCAAGCCTGCTGTGTTGCAGCTGGCGGAACCTACCGGCGGCGTGTTTGAGCCTGGGGCTCGAGAAATCAGGCGACAGGTACGGCATCTTCCCCCCACATTTCTTGATGCGAACCATGGTGATTTGGGAGAGCGACGAAGGCGGCTGACAAGGGGGGTGGGTTTTTGCTTTTCCTACTGTGTGCTACAGTGGGGTACGGATTGTGAGTACTCAAAAATCGGGCAGCTAGCGTCATCTGCTGATTGGCGAGAGGGTACTCCGTACACTAGCATGCGAAGGCCTGGAATCCCTGCTAACAGGAGTGAGCGTCCGGGCGGGATCCGACTTGAAATGTGGAGAAGGCTGGGCTAGTGTTTCTATTGTTGGCTGATAGGGAAGTGGTGGATCCCTGGGTGAACACATGCAGCCGGCGACGATGGAGGTGCTATTGGACGGAACAGGGGGTGACACCTTGTGAAGCAAAATAATCCACACCGTTCCCTCCCAGCACATCGAGTATTCTTTAAGAACAGACAGCCGCCCATCCTTCCGTTGACTCCTGCCTCAGAAATGAAACCAGCAAGGCTCTCCTTCGACATTTGTGCCCTTGTCCCGACAAGATTGCATTCTTGTTCTTGTTTCGTCTGTCCGGCCACCAACCCCAACCACAGCCAGCCTGCCCCGGGCAGCATGTACTCGTAGGCAAACGCCATGCAGTTCCGTCTCCAACCCCCGTTCTTCTTCTAACCACGACGTCTCATTCTCTAGTACCGGCTCTCAGCCCCATCAGGGCACCACGGCCCGCACGTACAACCTCGACCGCTTCGTCGCCCAGCCGGTGCATGCCGACGGCCCCATCGACGGCCGTGTGCCAGACGCTCCTCCTCCCCATCCAGACTGCCGCGTGTCCGAATACCTCGCCAGAGCAGCTGACGCCATCGCTGAGTTTTGTGCCGGTTTTGGTCCCGACCCTGGCATGCAAGCCGGGCCGCCGGAGCCCCGACTTTGACCCGGTCCGTCAACAACCCGGCCCCGCTTGTGGGCGTGCCAAGCCGCACCTGGACGCCGAGATTCAATCTCGATTTTTGCCCTGCGTCGCTTCGGTCCCTGGCCAGACACTCTCGGCGCGGCTGGAAGCAGCATTCTCCAGCGCTGATTGGCAGCATGGAGCGAGGGCTGCCCTGTCTCGTCAGCGTACCACAGCTGCTGGGTTGCCTCGTCCCCGCCGCCGGCATTCGCATGCACGCGCGCTGTCGCTTGTTTCCGCCGCGTGCTGCGTCACCTCTTCGGCTGCATTTCTGCATCCCCGTTTTCTCGTGCGCATTGCTTCCCCGTCGGGCCGGTCTGCACCTTTTTTTTTTTGGGTCTCTCTCTCTCTGTGTGTGTTGTTGCATCTTCTGTAGCACACTTCCGTCGAGAATTTGCAGATAATGCTTCGCCTGTCTTTACCGAGTCGCATTGTGGCGTGTTGTTGTTTCCTTTGGTTCGCGTTGATTACGAAGTACAAATTCTGTGTGATGGTCAACGATTGGGTATGGGTTTGGTAGCGATGGTGTTTCTGGGCTTGGTCGGTTGGCGGGGCTGCCCGGTAGCCGGTGTTGGCGATTGGGTGGAGTTGGGACGGAAAATTCCGACAGGGATGCTGCTGGATAACGTTCAGGAACGGAGTCTCGAAATGAGTAGGGGAACTGGGAATTTCGATTGGTGACCGCAATGCGTGGGCGCCGGGCAGTCGAGCCCCCATCAGCAGCGGGAAATTGCAAAAGTTTCTTCTTTCCTCCTGCTCTCTGTGTCGATAACTCTTTGAGGACGGATTTGGCGCTAGCAGTCCATCACCCACCTGTGCATGCTGAAGAAGCATGAGTATCCGAAAAAAAAGGGACCGATTCTCGAGGCAAGCATGGGTATCCGAGGGGGAGAAAAAAGAACAAGGGACAGTTTCGCTGCGCAAGCAGACAAATCACAGCGGCCTGGTGGCGCTGTTGTGCTGTCAACGGGAAATAACCCCAGCTTGACTTGATGCACGGCAAACTTTTTTCTCTCTCCTTTTCCTGCATACGGATGTCGAATACGAGTTGCGGGCGGTCGGCGGATTGCCAGAGTCAGCAGCCCCTGCGTCTGCAGGGCCAAGACTAACCACAGGGCTGGCGCTCCCGCTTGCGGCGTGACAACGTGGGCTGGCTGGTCCTTTGGTCCCTGACAGCGGGGTTGTGAACCGACTGGAAATGACACAGCCCACCCCCCGGCCGGGCGCAAGTCCTCAAGGCCGGCTGGTTGGGCAAATGCACAGCAGTCTGGCCTCGAGCCCAAGCAGGATGCTGACGGAACAACTGAACATCACCAAAGCAGCAAAATTTGCTTGCGCCATCCGGCTGCGAGTTGTGCACCTGAATGCGAGGCTTCGGCTCCCCTTTCTCCTCGCCTTCCAGATGTATTTCTACATTTGACTCCAGTGCCGGTTTCCGCAAAAGACATGTAGACCGAGATGCTCGCGTCCAGCCAACCCATGCCGATTCTGGATACCCCTAACTCGGCATCCGGATGTTGCCGGATGCCAGTGCGATGACCATGCCTAACGCCTGGACAAGCAGGGAATGGCAGAGAATGCATGCGCTGCGGGGCTGTGAGCCAACGACATCCGCACACGGCGTAACATCCGATCGATCGATCTGACCGGCCAGAGCCTTTCGCTTGTTTGGGAAAGTGGGCCCTCCTCGGGGAGGCTGTGGTCATTCACCAGGCGGCTTGGCAGCGAGGGCAGGTCTTCTCTGATTCGCTTGGATTGCAGACCCATGCTTGGCAGTCTTGCATTTCCCCCGAATCCGAGAACCCGCGGCAAGTGTGCCTTGTGTCACACAAGGCACAACGGCTCGCATAGGTGTCAATACCCTGCAGGCGGCTGCAGGAGCTACCCCACCGGCTCTCCTACCTGCCAGCGGTGTCGGTAAAGCGATGGCATTCCAGTTAGTGGGCTGCTAACGTGAAGTTCAATGTTGCGATACTCGCACTGTCCCCCGCTCCCCACACATTGGACGACGGCCCTTGGCAGCCATTAGCTCGCAGCTTGCAGCATGTCAGTCCAGAGAAGCCTGGATGGCAGGGAGGAGACTGGGCGGCAGCGCGCAATCTGAGTCTTCGGGCAGGGCCCGTCGAGAGATCTTAAAACGCAGACGACCGCCGCCTGTATTTCAGTCAGTCTCTCCCTCGTAAGTCGACATTCATATTCACATCCTCCTCCAAAACTCGCGGCTCGACCTTCCCAGATAACGTTGCTGTCCTGCCATTGCTCCTCCCTACCGCCACCATGTCCGTCCCTCGCCCCAACCATCATCAGCCTGCCCCGGGCAACAGGTAGGCGCAAACCTCTCTCTCAGTCTTCTTGTGCCATCTCCCCTCTTCTGACCACGCGGTATCACGCTGCAGTGCCGGGCCCCAGCCCCAGGGCGCCGCCGCTCCTCCTCCTCCTCCCGCTTACAGTCTCCACGGCTTCCTTGCCCAGCCTACCCGTGCCGACGGCTCCATGCACGGCCGCGTACCTGCCAACGCACCGCCCGCTCCTCATCCCGACTCCCTCGTGCCTTTCTACCAGGTCAGGGCCGCCGTGGCCATTGCCGATTTCTACGTCGGATATTATGGCGCTGCCGGCTTTCGGGGCAACTGAAGCGGCCGCCCCACCCCGACCGCCGTCCGGCCGTCCGCCTTCCGTCCGCCTCCCGCCTCGTGCTTGGCGTTTGGTCCCAGGCCCTGCCAAGCCGTCGGTTCACACGACAGCCCAGGCCAACCCTGAGCCAATCATTCCCTCCTTTTTTTTTGAGGCGGACGCTCTCCAGTCTTGCTGCACCAACCCGGCATTCGCATGCGCCATCCACTCGGCTCGGCTGGCCGCATGATCTCGCATCCATCCGATTGCTTCGGATGCAGCTTCCCCTGTTGGCGTTTCTGCCTCATCCATGTCCTTGGCTTCGACTTGTTCCTTCACAACCCAGCGACGCGAGCCCGAACTTTTCCCCCTTTTCCTTTCTTTTTTTCTTTCTTTCTTGCTTTCTTTCTTTTTCTTTTTCTTTTTCGGAATATTCTGATTGCTGCATCTTTGAGAAGCGCCTGCGCCGAGAAGATGCACACACGCCGCCACCTTTCCCCTGTCGTTGATCACGAGACACATAGTTCTCTTTCTCCTTTGTTCATGATGGTTGCTAATGTTTATTTGGATGGAATGGGATGGGATTGATTGGCAAAGGCGCATCAGGACTGGGATGGAGTTTGGATCTTGAATTCCTCTTGTCGATGTGGCGTCACAACCCCAAATTGGCAGCATGATTCAGCTTGTCTCAAGCGGGCGGCAAAGTCTCAGCTGACATGGAAATATACTGTGTAGGGACGGTGTTGAGGTCAAGATGTAACGGAAGAGGGGGCTATGATTCTAGGGATGACTCGGTCAGCGAGTCAGCGGTCCGATGCAACTCCATGCTTCATGTTACCCCTGACTGAGTGAGTTCTACATCCAAGTGGTCAAGAGAAGCCGCATAAATATTGGGTGGTCTGCACCTCATCGGGCTGAAGGTCGCTACCTGCCTAGGTACCTTAGTCAAGCTCTCGAATTGGCACCACGTCCAGCATGTCTCGCCCTCCGACCCCGCCCCTCTTCCGTTATGTTCAGCTCGACCGAAAGCCTACGAGCCCGTTGGATCTACATGCGGCGCCACCCCCGATATACCCTCTTACCCACTTCGCCCCAAACACGGCATACCACCCCTTCCTGACCCACGCCAGCCGGCCCGCTCCCTACGCACTTTGCCTCGGCCTGGATCCAAGGCAACAATTACTTGGAGACTCGGATCGGCATCTCACGGCTCCACGACGTCCTTGTCCTGAACAACATGTCCAACCCACATTCGAATGATCAAACCGGGCTGTTTCTCCACAAGCTCAAGCACCTCGTCCGCTGCTGCTTGGAGGTCAACCATATCAACTCTGCGGGCATCAACTTCCTCATCATCCCCGGCATTGCCAACCCCAACACGAGCGCCGCGATCCAACAGCACCTGAACTTCATGGGAGTGACGGGCGACGGC
>OUNM010568488.1_pt1 | contig 11131 bp, 10 predicted proteins | sample 1769961 | NCBI WGS metagenome assembly OUNM01 (sample SAMEA3914820, study PRJEB12502) | metagenome | biome: forest; material: soil | place: USA | collected 2012-03-12 | depth 0.3 m
AGCATCACCAGTCGCACGCCGCGGCAGCCTTCCTCACCGTGCCGAGCCGGCACGCGGCCATCCTCACCGCCGATGGCGTCGGCGAATGGGCGACGCTGACGGTCGGCACGGGCGAGAAACGGGACGACGGATCGACCGACATCCGCCTGCTGCGCGAGCTGCGCTTCCCGCATTCGCTCGGCCTCTTCTACTCGGCCTTCACCGCCTTTCTCGGCTTCGCGGTGAACGAGGGTGAGTACAAGGTCATGGGGCTGGCATCCTATGGCACGCCCAACCGGATCGACGACGTCCGGCGTGTGATCCGGCGTACCGCCGACGGCGCGTTCGAACTCGATCTGAGCTATTTCGCGTTCCACACCGAGGCCGAGACATCCTTCTCCCGGCGCTTCGTCGATCTCTTCGGGCCGCCCCGCAGCCCCTATGATCCCACCGATCTCGCCACCGCCGAGGGCCGCCGCTTCGCCGACATCGCCGCCAGCGCGCAGCGTGTGCTGGAGGATATCCTGGTCGATGTCACCCGCGCGCTCCATCGCGAGACCGGCTTGCCCGATCTGTGCATGGGCGGCGGGGTGGTGCTCAACGGCGTCGCCAACGCGCGCATCCTCGCCGAATCCGGTTTCGAGCGCCTGTTCGTGCCGCCCGCGCCGGGCGATGCGGGCTGCGCGCTCGGCGCCGCGCTCTATGCCGATCGCATCCTGTTCGGCAGACCGCACCGCGACGTGCCCGATCACCCCTTCTGGGGGCCTGACGTCGATCCGGCGGAGCTCGTCCGGTTGGCGCAGGAGGATGGCCTTCCCGTCGAACAGGTCGACGAGCGCACGCTGCTGGACGAGGTCGCCGACGATCTCGCCTGCGCGCGTATCGTCGGCTGGATGGACGGAGCGCTCGAATTCGGGCCGCGCGCGCTCGGGCATCGCAGTATTCTCGCCGCCCCGCATGACGCCGCGATGCGCGACCGGCTCAACCGCGACATCAAATATCGTGAGGAGTTCCGGCCCTTCGCCCCGGTCGTGCCGACCGAGCACGCCTCCCGCTTCTTCGACCTGTCCACCGGCGGCGTGCGGCTGGGGCGCTTCATGTCAGGGGTCTTCCCGGTGCGGCCGGAATGGCGCGACCGGCTGGCGGCAGTGACGCATGTCGACGGGACCGCGCGCGTGCAGGTGCTCGACGCCGAAATGGAACCGCGGCTCACCGCGCTAATCGAAGCCTATGGCCGCCGCAGCGGTGTGCCGGTGCTGCTCAACACCTCGTTCAACCTCGCCGGCGAGCCGATCGTCTGCACCGCCGCGGAGGGATATTCGACCTTCCGCCGCAGCGGGATCGACCTGCTCGTCGTCCACAACGCCCGTGTCCGCAAGACACGGGCGACGCAGGATGTCACCTTGGAGAATGTCGCATGATCAGGAAGCGCGGCCGTATTGCACGGCAGATGATCGTCTTCGGCAGCGCCTTCGGCACCACCGCCGAACTGACGCAGGGGCTGTGGCGATCGGGATCGGGGCGGCGCTGGATGATCCCGCTGGTGATCTTCCTCTGCCTGACCGGCCTGATCCTGACGCTGGCAGCGAGCGTCGAGGCACTGGCGCCGTTCGTTTATTCGATCTTCTGAATGGACGAGCGCATCCGCTCGCTGCTCGCCTGTCCCGCCTGCGGCGGGGGGCTCGATACGTGCTGGCAGTGCGACGACTGCGGCGCGCACTATGCCGTATCGAGTGGCGTGCCGGCGCTGCGGCTGCCCGGCGATGAACGCACAGACCGCGTGCGCGCCTTCTACTCTGAGGCTCCCTTCCCGGGCTATCCGCCGCGCGCCAGCCTTACCTGGCTGCGCGCGCGCGCCGAACGCAGCCGCTTCGCCCGCCTGCTCGATCAGGCGATCCCGGGCGATGCGCGCATCGTCGAAGTCGGCTGCGGCACCGGACAGATGAGCCTCTACCTCGCCCGTGCCGACCGGATTGTGGTCGGCGCCGACCTGACCCGCGCGTCGCTACTGCTGGGAGCCGCCGCCGGCCGGCATTTCGGGATCGACCGGGCGTTGTTCGTCGAGACCGATCTGGCCCGTCCCGGCCTACGCCCCGGGGCGTTCGATGTCGTCTATTGCTCGGGCGTGCTGCACCACACGCCCGATCCGCGCGCATCGTTCCGGCGCATCGCGGCGCTGGCGCGGCCGGGCGGGATGATCGTCATCGGTCTCTACAACAGCATCGCGCGCATCCCGCTCAGGCTGCGCCGCGCGGCCTTTCAGCTGACCGGCGGGCGTCACGTCTGGGGCGATCCCGTGCTCGCCGACCGGGAGACGGAACCCGCGCGACGTGAGGCCTGGCTCCGCGATCAGTATCGCCATCCCGAAGAGCATCGTCACACGCTCGCCGAAGTCCGTCGCTGGTTCGCGGAGAACGATGTCGACTATGTCCGCGCCTTCCCCTCCGCGCTGCTGGCGGACGAGGACGAGGAGGTAGGGCTTTTCGCCCCCGAAGAGGATAGCTGGTGGCTGGAGGACTGGCTCGCCCAGCTCGGCTGGATCCGCTCACTCGCTGCCGAGGGCGGCCTGTTCGTGGCAGTCGGTCGCCGTGCTGGGCCAGCCGCACCATTCCGCCATCTGAGCACGCCCGCGCGCGTTCCGGCCCTCGCGGCCGAGTAGCGCCCCACCGAAACATTTTTCGCGGCCGTTCGACTAGACGGAGCATATGCGCCGTGTCGGATCGATCCTTCTCTTTCCTGCACAAATCCGCAATGATCCGATCCATCGGGGTAGGAGGCTCAGCATGGCAGCGGGAATTGCATTCATTCCGGCAATCCTCCTCGCGCTGACTCTGGTTTGCGTCGTGCTCGTGCGGTCTCGCTCGACCGTCACCAAGCTCGTCGTCGAAATCGTCATGCTGGCGCTGATCGGCGGTGCGCTGTTCGCACGGCATACCAGTCCGCTCCCTCTGGACACCGAGCTGGTCCATGCCCCGGACGCGCCGTGGATTCGTGCGCTGGGTGTCGTGTGGTGGCTGATCGCGGCCCGGCTGATCGCGACCCTGACGGTACTGGGCCTCGGCCGGGACGCGCGTTCGCGGCAGGCCCGGTTGTTCTCCGATCTGCTGGCCGGCGGCATCTACATCACCGCGATAGTGATCATTCTCAATTCGGTCCTCAATCTGCCCATCAAGGGGGTGCTGGCGACATCGGGCGTGATTGCGATCGTCCTTGGCCTCGCGCTTCAAAACACGCTCGCCGACGTCTTTTCCGGCATCGCCTTTAGCCTCGAACAACCCTTCCACGTCGGCGACCGCATCACAATCGCCGACCATGCCGAAGGTGTCGTCGTCGAGATGAACTGGCGCTCGATCCGCGTTCAGACGGACGGCGAGGATGTCGCGACCATTCCCAACAGCATCGTGGCGCGAAGCCAGATCATCAATCGCAGCGTGCCGACCGAACGCCGCGCGGTCTCGCTTGAGATTCCCACGCTTTCATCGGCGCGTTCGGAGCATCTGATGGAACTCGTGCGGCAAGCCATTTTGCTCTGCCCGGCGATCCTGGTGGAACCCGCGCCCAACGTCGTCATCCGGCATGTCGGTACGCGGACCACGACGCTCGGCGTCAATTTCTTCGTCGCAACGACCTCCTCGCTGTCTCCGGCAAAAAGCCAGTTGCTCCGCCATGTCCGTCGACTCTTCCGGCATGCGGGGATCCATGAGGGACAGCCCCAGACGCCGACCAGCCTCATCCAGGGCACGGCCCTGTTTGAAACACTCTCATCCGACCAGATCGAGTGCCTCGCGACCGCAACGATTGTACGCTCGTTCGATCGCGGCGACTTGCTGATGGAACAGGGCAGCCATGGTGCGTCGCTTTACATCATCCGCTCGGGCATCTTTGAGATCAGCCAGCGACGGCCCGACAGCAGTACCTTTCTGTATGGACGTATCGGACCGGGCGAATATCTGGGTGAAATCAGCATGATGAGCGGCGATCCGCGGCCGGTGTCGGTCATAGCGCTCACATCCGCCAGCGTATTGGAGCTTCCACGGACGGCGCTCGAAGCATTGCTGGCGGAAGACAAGGGGCTGAGCACGTCACTCGAGCTTTCGGTCAAGCGAGGACTTGCGCTCCTCGAGCGAGACGATGCCGCCCGCGCCTGTCATCCTCTGGACCAGGGCGGATCGCTTCTGGCGCGCATTCGCGGCTTCTTGCGGTTATCGGCACAAAGCTAGCGCCCGCCGGGGGATGGAGAGGCGAAGCGCCGCTGGGCAGCGCCACGCCCCCATCCTACATCATATTAGAAGCGCTCACCGACCAGCGTCTCGCTTGCGGCCCAGAACGCCTTCGCCCGCTCGGCGTCGAGCGCATAGGGACGCACGCCGCCCCGGATGCCCTCGCCATCCTGGATCTCCGCGACATGGCAATCCTCGCAATAGCGTCCCCCGACCTGTTCGGCATCAGCGACCATCGCCGTCCACACAGACGTGGCAGCACCTTCGGGAATGCTCTTGTGCCGGAGCGGCGGCCGACCGGCTGCGGCCTGAGCCGCGTTGATCGACGCCATCAAGGCCTCTTCGTCCGCCGGGCTCATGTGCCGGCCCAGCTCGGTCCTGATCACGCCGGGGTGAAGCGCCGCGGCCCGCACGCCGCGCTCGCGGTGACGCCGGTCGAACTCAACCGCAAAGAGGATGTTGGCCGTTTTGGAACGCCCATAAGCGATCCACGGATCATAGGCCGTCCGCTCGAAATTCGGGTCTTCGAGATCGACGTCAGCCAAGCGATGGCCAGAGGACGACAGGCTGACGAGTCTTCCCCCGCTCCGGAGCAGCGAGGCAATCCGATTGACCAGCACGAAGTGGCCGAGATGGTTGGTGCCAAACTGGGTCTCGAAGCCGTCCGCCGTGCGGCCGAAAGGCGGTGCCATGACGCCCGCATTGGCGATGATGATGTCGAACGGGCGACCATCGGCCAGGAGCGCGTCGGCACAGGCCCGCACGCTGGCGAGCGACGCGAGATCAAGCGCGACGATCTCGAAACTGCCCCCACCCGCTGCGGCCGCGTCGCGCACCGCGGCGGTGGCTGCATGAGCCTTGTCGAGATCGCGCGCGGCGCCGACCACATCTGCGCCATGCGCCACGAGCGCCCGCGCCGTCTCGACACCGAGGCCGGCCGAGACGCCGGTCACGAGGACACGCCTTCCTGTCAGCGTCTTTCCATCGAGCACCTCATCCGTGGTCGTTTCCGCGCCGAAGTTGCTAGTCATACTGCATCCTTGCTGATGTTACGGGCGGCGGCGGATCGCGCCAGCGCCCTGCGCCCGATCTAGGAATGCAGCCGCCGCTGCGGGTGCCCGATCGTATCGATCACTTGCCCAATCCTATCAGATGCAGACCACTTGAAGGCCTTGCACTCGCCAGTGGGCGCGTCGGTCTCCACAGCCATGCGGCAACTCCGCGCCCGCCGCGGGGACGAGGTGACCTCGGCCTGACTGGCTTGTCGGCGCTTTCGACGGCACATTCCCATGGGCGAGCCGTGGAGGCATAAGCGGCCGTCGGCTTTCGCCGTCAGAGGCGGATGTCGCGCTGCAGATCGCGAGGACCAGGCTCATGACCACCTTCCCCGCCGACATCTTTACGGAGCCCAGCGACGTCGATCCTGACACGCTGTCAAATCTGGGTCCATTGCGGAGTCTGGCCGGAACATGGGAAGCCGAGAAGGGCCTCGACATCAACCCCAAGTCTGCGGGCCCTGAGCGGCGGGTCTTCATCGAACATATCGACCTTCAGCCGATCGATCCGCAGGCAAACGGGCCGCAGCTTTTCTATGGCTTGCGATACCATATCCACATCAACACGCGCGAAGAGGACATCACCTTTCACGACCAGGTCGGATATTGGCTGTGGGAGCCCGCCACCGGCCTCGTCCTCCAGACCATCGCCATTCCCCGCGGCCAGGTCGCCATGGCGGCGGGCCATGCCAAGCCGGACGATCGCCATCTCGTGCTCACGGCCCAGCGCGGGCAGACCGAATATGGCATCTCCTCCACGAGCTTCCTCGAACAGGCATTTCGCACGGACGCCTACAAGATCGAGGTGACGTTCAACCCGGACGAATCCTGGAGTTACGTCGTCGAAACCACCCTCATCGTTCGGGGCAAGGCCGATCCGTTTACGCATCGCGACCAAAACACCTTGCGGAAAGTCGCCGAGCCCCAGCCTAACCCGCTTGCGCGGATAGCGAGTCACCACGCCGGATTGAACCGCCGACACTTTACTGGGAACTGACGCCTGATTGGCCACAGGGGATCCGAGATGCGCACAGTGCAGGGATACAGGGCAGGATGGAGCCTGCTCGCCACCACCACCCTTTTGCTCGGGAGCAGCAGTGCGCTGGCGTCGGCCGGCGGCGGCGGGGGCGGCGGTTTCAGTCAAATGCCGAGCGTTTCCGCGCCTCAATATGACGTCGTGCAGGAATATCGGCAGGGCGTCGAGGCACTGGGCGCCAATCGCTACAAGGATGCCGAGCGATCCTTCGGGCATGTGCTGGAGATGTCGCCGCGCGATCTCAACTCGCTCTACATGATGGGGCTCTCGAAGGCCGGCGAGAACGACTCCAAGGGCGCCTCACGCTTCTTCGAGCGGGCACTGAAGGTCGATCCGCAGCATATCGGCAGCCGCCGCCAGCTCGCCATCGCCGAAGCCAAGCTCGGCCAGACCGACAAGGCGAAGAGTGATCTGGATATGCTGAAAGCGCGGGCGACCGCCTGCGGCGATACCTGCCCCGATGCCGCCGAGCTGAAGGCCGCGACTGCCGCGATCGAAAGCGCGCTGACGCCTGCTGGCAACGCGGGTGCGGACGCCAGCGATCCGCATCCCGGCATGATGTTCGCCAGCGCACGGCATGGCGATCAGGCCTATCAGGATGCCGTCCGGCTCATCAACCAGCACCGCTATGCCGACGCGCTGGCCGAGTTGCAGCGCGCGCGTGCTGCCTTCGGCCCCCATCCCGACATCCTCACCTATATCGGTTATGTGAACCGCAAGATGGGCCGGCTCGATACCGCCGAAAGCTATTACAAGCAGGTCTTCGCGCTTGATCCTGATCATGTCGGTGCCACGGAATATTATGGCGAGCTGAAGGTCGAGCGGGGCGATATGGCCGGTGCACGCCAGATGCTGGCGCGGCTCGATACGCTCTGCACCTATGGCTGTGTCGAACAGGACGATCTGAACCGCTGGATCGTCGCCGGGCACGACCCCGAAGACAGCGCGGGCCGCTGAGCGCCGCGATGGCGCTCAAATGGCGAGGTGCCGCGCTCGGCGCCGTGGGCCTGCTGGTCGTCGCAGCCAGCCCGGCGGGCTCACCGCTCCGCGAACTACGTTGGCTCGCGCCGGGCACGGACAGCGTGGCGGCGCTCACCCGCCGCCCCACCGAATGCCTCACGCTGCCCAGTTCAATGGAGGCGCGCTACTTCGTGGAGGTCGGCCGCGCCGCGTTCCGGACACCGATGCTGCTCGGGGGCCAGGCGGCGCGCGCTGGATTGGCCTGCGAGAGCTGCCATCGCAATGGCCGCACCAATCCAGTCTTTTCCTTCCCCGGCCTTTCGGGCGCACCGGGCACGGCGGATGTGACATCTGCCCTGTTCAGCACACGCCGGGACGACGGGATCGACAATCCCCGCCCGATCCCCGATCTCGGTGGCGACAAGCATCGGCTGCGGATCGACCAGAGCACCGCCAGCGGCGCACTGCCCAGCTTTATTCATGGCCTCGTGGTCGATGAATTCGACGGCCACGAACCGCCCGCCGCAGTGCTCGCCGGCCTCGCCGCCTATGTGCGAGCGATGGACCCGGCGGCCTGCGCGCACAAGGATACCATCCCCGTCACCTTAGAGGGACTGGTCGCGGAAGCCGGCCGTGCCGTTCGTGTCGCCGTGATGGCGCTGGATCGCAACGACGTTCCGACGGCGATCCTCATGGTGGAAGGCGCCCGCTGGCAGCTCGGGCTGATTGATGAGCGGTACGCCTTGCCCGGCCTCGAGGCACAGCGCGCGCTGATCCGGTCTGCAGCCCTTGACCTGACGGCCGCCCTCGCCACGATCCACGTCGACGGCCATTCTGCCCGCGATCAGCTCACGGCCTGGCAGGCTCGCGTGCCGGCGTGGGAGAAAACCGTCAAGGAACGCGAAGCCGCCTCCCTCTTCGAACCGAGAATCATCCTGGCGCACTCGGCGGCCAGCACCAAAACAGCTCGATAACCCGCAGGAAGAGTGGCGACGTCCCGGCTGTCCGGCATTTCGTGGGATTCGATCAGGCTGGATTTGAAGATCGAAGCCTAACCGGCGCAACCCATGCTATCGAAAAAGGGGCGGGCTTCGGCTCGCCTTTTTGCGTTGGCGAAGACGGGCATTATGGCGGACAGAATGCCAATTCTGCCACTAAGTTATTTATTTTATTGAGTTTGTGGCGGAGCGGGAGGGATTCGAACCCTCGAGGAGCTTTGGACCCCTACACACTTTCCAGGCGTGCGCCTTCGACCACTCGGCCACCGCTCCGTGGGGGGGGCGACTAGCGCCATCGCGGCGCTTCCGCAAGCTCCCCCGCTATGGCAGGCTTCGCTTATGCGTCGAACTCTCCTGTGCTCCACCCTTTTCGCCCTCACGCTGGGCGCCGCCGCGCCCCCTTCCCCGCCACTGGCACCGGGGGAAATCGTCGCCGCCGCACCCGCCAGCGCCTGGCGGCCGATCGCGCCCGACAATCTGCTGGTGATGGATCTCGCCAACGGCGCGCATGTCGCCATCGAGCTCGCGCCCGATTTCGCGCCCGTCCATGTCGCGAATATCCGCACGCTGGTGCGGGCCGGCTGGTTCGACGGCAGCGCGGTGGTGCGTGTGCAGGACAATTATGTGGTGCAATGGGCGGCCGCCAACGCGGCCAAGCCGCTCCCCGCCGACGTGGTCGCACATCCGCCTGCGGAATATGATCGCCCGCTGGCAGGCCTCGCGTTGCGGCCGCTGGCCTCGCCCGACGCCTATGCGACGCGCGTCGGCCATGCCGATGGCTGGCCGGTGGCGAGTGACGGCAGCCGTGCGTGGCTTGCGCATTGCTACGGCATGGTGGGGGTGGGCCGCGACATGCCGCCGGATACCGGCTCGGGCGTAGAGCTCTATGGCGTGATCGGGCAGGCTCCGCGCCACCTCGATCGGAATATCGCGCTGGTCGGGCGGATTGTCAGCGGGATCGAAGCGCTGAGCGCCCTGCCGCGCGGCACCGGCGATCTGGGCTTCTACACCGATCCTGGACAACGACTGGGCATCCGCCGGATCCGAATCGCCGCCGATCTGCCGGCTGCCGAACGCCCACGCTACGGAGTGATGCGCAGCGACGCCCCGGCCTTCGCCGCCTATGTCGAGGCGCGCGCCAACCGGCGTGATGCCTTCTTCGTGCGCCCCGCGCAGGGCGTCGACCTGTGCAACGCGCCGGTCCCGGTGCGCGCGCAGCCCTAGAGCGGCGGCTCAGCGACGATCGGGCGGCCCACCCTGAAAGGCCCCGCGACCACTGCCACGGCCGCCGCTACCGCCTTGCCTACCCTGCGCGCCGGCCGATGGCGCGGCCATGCCGCGTCCTCCGCCATTGCCGTTCCAGCCTTGACGGCCACCCCAGCCCTGCCCGCCATTTCCACCCTGTCGGCCGGCCCAGCCTTGTCCACCGTGGCCACCGCGGCCCGCCCAGTTGTGACCGCCGTTCCAGTTGTTGTGATTTCCGTTCCAGCCTTGGCCGCGCGAGCCGTTCCAATGGTGTCGGCCGCCGTGGCGATCATAGGCATAATAGCCGCTGCCCGGATAATAGAAGCCGTCATACCAGCCATAGCCCGGCCAGCCGTCGTAGAAGCCGGCATAGCCGTAGTCACCGCCATAATAGCCGCCGCCGCCATAGCCGTAACCGCCGTAGCCTTCATCGTAGCAGCCACCGAGCGCCAGCGCGCCGACCAGCGCGATCAGCGACGCGACGCGGCGGACGGAGCCGCGTACCCTGTCATGCCCTGCCATCCTCTCGTCTCCACCACAGAGGGGCCGCCCTTGAGAAACACTCTGGTCTCATGGGCTTGAACCCCTGCTGAACCCCGGCGGGGCTCCTGCGGCGGAGTGCCGATCAGAACGGCAGGATGCGTGATTGAGGTGTGAACTTCATATAGCCGACATTGGCGCCCAGCCGCCAGCCGACGCCTAGGCGAATGGGGATCAGCACGATGTCGCCGCTGCGCAGATAGCTCGCGGTGAAGCCACCGATGAAATAGGCGGTGCCCTCCGCCGCCGGGAAGCGCTGGTAGAGCTCCTGGCTGTCGTACAGATTGTAGACGAGGATGAATTCCTTCGACGCGTTGCCGCCGATGTCGAAGCCCAGCGACGGGCCCGTCCAGTAGGCCGGCCGATCGCCTTCCACCTTGTGGTGCATCGTGCCCGAGCCGTAGCGCAGGCCGACCGCGAACGCGCCGCTGGCCTCGCGCCCTGCGATATAGGCGGTGGGGCGCCCCTGATCCTTCAGGATCTTCTCGACCATCTTGGCGAGCCCTTCGGCGCCCTTGCCGAACACGCCCTCAGCTGCGTCGAGGACGTCATGTTCCTGATAGGTCTGCGTGTCGGGTGCGCGCGAGGCGTTGACCGCGGGCGGGTGCGCATCGGATCGGGCTGCGGCGGCCGGCGGTGCGGCGTCGTTGCTGTCGCTGCGCGGAGCGGGCGCGCCGCTGGTCTCGGGCTGGCCGCTGCCGGCCGGCGCCAGATCGGAATGCGCCTGGGACGAGGAGGGGTCGACCGTGCGAATCTGCCCGGCGACAGGCTGGGCCAACAGCCCTGCCATTGCGGCGATCCCGGCGGCGGCCCCAAGCCGACGGACAATGATGGTCATGGTAATCCTCAACTCCCCCAACTGGTCCCCATTGTTAACCTCGAACCACCTTGCCGTGCAATGAACGCCAGGCGTTGCGCGCGCGACACGACTCAAGCCGTGCACGATTCGGCGCGAACAGGCTGTTGTGCAGTCCGATAACCGTCGCTATAGCCCGCCGAAGCCGGCCCGGAGACGTGGGTGAGTGGCTGAAACCAGCGGTTTGCTAAACCGCCGTAGGGGGATTACTCCTACCGAGGGTTCGAATCCCTCCGTCTCCG
>OUNM010275163.1_pt1 | contig 11124 bp, 9 predicted proteins | sample 1769961 | NCBI WGS metagenome assembly OUNM01 (sample SAMEA3914820, study PRJEB12502) | metagenome | biome: forest; material: soil | place: USA | collected 2012-03-12 | depth 0.3 m
CTGTCGCAGCTCGCGCGCTACGTGCTGGAGGACCTGCGCAGCAACGAGCCGGAACGCGAGGCGGACATCCACATCGAGCCCGGCCTCGTGATCCAGGGCGACCCGACGCTGATGCGCATCGCCATCGAGAACCTCGTGGGCAACGCCTGGAAGTACAGCAGCCAGAGCCCCACCACGCGCATCGAGCTCAAGCGCGAGCTGCTCGCCGGCACGCCCACCTTCGTCGTCGCCGACGCCGGCGCCGGCTTCGACATGCGCTTCGCCGACCGCCTGTTCGGGGTATTCCAGCGCCTGCACAGCGCGAAGGATTTCCAGGGCACGGGCGTCGGGCTGGCGTCGGTGCGACGCATCATCCGGCGCCACGGCGGCGACATCTGGGCCGAGTCGGAAGTCGGCAAGGGCGCGCGCTTCTACTTCACGTTGCCGTGAGCGCCGCGCTCATGCAGCGCGGAACCCCGGCCCCAGCGTGACCAGGAACACCAGCAACACGCCCAGGCCCACCCACCACCAACCCGCGCGCGCTCCTTCGACGGGTACGGGCGCGGCCTGCGCGGAACTCGAACCGGCGAACGCGAGATAGAGCAGGCCGACTGACGCCAGCAGGCTCTCCTGGACGGCCTCGCGCAGCGCGGGCAGCGCCGGCCCCGCGAAAAGCAGCACGCTCGCCGACTCGACGAGCCCGCCGCCGCCCCAGGCCCAGGCCAGCGGCGCCCCGCGCGGCAGGCAAGGCCGGGTGGCGCGCAAGGCCCCGCGGTACAGCCACGCGCCAAGAAGGCCGATCAGCAGGCGCGCGACGCCGTTCGGCACCGCGGGGAACGCGCGCAGCACGTAGGCCCAGTCGCCGTGATCCGTGACGGCCGAGAACACCAGATAGCCGGCACCCAGCATCGCGTTGAAGGCCGCCGCGAGCGCGGCGAACGTGCGTGCGCCAGGCGACCGCAAGCGGCGCATGAGCCACATCGCCATCGCCGCCACGACCAGGTTCATCGACGGCCCCCCGGCGTCGACGAGGGCGCGCCCGGGCGCGCAGCGAAAGTACACGGAAGACAGCAGTTGCACGCGCCCGCCCGTGAGCAGGCAGGTGCCGCCGTGCCCGACGGCTTCGTGCGCGACGCAGGCGCTGACGAATGCCACGGCCCCCATCAGCGCGAAGCGGAGGGCCATGGCGCTGTCGGTCCTGAATCGGGGAGTTCCTGCCATCGAGGCGTGGAGTGTAGCCAGCTGCCCCGCGCGCGGTCGCGAGATGCTGGGCTCGCCGATGTCGCCGCATCCGGCCGGGACGGGCGTCAGAACGTCTCGCGAATGCCGACGCTCATGGCCGTCGTGTCGGAGCCGCGCCCGTTGTTCGGAATCGCGCGCGACGCGCCCTCGAGCCCCAGCTGCCCCGACACGTTGTTGCGGGCCTGGCCGATGCCCGCATACAGGTTCGTGCGCTTCGACAGGTAGTACGAATAGTCGAGACCGACCAGCGTGGAGCGCCCCGCCGTCGGCAGCGCCACGGCGGTGGTCACGCGTCCCACGTTCACCCGCACGTCGCTCGAGCCGAACTTCAGGAGCAGGCCGGCCCACAGGCTCTTGGTGACGCCGCTCGTGGCGGTGTTCGGACCCGCGGGGTCGAAGCGGGTCGACCCGACGCCGGCCGACCAGCCGCCGAAGTCGTAGGACGCCGTCACGCCTTCGTAGACGGTGTCGTCCGAGGTCGTGCCGTTAGCCGGGTAGACGTCGCGTCGCTGCTGGCGATAGACCGTGGCCGACAGGCCCGACGAGCGGTACTCTCCCGACAGCCCGACGAGCCTGCCGGCATCCTTGGGCGCCTTCAGGCTTTCGTCGCCGAGCGTGTAGGTCACGCGGGCGCGCAGGCCATCGAACTCCGGCGACGCGTAGTAAATGCCGTTGTTCACCCGCAGCATGCCCGTGAAGGCGAACGCCGACATCGTGCCCGAATTGCCATACAGCGCGAAGGCGTTGACATCGGTGAGGTACTGCGCCCAGAACGCGGGCGAGTAGTCGCGGCCGAACCAGAGGTCGCCCCAGGCGCCGCCGAGGCCCACGACGCTCTTGCGGCCGAACAGCGACGTTCCGGTGAGCGAGCCGTCGTCGGCATTGAAGCCGTTCTCGAGCTGGAAGAACGCGCGCAGGCCGCCACCGAGATCCTCGGTTCCCTTGAATCCCAGCCGGCTCGCGGAGAAGGTTCCGCTGACCATCTGCAGCGAGTGCGTGGCCGGGCCCGACGAACCCGCGGTCGCCCGCTGGCTCTCCACGGCGAGATCGACGACGCCGTAGATCGTCGCGCTGCCTTCGGCGACGGCGTTGCCCGCCAGGGCGGCCAGGCCCGAGGCCAGTGCAAGGATTTTGCCGCGATTCATGTTGTCTCCACGAGGTTGTGTCATCAAAGGACGAGCGCAGGCGCACCTGGCGCCTCCAGCGACTGAATCAGCTGTTCGGCCAGCGGCCATTCGCCGTGGCCCGACGCCGGATTGACATGGCCCAGCGCGCCCACGCTGACCAGCTCGCTGCCCCAGTCGCTGGCCATCCGGGCGACGCGATCGAATCGGGCCAGCGGATCGTTGGTGCTCGCAGCGACGATGCTGTGAAAGGGCAACGCGCGGCGCGGCATCGGCAGCCAGCCGTTCGCCTGCAACGCGTCCTGCGTCGGATAGCCCGGCGGCAGCGGCGTCTCGAGATCCGGCGGCGCCACCAGCAACGCGCCCGCGAGTGCCCGCGTGTGCTTCAACGCCCAGTGCGTCAGCATGACCACGCCGGCGCTGTGCGCGACGACCAGTACCGGGCCGTCGATGGCCTCGAGCGATTGCTGGATGGCCGCGACGCGCGCCGCGCAATCCAGCCTGTCGGCATCCGGCGGCGGCACGCAGACGACCTTGCGCAGCGCAGAGAGCCTGCGTTCCAGGTGCGTCTGCCAATGCGCTTGCACGTGCTCGCGCAGACCGGGGACGATCAGGAGCGTGGCGGGGGGCGAGTTTTTCATGGGGCTGGGCAATGCGGCGGCTCGACCCGTGGCGAGCCGCCACGGGCTTGATCGATGAAGGGCGATGTGCGGGAAGCGTGCGCGAGCGTCACGCCCGCGATGTGCGCGACGCGCTCAGTAAGGCGCGTCGCCGACGATGGCCGTGCGCTCCATCCTGCGGTGGCACGGCGGGTAGTCCATCACCGCGTAGTGCTGGGTGGACCGGTTGTCCCAGAACGCCACGCTGTTTCTCCTCCAGCGGAAGCGCACCTGGAACTCGGGGATGCACGCCTGGCTGGTCAGGTAGTTGAGCAGCAGGCTCGCGGCCGGCGCCTTGTCCTGGCCGAAGCGCACGTTGTCCGGCGTGTTGTAGTTCGTGAAGTGCGTCGTGAAGCTGCCATTGACGAACAGCACCTTCTCGCCCGTCTCGGGATGCGTGCGCACGACCGGATGTTCGGCGTCGGGGTATTGCGCCTTCAGCGCGAGGCGCTTGTCGATCGGCATCGCGGCCCCGAAGCTGGCCTCGATGCCGTGGCGGGCGCGCAGCGGCGCGATCTTGCGCTTGATGTCTTCGGGCAACTGGCGGTAGGCCTCGACCATGTTGACCCACATCGTGTCGCCGCCCACAGGCGGGCATTCGACGCAACGCAGCACGCAACCGAGCGGCGGCCGCTCGCGCCAGGTGGCGTCGGCATGCCAGGAGTTCTCGTGGCGTTCGAGCGGACTCTCGGGCGTCTTGTAGATCTGCACCAGCCCCGGATGGTCGGGATGGCTGCCGACGACGGGATGATCCTCCAGCTCGCCGAAGCGCCGCGCGAAGGCCACGTGCTGGGCCCGCGTGATGTCCTGGTCGCGGAAGAACACGACGCGATGCTTCAACAGCAACGCCCGGATCTCGGCCATCAGGCCGTCATCCTCAGCGGCCGCTCCCAGGTGGACGTTGCCAAGCTCGGCGCCGATCGAACAGGTGAGCGGCTCGACCTGGATCGAGTTGCCGAGGGAGGTCGCACGGACCACCGCGGGGGCTGTCTTGAGGTCTGGAACCATGAGGCTTGTCTCCGTGGGTCGTCGGGGCCTTCGATGCTGCAGAGTGTGGTCGCGCCAGCGTTGCCCCACTTGACAATGCATGACAGGCACTTATCCTCCGGTGCCACTCGTCTACCCGGCGTCACCAATGTCGAACCTGGTCCGCGCCGCGTGCCTCACCAACTACAGCGAGGTCGCCCGCGCCGGCGGCCTGGACCCCGCCCGCATGCTTCTCGAAGCCGGGCTCAGTCCGAGTGTAGAGCGCGAGCCGGACCTGATGATCCCGGTCGAACGGGTCGGCCACCTGCTGCAGGCCTCCGCGATCAAGTCGGGCAACGAGAGCTTCGGCCTGTGCATGGCGGAATCGCGCAGGCTGTCCAATCTCGGCGCGGTGGGCATGCTGATCCGCGACCAGGCGACGCTGCGCGATTCGCTGGAGTTGCTGATCCGCTACCAGCCGCTGCTCAATGGCTCGCTGTCGCTGATGATCGAGGCGCATGCCGACGTGGTGGTGCTGCGCGAGGAGGTGCGCGCGGGCAAGCCGCAGCAGCCCACGCGCCAGCGAATCGAGCTGGCGCTGGGCGTGATGCTGCGCCTGATGCAGCGCTTCCTCGGCGCCGACTGGCAGCCGCGCCGCGTGTGCTTCGAGCACCCCGCGCCGCACGATGCGGGCGTGCATCACCGGTTGTTCGGCTACGGTGTCGAGTTCAACGCCGACTTCAACGGCATCGTCTGCGCGAAGGCCGATCTCGATGTCCGCAACCCGTCCGCCGATCCGGCCATGGCGCGCTACGCGCAGCAGCTGCTCGACGCGTCGATCACGCCGCTGAAGCCCGCCATGGTCGACGACGTGCGGCGCACGACGCTGCTGCTGCTGCCCAGCGGGCGCGGCACGATCGAACAGGTGGCCGAGCACCTGGGAGTGGCGACCCGCACGATCCAGCGCGGCCTCGCGGACCAGGGCCTGAGCTTTTCGGCCCTGGTCAACGACATCCGCAGGGAACTCGCGACGCGGCACGTCATGGAGAGCGACCGGCCGTTGACCGAGGTCGCGATGATGCTCGGCTTCTCCGCGCCGAGCGCCTTCTCGCGCTGGTACCACGGCCAGTTCGGCTGCAGCGCCAAGGACAGCCGCGCCGCGCGCGACGCGGATCGAGCGGCGGGCTGACCTGGCGGTGGCCGGGCAGGCGCGGCCATGGCACGTACGGAAAAGTGCGCGGCGCGCAATGTCAAGCGGCCGCAGGCGGCCGGCAGGAGGATTCGCTTCACGCCACGGCGCGACCCTGCAATCGCTGTCGCCACGCTCCAACCGGACACCTCGCCATGAACTTCCTCGACGGCCACCTGTATCCCGAGAACCAGCAGCCTCTCGTCATCACGGCCGCGCCCTACGCGCCGGGCTGGATTCCCTCGGACTTCCCGGAAGACATTCCCGTCACGATGGCCGACCAGATCCAGAAGGCGGTCGATTGCTACGAGGCCGGCGCCACCGTGCTGCACCTGCACGTGCGCGAGGCCGACGGCAAGGGCAGCAAGCGGCTGTCGATGTTCAACGAGCTGATCGCCGGCGTGCGCGCGCGCGTGCCGGAAATGATCATCCAGGTCGGCGGCTCGATCAGCTTCGCGCCGGAGGACGACGGCTCCGCCGCCAAGTGGCTGAGCGACGACACGCGCCACATGCTGGCCGAGCTGTCGCCCAAGCCGGACCAGGTCACCGTCACCGTCAACACGACGCAGATGAACGTGACGGAACACGCCGGCATCGACGACTTCAAGGGCGTCTCGCGCGGCTTCCCGCACCTCTACGCCACCTACAAGGACATGATCGTGCCCTCCAATCCCAGCTGGGCCGAGGAGCACATCCGCCGCCTGACCGCCGCCGGGATCCAGAGCGAGTTCCAGTGCTACAACATCAACAGCTTCGAGACGATCGAGCGGATGATCCGCCGCGGCGTCTACAAGGGCCCGCTGGTCATGAACTGGGTCGCCATCAGCGGCGGCATGGACCAGGCCAACATCTACAACCTGGCCAACTTCCTGCGCGCCGCCCCCGATGGCGCGGTGATCACGGTCGAGAGCTCGGTGCTCAACGTGCTGCCCATCAACATGATCGGCATCGCGCTGGGCCTGCACGTGCGCTGCGGCATCGAGGACGTGCTGTGGAACCAGACGCGCACCGGCAAGATGAGTTCGGTCGAGCAGATCAGGCAGCTGGTGCGGATCTCGACCGAGTTCGGCCGCCCCATCGCGACGGCGCAGCAGGCGCGCGAGATCATGCAGATCGGCGTGTTCTACGAGACCGCCGACGAGACGCTGCAGGCCAACGGCTTCGCGCCGAACCGCAAGGGCGGCAACCAGGGCTTCCTGCGCAAGCCGGCCTGACGCAAGCACCCAACCAGGAAACCAAGACATGGCAACCATCGCCAGATTCGACGAAGTCGGCGGCCCCGAGGTCCTGCGGTTCGAGGACGTGGACGTGGGCGAACCCGGGCCCGGGCAAGTGCGCCTGCGCCACGTGGCCGTGGGCCTGAACTTCGCGGATACCTACTTCCGCCGCGGCACCTACGTGGTGCCGCTGCCCAGCGGCATCGGCAACGAGGGCGCGGGCGTGATCGAGGCCGTCGGCGCCGGCGTGACCGACCTGGAGGTCGGCGACCGCGTGACCTACACCGGCTTCATCAACACGCTGGGCGCCTACAGCACCGAGCGGCTGATCGCCGCCGCGCTGCTGATCAAGCTGCCCGAGGCCATCAGCTGCGAGACGGCGTCGGCGATGACGATGCGGGGGCTGTCGGCCGCCTACCTGGTGCGCCGCATCTATCCGTTCAAGCCGGGCGACACCGTGCTGCTGCACGCCGCCGCCGGCGGGGTCGGGCTGATCGTCTCGCAGTGGGCCAAGCTGGTCGGCCTGACGGTGATCGGCACCGTCTCGACCGAGGACAAGGCCGAGGTGGCGCGCGCCCACGGCTGCGACCACACCATCAACTACAGCCACGAGGACGTCGCCAAGCGCGTGCGCGAACTGACGGATGGCGTGGGCGTGTCCGTCGTCTTCGACAGCGTGGGCAGGAGCACCTTCATGGCCTCGCTGGATTCGCTCAAGCGCCGCGGGCTGATGGTGTGCGTCGGCACGTCCTCCGGCACGATCCCGCCGTTCGATCCGCAGATCCTGGCCCGCAAGGGCTCGCTGTACCTGACACGCCCGGGCCTGGCCAACTACATCGCCGATCCGGTCGAGAGGGCCGAACTCGTGAGCGAGCTGTTCGGCCATGTCGCGGCCGGCCGCATCCGCATCGAGATCAACCAGCGCTACGATTTGCGCGACGCGGTGCAGGCGCATCGGGACCTGGAGGAGCGCCGCACCACGGGCTCCTCGATCTTCGTCATGTAGGCACGGCCGATCCGTTTCGAAAATCAAGGAGACAGACATGGACTCGACGCGCCGCGACGACGGCTACCTGACGACCCGGGGACAGGCTTGGTTCGCCTTTGCGATGACCTTCGGGCTCATGCTGTTCGACTACATCGACCGCCAGGTCATCGTCTCCCTGTTCCCGCACATCAAGAGCGAATGGAACCTGAGCGACAAGCAACTGGGCTCGCTGGTGTCCATCATCTCGATCGTGGTCGCCGCGGGCGGCATCCCCGTCGCGCTGCTGGCGGACCGCGTCAGCCGGGTCAAGAGCATCGTCGTGATGGGCACCCTGTGGAGCCTGGCCACGATCTCGTGCATGTTCACGGCCGGCTTCAGCCAGCTGTTCGCCGCGCGCGCGCTGGTGGGCGCGGGCGAGACGGGCTACGGCTCGGTGGGCGCGGCGCTGATCTCGACGCTGTTTCCCAAGCGCCTGCGCAGCACGGTGCTCGGCGCGTTCTTCGCGGCCGGATCGCTGGGCTCCGTTCTGGGCGTGTTCCTGGGCGGGGTGATCGCCGCCCATTGGGGCTGGAAGGCGGCGTTCGGCGTCGTCGGCGTGCCGGGACTCGCGCTGGCCCTGCTCTATCTGTTCGTGCCCGACTACAAGACCGTCGCCATGGCGCCGGAACGCAGCCCGGCCAACCGCTTCGCGGGCGCGGCGATCAGGCATGTCTTCGGCACGCTGCTGCGCACGCGCACGCTGCTGTGGGTCTGCATCGCGGGCGCGATGCAGCTGGTGACGATGTCGGCCGTGATGTCGTGGCTGACCAGCTTCCTGAACCGCTTCCACGGCATGGCGCCCGCGGATGCTTCGCGGCACACGGCCATGATGATCCTGGCCAGCGCGGCGGGCGTCCTCGCCTGCGGCGTCGTGGTGGACCGCCTCGCGCGGCAGCGGCCGCGCCACAAGATCCTCGGCCTGTCCGTGCTGTGCGCGATCACCGGGGCGGTCTTCATGCTGGCCTTCAGCGGACTGTTCACCGGCGACGCCCAGTTCAGGGTGATCGTGCTGGGCGGGTTCTTCATGAACGCGCTGATCGGCATCGTCACCGGCATCGTCGTGGACGTCACGCACCCGAGCATGCGCGCCACCGGCGCGGCCTTGCTCGCGGTGATCCTGAACCTGCTGGGCCTGGCCGTGGGTCCGTTCCTCACGGGCGTGCTGTCCGACCAATGGGGCCTGCAGCACGCACTGGCCGTCGTCCCGCTCTTCAGCGTGCTGGCCTCGGCGCTCTTTCTCGTCGCCATGCGCAGCTACGACGCGGACGTGGCCCGGGTCGCCGACGTGAAGCTGCACGTCGCACCGCCCCTGGCCGACAACCTGCGCGCCAGCGCCGCGGCCTGAGCGGTCGCGCCATCGCGTCGCTCCGCCTGGACACCGAAGGCAGGCCGCCAGGCGCCGGCCTGCCGCGTGATGGAGCCGATGCGCTCGCCGTGACTACTTCGGCGTGAGCCGGTACAGCCCGCCTTCGGGATCGTCCTCGATCAACCACAACGCGCCGTCCGGCGCCTGCTCGACGTCGCGCGCGCGGAAGCCGACCGTCCAGTGTTCGGCCGGCGTCGCGATCGCGCCGTGCACCTCGATCCGGTGCAACGCGCGGCTGACGAGGCCGGTCGCGAACGCCGAGCCCTTCCACGCCGGGAACATCGCCCCGCTGTAGAACATCAGGTTGCCGGGCGCGAGCACGGGCGTCCAGTAGATGACGGGCTTGGCGAGATCGGGGCGAGTGTCGGGGCTCGCGATGGGCACGCCGTCGTAGTTGACCGCATACGAGACGAGCGGCCAGCCGTAGTTCCTGCCCGGCTCGATCAGGTTGAGTTCGTCGCCGCCGCGCGGTCCGTGCTCGAGCTCCCACAGGCGGCCATCGGGCGCGAACGCGAGGCCGTAGGGCGTGCGATGGCCCGAGCTCCAGGTCTCGGACGGCGTCAGGTTGGGGCCTTCGAAGACATGCGTGCGCACGGTCGGGGCTGTCTTGGCGGCCTCCGTGTCCTTCGGCGGATCGATCACCGGGACGGAGCGCGCGCCGAGCTTGCCCGCCATCGGATTGCCGGTCGCTGGCTGGCCGTCCAGGGTCAGCCGCAGGATCTTGCCGGCCGGCTGGTTCGGATCCTGGGCGGGGGTGAAGCGCTGCCGATCGCCGGCCGTGAGGAAGAGGAATTTCCCGTCCGGCGAGAACGCCACGGCGGCGCCGACCTGGCCGCCCAGGCCCTTGACCGGGTCGTGCCAGACGACCTTCAAGGCCTCCAGCGACGCCGTGCCGCCATCGATCCGAAGCGTCGCGCGGGCCAGCGCCAGGCTCGACGTGCCCGCGACCTGTCCGGGCTCGGAATACGTCAGGTAGATCGCCCCGTCGCTCGAATAGGACGGCGCCAGGTAGACGCCCAGCAGGCCGTTCTGTCGTTCGTGCAGCACCGGCGGCACGCCGGTGACCTCGAGCTTCTGGCCGGACTGGGTCGCGAGGAACAGCTTGCCGGTCTTCTCGGTGACCAGCATGCGTCCGTCGGGCAGGAAGGCGATGCGCCACGGCAGGTCGAACTGCGCGACCGTCGTGAGCTTGAACGGCGGCGACGGCGTGGGCGGCAGGTTGCCCGCGTTGATCTGCGCGAGCACGGGCGCCGCCCCGAGGAGCAAGCAGGGGAGGAGGCCGGACTTCGGGAATGGCATGCGTCGCTCGTCGGTCGGTGGGGCAGGAAGTATCCGCGACCGGGAAGGCCGTGCGCGGCGCCAGGCCTTCGCCGCGGCAAACGGCAAGCCTCGCGAGCGCGACCTTCAGCCCGGCTGCTTCGCGGCGCGCAGCAAGGCCTGCTGCGCGCCGCTCACGGCGCCCAGCCGTTCGCGCAGGTAGTCCGCCACCGCCGGCGCCTGGCACATCGCCACGTTGAAGCGGATGTGCGGGTCGGCGCTGCCGTCGGCCATGAAGGTGGCGCCGCGCCCCAGCAGGATCTTGTTGCGCAGCGCGTCCTGCACCAGCAGGTCGACGTCGACGCCCTCGGGCACCTCGCCCCACAGGAACAGGCCGCCCGCGCCGGGATGGTCGAAGCGGATGCCGGCCGACGCGAGCTGGCGCTCGCTCGCGTGACGCGCGGCCGCGAGGCGTCGCTGCAGGCGGTCCAGGTGCTTGCGCCAGCGGCCGGCGGCCAGCACCTCCAGCATCACGAGCTCGTTGAGCGCGGGCGTGGTCAGCACCGAGTAGATCTTCTGGCGCAGCAGCACCTTGAGCAGCGCCGGGTCGGCCGCGAGGTAGCCCATGCGCAGCGCCGGGCTCAGCGCCTTGCAGAAGCTGGAGTAGTAGATGACGTTGTCCAGCCCGGACAGCGCCGCGAGACGCGTCGGCTGGCCGGGATGGAAGTGGCCCTGCACGTCGTCCTCGGCGATCAGGAAGCCGTACTGCTGCGCCAGCACCAGCAGCTTGTGCAGGTTGGCGGCGCTGCTGCCCCAGCCGGTCGGGTTGTGCAGCGTGGTCTGCAGGAAGGCCAGGCGCGGCTTGTGCTCGCGGCAGGCGGCCTCCATCTGCGCCAGGTCGACGCCGTCGTGGCGGCGCGCGATCGGCAGCACGCGGATGCCCTCCTGCTGCAGCCGGCCGAGCATCAGGAAGTAGCCGGGGTCTTCCACCAGCACTGCGTCGCCGGGCTTGAGGAAGCTGCGGCAGATCATGTCGATCGCGTGCGTGCCGCCGTAGGTCGTCAGGATGCGGCCGGCGTCCACCGGGATGCCCAGGCC
>OUNM010184044.1_pt1 | contig 11123 bp, 12 predicted proteins | sample 1769961 | NCBI WGS metagenome assembly OUNM01 (sample SAMEA3914820, study PRJEB12502) | metagenome | biome: forest; material: soil | place: USA | collected 2012-03-12 | depth 0.3 m
AGTGAAAGAATTAGGATCTTTTTGCATCAATTGTTTAAGCTCGTCCAGCTCAAACCATTTCGTGTCTGAAACTTCACCTTCCTCAAGTGTTAAAGATGATGAACTGTCAATCTTTCCCTCATACACCGCATTAAACTCTAAGATTGTTTTGTCGTCTATTATGTCTTTTGAAGCAAACTTACCTACAAAAGTCAGTTTAACATTTAGGCCAAGTTCCTCTTCAAGCTCACGGTTTACTGCTGAATCATAGGTATCTCCCTCATCAACATGCCCACTTGCAGAGTCTGTCCAACGGTTCGGATAAGATTTCTTTTCGGCACTTCTGCGTTGAGAAAGAACACGTCCATTTTCATCTTTAAGTACAGCACGGACAATTCGCATATAAATACCGTTCGCCCAGGCTTCTTCCCTAGTACCTATGCCAATAGGATGATCATTCTCGTCAACAAATATTATTCTTTCGCTCATAGACTCATAATAACAAAACGGTTACTCCTGAGGAGTGCGGACAACATAGTCCATCCATACCTTTCCAAACTCATCTACTTTTTCGGCGTAATCAACAACTTCTAGGTGCCTAGATTTAAAAACAGCTTCGATTTCTGGCATCGTCCAGCGTTTTCTATAGCGCTTCACTTCCTTTTTATAATCATGCTTAATTTCGAAGCCTTCACTAGCTTGCTCAGATCTCGTGGTACCTGTAAAGATAAGGCCGCCAGGCTTGGTTATTGCAATTGCTTTATCAAGGCATTCAAGGGCAATATCTTTCGGAAAGAGGTGCAAGAACGCATACATTAAAACGCCATCGTAGTGATGTTGAGTATAATTAGTCTCTAGAAAATCCCCAACAATGAAATTATTACTCGGATTGCGGTGTCGTGCATACTCTATCATCTTTGGTGCTATATCAATACCGTCAACTGACATGCCGCTTTTACGTAAAATTTCAACGGTATAGCCTACGGCACATCCAACATCCAGCACCATTGAACCCTGTTGAAGTAAATCAGTAAAATTAGCCAGGGCCTTTTCAGTCGTTGGTCTCAATGTCTCAACACGGTCTTCGTACTCGTCAGCAACCATGTCGTACGTTTCTTTATGCAACTCCGATAAGCTATCTTTCATAGCATCATCATAGCAAAAAGCCTCCGAAACGGAGACTTTTTAAGCATAAGTTTAATGGCAGCCCCTCGTGGACGAGTTACGAACTTTCAAATCAACAAACACAAAGATTTAATAATTTAAATCTTTTTGGTTGTTGCCCAAGATTTATTCGTTTACACGAAAGCGCTCTTAGGCAAGCGGTACTACAGGTCAGTCGGTGGGCATTGAAGCCTTTTTGACATACCAGGTGAAGGATATGTTGTATGACCTTCGACGCTTCGATCCATCGCTGTATTCACAGATGAACGTCACTATGTCATTGGTTCGACGAAGATCAACGATGCGGCCCCAACGTGCAGTTTCCTGGATGCGAACCTGGGCTTGCGCGCTAGATGTCTGATAATAGTCAGGGTCAGGTCTGAGTACCGTGTCTTCAAGAAGAACGACCATGCCCTCTTTGAGCATGTCCCCAAAGATGAGATCTTCAGTTTCGGGGTCGTTCATGTAGTACAGAGGCACGAATGCCGAAGGAATGGCACATTGCTGCTCGTCCATACGAACTCCTGGTTGGCTTGTAGGTACACCATCGTAATTATAATGGATTGAAGTTTATAATATCACAAAAGTTAAATAAAGTCAATATGCTTAAGCTTGGCAGCCCCTCGTGGACGAGTTACGAACTTTTGTTAGGATTTAGTATGAGTAATAATGCCCGTCTTGTAATCCATCAGAGCCAGCCCACGCGACCTAAGGCTGTCTATAGCACCAGCAGCAATATCTTTTCCTACTCCAAGAGATAGTGACACCTCTTCAATTAAGTCGGCTTCTCGCACTCCATTTTTGTATTTATTAAAAAGTTCTTCAGCAACAATATATGTAGTAGCGATCATTCTATTTTCTTCTCGAGATCGTTCAGCAATTGCACGTGCACCAAGAATTAGGGCACTCTCATTATTTTTTACGTTAGGTTCAGTGTCTGGTGAAAAGCCGTGATGTAATTCCATAATATTACCTTATCCCTGCCAACTTACCTTGTCAAACATAAACAAAAAGCCTCCAAACGGAGACTCATTTCATTGCGCTTAAGCTTGGCAGCCCCTCGTGGACGAGTTACGAACTTTTAATCTTCAATTCCTTTAAACTGAGTATGGTCCGTAAGCGCAAAATTTGCCTCAAATGCTTTAACGAACTTTAAAATAGCTGCAGGATTATCACGACCATATATCATTTTGCCAATTTCGCATGCAATTTCTAAAGGGCGATTATAGTCATCAGGGGCATTATTTGTAAGAAGGAGAATCGGGTGGTCTGATCTTAGCATGCCGTGTACGCCTGATGGCATCGATACATTAGGTGTCAGCTCACCTACTCCTATACCGGTGGAAATAATCCTCTGTTTCAGATCAAGGTTGAGGTTAGGGGTGAGCAACGATGATAAGGTTTGGGCGGCCTCTGCTTCAGACAATTGGCGTAATGTTTGAAGGAGCATATATCCACCATCGGGCATATCATCACTCATCCATACTTTATCTAGGTCAAGCATAAGTTGGGACATTTCTTTATCACTAAGTTCTAAAGCACCAGATCGTTCATGTGGCTTTTCAAAAAATCTTTTTATTGGGTTTTCCATACTAAAAGTAGACCACGAAAATGTGATCTACTCAAGCATAAGTTCTATGGCAGCCGCTAGTGGACGAGTTACGAACTTTTGCCTTAGACTAGCTGTCTTTATCCCAGCTCCATATCTGCTGTTTATAACCCGGATTCGTAAGGTTAGGTCCGCTCACTAGCAACAGTCCTTCATCTTCGCTATTAACAATATCGTACTGATTATCCCTGAGTGGGTTAGCAATAAGCTTTGCTGCATATTCTGGGTCGATTACACGCTGCATGCCAATAGTTGAGGCCCCTACTCGAATAAGCCGATGTTGCATGCCAATGCTCACCCATTGTGCATCACCGTCTTCTTTGCATGCCTCCATAAGCCTAATGCCTAATTGAGCACGGGGATCGTCGCATTCGGGACTTGTTGATGTACCGACCAATGCAATACGGTTCCCTTCCAGACTTGCGGTGGCGACTAATTTTTCATTTGGATCACGGAGGTTGATCAGTTTAGTTGCGCGAGTCATTCCACGCAAGACAGTATCGCGTTTAAAGTGCTCTCCATAACTTTCTTGTAAAAGAGAATAGACTTCTTCTTTTATATTTTTAGCTATCTCGGGAATAGCGACCTCTATGCGATAAGACATCACATAATTATTATACAAATACTCATTTATGCAAGCATAAGCAAAAAGCCTCCTGGCGAAGACACATTTCATTTATCAATATGGTCAAAATCCTAGTTCTAGAATGCTCAACCCGGTAAACAGCCTAGACCAAAATGAGATAAGCCCCCAACGTACATGCTTGCTCCGAGACTAATGACGAGCGCTACGATCACAAGAAGAGTCGAAAGGGTAATAGCAGCCTCTCCTTTTGGCGCCCTTATATATAAAAACAGGCATACAAAAAATAGTGGCAAATATCCTGTAGCTACTATAATTGCAGCTGTTATATTTGAAGGATCTATCATTGATACCCCGGAGCAATTATATTCCGAAGACTGCAATGAATAGTTGACACCCCAGATTGCAGGTATAAGACCAACGAGTATTGATAGTGGGAGAAGGGTCTTTCTAGCAGAGATTTTTTTATTTAGATTAATCATAATATGAAGTATACCAGAGTTATTTTAATTCAAATATAAATAAAAAGACCTCTGAATAAACAGAGGTTAAGATGCTAATGGCAGCCCCTCGTGGACGAGCTTAGAACTATGGCTATAAAGTAATCAATTTACTGAAAACTTTTTCTCGCCATTTCTTTTGAAATTCTATTCTTATATTGCTCGGAAATTTTTGACAAGGTAGCCTCACGTTGTCCCTCCGGAATATTTTTCTCTCCTAAAATAATGTCAGTGATATCGTCGCTAAAGACTTTTTGAAGTTCACCTCTTGGATCAGGAATTTTACTTTTTAATGTAATACTCCTTCCTCTACTTTCAATATTTATAGTTAAAAATCCTTCGGATTTACTTACAGATGTTATCGTCGGACGCGGTTCGTAGGATTCGGCTGTCATGCGCTGATTATAACAAAAAGCCTCCAAATCGGAAACTCATTTCATTGCGCTTATGCTTGGCAGGGGCACGTGGAATCGAACCACGATCCTAGGTTTTGGAGACCCATATACTAACCGTTGTACTATGCCCCTTTATTGCAATAGCTCCACAATTATAACAGATTGACGATCGATTCTAAACAGCTTTACCAATGATGGCAGTAATCTCATTTTTATCAACCCACCTGTACGGGCAATGTGTGCAGACATTAATTATGATGTTAGTATTTTGATACGTGCTTGGGTTCATATCGGAACCACAGTACGGGCATTGTAGCTTAGTTGCATTAGCAGTCGTTTCGGTCTCAGTCTTTTCGATGTTTGTCATTTCTGTCACTAAGAGGCTTTTATCGACTGATCTTGCACGCAGTATTTGCTCACCAGTAATTAAATAGCCGTCACCACGCGGGCATTGCATGCATATTTCACCAATTTCCAAGCGAGCGTTGCAGCGAGGGCAGTTCATTGCTCTGCTCGTTGTATGGGTATACGAAAGGCGTTCGGCGTCGCCAGTGCGTCCCGAAGGGATTTCAACTGCAGGCCTTATTTCATCAATAAATTGGTCAACAAGGTCGAAACTTGGTGAGTCGTGCATACTAATAAGATATAGGCTATCACCTTGTATTTCCCAGTAGTATTGGCTACAAAAATCAATAGTAAATACCATAGCTGCTGGGTCTAATACGTAGCGTGTTTCGGTTTGTTCGCCATTTTGCGCATAGAGGTTGAAATAGTTATTATAGTCGCCCTCAAGGGTCACAGGCTCGAACTTTCCACTTTCTCTTAACCCCAAATCGAACTGTTGTTGTGTTTGTTTTGGAGCTCCAACCAGGTGAACCCCAGATTCAAAGGGTAGCTCGATACAATACACACCAATATTTCCCTCGTTTGAAAGTAAGTTAGTACCGCCAACAATAAAAATGTAAGGATAGCCATTAGCCGTTTCCCCTGAAGCACCGTTAATAAGCTCACCAGCAAGGATACTCACTAATATTGGGGTCGTATCATACTTCACGCGGTTTTCCTTTACACGACCAAACCTGAGAGTCCCTTTTCGGCGGCCATAAAGTATCAACCCCAGTAAAACAACAGGTATAAGAATTTGACCTATGTTCGCTAAGACGCTTTTCAATTCTTCCATTGATATTAAGTATATGCTACGAACATTTTTAACAATAGAACTAATGTTTTTATTGAGAGCATCTATAGAAGATGTTTTAAGATGAAAGGAATGACATAAATCCCTCCAAAAATCACTATTACTACTCCCGTCGTAATAACATCATATACGGCTTCCTTGCGCTGCAGTTGATCTCGAAACTCTTCTTCAGGCACAAATTTAATCACAATTAGCTGGCCAGTAATAATTAAAATTGCCGAGAGTATAAGAAGGAAATATATCAACCCAACGGTAAACACGGGTTCAAAAGGCCGTATAATTACCAGAAGTAGTGCAATAACTGAGGCTATAATTCCAGCAATGCGAAATCTCATTGCTACGTCGTAGGTTTTACTCATTCCTAAATTGTACAGTAAATATCCGTACTTATGATCGCCTCTTTACGCTCCCCTCTTTCCCTGCTACCATAAGCATAAGAAAAAAGGGAGTGTGGGCATGCATGTTGTTGTCGTTGGTGGAGGTTTTGGAGGTGTTAAAACAGCTTTAGAACTCAGTAAAAAGCAAATTGGTAAGGTGACACTTATTTCCGATGAATCTTACTTTTTGCATCACGCTACACTATATGCCACGGCGACTGGGCGAAACTTAGCCGAATCGGTTATTTCTTTAAAAACAATCTTCGCCGATCATCCAAACGTTGAACTTATTCAGGATAAAATTACTTCATTTGACCCAAAACGACACCTTATTACTGGCAAAAAAGACTATCATTACGACAAATTAGTCTTAGCCCTTGGCTCTGTGACCACCTATTTTGGTATAAAAGGCTTACATGAACATGCCTATGGCATTAAAAACCTCGACCAAATTCGGCAATTTCAAGAACATATTCACGACGAACTGGTTCACCAAAAGTTTGATAAAGAATACTTCGTTATTGGCGCCGGTTCTACAGGTGTAGAGGTTGCTGCGGCCCTCAATGACTACCTAAAACAACTCAAGGTACTCTATCGGCTCAAGCAAACGGCTTCTACAGTTACGTTAGTCGAAGCAGCGGATCGCATTCTTCCCCACCATTCAAAAACGGCCTCAACCAAAGTTTCTCAACAACTGAAGAAACAAGGGGTTAAGATACTGACCGGTCACAAGGTAAGTGCTCTACAAAACGATCGTTTAATTATCGGTGATCGAGCCTATGAAACTACCACGGCTATCTGGACGTCAGGAGTGGCAAATAACCCGTTCTTTAAAAAGAATGCCGAGTTCTTCCATTTGGCTGATGACGGCCGCGTGAATGTGAACCCCTACCTTGAAGCGCTCGATGATGTCTATGTCATCGGTGATAATAATACCGTTAAATACAGCGGCACAGCCTGGCCTACGCTTCAACAAGCCAAGCATGTTACTAAGAACATCACGCGGTTAGCAACCCACCGATCTCAGCTGCATTTTCGCCCTACTTCAGCGCCTGTTGGTATTCCATTGAGTCCCAAATGGGGTTACACCGAATGGCTTGGCCTATACGTAGCCGGTAAAACAGGTGCCTTTACTCGTCGTTTAATGGAACTGCGTGGCTACAGCCAGTTACTGCCGTTGCGCAAGGCTGTGCCTGTGTGGCGCGCTCATGAGCTCGCTGCTTTAGAAGACTAGTTTTGCTCGTTGCCAAGTAAATGTAAGATTGGTGTATGAGCCGGCTCAATAAAGCGAACGGATCGATGCGTGAAAATAGCAACGTCGGCAATTTCTTTCACTGCTTGCACCTCTGGTAATATGTACTGTCGTCCAAGCTTCGACCATGATAGCTGGCCATATTCGCTAGCTATATTGTTTAACTCCACTCCTGTACCCGGAACATGATAGCTATAAAGAAATGCCAAAGCATGTACAAAAATGTCGTCACTTTCTTGTTCGCGATATTGAAAATCAAGCATCCCAAGACTATTAAGTGAGCTCTGGGAAATAATAGTTGTTTTCTCAAAAAGCTCTCTCTGGGCGGCCTCGTCGACTGACTCTCCAAGGTGAACCGTACCTGACGGTAAGCCGTACCAACCCTGAAATGGTCGCTTATTTCGATTAAGAAGTAAGATCTCGCCCTCATCATTAGTGATATATAGCATTGTAATGACCATTGGTGAAGAAGGACGTTGACGTTGTGAATCCCCAAAGCCAATCAGTTTTAAGGCCTTTCGAGTCGAAGTATAGCCATTTTCAGTCTGGGTGACATATCCGGTATCGATAAGTCGCTTAAGGTGATACGAAAAAGTGTTGTTCGGAATGCGTGGGGGTTGAAGCTCTGTAAAACGCTGCGGAGAATAGGTTGCTAAGGACAGTATAATGCCTCTTTGAATGTGATGGAGTTCCGGTCTATTCTGCATAATGACTAAACATTTCTGAATCATCTTAGCAACGCGTCAGGCATTCGTCTAGTACTTATGAGTCAATACGTGTTGACTCAGGGTTCGTTGAGTCAGTCCTCGCTGACTCAGGATTGTTTGAGTCAACAAGTTGTGGCTGTTTTTTCTTTTATCAATGCCCACAATGCGTTTCGGAACAACCTGTAAAAAGGAGCAGATATGGAAACACTTGGCAGCAACCCAAAGAAGGCTTCAAAAAACGAAGCTGAAACCATCGTAAACCCTAATACACAAATTGCAGCAGAACTTCTCACGCATTTAAATGACTCTTTGGAGTCTCGAGGTATTCTGGATATCTACGAAAAAAATGATACTAAAGTAGAAACTCTCAGGTTTGACATAAACGAGCCATCTGCTCGAGTTCTCCATATGAGTGAACTGCTTCTCGGCCACCAAGACTCGGCGGTCGATTTTTATATCAATACGATCGATAAAATTGCGGGCATGCCAAAAGAACTCCAACCACACATCGTGGTGCTCTCAGGTTTTATGCAAGGAGACTTCAAATACCTAGAAAAGTCTCGACGATCAACCCTGGTGCAAGGGTTAACGAAAATGGATACTCAATTTAAATATGCTAAGGAAATGATTGAGTACGCACAGATCATGAAAGTGCCGGTCGTTTATAACATTAGTAATGATGATAGGCGTATCTCAGAAGAGTACACCGTTGAAGTTTTCCGTCGTATGCAAGATCATGCTCGAAGTAAAAAGGATGGTGTAAATTGGGCAAAGATGGATAAAATGCGTCAGAACCCTGAATGGCATACACACGCACAGTTCCAGATCGAAACCGTCTTCCCTTACTGCCTTCGCTCTGGAAGAAGACTTTATACAGCAGATGAAATGAAAGAAAAAACCGATGGCCTGATTGATATAGAAGAATATTACGTTCTTTTCAAACACCATGAGGCGATGAAGACCGGCGCAGCAATCGACCCTCGATTCAGTGACTGGATGCAACGCTCTGCGCAAGAGCAGAATCAGGACATTATTGTTACAAATGACTTTGATATGGAAATCTCTACCAATAACAGAGAATATTCAGATTCAGTTCGTCACTACATGAACTTCTCACCAACGCCAATGTACCAAAACCACATGAAGACGTCACTTGAAGCACTTGCGCAACAAGCTAGCCACGATAAGCGCGTACCAGATATGTTGATTACTCAACATAACCAAGAGGCTGTGGGAGTTGGTAACCAAGGTTCGTGGGTTGTATCAAACGGTGGCTTATTTAGGCCAAGAAACTTCGTAGATGCCAACGGTTCACGAACTGATGCTCGAGGTGACGTCTCACGACGAATTGTTACCACACGCCGACGTATCCCAGAACCAACCGCAACCATGCACGAACGCACCGACGATGGTCGTCATATAGTCACCTTTTTTAATGATACTTTGAACGAGAAATCGTATAGTCTACCAGAACGAATGAGTATTGCTGAATTATGCGATTTTCAAACTGGTTCAATTACTGCTCGCCCCGATATTCTTGCAAAATACCTCGACTACATTCGTACACGAGTTATAGGTGAACGGGCTACGGCACTATTCTTTGGTGGAGACATGATACACGGCCGCAATTATCCACATTTTCCTTCAGAATCACAAATGACGGGACTTATGGCCATGGACTCACAAGAGTCATTTAACACCGACCTCTTCAAAACCAGCTTCTCAGATGTATCAAAGCAAGAGCTTGCTGCCCTAGAGCGGGTGCTTGTTCAACCAGGTAACCATGAATGGAACTCTGGAACATTAAAATGGCATGGTTATTCATTTACAACCTATATGCGCAATGTATTCGAAAGAATGTATGCTCGAGCAGGTTATACTGACGAAGAAATTGCCGAAAGGGTTAAATCTCACGAAGCATTTATTACTCAAAAGGGTGAATATGCGAGCGGTTACGTTGGCGTTGAGCAATTCGGTGACATTGGTGTACTTATCCAGCACTACTTGCTTGAACGTGGTGGCAAGGGCAGTGGTGGCGACCTCCCTGTCTATCAGGCACATCACTTTGCTAACGGCAGTTCAGATGTGCTAAAGAATGTCGACATTCACATGGCTGGCCATTGGCACCATCCGCAATATGGATTGTTTGGCGACAAACTTGGTATTGTCGGTGGATCAATTGCTGGCATCTCTGATTACGAGTTAAAACGCGGCTACCGTCCTACGATAAGTGGTACTGTCATGCATATTGGAGGAGGACTACCAACACAAGTAGAATTCATCTCCGAGCAAGCTCTGCATGCTCATGAGATTTCAACCGGAGGCTTTAGTCCTGCGGTCTTACGGGCCGAGGGTTATACTAACGACCGAGAGTTTGACCCAATCCGACATGGAATTTTCCTGCCAGATCAATTTGCTAAATCTGCGTTGCAAAAGAAACTCCTTGCCATGATGCGCTCCTCAAGCCAAAGGGCTGATAAAATTGCCGAATTTCGGTAAGCTTGACACAGTCAAAACGCGTACTGTGGAAGACTAGGTGAAAAATCTTTATTTTAAGCGTAAGAACTGTTGTAAAAGCATACGCTTAGATCTATAATCAGGGCAGAAAACATGGCCAAAAATAAAAGGAGCTATGCGAAACGCTAACGCGATCGTAAATAGGGGTATGAAAATTTTAATGTTGGGCTGGGAGCTTCCTCCACATAATAGTGGTGGTTTGGGGGTCGCATGCTACTATCTCTCCAAGGCTTTGGCTCTTCACGGTGCTGACATTGACTTTGTCGTTCCCTACTCTGCAAAGCACGATGACATTGATTTCATGCGTGTTCATAGCGCGACTAAACTCTCCCCACTTCACAAATTTGGAATGGGAGCGTACGATTCTAACTTCCTCCTTGAAACCCAAAGTCGCGATAACCTTGGTGAGCTAAAAACCATTCGTGATGTTCAGTATCGTTATAACCAATTTGTCGAAGATCTCGTTGATGGGAAAGAGTTTGATGCCATTCACGCACATGACTGGTTGACTATGGAAGCCGGCATGCGTGCCAAGCAACTTACCAACGCTCCCCTTATTGTGCATGTTCACGCCACTGAGTTTGACCGTGCCGGTGGTAATCAAGGTAACCCAATTGTGCACGAAATTGAATATCAAGGTCTGATGATGGCGGACCGCATTTTGGCGGTGAGCGCTATTACTAAGGATATTATTGTTAAAAAATACGGTATTCCAGCTGATAAAATTGAAGTTGTTCATAATGCTATTGATATCGATAGCCTCAACGATGGATACGAATACGACAATCGCACCTACCGTTATCTCGAAGGGCTTAAAGAAGAGGGTTACACCATTATTAGTG
>OUNM011370342.1_pt1 | contig 11123 bp, 4 predicted proteins | sample 1769961 | NCBI WGS metagenome assembly OUNM01 (sample SAMEA3914820, study PRJEB12502) | metagenome | biome: forest; material: soil | place: USA | collected 2012-03-12 | depth 0.3 m
CATCGGCGTCGCGCCGCCTGAGCCCATTCCGGTCAGCCATGTAAACGGCGGCAAAAATTCGAATCCGCTCGAGAGCGCGACCTGCCAGGTCCCGTTCGACGAAAAAAGCACGAGGTCGGATTTGTGATCGCCGTTCACGTCGCCCAGAAAACTCACGGACGCTGAGGCGCCGATGAGCCAGGTTTGACTCGACCCGAAGGAGCGGCCATTCGAAAGCGCGACTTGCCAGGTTCCGCCGGTCTGCGTGATCGCGTCGGCCCTTCCGTCCCCGTTCACGTCGGCGCAGAACGCCTCGGAGCCGCTTGAGCCGAAACCGGATTTCCAGATTTGAAACGGCCCGAAGCCGTTGCCGTTCGAAAGCGCCACGCGCCAGGTGCCGTCGCTCCCGTTGAAAACCACGGCGTCGTCGAGGCCGTCTCCGTTGACGTCGGCGACGAATCTTCGCGTGGCCGAGCCTGGGTCGCCCGAAGTCGAGTCGGCCCAGAGATAGGTGCCTTCGTTGGCGTACCAGGTGCTGTACCAGATCCCCGTCTTGGGAGGTTCGGTCATGGCCATGTAAATCCCGTCGTCCATCGCGATCGGGGTTGGGGCTCCATTCTTCGCGCAGGCGAATACCAAGGGGATCCAGACTAAGATCCAGGCATGGGGAGTGATGGGTTTGAAAAAACTGCGCCTCATGTCCAGTAGACGGGCGGCGGGGCGATTAGTGTCTTAATGGTTAATAAAGATTTACTTTGTTATGTATTATTAGCTATTTATGAAAATATATGAGGTTTCAAATACCTAGGTCGGAGCCGGCACATCGCTTCGGGAGCTCAGATCCGATAAAATAGAGTTAATCGCAGAACGTAGGTGGAATATGGATCGCTCCAACCGAACCCGAATCAGGATGATGCTCGGCCGCGCGCAGGCAGAGGCACTTCGCTTTGCCCGCTTTCTGGCCCATGACCCGCAAGTCGCCCAGGACGTTTGTCAGGAGGGACTGGCCCGTGCACTGGGAGGGATCGCCTCGCTCAAGGATCCTCGCAAGCTCAAGTCCTGGCTCTTTGAGATCCTCAGGAACGTGCATCGGGATTTTCGAAGGCGCGAGGCGCGCGAGGTGCTCGCGGAGGCCGAAGAGCCGTCGAGCGGCGAAACTTCTTCGGAGCGCTTCGATGCGCGACAGACTTTAGGGCGCGTCTCGCGGCGCGAGCGCTCGGTGATTTTTCTCGTCGATGTCATGGGCCACACCTACGAGGAGGCGGCTCGGATCATCGGGACCACCGAAGAGCGCGTGCGCTCGCGACTCAAGCGCGCCAGGGCGCGATACCAGCGATTGTTCAACGCGGCCTAAGAACTTGCCGCCGAGCGATCGTAGGTGAGCGTCCGCAAGAAATCCTCGATCTTGGCGTTCACGAGCTCGGGCAGGTCCATCTGCGGGCAGTGGCTGCCGTGGCGGATGATTTCGAGCCGCGAGTCGGGGATGAGCTGGTGGAGCAGCTCCTGCTGCTCGACCGGAGTGACTACGTCATTCTCGCCCGAAATGATCAGCGTGGGCGCCTGGATCGTGTGCAGCCAGGCGGTGGCGTCGACCGTGTCGTAGCTCTCGATCATGTTGATCAGGATCGCCGGGTCCATCTCCGCGACCTGGTCGACGTAATGGGCGATGTCTTCCTTGGGCGTGAGGTGCGGGTTGAAGCCGCCGAGCGTGATCATCGCGCGCGCGAGAGGGTTTCCCTTTCCCATCTTCCAGAAGGATTGGACGAGTTTTGGCGACTTTTCGTGGATCTTTTTGAGAATCTTGAAGCCGCCCTGGAGCGCGTTGTGGCGAAAGAGCGTCTCGAGCGGGCGCTTGGCCGTGCCGTTGGCGAGCACCATGCCCTTCACGCGGTGGGGCTGCTGGCGGTAGAACTCGAGCACGACGTTCACGCCCATGCTGTGGCCGAGAAATACGGCGTCCTGGATTTTCAGTTCATCGAGGATGACGCCCAGGTCGCGCGCGGAAGTCTCGAGCGTGAGCGTCTTCATGTTGCGCGGGGTTTCGGAGTTCTGGTGGCCGCGGTAGTCGAACCACACCGCCTGATAGTCGCGCGCGAAGCGATCGATCTGGTAGGTCCAGTGCAGGCTCGAGCAGACGAGGCCGTAGCAGAAGATCAAGGGGCGGCCCGTGCCCTCGGTGCTGTAGAAGAGCTTGGTGCCGTCGAAGCTTCGCACGAAGCCGTGGCTGACCGGTGGCCGCTCGGACGCCGGCGTCTTCTTGCGGGCACCGCTCGGTCGAGGTTTTTTGGGCGGAAAGTTGATCTGCATGTCGCTACGACATGTTTATCACAAAGCGCCGGAAGAGCCGAAGCCCGAAGAACCGGGCACCTTGAGCATGCTGACGCAGACGTTGGCGAAAGCGTCCTTGGTTTTCTGGTCCGCCCTTCGGTAAGCGTCGTACAGGCTGCGCATGAAGGCGAGATCCTCGGGGCTGCTCACGGGCAGAGCGCCCGCGCCGTTGCCTGCTTCGCCCGGACGGCCGAGGCGCTCGGAGAGCTTGAAAGTATACTCGCGCTCCATGAGCGCCGTGATCTCGGCTTCGGGCATCTGCAGCGCCCGCGCGAGAGTGGCGACGTGGACGGGGGGCAGCGGGGTTACGCCGCGCTCGATATTGGAAATAAACTGAGTGGTCACAGCCGGCGTGAAGAGCTGGCCCAAGGCGCGCTGAGAGAGGCCCAGGGATTCGCGACGGCTCCGGATCAGGCTACCTACGAGTTTTGGTCGTTTCACTTCATCAACCATATTCGTCAATTTTAACTCATTGCGTTAAGAAGTCAATGGAAGGGGTTCATGCTTGATCTAACCCATGGTAATAACTTGAGAATGAGCCAAATTAGCCTGGATCCCGCCCAGATTTCTATGTCGGATATGTATAAATTGATGATCGGCGGCATCGTTCCCCGGCCCATCGGGTTCGTGAGTACCCGCAATCGGGCGGGGCAGGGCAATCTGGCGCCCTTCAGCTATTTCAATGCTGTCTCGAGCGATCCGCCCTGCGTCTCGGTCTCGTTCACGCGAAAGGCCGATGGCGGCAAGAAGGACTCGCTCATCAATATCGAGGAGACGGGTGAGCTCGTCGTCAATATCGTGAGCGAATCGATGGCAGAGCCGATGAACCAGTGCTCGGCCGAATATCCCTACGGCGTGGATGAAATGGCAAAGGTGGGGCTGACTCCGGTTCCATCAGTGAAGGTGAAGCCCGCGCGCGTGGGCGAGTCGCTCCTGCAGTTCGAGTGCGAAACCTACAAGATCGTCGAGATCGGCGAGCCGAAGCTCGGCGCGGCGTCGCTCGTCATCGCGCGGATCGTGCAGGTGCATGTCACCGAAAGAGTTTACTCCAAGGGCCGCATCCTCATCGACGAGCTCAAGCCGCTGGCACGATTGGGTGGCCTGAGTTACGGCAAAGTTCGCGAGATTTTCGAGCTATCCCGGCCTGTTTTGTAGGGTCTCTGCAGAAAAGGCCTGATTTTCAGGCTCCTTTCGGGGTGGGACCGCCCTGACACAATTGTTTGCCCCCTTCCGAATCCCGATAATGGATGAGTAGCTCGTCAGAAGAACGTTTCGGTCTGAGATTTTCGGGGGAAATATCTTGGGGAAAAAGGGCAGAATTCGCGCAGCGCGCACGCGCTCGCGACCGAGTCCACGTCTGAGGGCCTTGAGCACGCTGGTGCTCGCGTCCTATTTTGCGCACCTCGCGCCTGTGCGCGCGGATGATCAGCAGCTGATCAAACCCATCGAGACTTACACGCCGTCGTCGTCGCCGTCGGATGATCAGCAGCTGATCAAGCCCATCGAAACCTATACGCCGTCGTCATCGTCCTCACCGGCGCCTTCGCCGGCAGGCGACTCCGGACCTCAATCGCATCTGCGTTGGGATGATGGGACGCCGCTGGGGAGCGCGACGCCGCCGGCTGTGACCCAGCTTCTTTCGCGCGAGCGCCTGCTCGACGCGGCTGGAGTCGTGCCCGTTCAAACTTCGGGACTCGTCGATCAGCTCTTGGGCGGCGGAGAATGCCCCGCCGGGTACGCGCGCCGCGGATCCAACGATTGCGTGAAGACCCTGAGCATGGTCCAGGGTGACAACCCCGCGCACGCGGCTGAGTGGCCGCACTACGTGCCGAGCGCGGGCGCTTTGAGCTCACGCACGCAGATCGCGACGTGGGGGATGTCCGTGCCTGCGATCGGTCAGATGATCCAGGCTCAGGCCGGAGACGAGCCTGTGCAGGTGACCGTCGTGCAGGCGCCGGAGGGCGTGACGCTTCAGACCTCGAACGGGTTGGAAGTGGGAGCGGGTCACCAAATCCGGCTTGATCCCGGATATTCGACGGCACTCCGGCTTCAGCCTAATTTCTACGAAAAACCAGGCTCGACCGTCCTTTCGTGGATGGTTTTGGACGTCAAGAAGGGCGATAGCCCCGCGGAGCGAGTCGAGATCCCGGTTTCGCGAAGCCAGCAGATCGAGATTCCCGTGAAAGAGGGCAGTGATCAGAGCCGCAATTCCTGGCAGATTGGCCTGGGGCAGCTACCTTCCCAGTCGGATGAAGGCGGCGCTAATCACGTCACCGTTCAGTTCGCTCAGGTCACGGATTTCAAGACTGGCTTAAACAATGTTTCTTCGGCCCGCGACTGGCTGAGCCAGAGCGCACCCGACGACTCCAATCTATTAAGTCCCAATCGGCCTTCGCTGACGTCTGCTTCGCGCCTCATGCTACTCACGGATTCGAGCGCCACCCTGCCGGTGGCGGACTCGGAGTCCTCAGACGGCGCGGCCAAGTTGGACGTGAACAACTCGGGCGTCGGTCACTTGGAGAACCGGCTGACCCTTGCTTCGGCCGGAAACGCGAACTCCGGTCTTCTCGGCGCTGTCAGCATCAGCGCGGATATCGGAAAACCCGGCGCGACTCCAAAGCCGCCCACGGCGGTAATCGATCTGCCCGTATCCGCGCCGTCGCCGCTACCGTCGGGCTGCCCGAGCTCCACGAGCGGAAGCCCGGATCCTTCGCTCCAGAACATCGTACAAGACAACGGATCGGTGCCCGACTGTAGCTGCCAACCGGGAACCTCTCCGCAGTTCAGAGCCAGCGGCTGGAACTGCGAATGCCCCTCGAGTCAGTTCTACAACTCTTCGATCAATGGTTGCATGAGCAAGCAGGCCTATTGCAGCGAGACGGTTCGCGGTTCGCGCGTCCAAGAATACGACGGCAACTGGTCCTGCGGGTGCGCGGCTGACAAGGCATACTACGACACCCCGCCGTCGTGCATCTCTCGCGAGGACTATTGCGCGAAGACGGCGAAAGGCTCGCACGTCGTTGATAACGGGACCGACTGGAGCTGCCAGTGCGGCAACTACGAGACGTTCGATGCCGAGACCCAGTCCTGCATCGCGCAGGTCTTTGATTGCTCGTCGACGCCGTATTCTGAAGTGACGTTTCTTCCTCCCGATATTCTGGCGCTTCAAAAACCCTGGAGCGATGCCGGCGCGAGCGAACAATGGGAAATGTTGGCTTCCACCCGGAGGATCAACCTTCACGCCAACTCGGGCACGCTCCCGAACACCACCGAACCGGGCCTGGTTCAAGGTTGCGATTGCCCGAAAGACTGGGAGTACGATCAGAACATCAAATCGTGCAAGCCCAAGCCGCCGGAGCTGCCGGATCCCAAGAAAAGCGACCCCGATTCCGAATGCCTTCCTACTCATGTGGATTATTTGAAGCATTACTGGAAAAGGGTCGCGGGTAAGTCCTCCACTGGACAGCAATTCAAAAATCGCACGACCGAGAACCGCAGGTACCCGGTCGAATGCGTAGATACGCCGTCTGGTACGAAATTTAGGGATGAGTTCAGGACCACGCTCGAATGCGACGCCGGACTGGCCGGGCGCTCGGATGGCTGCGCGGATTGCGGCGAAAACGCCGAGCCCTTGGTGACGATGTTCGATGCCAAAGGGAACGTCACTCTCCGGCAGATCACCGGAGGCCTGTGGCTGGATTATCCTGTCTGCGTCTGCAAGTTCGGTTATAAACTCGGCCCTGGCGATCATTTCTTTCCGGGCGAATTCGGTAAGCCAGGACACTGTTCAGAAGCTTGCCCGGGTGGCAACGCTATCTATGTCGAGGACAGTGGTAACGGCAAGCCGGGTTACAAGTGCGGATGCGATGACCCGAGCGAGACCTATGTCAAAGGCCAGGGCTGCGTCCATAACTGTCCGGAGGGCAGCAGCTGGGACGATGAACAGCATGGGTGCTTCACCGAAACGACGACCGACGGTTACTGCGAAGATCCGCTGCCTACTCAAGAAGGGGAGCACGAGTATGGCGAGCTCAAGCAGGTCGAGTGCTCTCCGTATACTCGCCGAACTGAGTCCGGGGAATGCTGCGGTTACGACGAAGTCTACGATTACATGTCGAATGGCTGTATCCCGGCCGACTATTCTTTCGCCCCTAATTGCTATGGCATGGACGACCCTGAAAACGGCGGCGCAACGATGGTTTGTAATGACCCAATTCCGCCCGTCGTCACGCATCATCCTAAGGAATGCCCGATTCCGTTTGTCCCGCCCTTCAACGGGGGCGCAGACGGAATTTGCTGCGATCCAGAGCACCCGACCTACGACGGCACCGGCTGCTACCGCGAGTTGCCGCCCGAGCCGCAGGAGCCGGTTTGTCACGGGACCGTAACTGAAAGACACGAGGTTTCACAGGATCAGGACCAGGACGAGAGCGATATGTACCCACTCGACTCTTCCGACGCCGATGGACCGGAGCCGGAAGATTATGTCCCGGACAGCGCGCTTGATCCGATTGATCAGAGTGACCCGTTCGGAAATGTCCCGGTGCCTCCGCTTCCTACTATCTCGTCTCCGACTTCGTGTCCTGCGCCGAATCCCAATCCGCCGATGCCGATAAACTCGCTGCCGCAAGAGCCTCCCGTTTTTGTGCCGCCGACATCTCCGGTCGCCCCACCGGCCGCGAGCGGTTCTGATCCCGCGCCGACTGATGGGAAAACTGACGGTTCGATACTGGATGCTCCGCTGAAACCGCTCGATCCGATTGTTGACGAGCCTGACTTTAAGGATCGCCTGGCTGCCGAGATGAATGCTCAGCAGGGACTGCTTGATGGCGCCGGCAATCCGGCGAACGAGAATGACGACACAAATCCCGTCGGCGATCCGGACAATAATGGGGATACTACTCAGCCAACCGCCGCGCCGACTACCGCTCCGACCGCGGTGCCGACTCCCACGCCGGTTGCAGGACCGCACACGATCGGGGCCGGGCAGTTTCTTTCGATCGAGAAGTTCCCTAACGGTGACGGTTACGAGTATTGGGCTAAGGCCACTGACGGCACCCAGTGGTATTTCGGCGCGAACGAGCGCTTCAATCATGGCGATTATGGATCCGCCGATACGGCCAAAGCCGAGCGTCTCTACAAAGAGCAAGAAGAGTGGATGGATCAGCAGCGAGCCAACGAAGCCAATGGCTCGGATCAAGGCACGCCGGATTCGCCGGGAAGCACGCCGGATACTTCGGGTGGAACTCCGGTCTCCAGCGGAAACACGGGCAACCCACCTTCCACGTCGGGCGGTTCGACCGGGAATAATCCGCCGCCGCCTGCGCCGACGCAGGCACCAGCCACCCAGCCCGGCAGCGGCGACTCGACCGGGCCCGAGAGCACGTCTACGCCGGACAACAGCGGCGCGAAGGTCGATTCGACGCCGACTCCCGCGCCGACCCCGACACCAAATATCGTCCTGGTTAACAATAGGAACTATGTCGTCGCGAGTTATGATCCGAGCAAGGCCGCGGCTGCAAAGGCCAAGTATCAGGACCAAATCAAGAAACTGAATGAGCTCAAGAAAAAGCTTTACGGCATCTTAAACGACCGCAATTGGTTTGAGAAGCTCACGGGGCAGCAGACCGCATGGCGACTGGAAGAAAGGCAGAAGCAAGCGCTCGCTGTGTTGCATGAGATTCAGGATCTGGTGCGTGACATAGACACCAATCTGATCATGTCGGGCGGATTCACGGGCACCGATATGGTCGTTCAGCACAACGACATTCAAAGATACGTCGACGGGATTGCTAAGGACGTTGGTTCCGTCCAAGGGTATTCGGCTTCGGCGTATATGCAGTGGGCCGACGATGCCAAAGTGGCTAAAGAGCTCTTTTTTTTGAGTCTTGCGACCGCGTCTGCCGGCGCAAGGGCATTAATCGTTGCCGGAACAGCAGCAGTCGGAGGAGGTGTTTTTGTCGGCGGCTTGGCGGCAGTCAAAGACAATGCGGGAACTCTTTCGAAAGCATTGGCGGATTCCATTGACGGTAAAACCTCGCCCGGCGCCGCTCTCTCACAAGTCAAAACGGACGTCTCCACCTACCTTGATAACGGAGGGTCGGATGAGTTCTACGACAATTTCTCGGATGGCGCGAATATGGGGCTTAAGATTGGAGAAGTGGCCGCTACTTTCCCGAGGCTGGTAAGCGTCGCGGTCACATCCTACTTCGGTTGGCATATCGCGGGCGAGGCCAAGCGCGAGATTATTGCCTCGAACGAAGCTCTGAAGAAGGGACTTAAGGCCGAGGCTGAAGGCCGTACCGCTGATGCCGAGGCCGCATATAGAGAGTCGCAGGCACAAGCCTTCAAGGCGTCTGTCGATCTGTCGACGCTCTCGACGATGACACTACATGGGGGCGAAAGCGGGGCTGGGCTTCTTGAGGATGCCGCTGCTCTGCTAAAAAAGGGCGGCCCCGTCGACTCCGTGGCCGAAGGCGCTCAGATCGTAAAAGATCTCGAATCCGAGGCCGCGTCCAAGGGCCAGACTCTTGACGAAGCTGCCGAGGCCGCGCGGCAGGCCCAGGAAGACGCGTTGGTTCAGGGTGAACCGGGCGAACCGCAGCAAGGCGAGTCGCCGGCGGATTCGTCCTGGAACCGCTTGGCGGACGCCACCCGTGAACCCGGTGCGACTTACGACGGGATCAGGTCCGATTTCGAAAACGAGCTTACGGATATCCAAGCTCAAAGAGAAAAGCTCGCAGGTGAGCCCGACAGCCCAGAAAAGGATCAAGAGCTCTCTGATCTCGATGCACAGGAGCAGGATCTTAGAGATGGGCTCGACTCCCTCAATTCGGCTGAGCAATGGAATCAGGCAAACTCGGCGGCAGGACAGCCACTTTCGATATGGCAACAGCTGGTCAATTTCGTGAACGGTGCTGTGGACAAACTCGTCGATTCGGAGCCTCCTAAGCCCTCCACGCAACTCACGCCCGCGGACGACGTGCGCACGCTCAAGGAGCGCCTCACCAGTTCGGCCTCGCGCGCACAAGCTCTCGCAGAGATGAAGGCAATGACCTTCGAGCAAAAAATGGAGCTCTACCGGCGTGCGATCCAGGCGGGGGATATGGACGCGCTTCAAGCGATCCATGACTTGAACGTCGAGGCTTCGAAGGAAGGACAAGCGAGCGACGACCTCAAGGTCTTCTCCCTTGTTAAAGGCAGCGTCAAGGGCGACATCAGTGCTGAAGCTCTCGACGCAATTCGAAAGGACATGACGGACGAACAGCTCGGGGCAGCGAGCGATCTGCTCTCGACGACGGCACCGATTTTACCTAATTACAGTGATCCTAATATCGGCGGTGACCGCGCGCTCGTCGAGTGGTCCAAGCAGCTCGATGGAAAGACACCGGAAGAAAAGAACGCGCTCGTCGCTCGCCTTGAGATCGAGCGCGAACTGGCTGAGCGTGAGAACCAGAGGATCGAGGAAGAATACCTCGGTCTCGATCCCAGCTCCTCCGAAGCAGGGGCGAAAGGCGAAGAGTTACTTAGGCAATTTAATATCATCCAGGGTTATGGCCAAGCGATCCGCGCAGTCCGGGAGCCTGACTTCATCGATCATCTCAAGGAGCAGATTGCCGACCCGACCAAAACGGGTGCAGGGACCAGTGCGCCGCCCAAGTCCCAGCTCACTTTCGCGGACGACGTGCGCACGCTCAAGGAACGCCTCGCCGATCCCGCGAGCCGCGCCCAAGCTCTGGCCGAAATGAAGGCCATGACCTTCGAGCAGAAGATGGAGCTCTACCGGCGTGCACTCACGGTAGGCGACATGGACGCGCTCAAAGCGATCCACGACCTGAACACCGAGGCATCGCCGGATGGCCAGGCGAAGGAGGACCTCAAGGTCTTTAACCTCGTCAATGAAGGCCTCACGGGCGGTTCGAGCCCCGAGGCGCTCGATGCCCTGCGCGAGAGCATGTCTAACGAACAATTGAAGGCCGCGAGCGATCTGCTTTCGACGATGGCGCCAAGCTTGCCGAACTTCAACGATCCCATGGGTGGCGATGCCGCGCTCGTCGATTGGGCCAAGCAGCTGGACGGGATGACACCCGCGGAGAAGAACGCGATGGCCGCGCGCCTCGAGGCCGAGGGCGAGCTCGCTATGCGCGAGCAAAAAGAATTGGAAGCCGAGAATACGAATCCAGATCAGAGTGTGGAGGAGTATCATCAGAATACCGATGAGATTCAGAGGCTGAACACGCTCATCGATGGTTACGTTGAAGGTCTCAAGTCGCTTGAAGACCCTAGCCTCATCGAACAGGCCAAGCAACGCGTAGATGCCGCCGCTGCCGCCGCAGCGGCCAAGTCCGCTTCGAATTTCGTGCCCAAAGAGACCGTGAATAAGCTGCCTTCGTCCAAGATCGACGACCTCATGGAAAAAGTCGGCGCGAACAGTGCTGACCTCGCGGGCAAGACCAACTCCGAGAAGCTTGCGTCACTGACGGCGGACCAAAAGATCGCGATGATGAAGGAGCTCCGGAAGCTGGCCGAAGCCGACGACCATTCGGACCAATCCGTCAAGGACATCGCTGAAGAGCTGAACCTCTTGAGTAGTGAAGCTCGGATCGCCGAGACCGCGAGGATTGTCCAAGCTGAGAAGAGCGGCGAACTCACGCCCACTGAGGCCGAGCTGGCCAAATTGGAAGTAGAGGCGAAGCATATGGAGCTCAGCCTTGACTTCTATGTTGCGGGTGACAAGGGTTTGGATCAAGCGAGTTTGGATATCATTGGCCAAGGCCTTGCCAATGCTCAAGCCACGATCAAGACGCTGAAGGAGG
>OUNM010335443.1_pt1 | contig 11118 bp, 15 predicted proteins | sample 1769961 | NCBI WGS metagenome assembly OUNM01 (sample SAMEA3914820, study PRJEB12502) | metagenome | biome: forest; material: soil | place: USA | collected 2012-03-12 | depth 0.3 m
CCCTTTCCCTCTCCTTCTCCCCCCTCTCCTTCCCTCCCCTCTCCTTCCCTCCTCTCCCTTCACTTCTTCCTTCCCTAACCTCTATGTTCTTTGGCCTACCCCGTCTCCTCCTTACCCCTCTTGTGTTGTATCGCCGGCGTCGGTCACTTTGAGGGCACGAGAAGGCCTTGGCGCTCCTCTTTTTGTTCTTACGATTGCCCCCCAATGGCACCGAAGCAATGGCAGGCTCTCTTCCTCGATATAGCTGGCTCGACCAGATGTCCGCTCAGGCCGCTGAGCAAGAGGAGGCTTTCCAAGAGCTTTTCGCGCACGTCAGAAGTCAACCAGACAACCAGGATGGTCCCTTTGTCGACGAGTGCACGAGGTACAGAAGGGATCAGGTATGGAAGCTCTGGGAAGGGTAAGCAAGCTTTCTTTAGAGCGAGCGACCCTTCGTCCGCTGATCTGATTATACAGCTTTTGTCGTTTGGCCAAGATCCACTCCGCTCGGGTCTGGGAAGATTTTCTTGCGCTCCAAGACACAGCGATACAAGCCATCAAAGTGTTCCTTACTAGCTACGTGCGGAATTCACTACAAGAGCGCATCGTTCTCGACGAGCGCGAGAGCGTAAAGGGGCGAGCGGTCACCAGTGCATTGTCGGTGGTAATGATCTGGAGGGCGCTCATTGCCGCCGCTGATTTCCGCATCATGGAGCCCAAGAGGCGGGATCGGCCCAAGGAAGCTCGTTCCTGGACGCTCCAGTGGCTCCAGGAAGTCGAGGGACGCCTTATAGGGCCTGGATTCAAGGTCGTCTTGGTTAGTGATCTCTTTTTCCTATATATAGAGATGCGTGAATGCTGACTCGGGCTGCTGGCGGCAGTGGATCTACGAGGATTTGGCGTTGAAGGAGAACTTGCTCCTCGAACCGCCGTACCAAAAACTTGCGGCGACACCTTCGGCTGTCAGAAGAATCCTCCTCAATCTATGGGTGAAGGCCGCTTATATCCCCTGCACTCCACGCACGAGGCTGTGCTTCCACGTCATCACCCTGCTTTCTGCCCTTGGCGGCTTCCGGCCGAAGTCCCTGCTTAAGATGAAGTTTTCTCAGTTCAAGCTTGGATTCGTCTCTCTCCGCGACGGCAGAACCAAGCTGGCTTGCCATCTCCGCATCAAGAGGGTCAAATTCCACCGGCGTCAGAAGTGCAACCCAAAGTTGTCCCCATGGATTGTCTTCACAATCTTCGCCAATCCCGACCCGCTCTACGATCTGCCCGGCCTCATCGCCGATCTAGGGATTACACGAAACGCCTTTGCGGCAGATTACACCTCGCCTGAAGATCTCTACACCCGCCCACTTCGAGAGTGGGCCGACTATGTCCCACTGAAATGGAAGAAGTCCATGTTGGACGAGAACATCGTCGACATTAACTACACCACTTTGTACGACGTGTGGGAGCGTACGTGTCTTGTGAGCGGCTCTCGGGTCGTTCCCCGTTACTACTGCCTGCGAGTTGGGGCGGGTGGTAGAACGATAGGTAGGCGGCCCACCACTAAACGGCCGCTTAAAAAGGGATGCGTCCTTGCTAACCTCCCCTTCTTTCCTTCCATATAGGCGCGCTTGGGGAGGTCCTTCACTGCTACATATTTTCCAACTCGATCGACGTTTTTAAGAACAGCTATCAGGCATCCCTCTCGGCGAACCTCATGGAACTCCTAGCGGACGAGGCGAAGGAGGATCGGCCTTTCCTAGCTGCCCAGGGAGATTTTCTTTTCACCGCCGACGAGCACGCCCCAATCGATTTGACGGCGCACGAGCTCGCTCAATTCGAGCTTCGCAAAGACATCACCGAATTTCGCTTGGACGTGCGGAGTGCCACTGGACGTCGGAGAAACTTGTTGCGAGATCGATGCCGTGCTCGGATCAAACGGCTTTCGGCCCTTCTCCTTGAACGCAAGAGGGCCGAGTTCTTTGACCAGCTTGATGACCACAGAGCTTGCGGCATGTCAACGGACGACATCCGTTCTAAAGCCCTCGAGGAGAGAACCGCTCTTTCGCCGACCAACAGCGGAGCTGCCATGGCTCACTTTTTGCAAGCCGGCGACATGCCGGCGGGTCGAGCGCGCAACATTCGTTGGATGGGCCTTCTTCTGGATAACCTGCGTGGAACGGGCCCCGGCGCAGCCGCAGCAGTAGGGTCGTCCAAGCTTCCGTTTCAGTGTCTCCTGTGCGAGGCGGGATTTGTCACCTCCTTCAACCTCACGAGGCATACCGAGGCAATTCACCAGGACCAATTTTCACGACCATTCAAATGTCCAGCTCGTGCCGATTGTGGGGAGGATGGCGAAATAACGGGCTCGGAGGCATGGTCTTTCCACTGCGCCGCTTTTCACGGCCTAAGCTGCACTCCAAGACCTGCCGTGAAAGCCATCCGTTGTTTCTGCGGCCGGAGTGTCCCACCTCGCATGTTCACCAACCACATGAACCACCACCACGCCAAACACAGCGGGCCAGTTCCCTGTCGAGAATGTGAGGGTTCACCAAGCTATGAGGACTTGGACGAGTGGCTTGGTCATGCCCAAACCCACCTACCGGACTCGCTCCGTCCGTTCCAGCGCTGCCAGCTTTGTGGCAAGGTTTACCTGGACATGCATCGGCATCTCACTGGTGCGCACAAAGACCAATTTCAGGAGCCTTTCCCGTGCCCCAGAAGATGTGGGCAGACCGTCGATGGGCAGGAGGCGTACGAAGCGCATATGCTTGAGCATACCCCCGCAAGAAGAAGAAGCGCCACTTCAAGTCCGTCACACGATGAGTGTGGGCCTGACCTAGTGCGCGACACCGGTCTTGTAACTGGAGATGGAAATGGAAGATGCGGCAGCGGCGACACGGCCAGCGACACTGACCCCGCCAGCGACACTGACCCCGCCAATGTTGAGGCTTGGAACCTGCTGGGTAGCTTATTGTCCCAGATCGGCTCGCGGGGATGGAGCGACAGCGAGTGCCTGAGTTGGCTACGGGAAAAGACACAGGCCATGCAGGATGGATCGTTGACAGGTCGCGTGGCCGGGAAAAACCAGCGCGGCGCGCTGGAGGCACGAGATTCAGAGAGGAGAAAGAGGCCCAGACTTGGTGGGCTTGACATCACAGACGCGGAAACAGTCGTTGGTGAGAATGGCAGTATGGCGGCAGCCGACACGGATGACGACGACGATGAAGATGGCAGTGACTGGGGCGCTGGTGATGACAGCGACCGTTCCTCGGATACTAGCGACGACGATGGTGAAGAGGATCACCAAACCCTGGCAACCGTTTTTGAGGCACTCCAAAGACGGGCTGCAAGCAATATGGCGCTTCGCGCCGCGACCCAAAACAGCCCTTCTGCTGAGGAACCGCCGCCGCCTTATACCTCGCGCGCCAACAGCCCCCTCGGGCCTGGCGGATTTCTTTGATGGACAGTGAGGATTTCGCTAAACTCGGCTGGATCTCTGTTGACGGGGGCCACTTGGGTGGGATCGGGTTTCTATCTTTCCTTTTTCCATCCGCCTACAACAGGTTGGGACTGTTCTTGCAGTGCTTTAAAGCATGTAGTTATAACTGGTTAACTACTGGTAACGTTATACGAGAGCAGGAACAGGTCAAGCAGTGCTTTGCAACCTCCTTTTTGACGATTGAGTGACAGTCTGTGAACCCGTTCTGATCTGACCAACGGAGGTCACCAGAACCGGGAGAAGCTGGTGCCAACGCGTGCTCCTCCAACCCGTGACAAGCCTCCCCTGAAATTGATGGAGCAGACACCTTAGCATAGGTGCATACTAGGGCAGGGCTGACAGCTGGCGAGTGCTCAACACCGTGGCTGGAGAACGGTAAGCCGAGATACTTCCGCCAGCTTTCTCTCCTTACAACCCCTGTCTCATTTGCAACTGCCCACTCTTCCACCATTAGCTGCCACGTCGTGCCGGCCTAGCCTACCTCACCTTAGCCCGACTATCATGCATTACCTCAGTCGGTCAGGTGCTCTCGCGGTCTGCAGATCGCGCAAGTTAGGCTTGGTAGGTTCAACTTCGACGCCAGAACCACCAGGAGAGTGCTGACTCGTAGGGCAGCTGCTCAGCCGAAACCTGCACCTGGCGCGCCGCCTTGTTCTCAAACCGCGGCGGGCCGCGCGAGGACGGCGCTTATCGATGACCGGTTGCCGACGAGGTGCACCCACCTGGCTGGCGCAGGCTCGCGGCACCTCAAAAAGATGCCAAACCCCACCTTCCGGCCTCCTGCCAACCCACAAAACCACCCTGCCCTCCACGATCGGAAACCATCACCACCCACTACGCCTCAGACTATTACACAGCGCGCAATTAGAGACTTCGGAGCTAACATGGATGGTGAGTTTTTCAAAACATGAGATCATGGGAACGTTTCACGACCGAAGAACTCCATGAATTCGTGGAGATCATCATCGGCGAACTCAGCGACGACTTCCTCCGCAAGTGTCTTGAGAAGCGCCTCATCACCACCGCGACGCGCCTCATAAACGCCCTAGAAAAAGCGGAGCGCCTTACGCATGAGCTGGATGAGCTGGATGATCTGATTCAAGAGGACCAGCATACGCGCCTCATACCCCATGAATCGTACCCAAGCGCGGGCGCCGCTCCGAACGGTGTCCACGCTCGCCCCGATGGGTTGCAAGTGGTGCGTCACAACCAACCAAATTACCAACCGACTGAGCGCTAACTGGTCATGTAGCCTGGACAACAAGATCTACGACAACTTTGTCCGTCCACAAAAAGTATCCCGGGGTCCAGGGCGGCCGCCGAAAGTTGCTCCAGCTTCCCGGCCCAGCCCTGCGGTTGGCCTGCCGCCCGCTTCTCAGTCTCTTGCTACGAATGATTACTCGGCGACGCAACAATTGATCCCTCACACGCTAGATTGGCCCGGGCCGCTGCAGAAAGCCAAGAAATGGACAACGACCTCCCCGAGGCCGAGAAAAAGCACGCGCCATGGTTTGCTTTAAGCGAACTCGATTCCAGACGAAAGCCGACGAGAAGTGACGCTGAAAACCCTCCTCAACCGTTTTAGGAACGTACAGTCGACGATTCGCAAGAACCACGGCGTTTCCGTGCACAAGAGATGCACCAAGACCGAAATACAAGCGGAGTGGGTGCGCCTGGTCCAGGACCGGCTGGAGAAGGAGAAAGCCAACGCCATCAGCGCCACCCCACGCCCGGACGCCGCCGTGTGGATGGACCGCCACCCCAGCTGGTTCCGAAAGCGGTGGCACGAACGGCCACGGCCCCGCCCCAGCGGCATACCCGAACCCTGTCATCATCGACGATGACGACGGCGAAGAGGACATCCCGTCGCCGCTCTCTAGCAATACGCTCAAGTGCCTCTCCTCAAGCACCGCCTCGCGCCTGGTGGGTCACCCCTCGCGCCGACGATCGCGAGGGCTACATGGTCACGGGCGAGAAGTAGAACGAGAGGCGGCATACTAACGCCCTGAACCGCGACAGGGTCGACGTGCTTCTCAAGAGCAAACATTCTCGCACGGCCCCTGCCCCTGCCCCGACAAACTCAGCCACGACGGCCTTGCCCTCCCCCATTCCATGGACTCGCCCTCTTAACCAGGGCGGGAGAACCAACTCCCGACCTCCGACAACTTGAGGCATGGCACACCAGCACGTGCAACCCGTCTGGCTCCTGACGGCTATTTAATCCGTCCGAATCCCCCTTCCTCCGGTTTCTCGGCTTTTCTCTTTTCTTCCCCAACTTGACGACCTCTCACTCGCCTTCCCATCACTTTACCGCACTGGCCACCACTCCGACACGACTCTTACAGCTTCCGCGACAGAGACTTCCGCCCACCATACCCCGAACCCCACCAAGACGCCAACGAGCCCGCCAACGAGCCCGCCGCCACCGCTGAGAACAGTCTGAGTCTCCTAGCCGGGGTAAACCCTACCCCAAGCGATGGCGCCCGTCACGCGTCAACGCGCAGAGCGCAGAAGACAAACTCTCCGCGAGCGCAGAAGACAAACTCTCCGCGAGCTCGGAACTGGTACTATTCCTGTCATCGACCTGACCAACAACGACACCCACGCTCAGCACGAAGCGGTTGCTCCTGAAGCCATTGGTCTGGCCGCTGGCACCCCCGAAGCCGCCACCCCTGAAGTCGTTGACCTGGCCGCTGGCACCCCCGAAGCCGCCACCCCTGAAGTCGTTGACCTGACCGCCGACACCCCCAAAGCCACCAAATCGACCGCCTGCATCCTTGGCCTGACCGGCGACGACAGCTGCTATATGATGGACGACAGGCCTAATTTCCATTCCATCTTTGGGGCTGCTCTTGGGCCTCGTGGGTATCCTGCTCAAGACGAAGTTGGAGACCAGGAATGGTGGAGGTTTTGGGTGGTAGATCCTGTCATTGACTCTATGTTCCCCGGGCAGATTTAACTAGCAGGGAAGGGAGGGCGAGGTGTTGACCTGTGTAACACTTCGCAGTAAGCCATTGGGTATGTCAAGCTCAATGTGATTGTCCAGTCAGATGTGCCTGAATTTTGAGACAGTTGTGCGCTACTCTACCGCGGTACTAAGCCTTCAGTCAATGCCAGCGCACCTTTGTTGTTCTCCCCAACGTCGGGGACTAGCGCGGCGGGCTGAAGGCAACAAAGATGGTGATGACGGGTGTCTATTATTGTCAAAAGGTGGGATGCCCTACGGCCAGAAGCTGGGTGTCTATGGGCTGGGCAAGGGCAAGGGGCGTGGCCGAGTTGGAGCAGTGGACTTACGCTGATCACGGGGAGCTGGTGTAGTCAGTGCCGCGAAGACTGTGTATTACATCTGATGCTGCACTGGTCAACAGGCTACAGAAAATTGTATTCCCGAACGGCGGGGGGCAGGAAAACGGACGTAGGTAGGATACTTGAGTAAGCCCACAAGGCTCTCAGGGTATTAGCGGAGAGATAGCCTTGCAAATTGTACCATTTATAGCGAATGACTGAGACTTCCTAGAAGGTAGGATGCGATTTGCGACGGCGCGTGGCACGTGAGAGTGGGCTTGCCCCACTTGCCTTGTCATTTAACCTCTTGATCGAGAGAGCCCTTCCGGCCTCTCTTCCTTTTCTCTTCATCTTGTGATTTTCGGCAATGAGAGAGGTCTTACCGCAGCCCTGCCTCCGGCAATGGCCCTCCGCTCGTCACACGATTCTAATCCAAATTTACGACGTTCTTGCCATCCAGACCGGTCCCCCTTGTGGTTTCCGGGCCAACCACGTGACAATTGTTTACTACCCCTGAGAAGCCGCGGAACCGCCTTGGAATATCCGTATTGCCCTAACCTTGACTCTTGGACGCTTCGGGCAGAGTGACTACTAGGCCACACCCCAGAAGAGCAGGTTAAGTAATCCTGCCGCCTCTTTCGCAAGATAGAGTCAGCCCTGCAGCGACGATACCTGAATGCACTAGTATCCCAGGACCTGCCACCGTTGAACAGCAAAAGAGGACCGGAACCCTGATGAAACGACCGCTAGCCCTGGCTCTATCCACTTTTAATGATCAGAATGGCTGCTTCCTCGTTTTAATGATCATCCTCAAGATAGATCCCTCATGGACAAGGCTTGCGAGGCTTGGGTCTAGCCCAAAATCTTCGCAGCCTGTGTTTGGACAGTCAACAGTGTTTGTAGGGCTTCACTCGCGGTGCTGCGTGCACAACCTAGACCTCCCTTTTCCATGAAGCGCCTCCTGGAGAGAAATGCCTCGCGGACGTTCAGGAGGCTGATCGACGCCCTGTCCTACTTCCCAGACCTACTGTTTCGATCTCGGCTTGAGAGTGGCCTGGCTGGTCTCTCCACAAGAGACAGAAGCGTCATTTGGCTTAGCCCTGCTATGCATTTATCCAAGACATTGGCTTTGCAGGGGGGTGGAGGTAGCAGCCTTCATGCGCTAACTCGCAGCTGGCGAGACCCAGGTTTGGACGCCTAGAGCTTCGGGGTATATAATCCCCTCTTCTCCCTGGATCCCTTCCTTTTCATGCTTTCCCCCTTCTCATTCTTTTCCCGTCCGTACAGAGTCTCCACCCTTGACCATCAGCCGCCGTTCGCAGCTATCTTGGTGCAAAATGACTATCACTCACGGCCGGCAGCCCAATCCGGCCAAAGCCGCAAAGCGCAAGGCTAGTAGCAGAGCGGGCAGCCCGTCAGGGCCATCCAAACGGCAGAAAGTCGAGCCAACCGACTCCAGCATCGATAACGACTATCCCGACCTCCCCGACCTTCCGGCATCTGCCGCTCCACAAGACTCGACCGACTCGACCGACTCGACCTTGATTATCTCAGGCGATGATGACGGCTTCGACAACAAGACTAACGCCCACTCCCCACCCGAAACCGCCACCTCGGTTCCGCCCATTCCCTCCTCTCGCCGCGCTCGCAAGTTCCCCTCGGACCTCAAGACCATCCAATGTACATTCCCGGGCTGTCCTAAGACTTTCAACCGCCCAGCCCGCCTGGCCGCCCACCTGCGGTCGCACACCAACGACCGCCCGCACAAGTGCCCGTACCCGGACTGCGACAAAACGTACCTCGAGGAGAAGCACCTGGCGCAGCACATCAAGGGCTCGCACACCCACGAGAAGCAGTATACGTGTGAGGAGCCGGGCTGCGGCAAGTCGTTCGTCACTGCTACCCGCCTACGCCGCCACGCCGCCGTCCACGAGGGCGCCGAGCGCTTCCGCTGCCGCGGCTACGACGGCTGCAGCCTCAGCTTCCGCAAGCACCAGACCCTGCAGCGCCACGTGCGCGTCGCCCACCTGGACGTGTCCGCCTTTGTGTGCGGCGCCGAGGACTGTAACGCCGGGTTCAATACCGCGAGCGCGCTGAGACGCCATGTGGAGTGCGAGCACGGCGAGATTCGCTTCTGGTGTGAGGAGTGCGGCGGGGAGGAGGGCGACGGGCGCAAGGTGGGGTTCCGCACCCTGCTGATGCTGCAGGCGCATATGCGCCAGGAGCATGTCAATTGCATGTTTTGCGACGTCAAGTGCGAGAGCCAGGCCGAGCTGGAGAGGCACGTGGAAATGTACCATTCCGGGACCACGCTGGAGGACAGGAAGACAGTCGAGTGTACGTGGGAAGGGTGCGACAAGAAGTTTACGCGCGTGTCGAACCTGAACACGCATATCCGGACGGCGCACGAGGGGCTACGGTTTGTGTGTGGGGAGGTGGACACGTTTGGGACCGAGGACATCACCGACTGGAACTGGCAGGAAGAGGGCTGTGGCCAGGCTTTGATGAGCAAACTAGGGCTGGAGGAGCACGCGAGGTATGTGCATCTGGGAAGAAAGCGGCCGTCGACGCTGTACACGCCCAAGTCGGCGCTGCCCGGCGAGGCTGACGAGATGTCGGCTGCGGTCCCGACGCGAACCATCCCGTGCCCGGTTGAGGGATGCTCGTCCAAGTTCATTCGACATCACGACCTGAACAAGCATATGAAGAAGGCCCACCGCGAGCTGGAGGAGGAGGTCATTGACCCGCGGCTGCGTGGAAAGTATGAGCAGTTTTAAGTCAGGGGCGTTCACGGGCGGGAGCGGGGAGGAGGGTCAAAATTGGCGGACACGACACTGGCTTTGCAGGGAGAGGGGAGGTGGCAGCCTTCAGGAGCTAGCCTGCGGCTGGCGAGGCCTAAGGCTTGGGCGCCTGGGACTCGGGGTATATAATCCCCTCTTTGCCCCGACCGTCCTTCCCTTCATTCTTCCTCTCTTCTTCTTCTTTTACCCTCGTCCATCGACCTTCATCTTTCCCACCTAGCGACCACAGTACCTCGGAGAGTCATCTCGCTTTCCTCACGCAGCCTCTATCTTTGACCATCAACCGCTGTTCTCCGCTATCTCGGTTCAAAATGACTATCACCCACGTGCTGCCGAACGACGATCACCATCTGCAAGACATTTCTAACCTCCTCGATGCGGCATCCAAGATCGTGACCGTCACAGGGGCTGGCATCAGCACAAATGCAGGGATTCCTGTAAGTATCACGACCTCTTCTCCCTACATGTCTCTCACCAAACTTAGGACTTTCGATCAAAAAATGGCACTTATTCCGGAGGCCACCGTCAACTTTTCTATGCCTCGGTCCTCTTTGATCCCGAGAGAAGGCCTCTCTTCTACCGGGGCATTACCAAAATGCGAACGGTCGCTAAACGCGCCGCTCCGACAAGAACACACTGCTTCATCCGTGGCTTGCGCGATGCTGGCAAGTTGGTTCGGCACTACACCCAGAACATCGACTGTCTTGAAGAGAAGGTCGGCCTCTCGACCGATTTGCGAAAGGGTCCAGGAAGTCGATGTCGGTTCGGCAGAACATCTCGGCCAAAACCCGTTCACCGAATCGGCCACAAACGACAACCCCAGGACAACAGCAGAGGCGTCGAATGTGTTCTTCTTCATGGGTCCCTCGACCGTCTTCGATGCTCCAACTGTCCAGGTAATTTTCTCTGGGATGAGATGGAGACTCTTTCAGATCCAGAACCTCCTTGCCCAGGCTGTACCAAGATATCCAACGACAGAACGACAAAAGGGAAACGCGCAACCGCAATCGGGAGCCTTCGACCTGATATCGTTCTCTACGATGAACAGGACCCTCGAGCAGAGTCAATCTCCGCCATCGCGCGACATGACCAATCGCTCTCACCAGGCGTCCTTCTCATCATGGGAACGAGCCTCGCGACGCATGGGGTTAAGCTCCTCATAAGGGACTTCGCGAAGCAGGCTAGGAAGGTGGTGTTTGTGAACCGTACTAAACCAGCCAAGACCTGGGACGGCGTGATCGATTACTGGGTTGAGTGGGACTGCGACGCTTGGGTAGGGGATTTGGTGGAGCGCCAGCCGGCACTTCACTGCGGGAACAAGGGAAGGCAAGTCCGCCACCACGTTCTTAGGATCGACAAGCCATGCTTACAGATGCTAGAGTCTTGATAGACTTGACTAGAGACGAAGAGCAAGCGGATAATCGTGGTCAAGGGAGCAGCTTCGACAATCCGATCGATCTTACACTGTAGCTCAATGAAACACTAACGTGGAAGAGTGCAGCCCCAGGGCACCTCGCTATAAAAAGTGACTGTAGAAGAACTACCGTAGCTATCCTGACCTAA
>OUNM010597363.1_pt1 | contig 11110 bp, 12 predicted proteins | sample 1769961 | NCBI WGS metagenome assembly OUNM01 (sample SAMEA3914820, study PRJEB12502) | metagenome | biome: forest; material: soil | place: USA | collected 2012-03-12 | depth 0.3 m
CCGCCATTACAATATGACACCGGCGTGTCGTAACGGATCACCATGCGCGATTTTCGCACAGTCACGATCTGGCAGCGCATCAAACGCGCGGGGCTAAGCCTCGATTCCGCGATCGATGCAGGCTTGTACGATAGCTGGCAGCGCTCCAAGGCGAATTACGAGCGCTTCGTCACTTTCATGGATCGGTTCCATGTCAGGGGCTGGAAGAAGCTCTTCGTCAATCTCGCCTGCGACGGCCTGACGATGGGGCTCGGCGGCCTGCTGATCCTCGCGACCTTGGCACAACCCGCCTTCGTCCTGGCCGATAATCCGAACTGGCTGCGCCAGCAGGATCTCGCCGTCACGTTCCTCGATCGCCACGGCCAGGAGATCGGCAAGCGCGGCATTCGTCGCGACGACAGCGTGCGGCTGGAAGACTATCCCGATTTCGTCGTCCAGGCGTTGCTCGCCACCGAGGACAGGCGCTTCTACGAGCATTTCGGCATTGATATCGTCGGCCTCTCCCGCGCGATCGTCACCAATGCGCGCGCGGGCGGCACGGTGCAGGGTGGTTCCTCGCTGACGCAGCAGCTTGCCAAGAATCTCTTCCTCAACAACGAGCGTTCGATCGAGCGCAAGATCAAGGAAGCCTTCCTCGCGCTCTGGCTCGAAACCCATCTGAAGAAGCGCGAGATCCTGCAGCTCTATCTCGACCGCGCCTATATGGGCGGCGGCAATTTCGGCATTCAAGCGGCAGCCGAGTACTATTTTGGCAAGAACATCAAGGATGTGACCTTGGCCGAGGCCGCGATGCTCGCCGGCCTGTTCAAGGCGCCGACGAAATACGCGCCGCATGTCAATCTGCCCGCGGCCCGCGCCCGCGCCAATGACGTGCTCTCCAACCTCGTCGATGCCGGCTTCATGACGGAGGCGCAGGTGTTCGGCGCGCGCCAGAATCCGGCGACGGCGATCGAGCGCAAGCGCGATTCATCGCCCGACTATTTCCTCGATTGGGCTTTCGAGGATATCAAACGCGTGTCGGACGCTGGCACCTTCGGCGACAACCGCGTGCTGGTGGTAAAGACGGGTTTCGATCCGGCGATCCAGAGCACCGCTCAGCAGGCGATCGAGTCGATGCTGCGCCAATATGGCAAGCAGTATGACGTTTCGCAGGCCGCGACCGTGATCATGGATCTCGACGGTTCGGTGCGCGCCATCGTCGGCGGACGCGATTATGGCGCAAGCCAGTTCAACCGCGCGACGGATGGCAAGCGCCAGCCCGGCTCTTCGTTCAAGCCTTACGTCTATGTCACCGCGCTGCTCAGCGGAAAATTCAAGCCGACGACGACCGTGGTTGATCGCCCCGTCTGCATTGGCAACTGGTGCCCCGGCAATTACTCCAAGGGCCATTATGCCGGTGCGGTGCCGCTGTGGATGGCGCTGGCGAAATCGCTGAATACGATTCCCGTGCAGCTTGCGACCGCGATCGGCGACGGCAACAACAAGGCCGGCCGCGCCAAGATCATGGAGACGCTGAAGAAGGTCGGCGTGCAGACGCCCGTGGTCGATCAGGTCTCGCTGCCGATCGGCTCGGCGGAGCTGACCGTCATGGATCAGGTGCAGGGCTATTCGGTCTTCGCCAATGCCGGCAAGCGCGTCACGCCGCATGCCGGCGTCGAGGTGCGCTCCGCCCGCAACGAGGTGATCTATCGCTATGACCGTGATGCGCCGCCAGCCCCGCAAGTGATCCCGGCCAGCGTCGCGCAGGACATGGATTTCATGATGAACAAGGTGACCGAGGAGGGCACCGCCAAACGCGCCCTGCTCGACGGCGTGCCCACCGCTGGCAAGACCGGCACGACGAACGACTATCGTGACGCCTGGTTCGTCGGCTTTACCGGCAACATGATCGGCGCGGTCTGGTACGGCAACGATGACAGCAGTGGCATGGCGGGCCTGACCGGCGGCATCCTGCCGGCCATGACCTGGCATGAAATCATGAAAGTCGGCCATCGCGGCATCGACATCAAGCCGATTCCAGGTGTCGAGCATCAGCCCGATCCGGCGTTGATGGCGCAGGAAGCCAGCAAGTCGGCTGACAAGAACGGCTTCCAGCCGATCGTCCCGCTGCGTCCGACAGTGCTCTCGAAACGTTCGGGCGAAGCGTTGGCGGCGATCGGCGCCGCGTTCCGCGATCGCCCTACGGCGCTGGCTCCAATACGGCCGCTGACGATGAGCGAGCCGCAGGGTGCGACACGCGCCGTGGGCGGCCGTATCGCTACGCAGTGATCAGCTTTGTCTGTATCCGATCAAGCCGAGACGGCCGCGATCAGAAGCCGGTGCCCATCGATAGCCAGATATTGACGGGACGAATCCGCCACCCTTCGCTCGGCGCGGCCTGAGCCACGACCTTGCCTGTCAGCGGATCGATGGCCGCCTCCTTCTGAGGCTGCGCCGGGGATAGCCAACTCACAGGATAAATATTGCGGGCAGTCGCGCTGTTTTGAGCGCTGTCGTCCGCACGCACGGCCGCCGTAGAGGCGAAAATGCCAATCACGGCTGCGCTGAGAACGGTGGCAATGGGTTTCATGGCGTAACCTCATATGACAAAGGCCTGACACTGATTTACCGAACTAACGCGAAGGCAAAGAGTTCCAGCGTCTCGTAAATCTCCGCAGCAACGGGTCGGATATCTCGCCGATCAGGCAGAGCAATCTAGCAGCGTGGAAAATTAATACTACGCAAACTTGCCGTGCCGCCTGAGAGCCGGATTGCTCTCCAAGCGTTCACGTTCCTCCTGATTCAATGCTGGATAGCGAATACCTTCCGCCTTCTGGAAGTCGAATGTGCCGTTCGAAGGATGTTCACGGGGCGCGGCCGCCCATGGCGCAGCCGCCGTGAGATGCGCTAAGAGAGTCGTCACGTTTCTCAACCTTGATCGCCCCCATCCTTGCGGCCCTATATCGCCTTCTTCCTCGCTCTCATCCTTGGCACTGCCGCTGGCCTCGCAGCCACCTGGCTTGCGGTCACGCAGCCGCATGGGCTGGGCAAGCAGCAGATCGGCGTCTGGGAGGCCTGGCCGCAGGCCGGTACGCCGGATGCGGAGCCCTATGGCCGCGCGATCCAGGCGCGCAATGGCTACCTCCCGCTGGGGGCGGGGGAGGGTGTGGCGCTCTTCGCCGAAAGAGATGAGGCAGGCTCCGCGCTGAACGGCGCTTGCCGATATCACGTCTCCGGTCGCCTGCCGAACGCCCGCTACTGGACGCTCGAAGCCTTTACGCCGGAGGGTGGGACGATCCGCAACGAGCTTGGCCGTTCCGGCTTCACCTCGGCCGAAGTGGTGCGCGACGAAGAAGGCCGGGTCGATATTGTGCTGGCGCGCAACGCGGAGCCCGGCAACTGGCTCCAACTCGGCTCGCCTGCACCCTTCGTGCTGGTGCTCAGGCTCTACGACACAGTGCTCAGCGCCAATGCCTTCGCACTTGATGCGCAGGTGCTGCCGCGCATCACGCGGGAGGGCTGCCCATGATCGTGCGGCTGCCCTTCGTGCTCGGGGCGATCTTCATCGCGCTTGCCGTGCATATGGCGTCGGTGCTTTCGATGCCGCGGCTCACCGCGAACGACCTTTTCGCGCGGCTCCTGCCGCGCACGCCGGTCAATGAGGTGACGCCCGTTTCTACCGAACAGGCCGAGGCGCTGAATTTGCCCTTCTTCGATCCGGCATTCGAGATCGCGGCCTGCCGCTACGATCTTTCCGGTGGCGTGCTGCGCCTGCGCGCGCAGGTGCCGGAGACGCTGCTGCTGGTCAGCCTGGTCGCCAAGGGCGGCGGCGTCTATTTCACGGTGACGGATCGCGCCTCGATCAAGGGCACTGTCGAATTGCTGATCGGCACCGACGCGCAGATCGGCGAAATCGAGAATGCCGATCAGGAAGATGCTTCCGTCGGCGAATTGCGCGTGCGTGCTCCCTCGAGGGACGGCGTCGCCGTCATCCGTGCCTTCGCTCCCATGCCCAGTGTGCGTGGCCGCGCCGCCGCGACGGTGTCGCAGGCGACCTGCCAGATCGAGACGCTGAATTGAAGATATGCGGCGGCGCTGACTTTGAAGCCGCGCCGCCGGTTTTCGCTACTGGATCACATCGACGATGATGTGGCGCTGCGGCTCCACGATTACCACGCGATCATTGCTGACGAAGTAGCTGAGCCCCTGCAATGCCGGCACATTGGCGACGCTCTGCTGCGGGATCGGAGCGACCTCGATCGTCTGCGGCAGTTGCGCGCCGGTGCTGATGTCGAGCTTCGCCTGCTGCGACTGGTTGAGCAGGTCGCGGCGCAAAGCTTCACGCTGGCCGGTGGACATCGTGAGGCCGTCATTATTGCCGCTGCCACTTGCCGGCATCGTGCTGGCGGTCTGTGGTTGCTGCTGCATCGCGCCGACGGCCGCGCCGGTCGCTATTGCCTGTCCTGAAACCGGCGCGCTGGCCGCATAGCCGCCACGGCCTGCCGGACCAAGCACCTCGACCACGCGCTTCGTGCGCGGCTCGACGATCACCACGTCCTCGTCGACGACCGTATATTCATAGCCGCGCAGCGCTGGCGCGGTCTCGATATACTCGGTCGGCACCGGCCTTAGCCGCGCCGCGCCAGGCACGACCGTGCCGATCGCCACGTCGAAGCGCGTCGTGTTGCGGTCGCGCGTCTGGAACAGGCGCTCGCGGATATTGCCGGCGACGCGCGGTTCGAGGTTGATCGAGCCGCGCACATCGACATTCGTCTGGTTATTGGCGGCGTTCTGGCTGTTGCTGTCCTGCGGCTGCGCGGCATTGCGCTGCTGCGTGCCGCCCGGCGGGTTGCCTTGCGCCTGCGTGGGGGCGTTTGTACCGGCTTGGCCATTATCGTTGGCGTTTGCGGTGCCGCTGCGGGTGGGCGCGGTCTGCTGTTGCTGCGTGGCGGGCTGTGCTGTCCGCTGAGCGGGTTGCTGCTGCTGGTTCGTTTCCGCGCGGGATGGATTGCTGCGCGAACCTTGCGGCGTCTCCGCGCGCTGGGTCGTGGCAGACGAATTCGCGCCGCCCTGCGCACCGGCCGCGCCCTGCATCTGCTGATGCGTGGGCTGACCCTTCTGCTCCTGCTGGGCGCGCTGCATATGCGAACCCTGCGGGTTTTGTTGTTCTTCCTCGCTCATTTGGCGAGGCGTGCCGGGACGGCCGGGCTGTTCGGCGCGCCGGCCTTCGCCCCGGGTCGCGCCGCCATGTTCGCGACTATGCTCTCGGGTTGTCGGCTCGCCCTGCTGGACTGGTGAAAGCGTTTCGGCGCGCGGTTGCAGAGTCTGCGCCGAAGCGCCAGACCAGGACGAGACGCCGGCGGCGATCGCCAGGGCGGCGACGCCGAGATAATGTTGGGATTTCATGATGCCCTCCTTTGATCCACGGCGGTCGATGCTCCGGCGACGCCGAAGTCGAACACGCAAGGGAATACCGGTGGGGGCTCCGATGGTTCCTGAAAAACCTGAAAAACCCAGATATCGCCCGTTATATCGAGCGAAGAATAACGCTGATTTTATTGGGATTTTTAGTCCTTCGTCACCAGAGGACGCCCGCCGGTCGGTGGCAGCAGCGGACGCGTGGTGATGGCTGGCGGGATTGGCTGCTCCAGAACCGGCACTTCCCTGTTGTGGATGTCGTCACGCAGGTTCGGGCGGTCGAGGCCGCGCAGCGGGTTGCGCCGGTCGGGGTCGATCAGCGGCACGGTTTCCATGCACAGGCTGCGCGGATCATTTTCCATCGCGATCACGGCCCGTTCGGCGGGAACCGCCTCTCGTTGCGGTCCCTCGATCACCAGATGCTCGATCGCATAGCGATAGCCGGCGACGCGTGCCCGCAGGCTGGTGCAGACCCAGTTGTTGAGCTGCTCGTTCTCGGCATTGCGCATCAGCGCGTTCTGGCGCTGATCCTCGGTGACGCCGCCGGCCGAGGCGAGCGCTCGGGTCCGGACACCGTCATCGGTGCGCACACGTTTCGCCACCGCGAGATAGGGGCCGGTCAGCGCGCGGTCCGCATCGACATCGGCGCGCAGCCGCTGGTAGCGCGAGGCGACGGAGACGACGGTGTCGCGCGTCAACGCCCGGAAATAGGTGGAAGGGTCCGCGTTCACGTCGATCGGCAGAATGCGGGTGTAGCGCAATTCCGCCAGCGCCTTGTCAAACCAGGCCCGCTCATGCGCCGGCGCGACGAACTGGTAGGCCCGGTTGCGCATCTCGATCTCGTCATCGGTCAGGGGAAAGTCCGAGACGGATTCGCTGCGCGCCTGAGCCGAATAATAGCCGACCTTTGGCAGGATCGTATTGGTCCAGATATTGTCGGGCCTGCGGCCAAAGTCGCCGGTCGTTTCGGCGCAGCCGCTGCCTGCGAGCGCCGCCGCCAGCGCGCACGCCTTCAACAGGATCGATAGGCCTGTCGGCCGGTGATCCATCATGCTCCGCTCAGGCGCGCTTGCGCGAGCCGCGGTTCTTCGGTTGCGCGGAAGCGCGCTTGAGCGCCGGTGCTTCGTTCCCGTCGCTCCAGCGTTCATACTGAACGCCGAGGAACAGCAGAACGCGCGGCGCTTCCTGCAACTTGCGTAATCGCCGCGGTCGCGGCGTAAATTGAATGATATCGCCCATGGCTGGGACGTCCCCTGACAGTCCTAGTGCAACTCGCAAAAGGCGCGAGCCACAGCCACTACGGAAGAGTATGGTTAACGTTGTGCTAACGTGCCGGCCCGTAACCGAAGCTTTTCAGGCCCCTGTGTCCAGGAAATCACGTCCCTGGCGGTCTTCTACTTCGATAATCCAGATATCGGGGTCGAAATCGCGCTGGCGTTTCAATCTGGTTTCGGCTTCCGCCCCGTCTATCGTCTCCGATTTATGGAGCGGCGCGAATCTGCGTTCGTCTGCGCGTTCACCATCGGGGTCGGGCGGCGCCGGCCCGAGAAGGCGGAATGTGCCGTCGAGCCGATCGAGCTTGAGATAGATCGCGCCGGCTTCCGGTGAGCCCCGCCGACGCAGCATCGCGAAGGCGCCTTCGATCTCACAGCGACGAATATAGGCCGAGACCCAGAAGTCGGACCTGAGCCGGCTCATCCGTTATTCGACCGCCATGCCGCTGGCGGAGGCGAGTTCGCGTAGCACGCGGCCCTGCGGCTCGCCCTTGACGGCAAGCTTGCGGTCCTTCTCGAATTTCTCCAGTGCCGCCTTGCTGCCTCCGCCGAAGACGCCGTCTTCCTTCAGCGGTCCATAGCCGAGCTTGTTCAAGGCGCGCTGCACCTGCACCAGCGTCTTCTGCTGGTCGGCCTGCGCCTGGCCGGGCTTGAGCAATTGCAGGATCTGGTCCTTCACCGTGAGCTTCGAAGCCTTGATCTGCGCGAGAAGCGTGTCGGTCGGCTGGCCGTCGATCTTCACGCCCGCCGCTTCCTGGAAGTCGCGGATGGCGTTTTCAAGGCTGGTACCGCTGCTGACGCCGTTCGGCCCGACATAGAAGCCGCGCTTGGTCAGTTCGTTCTGGATGTCGGCCGTCACATCAGGGCGCTTGGCCGGCTCGACCGTTTCGGCCGTGCGCGCGGGCGGCAGCGGGATCGGCGTATGCGTTGGTTTCGCGACGGATGCGATGCTGCTGGTGAAGAACGGCGCGGGATGGCGCTCTGGCTGCATCAGCAGCGCGTTGGCGAAGATCGCGCCGCCGAGGCAACTAGCGCCGATGAACGCGAAATAGGTGCCGGGCCGGCGGCAGAAGCTGCGCAGCAGCAGCCCGAACGGGTTCGGCTGCTTGTCAGCGGGCTTCACCCGGCGTTGTGTCTCAATGCCGGCGGGCGAATTGGCGAGGCTCGGCATCTCAGGCGCTCTTCTTGCGGGAGTTGTCGTGGAGGAGGGGGGCGGTGGCCGCATCCTGCGGCTCCGCGTTATGCGGAATAAGCGTGTGAACCGTTTCGGCCGGCGCCTGCGGCAGGTCGATCTCGACCTTGGTGCCGGTGCCGAGCCGCGAGATGATGCGCAGCTCGCCGCCGAGCGCATCGATCAGCCGTTTTACCAAGGCAAGGCCGAGACCCGCGCCGGCGACCGCGCGATCATAAGAGCTGTCTCCTTGAAAGAACGGGTCGCAGATCTGCGACAGCAAATCGTCCGCGATGCCCGGGCCTTCGTCGGTGATGGTGAAGACGATGCGGCTCTTGGTGGCGCGCGCCTCCAGCATCACCTTGCTGCCGGTCGGCGAGAACTTCACCGCATTTTCGAGCACATGGGCGATCGCCTGCTGCAGTGCGCGGCGATCGCTGACCAGATCCGGCGCGAAGGGCGGCACCTGACGCCGGATCGCGACATCGCGGGCCTCGGCGGCCGGCGCTGCCTGCTCGACGCAACTGTCGATCAGGCCCGATACGCCGAAGCTTTCCGGATGCAGCTCGTAGGTCTTGCTGTCGAGCCGGATCAGGTCGATCGTCGCGGTGACGAGACGGAAGAGATGATGGCCGCTGTCATGGATGATCTTGGCGTATTCGCGCACCGTTTCGGGAGCCATGGGCCCGATTTCCGGGTTCGACAGCATCTCGGAGAAGCCGATCACGGCGTTCAGCGGCGTGCGCACCTCATGACTGAGGCTTGAGATGAACAAGCCGCGGCTGCGGCCCGCCGCCTGGCGCAGCGCGTCTTCCGCGCGCAGCTTGTCCAGTTCGTCCTCGGTGGCGCTGACGTCGCGCAGCACCAGAATGGCGCGATCGCCGTCGCTGGCGCGCAACACACGCGCCTCGGCCCAGAAATAGCTCACCGGATTGTCCGGCGTGGCGAGGCGGCGCAGGCGCAACTTGACGCTGACCGTCGTGCCGCCATTCACCGCGTCCGAAATCGCCTTGAGCAGCGTCGGCTTGTCAGCGACATGCGTCCGCTCGACAAGACCGCGGCCTTGCAGGTCCGTATCCTGCAGGCCGAGCGCGGGCGTCACGTTCTCGCTGATGTTGAGCACGCGACCGCCGCGATCGGTGATCAACGCTACGTCGCCGAGCGCCATGATCAACTCACGCATGCGCGCAAGGGTGACGTCGGTCTTATGCTCGTTGGCGAGCATGCGCTGCGCCGCGAAAAGCAGGCTGGTCGTGCCATGGACGATCGCGACGATGGCCGCGATGATGACGCTCGCATCGATATGCCCGGCGCCGATGCCGCCCTGGCCGGGAAACAGCGGGCTGATCGCGCCGATCAGCGCGGTCAGCAGAAGCGAAGAGAAGATCAGCCGGCGCTGGTGGCGCGCGCCATAGATGACGGCCTCGATCAAACCGGCAATGGCGAGCAGCGCGAGGCCGATGGTGGCGCCGCCGGAAAGCGCTGCGCAGAGGGCGACGATCACGAGCGAAGTAGCGGCCGCGCCCATCGCCCGATCGGGATTCTTCTTGTTGAGCACCGATAGGGCGACGACGGAGGGCAGGGCGGCTGAGAGCATGCCGAGCGCCGACATGCTGTTGGCGGGGTTGCCCGAAAGCACAGCGATCGGCACGCAGACAAGAGCCGCGAGCGCCGCGCCGAAACGGGCGGCCGCTACCGCCACATGGCGGCTCGGCGAGCGCAGTTCGGGCCGCGCGACGATCGCATTTTCCAGCGCCGAAGGCATCGGGGCAGACTCACAGAACAAGGTCAAAGGTTACGCCGTCCAACCGCTTCTCTTATGCGCTTCAACATGGAGCAATGACTTTAAGCGAAGCCTAAGAACGATGGGCGGCAGGCCTTTCGCGTGGCTGAAATCGGGCCGGGCAAGCGATATCTGGCGGTTTTCCCGCGACTATTCGAGCATATGGTAAACGCTGTATTTTCAATCGGCCGCGCCGCGCGCGATTAACGCCGCATTTACGGATTCGTGCGGATTTGGCGGAAATTTCCGGACAAATCCGCATTTTTGCGCTGTAATGAGGCTTGTGGCGGTTTTCCCGCGAAACAGGATTTTCGATGGCTCTTCTGAGGGTTGCGGCTGCGGTCGGCGCGCTGGTGTGGGTTGCCCCGCACCTGCCGGCGTCGGTTTTGCACAGCCTGCCGGAATGGAAGGGCGAGGCCGTCTCGGCAGCAAGCCAGATTGCTTCCAGCGGCGGCCAGGTTCTGGCAAGCCAGGCGGTCGCGCTGTGCTCGCAGAATCCGGAGCGTTGCGCCGCACTGCTCAGCGCCGCCGCACCGGTGATCGTGCCGACGCCGGTTGCGCCGGTAGAGAAGCCGCGTGCGGCACATGCGCGCCCGCAGCACCAGGCAAAGGAAATTGCGGCCGTCGAACCGCTTCCGAAGCCGGTGGTGCGCCGCCCGCCCAAATCTATCCCCGCCGAGGATTGACGCGCCCCGGAGCGCCTGCCTAAACAAGGTCATGGGCGAGGGGAGCAATATTCTTCGACAAGCCGGCCGGATGTTTGCCGCCGTGCTGATCTGCTATGCGCTCGTGCTGCAATCGCTCCTCGGCAGTCTCGCCATGGCATCCCCGCGAACGGATGACGCCTCGGCTTTCCTGACGATCATCTGCCACGCCACCGATACGTCGGATGATCAGCAAAACCCCTCCAAGGATATCCAGGCCAAGCACCATTGCGTGCTTTGTCAGGCTGGCGCGCTCCAAGCGGCAATGCCCGCTCCTTCGCCCGAGACTGCTTTAAGCCTGGTCGATCGCCGCGCTGCGGTTGTCGCCTATGCGCGTCGCCAGGACCCGGCGACTGCACCGCTTTACCTGCCGCCCCGCCAATCGCGAGGCCCGCCACTCACGGCCTGATCGCCCCGATAGCCATGCCGGCGCGCATTCGCGCCGGTCGATCAGCCTTTTGATGAGTGGATTTTCCCATGTCGATCTTTCGTATCGCTATGCTCGCCTCCGTGGCGGCATGGCCGCTTTCCCATGCGCAGGCCCAACAATCGCAGCCAAATGCGCTTCCTCCTGTCACCGTCGATGCGCCTGCTCCAAGAGCGGCACGCGCCGCCCTCACGCCAAGGCAGCCTCGAGGCCGCGCTCGCGCAACCTTGGCGCACCGGCGCGAAGCGCCGCGTAGCCAGCCAGTCGCAACGGCCCCAAGCGCTTAAGCTCCATCTGACCGCCAGTGCGCTCGCCCTCACGTTGGCGCTCGGCGCCACGCCCCAGGCGCACGCC
>OUNM010302181.1_pt1 | contig 11108 bp, 14 predicted proteins | sample 1769961 | NCBI WGS metagenome assembly OUNM01 (sample SAMEA3914820, study PRJEB12502) | metagenome | biome: forest; material: soil | place: USA | collected 2012-03-12 | depth 0.3 m
GCCGCAGATCATGTAGTGACACCCGGATTTCCGGCCCTCGCTGATGATGCCAAAAGCGTGGTATTCCATGATCGAGGTTCGGCTGATCCGCCCGAGAAGCCCTTGCTGCATCCCACGCTCGAACTTGAGGATGGCGACTTTGGGTGACGGCTAAATTCGGCCCCTGTCAGCATTGCAGGAGGGACACGGGGGGGAGGAACCCGGGGAAGTGGGGGGACAACTCACGAGCTCGACTTCGACAGAGACTTCTCGGAGTGTAACCCAGGGGATGAGCACACTACGAAGATGAGTTAGTCTGCTGCATTGCCAAGGTGATCGGGGGTGGGCGGGAGGGGTGAGTTCAGGAGTGAGCTCAGGAGTGGGCTGAATACGCACAAGATGGTCATGAACGCGGCGAACCACAGCTCCTGAGCGCTGAGCAGCGAGTTTGCATCGGATCTCCACTCCCCTCGCTTGATGTCGTAGGTGTTGCCCAGGATCACAAAGACCCAAGTTGCCTGAACGCGGTCAGCACCAACCCTAACCCGCGGAGAAAGGGGCACCACATACCGCAATGCCCAACCATCCGATGAAGCGGTGGTGTCTCTCGAACGTGTTGTGGTAGTTGCTGCGGAGTGGTCAGCCGGATGGTGTTCCTCGGCTCTGTGGCTGAGACAGTAGGGGAGCACTGACTTGCGGATCCAGGGGAACGCGCTCAGGACGGAAATGATGACAGCGACGTTCGTGATAATGCCAGTCGCAAGCACTGACGGGTGCTGGACGGCACGATACCTGATGATGTCGACAACCTTGTACACGAGCCAACTGCGGAGTGCTGTCAGTGTTGTTTTCTCACAGGAAATAGAAGCTTGTTTACTTACGCAGCACCCGACAGCGCACACCCTGAGTGGATGCCTCCCACATGCTGAAGGATCGACGTCACGCTGTATTTGATAAAGTGCGGTGCCCACTACCAAAATAAAACAATGGTGAGCACATCTGGTGTTGAAAAGGGGGAAATCAAGGGGTACGTACACTTCGCAACCCGTAAATGGAAATGATGTACAAGAACCTCAGGAACAACTCATTCCGCATCAACACGGCCATGAGCAGATTGCCAAGCACCAGCGCGCCGAGATGGTTCTCCGCATACGGGAACCGGTCGCAGGCTGCAAGTACGATGCCTGTAAGGTTGAGAAGCGTGACAAACGTGAAGAACTTGCGGTAGGTGTTGAACCAGAGCTGGAAGAGGATCCATTTGTTGGGTTTCGGCCCCGACTTCTTCGCGGCCGCCGGACGCGGGGCCGGCGGTCGTACCGTTACATTGGCCGTCGAGTATGACTCGATGACCTGGTCCTTCTTCTCGTCGAAGTGAGCGGCAGGTGGTGGGAGCACCGGTAAGGTCGGCGTGTTGTCATAGAGGCCCTTTTCGGCGTCATCCCATTGCGACGACGTGATGGCGGTGCCCTTTGGCGGGGCCTCCTCGTGATGAGACCATTGTGACTTGGAAGACATGGTGACTCTGTGTCTTGCGGAAGGCGAAGCGACCGGAAACTAGCGACGAGACGAAGGATCGTTGGTGCCCTGGTGGAATCTCGACAGAGCGGCGACCTTTAACGGGAGTCAAAGCTGCAGAAGCAGGCGCGGCGCGTGAAACGATCGGAAGTGAAAGCACCGCCTAAAACTGGGACCCGGAGTGAGAGTCGATGACGAGACTGAGGCGGGGAAAGGATCGTATGAGACTCGTAAGAGTGTGTGCGCGATCGCTGGAAATTTCACGGCGTTCCCTGGCCCAGAGCCGCAACGTCGGTTCCAACGACCCGATGGCGAGGCGTGGCCAAGGCGGAGTGAGGACTGGAGGGCCAGATCTGGGTTCTGATGCTACCTAAGTAACCATCCAGGAACAAGACCATTGAGCGGCGGTGCCCCCATGTTTAAAGAACCACGGCCCTGGGCTCTCGCCGTGAGCGGGTCTCGCGGTCGAGACAGGGACCGTGGAGATGCCATGTACCGACTTCTGCCAAGGAACCGAACAGCGCCGCTCCAGATAGAATGCCCTGATGGACGACATACGACATGACATACGATGGGGCACCATCCCGAAATCTCGCCCCAACCAGATATGCCGGGGCTGTCCGTGGGGACGGGGGAGCCGTTAGGGCAATTGCCGCCATCGCTGTGGCCGTGCTACATGGCCAACATCCCAATTAGGACGCCAGGACGATATTTCAGCCGAGATTGTTCCATTTTCATGCCGCCCTGTGGTGGGCTGGCCGTTGCTGATGTCACATGTGCAGGGGCGTGCTGGCTTGTGCTGTGTGGGGGGGGGCGTGGGCATTGCCTCGATGTCTTCGGGCAAATACCGCATTAAGCCCCGATTAGCCAGATTAACCCCGGATTCTACGGCGGACTCTGCACATCCGCACGGCAACACGTGCGAAGCAGCCGGGGACCAGATTTTTTCGCGGCCGTTGCTGCAGGACAGCGCCTGTATATATGATTGCTTCGGGCGAGAGGAAAACAATGCGAGCGGATCGCCGTGGTAAACAACACGGTCGACCTTCTTTTCAGGGGAAAAGGGGGGCGAGCGATGGAGGGTTGTGCTCGAACGCAGCCGCCGCGCATCATCGCCAACCACCGCCGCATTTGACATTTCGGACATGAATCACCTAAATTTAGGTCATTGTGGGAGACATCGGTTGTCCTAGCTCTGCATCTGTACTTGCAGAGGTGGTGTTGTAGTCAACGGACGATGCGATCACCAGGCAGCCCGTCCGCCAGATCAAAAAGCTTGTCAGCCTGACAACGTGGAGCCGGGCAGCTATGGCAAGGGTAATATGCAGAGGACGCGGGGGCTGTGGGGAACGGCGCTACTAACAAAACAGAAAACTAGAAAGACGCCGGCGAACTGGCCCCCTGTTCCCGTGAACGGCCGGGAAGATCAGGGAGGCAATGCGACGAATCTGAACGTGGTCTGGTGTGCCTGCCGGGACATACCGAAGAAACCTGACTGCCGATCTTGTCTGTGCGGTCAAGGGGCTGCAGGCGTGTTTAGGCCTGATGTCTATCACTGCACGGCAGTCAGCCCTTCGCTTTCCTCCCGCTTCCCCAGACTTCCCCAGACTCGCCTCTGCGCGCCTAAACCGGCAATCGCCCAGCCACAGTAAGCCGAGATAGCCCCGCCCCCCTGGTAGGAGAAGACTGCGGAATGACGAAATAGGCGAGAACGAGAGGAGAGAAGCACCAGAACCGTGCCCGACAGGAAGCTTTGCCGCAGCACCCGGGTCTCAGTCCGGTCGACAACCTGTAAGGGGACAGAAACAGGGCACAGCGCGTCAACACGGCCCGCACCCGGGTCAGCTCACCCTCCCTCGCTTTATTGTAGCATGCAGCATAACGTCGTACCTCACACCCGTGGCCCGTATCGAGAATAGCTGGGGCCAGGGTAACATATTCTCCGACGAGGCAGAAACCTAGTAACTGACTCGGTCGACTCTGTGTCCACAAGCGTATATCTTTCGGAGGATCCTCATCGTCGCGGGGGCCTCTCGACTCCAAGACCACGCGAAACGCGGTGCCATGTGGCTCCCTGAATGTTTCCGGCACCAACCGAAGGGGTTGTCGCGCATCCGCAGATGTACGGTGAGTAAGGAGGTGACCCTGTACCCCCAAAGCTGACATGCCGTAGACCCGCCGGGAGGGTGGTGGCACTATCTCGTGAGCGGTCTGCGTCCGAGATATCGGCCCGGCGATGCGCCGACCCCATCCTCGCCTACAAGAGGCCCCAGTTATCTCTCGGCAAACCACGCTTCCCACAATATTCGTCTCAGCTTCTCCACCACCATTGGTAATGTCGGGGAGACCGTGGCCGGCTTTGCCTTACGGGGCTGATGCGAAACGGCGAAGCTGTCGTTGTTCTAGGCGCGACTCAAACAAACATCTACTAAAAGAACTAGAGAATATGTTCAGCTACCTACCTAGGTAGCTTTGGATGCGAGCTTTGTCTTACCTCGGCCTCTCCGTCGTCGATGCCCGACGTCTCACAAACTGGGTTCAGATAACAACGCCCTGGCTGACGGTATGTTCGACTCAAACAAGTGGCTGTGCTAGCTCCCTGATCAATCACAAACCGCCCGACAATCCCGACTGAGCCAAGGGAGGTGGTACTGACTCACACCCGGTATACTGCCGACATCCTCAACTGCGAGGAAATTATTTTTGTTGGCCCAATGCCTTTGCCTCGTGCGCCACCGAAGCCATCTGTGTGGAGCAATTAGCGGCGCAAAGGAGGGGTGAGCCTCGCGTCTGGCTGTGGCACGTCTGTAAACACGAAAACGATGATGATACTTCTGCAGCCTAAAGCTGAACTGCCCGAAGACGAGTTGCCGATGGTTGCCTTGGTTAAGCGGCACGGGGGAAAGATTACGGCCTACGGGAGATGGTGGGAGGAAGCTTCGGGCCAACCGGCCCCGTGTCAGGGATCTCGGACCGTTGAGTGCGGATCAGTTTCTCCTGAGTGTTCGTAGTAGCATTGAAAATCTTCTCTTCTTGGCGAGAGGGTCTTAGCTCGCTTTGCCCGATCTATGGAGAGGAGAGATGAGCTCAGTATGCACGAAGTAAGGGAAGGACAAGATCCAAGCGTCCTCGGGTTTTGTTTTTACTACTCGCGATAACATAATGTTTTGACTCGCCTCCCGCCTTCGACACATCAGCTTCGTATCGGCCCTACAAGAGACGCCGTTCAGGGACCAGGGTGGTAACGGCGTGCCAGAAAAGTACTTGCCGGGATGCGAGTCAACCCCCACCCAATGCGATGTCCGCTCATGTTGCCCGAGATTCGAGGTCATAGGAGCTTAGCCGAAAGAGGTGGGGGTGTTGGTGCTGTGCTTGGCCAAACACCCTCGCCCCTAACCTAAGTACCTACCAGAATAAGATGTCCAGGAGCAATGGCGATTATGCGGTCGCGGTGGGCACTTGACCGTCACCGGGAGCGCAAACTCGCTGGGTAAGGGGAAGTTGACAACACTCCCTTGACACTGCATGATTACGTTGGGCAACCAAAGCCCGATGTACAGCCACTGATGGCCACGGGCAATCAAGCACCCCCTGCTACTGCTAGTTCCATCGGGTGTTGTTAACTCGGGAGTTATCACTCAAGCCTCCATTCCGCACCCGGTAGATGCTGTTGGGGCTCGGAGAGCTTGAGCAAAAGACGACCGACTGGCGGTCCCTGCCCAGTGAATTGGTACCCGTGTTACTAAACCGAATGCGAGGAATATTTGGGATGGAGGGTGAGCAACCTGCACGGTACTCGAGCACTCACAACGGTTAGGTGCGTCTAAAACGCAATGTCCTGGCTGATCCCTCGGAGGAAACAGGGGCTCTCAGAACCCGGTGTTGGAGGCTTTTTTCCTCGCACCAAAGCAAGAAGGAAGCCACACGAAGGATTGTGATCAGTACGCTTGTCGTGTGTTTCTTTTCGCGTCTCCTATATACCTGTTGCCTGCCGTCTCCTCCTCGAACCGAGCCATCTTAGGTCCCTCCCCGGATCCAGCAACGACTCCCTCCCAAACCAGGCACAAGCTATGCTCCCCATTTTACTCTCGGTTCCCCTTAAAGTCTGAACCTCTCCAGAAACTGCCAATGTAACGTGCTCCATGGTCACTCCTACGAATCACATGCCCCGAGCCGATGCCACGGTGCGGACACGGTGCCATGACATCTCGCTATGTTCCTGTGAAAGACCCTCCCACAATTTTCCTTCATTAACGTTACTGACAGGGTCGACTGTGACATTCGTTCCTCCAATATATGGAAGCATTTATTGACCTGAATACCTATTAAGGCGGCTGTAATTAAAAAATGGAGAGGCCTCGCGTGGGAATCAGGACGAAATAGATACCACCAAGCCAGATTTCGCTGCAAGAATTCCGTGTTTCTTGCGGTCTTGAGAATTTCCGGCGTGTACCGACCAAAGACGACGATGATAGAGGCTAGAAGTTGAATGACGGCAGCGCAGAACGAGTGACTCCGAACAGACGATCGCAGAGTAGAACCTCTTACATCACGACTCACTGACACCACCAACACCGGCACCTCCCCATTCCCCCAACACCCGATCCAAATCTACACGAACCCCCCCGACCAGCCCGGGCATCATAAAATCCATCGCCACCCCGCCCGCCAAACTCCCCATCTCCTCGTCCGACTCGAGCCCTTCAAACGCCACCCTTACCGGCCCGGGAAGCTCCCACCCATTCCTCCACGCCACGGCCAACACCCCCTGCATGATCCGCTTCACACCCGCCACCTGTTCCGCAAACTCCCGCAGGAAGACACACGCTCGGGTAAAGAGCGCTTCCGCTTGGCCGTCCAGATCCGTTTTGCCGACACCATGGACGTCTCGTTCATCGTTACTGTTCCTGCTGCCGTCGTGGTTCTGTTGGAGGAGGAGAGGAAGCAGCGTGAGCACTGCGGTGGACACGCCGCTGATCAGCATGGGTGAGTACTCGCCGGCGAGCGGCCAGTGGGCGAGGTATGTCTCGAGGAGGGCGAGGTCTTGGGCGCAGAGGGTGAGGAGGAGGGAGTGGGTTGTTGTTGGTGGGTGGAAGGGCGCTGAGGGGGGCAGCGGGCGGAGGAGGGTGTGGGCGATTAGGTTTAGGTGGGTTCTGGAAGGGAGGTGAGATGCGGTGGTTTGGCATGGCGGCTTGACGTGTTGCTTACTTGAGGTGGATTGTTTGGGGGGTGGGGTTGTTGTGGTGTTGGAGGTGGGCCGGAAAGGAGGTTTCGAGGGCTGTGAGTTGAAGGTAAAGATCGCGGCGGACTCGCATGTCCATTTCGTCTCCGACTGGGCCGCGGGGCGTTTGGTTGTAGCGTGTGACGCGGTAGTGGAGTACGCTGATTTGGTTTGCTATGGCAAGAGTGCCGGGAGCGATGGGGGGTTGTGGCGAGTTCGGCCCGAAGGGTGAGCCGAGTATGTCGGTATTGATGGTGGCGTTCCTCGTAGTGTCGCGTAAATAAGGAATCGACGGCGGGCATATCGGAGGCACCTTGAGGAACATATCGGAGATAAGACTGCCAGCGCAGATGTTAGCATGCAACATCGCGAGAACTAGAAGTCGGAGATACGCGGTTGGAAATCCGATATGTTGTTCAGGCAGGGAATGCATGAGATGTAATCGCAGACTGGCGCCTCGGATTGGGTGATAAATGTCTGCTTGCTTACCACTCGACCTTGAATATCCCCCAACATGCCTCGGATAGCGCTCGACGTTGGTCGGCGCCTCTCGGCCCCTCACTCCCAGATTTGGCGGGCGGGGTGTCCGCCTGCAACTTGGAAAGCAGGTCTAAGGCAGCCAAGCGGTACATGGCCCCGGCTCTGTTCGTACCATCGAGACAAGACACCAAGAATACGATGTACAACCCTTGGACCGTTGTGAGAGAGAGCTTGCCTGCTTCGAGGTCGAGATGCCGCTTTGCCTCGGACATGAACTGTGCCCCCGGATTGTCTGTCGTCGTTTGGTTTACGGACTTGATCTTGCTCGAAAACACCTGCTTTGTGACGACGACAAAATCAGGATGCCTGCCCACAAGGGAGAAAGGGAGAACGACTTACCGAGCGCCAGGCGCAGAGAGAGTTGACTAGAAACGGGGAGCAGAACTGGCTGTTTGCCTGGCTGCCATGCCGCATGTCTCGTAGGAAGAGCTCCTGGTCGATGAAGGAGCACACAAATGGGTTGTCCCACTTGAAGAAGGCGGAGACGAGGTGCGAAACGAGAGCGTCTCCGGCGACCGACGTCCAGGGCTGGGCGGGCACTTTGAAGAGACTGTCTTCCGGTGCGTCGTCGTAGCTCATCGCGACCTCGCCGTTCGCAGCAGTCAAGAGCACGCTCGCATCTTGAACATCCCGTAGCGACCACGAGGCTGGATCGTCGGCGAGCCTGAGCTTGCGGTAAATGGCCAAGGCTTCCGACTCGGGCTGTGATGAAAGGGAGCTTAAGAGGTCTCGTAGACACTTGTTCTCAATCTCGAGCTGCTCCGAGGTCACTTTCAAGTCAGCGTAGCGGGAGACTGCGCCCTCCCTGACGGGATATTCGCATTCTTGGTCATGGCGTTTGACACAAGCGGCGCATAAGGGGCGGGCGCCGTCGCACTGGGAGTGTTGGCTTGGGTCAGGGCTTGCCGGAAGCGATGCATTTGACGCGGAAACAGAAACCGGAAGACTGGCAGGGTTGATGGCGCTCTCGCGAAGTTAGTCTCACGTACCTTGGTCTTCTTCAGCTGGCACTTGAGGCAAGCAAACTTGTTCAGCTGTCGTCGGGTACGGTGGCGAATCGGTCGGTGAACGTGCTCCTGCCGACGGCGGCGCCTGGACGATAGCGTGTGTATCATGTACGACTCGTCGTCGCCGGAGTCCCAGTTGTCGGCCCGAGCCCCCATGGGCGCGAGCCGGCATCGGTCGGGCTTATCCATCGCTGTCGAGTTCCATGAGCCACGAGGTGCGTGGGGAAAACGAGGCCGGACGAGCACCGAGCGGCGGGCGGTCCACACCGGTTTAACAGAGGACAAGCCAGACGACGCAAGAGGTTGCCGGGATGCTGGGCGGGGAACAGGGCGTGACCGGGAGCAACTACACTTGACATGGTTGGCTCCGCCGGGGCTGCCAGGGCTTGCGCCAGGCTTGCTGCTGTCCCCGAAATGCCAACAGCCCCAGTCAAGCCACTCGGGGCTTCAGATGTGATGAGTGGGGGGAGCGGGGCCGCGAATAGTGACGACAGGGCCTGACAGCCCAGAGGCGGAGAGCTGGGCAGCCTGGGCAGCCTGGGCTCGCTGTCATCCACACCCCCGGGATCCGGAGGCCACTCCGACCGCCGCGGGCATGCCAGGTGTCCCGTCCCACAGCCCTCGTGAGGGTTCCAGCCCAACAGGGTCCACCACTGAGACATGATCTCCTCGTGCTTTCTGGCCGAACACTCCTCGAGGTTTCGGCTATGCTGAAGACACCGGCAGCGAGGATGACTGGTCTTTGCTTCATGAGCAGCCCGCAGTCCCCGCACAATCGAAGCTGACGGGCTGCCATTCGTCGGCATCTCGATCTCATCGCGCATGGCTGGTCGGGGATCGAAAGTGTGCAATCTGCTGTTTCTATTTTTGTTTCTGGTCCAGTCTGTTCTCCACTGCCAGGGCGCAATGGCGCTCGGCCATGTCCGATCCTCCGCGATCCGCAGCCGGGTACGGGTGCCGGGCTATCGGATTCCTGATAATCAATCCAGCCCTGAGGCTTTCCAGCCGCACAAAATATTGTCCCCGGCAGCGCTCCTTGGAAAAGTTTGCATCCCTGACACCTGAGAGAGACCGAGAGTGCGAAGAGGCCGGGAGACCGAGGCCAAGAGATTGAGACCAAGAGCTGAGAGGGACGCGTCCATCGCAAGTTGCAGAAACAGCGGAATCGACAAGGTTGCGAGCATCTAGCTGGTGCCGCTATCCCCGCTGGGCTAGGCTGGCGACGCCATGATTTCCAAGAAGCAAAGCTCGTGCTGTGCAAGTGTCGCAGGGCCAGTCGGCGGTTGGCCAGAGCAGAAGTCGAAAAAGCGGTTTAATAATCATCGATGATCACACGGCCAATCATGGCGGGGGTGCCCAGGTCTGTGGGCCTGTGGCCCCAGCTCCGCGGATGGTCCGCAGATTTCCTGTGATTGGCGAGCCCCACCTGGTTCAGGCACCCGGCAGGCAAGTGGGGCAAGCCAGGCTCCCAGTTGAGAGCAACACCCGACCCCGCAAATTCAGGTGGGCCAGGCCTGAGGAGCATCTCGAATCTCAACAGCGAGGAGTCTTGTCGTTATTGTTGTTGTGCACAGGGCTCGTTGTTGTGTGCGGGCCGATTGTTGACCTTCGCCGAACCCCAAGGACCGTTGGCTTTTGCCGCGGCCATTGCCCGCAGCGACAGCATGGGATTCGCTGGAGGTGCATCGCCGCAGCGGCATTCGGAACTCGGCAGCCAACCGTGTGCCTCCGTCGCAGCATCGCATCCACAGCTCGCACTTCACATCGCACCCTGCGCGGCAGAAGTCTGCCGCCATTTATTCGACGCGGCATCTCTGCTTGGTACCGTGAAGCGAGCGATGATGACAACCTGGATGACCCCTCGACAGCGTGGGGCAGTGCCCGGCGACCGCCCGCTCGAGGGCAGCTCCATCGCGTCGGAGGTTTCCGCAGATCATTTTCCGGCGTAAGACGTACTCCGCACAGGGCCGTCGTGAACACCACATTGGAGGCATCTGCCGATGGCACATGGCAATGGCACCCTGCGGACGGCCTGGATATATTTCCCGGCCACGCGAATGCAGGCATGATTGCGGTGCCTGGTCGTGATACTTCAACCGGGTTCGCCCTCCAACCTCCCCGACAACTCTCCCCTCGACGTATCAACACCATCACACCAATTGAACCCACCAAGACCACTTGTCCCCGCCAGCAAGATGGAGGCAGATTTTGCCGAACTGAAGAAGCAGGTGCAGGCTCTCCAGAAGGAGGTGTCGCGTGTGTCGGGTTGGTGCCCTGCCTGCCTTCGGTCCTCCCATGCTTCTCAATTAACTCTTAGTTGCAGACGAGTCCGAGGTCCGCAAGACGCACTTCAAGTATGGCTATTACCTCGACAAGTGTCTGTACGATGAGGTTCGTTCGTCCATCTCGCGCGGGGACGCTGATACGGTACCTGGTTTTGTCAACGGCTAACGTCCAACCCCCGACAGGTCGTCGACATGTTCTCGGACCACCCCGACGCCTACGTTGAGTTCCTCGGGTCTCGCTATCGCGGCAAGGAAGGAATCAAGCGTCTCTACCAGGGCCGCTTCCAAAAGACCTTTGTTGATGGGCGCAACGGCCCCGTCCACGGCTGGCTGCTGGACCACATCATGATGCAGGACATCGTTGACGTCGATGCGACGGGCACCCACGCCTGGTGCCGCATGCGCGCCCTCATGCAGGCCGGCACCCACCAGAGCATCGAGGAGTACTACCCCCGCGGCCATCGCCAGTGGTGGGAGGGCGGCCTGTACGAGAACGAGTACATCAAGGAGAACGGCGCGTGGAAGCTCTTCCGCTACCGCTACTTCCCCTTCTGGCACGCC
>OUNM010447174.1_pt1 | contig 11108 bp, 10 predicted proteins | sample 1769961 | NCBI WGS metagenome assembly OUNM01 (sample SAMEA3914820, study PRJEB12502) | metagenome | biome: forest; material: soil | place: USA | collected 2012-03-12 | depth 0.3 m
CCGCGCTTCGCCGCGCACCTCCCGCTCGAAGGCCGCATCACCGCGCTCGTTCCGCGCGACGGCTCGCTCGTCGCGCTCGGCAGCGTCGGTTCGACCGACACGGCGCTGAAGCTCGTCGTCCACGACGTCGACGTGCGCCGACCCACTGCCCCACGTACGCGCTCGAGCGCCGTCTTCGGCAGCGACTGGACGTGGTCCATCGTCACGGACGACTCGCGTGCAATGTCGTTCGATCCGTCGTCTGACCTCTTCGCCGTTCCGTTCACGGCCTGGCGGCAGTCCGACCGGCGCTACGTGAGCGCGACCCAGCTCGTCGATCGCCGTATTACCGGCGGATTTCCGAGCACCGCCGTCACCACAGACGGTTGGACGGAGCGGGTCGTCTTCCTCGACGGCTATCTCCTCACCTTCGGACCGAACGGCGTCTCGTCGATCGATTACGCGTCCATCCGTCAGCCCGACGTCGCCGAGCAGCCGCTCATCGGCCGGTGAGCGCAAAGTGACGAACCGCCTGTAGGTCGCGGGTCAGCTCGGCGCGAAAATCCGGATGTGCGATCGAGATCAGCGCCTCGCCGCGCTCGCGCAGCGTCTTTCCGTGGAGGTCGACCGCGCCGTACTCGGTCACCACCCATCGCACGTGACCGCGCGTGGTGACCACGCCCGCGCCGGACTTGAGGGCGACCACGATGCGTGACACCGTCCCGCTGGCGGCAGTCGACGGCAGCGCGATGATCGGCTTGCCGCCGGCCGATCGCGCCGCCCCGCGCATGAAGTCCATCTGACCGCCGATACCGGAGAAGATGCGGTGACCGATGGAGTCGGCGCACACCTGGCCGCTGAGGTCGATCTCGATCGCCGAGTTGATGGCCACCACGCGGTCGTTCTTCGCGATGAGCGTCCCGTCGTTCGTGCGATCGCACGGGTGCATCTCGACGGTCTGGTTGTCGTCGACGAAGTCGAACACCTTGCGCGTCCCGCTGACGAAGCTAGCGACGGTGCGGCCCATGTGGATCTTCTTCCGCGTGTTCGTGACGACGCCGTTCTCGAGGAGCGGGATGAGACCGTCCGAGAACATCTCGGTATGGACCCCCAGATCATGCTTGTTTCCAAGCCTCGCGAGCACCGCATCGGGGATCGCGCCGATGCCGACCTGGAGGCACGACCCGTCCTCGATGAGGCCGGCAACGAGCTCGCCGATCCGCGCGTCTACCGCGGTCTGTACGGGCGGAGCATGCTCGACGAGCGGCCGATCCGTGTGCGTGAACGCGGCGACGCGCGACATCGGCACGACCGTGTGCCCGAGCGTCCGCGGCATGCGCTCGTTGATCTCCGCGAGCACCGTGCGCGCGCTCACGACCGCGGCCAGCGCTGCGTCGACCGACGTGCCGAGCGTGCAATGTCCGTGACGGTTCGGCGGTGAGAGCTGGACGATCGCGACGTCGAGCGGGATCTGCCCGGAGAGGAACAGAGCGGGGATCTCCGACAGGAAGACCGGCATGAAGTCGGCTCGGCCCTCGGCGATGGGCACGCGGAGCGCCGGTCCGGTGAAGAACGACACCGACCGAAAGCGGCCGGCGTGCTCCGCGTTCGCGAAGGCGCAGTGTCCTTCCGTGTGCAGATGATAGAGCGTCACGTCGTGCAGGTCGGTCCGCGCGCACATCGCGTCGAGGAGCGCGAGCGGCGTCGCCGCCGCGCCGTGCACGAAGACTCGGTCGCCGCTCTTGATGTTGGCGACCACCGCTTCCGGCGTCGTCGCTGCTGCTGTCCGTGGTTGCGTCGTCATCCGCTGAGCTCCGCTGTCGAAACCCACGGAACGTGCAAATCGACAGCCAGGTACGCCTTGATCACACGCGACGTGACGGCGCCGCTGCGAGGCCGCACGTTGCTCGTGCACCGCTTGCGACCGCGCGCAAACGATGCGCGTCCGACGCGGAGAGCGGCTCGACGACGGCGCGCCCGGTTCCCGCGGCGACGTGGCACGCCCGTCGCACGCCTCGCGTTCATGCTGCCCGTCCTGCTTGCCGTCATCATGGGCTTCCATGGGGCGGTGCATCTCATTGGGTTCGCGAAGGCGTTCCATCTCGTGCCGACCGTGAAGCACGATGCGGAGATCAGCCGTCCGCTCGGCGTGCTCTGGTTGGTCGCGGCCGTCGCGTACATCGCCGCGGCGATCATGCTCTTCGTGTGGCCCGCCGCGTGGTGGGCACCGGGGCTGCTCGGGCTCGTCGCGTCGCAAGCGGCCATCGCGAGCGACTGGCGCGACGCGAGGTACGGAACGGTCGTCAACGTGATCATCATGGTTCCACTCGCGGTCGCGCTGCTCGATCTCAGGAGCTCGAGCCTGCGGTCGATCTACCGGCACGAGGTCGACCGCGGCCTCTCGCGCGAGAGCTCGTCTTCCGTGCTCACCGAGAGCGAAGTCGCCACGCAGCCGCCTTTGCTCCAGACGTATCTACGTCGCACCGGCTCGGTCGGACGACCGCGCGCGCACGACCTGCGCGCACGATGGCGCGGCCAGATGCGCAACGGAAAGGACGCGCCGTGGATGGACGTGCGCGTCGAGCAGTACGAGCTCTTCGACGACCCGACGCGCGTGTTCTTCATGCGCGCGTCCCGGAACGGGATCGCGTTCGACGCGCTGCATGTCTTCACGGAAGGGAACGCGACGATGCGCGTGCGCGTCGCGTCGGTGATCCCGATCGTCGACGCGCGCGGCCCCCAGATGAACCGCAGCGAGACCGTCACGTACTTCAACGACATGTGCCTGCTCGCGCCGTCGAGCCTCGTCGATGCGAACGTGACGTGGCGCACGCTCGACGACCACCGACTGGGGGCGACGTTCACGAACGCGGGCATCACCATCGGCGCCGAGCTGTCGTTCGACGCGGACGGCGATCTCGTCGATTTCCTCTCGCGCGATCGCGATCAGTCGGCCGACGGGGTCACGTTCGTGAACCTCCCGTGGTCCACGCCGGTCCGCGATTACCGTGACTTCGGCGGCCTTCGCATCGCCTCGCACGGTGAAGCGGTGTGGCACGACCCGCAAGGCGAATTCACGTACGCGCGCTTCGATCTCGAGGAGCTCCGCGTGAACCTCGGTCGTCAGGGCACGTGAATCCAGCCCTGCGAGCCGCCGTGGCACGAGCTGTTGTTGCAGTCACCGTTCCCCGGGACCGCGGTCATGAGCTCGGTCGCGGTGGAGTTGCGCGCGCCGACATGGAGCGGGAACGCGATGCCGGCGGCGGTCGCGGCGTTGGCCGTGAGCGCGAAGTTGCCGAGGTTGTCCGAGTACGTGCTGACCGCCTTGCCGGTGTCGGTGAGGAAGCGCACCTCGATCTGCGGCGCTGGCATCGTGCCGGCCGCGTCCTTGAAGACGGAGCCTGCGGCGAAGAACCGAGGAGCGCCGCCACCAGGCCCGTGACACGAGAGACACGCGAGCTTGCTCGGATTGCCGGTGCCGGGATGGTCGCCGGGCTGCAGGGTGTTGCGTCCCGTGGTCGGCGTGTAGGCGGGCGCCGAAGCGAACGGGCTGGTCGTACCGGCGTCGCCCGACGTAGCCGATGTTCCCGACGTGCCCGACGTTCCCGAAGTGCCCGACGTTCCCGATGTTCCCGACGTGCCGCCCGACGTCATGCTTCCGGACGTGCCGCTCGCGCCACCGTCGGCATCCGCGGGCATGGTGTTCACGTCGGTGGCCGCGGCCCCGCCGCATGCGCTCGCGAGCGCGACCGCGACGAGAGAGCCCAACGAAGCGAAGTAGGCGAAAGAGAATCGAGTCTTCACGAAAGCTCCTTCCGGCAACGTGGTGTGAGTAACCCGAGCTCGTCCGGAGCAGGCAATCCGCGGCTCACTGCCGGTCGCGCTTGCAAGCAGGGCTCGGATCCGCGTGAGATGGAGCGTCGATGCTGCCTGCCGCGGTGAGCGTGATCGTGATCCTGGCGTCGGGCGATCCCGGCGACGGCTCGACGCGCGCGATCGAGCAGTCGCTCCATTCCGCGCTCGGCAGCGACGCGGTGGTCACGGTCCGGACCACCCCGCCCGCGGATGTCTCCGACGCTGCGCTCGCCGCGAGCGCCGCGAACGAGCACGCAACGCTGGTCGGCGTCGTCTCGTGGGCTGATCGCCAGCGTCGCGTGACGATTCACTCGCTCGCCCCGCCCGCCGATCGCTGGACGGATCGCGAGGTCCGCTTCGACGCCGCCGACGCGCCCACCGAGCGCGGCCGGACCGTCGGCTTCGCACTTGCGTCGATGGTCTCCGACGAGGCGCTCCGCGCGAACGACGGCGCGCATCGCGAGGCCGCGCCACCGGCGCCGCCCGCCCCGATCCCGACCGTCGCTCCCGCAGGCACGCCAGGCATCACAGCCACCCCGAACGCGCGCGAGTCCGCGGAGACGACGCCGCGACCCTACGCAACGCGCATGGCCTTCGATGCGTCGGCGGTCGGCATGAGCGGAATCGGCGGATATGCGGGCGGCTTCGGCGGCGTGCTCGGGTTCCGGGTCGTTCTCGCCGGTCCGGTCTCGATGCGGCTCGCGCTCGGCGCGCGCGTGGGCGAGGTGGAGCCCGCGCAGGCGACGTCACGCTGCTACACCGGCGCACTCGGGCTTGCCTGGCAACCATGGCTCGACAGCGAGCATCGGTGGTCGGCGGGCGCGCGGATCGACGCGCTGATCCTGCGGCACGAGCTCGTCCATTTCTCGGATGACGATCCGCAGCCGGCGCATCTCGCGCGGTTCATGCCCGGCGCCGACGCCGCCCTGGAGGGCTCGTATCGCCTCGCCGACTACGCGTCGCTCATCGCCGCGGGCGGCGCCGAGGTCGCATTCGGCGAGACCGACGTGTATCTCCACGGGAACCAGGTGGCGTCGGTCGCCCCCGTGCGGCTCTTTCTGGAGACAGGCCTGCGCGTCACGTTTTAGCTGCGTTTATTCGGATATTTTAGGCGCTCCGGGTGCCTGATTCGGCGCTGCTGGAGGTACGATCACCCCAGGAATCATGGCGTCTCGATCCCCATCCGCGGAGCGGGCCCGACTCTGGGTCGTCCCGAGCCCCGACGAGGGGATTCCGGAGCCGCGCCTCCCGGCGCCGACCCTCGACGACAGCCAGCTCCTCGCGTGCGTCCGCGCCGGTGACCCGGATGCCGCAGCCGCGCTCCATGACCGCCTCCGTCCCGTCGTCGAGCGCGCGATCCGTCGCCTGCTCGGTCGTCGCGATCGCGATCACGAAGACCTCACGCAGCAGGTCATGATCGAGGTCGTCTACACGATCGATCGCTTTCGTGGTGACTGCCCGCTCGACGCCTGGGCGTCGACCGTCGCGGCGCACGTCGTCTACAACCACATCCGGCGTCGCACCACCGAGCGCCGCATCTTCGACGCCGCGCGGCTCGAGGAAGACGAGGCGCCGGCATCGCTGCGCAGCCTCTCGCGCGACACCGCCGCGCGCAGCACGCTGAAGCGCGTCATGGCCCACCTCGACGCGATCGACGAGGTGAAGGCCTGGACGTACGTGCTGCACGACGTATGCGGCTACGACCTGCGCGAGGTCGCCGAGATCACCGAGTCGTCCGTCGCTGCCGCCCAGTCGCGGCTCGTACGCGGACGACGCGAGCTGCGGGAGCGCCTCGCTGCCGATCCCGAGCTCGCGCCGATGCTTTCCGAGAAGGACAAGGGGGAGAACCGATGACGCCCGATCCGCTCGATCGCGCCACGAGCATGCTGAAGGACGTCGTCGCGGACGTCGGAGACGTCGACGCGCTGCCGGCCGGTCGTGACGTCGCGGTGACGCGCCTCGCCGACGCGCTCCGGGCACGCGCGCGACTGCAGCGACGAAAGCGTGCAATCTACACGGTGGCGGTCGCCGCCGGCCTCGCGCTGGTGATCGGCGGCGGCGTCGGCATGGCGCGGCACGCGGGCAGCGGCGCGGTCGCTACCACCGGTGCGCCGGGTGCGCGAGATCTCGGTCGCGTCGAAGATCCCCGCGGCGTGACGGTGCTTCGCGACGGCCACACCGAGGCGATCGGCGGCGGCGCTCGCGTCGCCGAGGGCACCGAGCTCCGCACGTCGCCTTCGTCGGAGGCTCGCCTCGATTTCGACAGCGGCACGCGAGTCACCATCGGCGGCTCTGCGCGCGTCCGTCTCGTCGAGCAGAGCCAGCGAAAGCGCTTCTCGCTCGAAGAGGGGTCGCTGTTCGCGAAGGTCGCCAAGCTCGGCGCCGACGAGCGCTTCGTCGTCGCCACGCCCGACGCCGAGGTCGAGGTCCGCGGTACCGAGTTCCGCGTCTCGATCGTACCGGCCGATCGCGCATGCGAGGACGGGAGCCCGACGCGCCTCGACGTCGTCGAAGGCGTCGTCGTCATCCGTCATGCGGGCATCGAGCATCGCGTGGCGGCCGGCGAGCACTGGCCGGCGTGCGGAGCGGCGGGGTCCGGCTCTGCGTCCGGTTTGGTGGTCCCGACGATCCCCGTGGGCGCGCTTCCCCCGAGCTCGCCGCCCCAGCGGCCGTCTGGGTCGACGGTCTCGACGGTCTCGACCGTCTCGACCGTCTCGGCACCGGAGGCGAGCTCGCGGCTCGCGGAGCAGAACGATCTCTTCGACGAGGCCATGCGCCTCAAGCGCGGCGGTGACGCGTCGGGCGCGGTCGCGAAGCTCGATCGCTTGCTCGCGCTCTACCCGACCGGTCCGCTCTCCGAGAGCGCCGCGGCGGAGCGCATGCGAATGCTCGCGTCGACCGATCGCCCGCGCGCGGCAGCAGCGGCGCGCGAGTACCTGCGCCGTCACCCTCGCGGGTTCGCGAGGGCCGAAGCCGAGTCGATCGCAGCGAGCGCTCCTTGATCCCGGCGCGGCGCAGCACCCTCGCGAACGCGACGGTGAGCGCGCTCGCCGCGATGACGGTCCTCGTCGCGTGCAACAGCACGTTTCGCTTCGACGACGCGCCGCCGGCGCCTGCCGACAGCGTCGACGCCGGTGACGAGCAGACTCCGGCCGCCGACGCGTCCGCGAGCCGTTGCACGAACGACTCGACGTGCGGCGACCTCCGCTGCGACCTCGCCTCGGGCGCGTGCGTGGCGTGCGTCGGCGACTCCGACTGCTCGGCCGATCGTCCTCGTTGCGATTCGGTCTCGCATCTCTGCGTCGAGTGCGAGGGGCAGACCGACTGCACGCAGCGCGAGATCTGCAACGCGACGACGCATCGTTGCATCGACAGCTGCACCGACACCGACGATCCCTGCCCTCACGCCGGCTTCGTCTGCGACGGCACGCTCCATCTCTGCGTCGCATGCCGTTCCAGCGCCAACTGCGCGATGTATCTATCGACCCCGGTCTGCGATATCCCGATCGGCCGCTGTGTGCAGTGCACCGGAAACGCACAGTGCACGTCGTCGTCGTCGCCGGTCTGCGATCGACGCAGCGGGCAATGCGTCGGCTGCCTGACGTCCGCCGCGTGTCCCCCCGGCATGCTCTGCGAGAAGACGACGCTGACCTGCCGCTGACGCGCGGCTCGATCGCCTCGATGATCTTGATGGTCTAGCAGAAATGCTGGATCTGGACCTTTTCGAGGTACCACCCTCGCGGCATGCTCGGAGGATGCACAGCGAAGACGCGCGCGCGCTCCTCGGCCGCGCCCCCATGGTCAGCGTGGCGACGACGTCGGTCGACGGCACGCCGTCGCTGGTCGCCGCGCCCGTCGCCGGGCTTGCGGGCGACGACCTCCGTCTGGACGTCCGTCCCGAGCTGGTCGAGCGACAGGTCAGCGTCGGCGCTCATGAGCATGTCGTCTCGATCGACGGCGTCACGCTCTGGATGGCCGCGCAAGCGTCGGGCACGCTACGCCGCGAACCGGGAGACCGCCTCGCGCGTCTCCGCCTCGATCGCGATCACCTGACGTCGCGCGCGGAGCTCGGCCAGCACGCATCACGCGACGAGCGCAGACACCTTCTCGAGCGGCTCTGGCAGCGCGGACAGCGCGGCGACGCCGAGGCGATCGCGCTGCTCGTCCGCCGCTTCCCCGAGCTCGGCACGCCGTCGTTCCTCGAAGCCAGGACGGAGCGCGAAGATCTCCACGCCCAGGGCTACCGACTGCAGTGCGGGCTCGCCGACGACGAGATCGACGAGGTCGTCGACCTCCTCCACGGCCTCTACTGGCTCGAGCATCTCGAGCGCGCCGACGTCCGCGCGCCCGTGTCGTCGTCGACCGCGGTCGTCGCCGCGCGCGACGGCAGCGGGCAAATCGTGGGCTTTGCGCGCGCGGTCTCGGACGGCAAGTGCGCGTGGATCTACGACGTCGTCGTTGCCGCGCACCTGCGCGGGCGCCAGCTCGGCGCCGCGATCATGAAGGTGCTCCTCGATCATCCCGCGGTGCGCGGCGTTCGCCACGTGCGGCTCTCGACGCGCGATGCGATGCCGTTCTACCGGCGCCTCGGGTTCTGCGAGCTCGCCGAAGCGCCGCGCTATCCGTGGACGTCGACGGAGATGATCGCCGTCCGCCGACGTGGGAGCGTCAGTTGTTCGGAGCGCCCGCCGCAGCCCATGCCTTGAGCTGCGAGGTTGCCGTTGCGTTGGAGCTGGGGCCGCTCGGGGGCATGTTGCCGCCGAGCCAGCTCAGACACGACTGCGCGGGATCGGCGAGCGGCGCGTTGCTCGCGCTGATGTAGCCCTTGCCGCTCAGCCACGTGTAGCCCTTCGACGCGGTGCTCATCTGGCTGTGACAGCCGCTCTGCGCGCAGTGACCGACGGTGCCGCTCGCGAGGTACGCGTTGTAGATGCTCGTCCACGTCGGCGCGGTGCTGCCCGACGAGCCGCTCGTGCCGCTCGTTCCGGACGTTCCTGACGTGCCGCTCGTGCCCGACGTGCCGCTCGTACCGGACGTACCGCTCGTTCCCGACGTGCCGCTCGTACCGGACGTACCGCTCGTTCCGGAGGTCCCGCTCGTCCCGCTCGTGCCGGACGTGCCGCTCGTCCCCGAGGTGCCCTTCCCGCTCGTCCCGCTGGTTCCGCTCGTGCCGCTGGTCCCGCTCGCGCCGCTGGTCCCGCTCGTTCCGCTCGTTCCCGACGGCAACGTCGTCGTGGGATCGGCGCCGGGGTCGCTGGGGCTCGTCGGATCCGTGGAGCTCATCGTGCCGCCGTACGGACCGCCGAGCGGCGGGTCCGACGCGCTCGCGCAGCCGGTCACGGAATGCGCAACGAGCGCAAAGCCGATCGCACTCGAGAGCATGAAGGTCAGGGAAGCTCGCATGGGGTCCTCTCTCCTCGTCAACGCGCGCAGTGGGTTAGCACCGGCGCTCGTTCGCTCAATGGATGTCCACGTCTCAACGCTCGATTTGTGGGATGTAGTGCGGCATTGCCCTATCCCCCAAGTCCTCAAAATCCGTACTGAAGCTGCATTTCCGGTGAGACCGTCACGCCGAACGCGCCGGGTCCGATCGCGGCATTGATCCCGAGGCCCGTCGAGAACGCGACGCGCGGGGAGAACGCGTAACGCGCGCCTCCACCGAGCGCGCCGAACACCGGACCCGCGACGTACCACGCGCGCACGGCGCGCTGCCCGGCGACGCCGTTCTCCACCACCATCACCGTGGTCGGCGTGTCGAACCGCGCGACGCCGCCGGCCGCGAAGACGTACGGCGCGAGGCCCGAGCGTGCGAGCGGCTCGTCACCGATCACGAACGTGGCGCGCACCTCGGCGTGGAGCGGCGTCGAGATCGTCTTGCCCGCCGCCGACGCTGCTTGTCCCGGATACGCGTTGGCGACGTAGCCGAGCCGCGCGCCGAGCAGGAAGCTCGACGACAGCGCGTAGTCGATGGTCGCGACGACGTGCACGCTGCCCGGCGAGATCTCGCTCGCCGGGATGCCGCCTTTGCCCGCCGCGAGCGGCGCGATCTTTCCGTTGCCGATCGGGTAGTCGGTGCCGTCGGGGGTCGTGCACCAGTAACCGGAGCTCGATACGCCCGCGTTCTGCGCGCACACGTCGTTGCCCGAAGGAGGCACGGTGAGGTCCATCGATCCCGCGACGCCGATCCAGAAGCGCGCGAACGGACGACCGCCGCCACTGCCGGTGACGGGCTCTTCTTGCTCGAAGGCTTGCACCGCCTGACAGCGGCCCGAGGAGCACGCGCCGCTCTTGCACTGGCGGTCTTCCTGACAGCGCGAGCCCTCGTCGAGATCGAGCGCCTGCACGTCCTCTTCGCCACACTTCTTCGGCGCCGCTTGACCGGGCAGCGCGGGCGCCTCGCCGGCGATGCTCTCGCGGATCGGCACTGCGAACGTGTGGTTCGGATCGCCGGAGCTCGCGGCGAGCTCGCCGTCCTTGTCGAAGCCCTGGATGTAGTAGCGCACCGTGCCCGCGACGATGTCGGCGCAGGGGATCGTGCCGCCCCATCCTTCGCCCACGCGCTTCAGCGCAGCGCGACGAAACGAGCGCATCGTGTCGTTCTTGTATTTCACGACGACGCTGGCGAGCGGCTCGGTGGTCGCGGTCGTGACGTACACGGGCAGCGGCGTGGAGACCGCTTGCTCGGCGGCCGGGCGATGCGTGAAGTCTCCGGTCGCGGGCTGCGGCGCAGCGACGGCTGCTTCCCACGCCTCGCGCAGATCCTTCGCGTCGTAGCTCGGGTTGAGGGCGATCGCCGGATCGAGCTTGCGCGCGCGACGGAACGAGGCGGCCGCGACGTCGGGAGAGCCGAGCCGGAGCTGCATCGTGCCGATGTCGCGGAGGAGCGCGGCATGCGTCGACGCCGTGCAGCTCGAGGCGCCGCAGACACGCTCCGCCGCCTGGAGACGCTTCAGCGCCTTGTCGAAGTTGGTCTGGAGATAGTCGTCGTCGGCCTTGGAGATCGCGTCCTTCGCGATGGTCTCGGAGCGGCGATCGGCGAAGGCTTCGTGCTCGAGCGCGATCACGACGCCGAACAGCAGCACGGCGACGGCAAGCAGCCGCGCGACGAGCGCGAACGGGGAGAAGGAAGCGAAGCGCGCCTTCATCGCGGGCTCACCGGCAATGCGAGCGCGCGAGCGCAGGCGTCGATCGCGGCGTCGCCGCCGCCCTGTCCGGCGAGCCACGACGTGATGCACACGTCCTGATCGTCGCCGGGCGTGATGAGCGTGCCGCCC
>OUNM010423771.1_pt1 | contig 11103 bp, 11 predicted proteins | sample 1769961 | NCBI WGS metagenome assembly OUNM01 (sample SAMEA3914820, study PRJEB12502) | metagenome | biome: forest; material: soil | place: USA | collected 2012-03-12 | depth 0.3 m
ACAGTCGCCATGACCGTCACAAACTCAACCTGCGCCATCTTCATGCCAGGGCAGATACGCGGTCCGCCGCTCCATGGGAGGAATGTCCCCTTTTGAGGGGTGATCAACTTCTCGTCGCCCAGTTTTTCGGATCCACCGTCCTCGGGCTTTACAATCCATCTCGTGGGTCTGAATTCGAGAGAGTCGTCGCCCCAGATTGCTGGGAGGGTGTGAATCGCAGCGATGTTGATGTATACCGTCATGGGCTCGATGTGATGTGTCTTTTCGCCGACGGTGAGGTTGAGGGCTTCTTGAACGTTTCGTCCGGTATGTGGTAAGGGCGTGTATATACGGAGGACCTCGTGCTAGGGAAGCGATGGTTAGCAACCCGGGAATGCTGCTCTACGAAGCAGTCAAGCCACAAACCATGAGGGCAAGACATCTTGTCAGCCGAGGAAATAAAACCTCATAATCCCTCGACTCCGTTTGGCCAAGCTCAAAATCAATCTCCTCTTGAATCCAATCCTGCCACTCCGGGAGCGCAGCCAGCAACGCAAACGCGTTGGTGAGCGTGTTGGCAGTGGTATCAAATCCGGCAACAGTGAAAAGGAACATGTTGCCCGCAATCTCCTCTTCACTTAGATGCTGTGCAGTTTCAGCATCTGCTTTGCCGGAATCGGATAGCCGGACGAGCATGCTCATAAAGTCCTCACGGGCGTGGCTGGCGTTGTCGGAGTATCGGTGTTGCCGTCGTTCCTTAAGCATCTTGGCTGTTAGGTTTGGGAGTTTGTCGAGGGCTACGCCGAGGGTTTGTAGAAGTTTAGGCATCTTTGAGAGGCGGAGGATCCAGCTGGGAATAAAGACTGCGACGACGATGAGTTCAGCAATGAGCCCCACAGCATCGACGTAGGTCATCTCGTCTGAAGGGTGGCGTGGAAGGGCGAGGGGCTTGAATGGCTTGGGCTGGCCGTAGCCGACTTGGCTGAGGACGTTGATGGCAATGGCGCGAATGGAGTTGACGCTCTCTCCTGATTTTCCGTCAGGCTGTCTCAGCATATAATCGACCATCTGGTCGGCCTGATCCCGGCTTTCGTTCCAGACGATCTCACTGGTGCGTTCGTTGAGGTTGGGGCCCACGATGCGCCGTTGGCGGGACCAGCTGTCGCCGTCAGAGGAGATGACGTTCTTGCCGAAGGTTCCCATGATGATTTTGGTCATGATGAGTTGGGGAAACTCGCGGCGGCGGGTTAAGATGACCTGGGCGGTTTCGGGATCGCAGGTCCAAAGCTCGCTTCTACCTGGGCTGACGAGAATAAAAGAGTGGCCATGTTTCTCGTGAATTACTCTGTGTTTGTAAATGGCCTCCCAGCCGACGATAGAGACGGAGATTCCTGGCAGAGGAAGCCATTTCTCTAGGAACCCTCTGAGAGGCACTTTGATGAGGAGGTAAGGGACCTGTACGAACTTGTCAATACCGGCGGGAATGCTCAATCTTGGTGATGCAAAACTCACGGAATCCGGGGAAAAGGGGCACAGTAAGATTGGCAGTCCCGACAACTTGGCCGCTTGGTAGTTCTGATACATTCTCCATGCCAGCCATGCTATCCAGAGCAGTGGACCTGCAGCAAGGCAAGTCAAGAAGGTGGTTAACATCGACATTCTGACAGGCGTTCGACGTGTTGTCCCTCGAACTGACCAATTGACATTGGAAGGAAAAGAGGAGGAACAGCCCCTGTTGGTGGGATCCAACCGTAGATATTTCGGTGGCTGCAAGGGCCGAATATTGCGCTGCGAATCAACGGCACAGCAACCCATGCTCCGCCGGCGTCTCAAGGGAAGGCCACAATCTAGCCAATCGGATGAATAAAAGGAGTGACAGGCATCCGTCGGGGAAAAAAATGATGCAGAAATAAGAACTGGCCCTGGTCGGCGGTGGGATCCAGGCTCGCATTCCTCCGTCAGCTCTGCGAGATATCATGATCTCCATGCTTGGCCCCAGCAATGGAATCCTTGGCAGCACTACCAAGACCACCACCACAAACGGCCTCAAAGCTTGATTCTGGATTGGCTGGATTGGAGAGGGGTGTAAGAGTGAGAAGTTCCGCTTCGGCGAAGCAAGGTTCTTAATCCTGGAGCTGTGAAGTGTGAAATGATCATCCCTGAACTCCAGGATGGAGGAACCGTACCGTGACGATCAAGGCTGTACTCTAAGTTGCGGCTCAGGAATGTGCATAGCCGGCAAAGGAGACATAGGAGGAGGAGCTGATTTAGCTAGCTAGAGCCGGGGATTCCTTTCTGACTATATCAACTAGAACTGCTCTTCCGGTCTCTGGGCAAGGAGCTCTCCCTCCATGACACCATCGCAATAAGCCTCGCCGACGTAAAGATATTGCTCTGCCAAGCTCGCCGACGCCCCTTGGGGCCTCAAGACGGAACACACGTGCGCCCCGAAGAACACAACTACGACGTCCCCGGGAGACATGACGGATGGACCGATGCCGACAAAGCCGAGTTTCGTTATAAAAGGCCGCATCCCACTCATCTTGACCATGCCCAGTCGATACATGGATGCCTCGCTCGGCCTGTCTCCCTCGAGCGGTGCGACCGCCGAACTTGCCAGACCACCAGACTCTAACCAAGCCAGATCATTGCGGAACTCGGCGAGGGCTGTCATGGCCCGAGAGGTGGCTCGTTTCGTTGCGCTGGAGCCCGGCTCGTTCGCCTCCCATATGTCGGCAATGGGAACACGCCACTCGGCTTCATCACGTCGCTGTCTTGACTTGTATATAGGATTGTTCTTCAACGCCGAAAGGCGGCAAAGGAACCGGATCTGTGCGAGTTGGCTCTGGTGGCGGAGGGGGTTGAAAGTGCCGCCGCTGTCGTCCGTCCAGATGCTCCCATAATCCTCAACGACGTCGACAGCGTAGCCACCCAAGCCGAGGACGGCTTCACCCAGGCCTGGCACGAATACAGGATGCCGGTCACCAGACGGCGTGAAGCAATGCTCATGCTCGAAGCCGGCCAGCGGATAGAGATAGAACGACGGGCGCAAATTCGGGCGCCAATCGGGCACCCAAGACGGCAGGCCATTCACATCCTTTGGGAATTGGACATATGACAGGACGGCCAAGTTGCCTCTTTTGATCAGCCGTTGGGCAACATCCGTGAGAACGTGTACCGCAGTCCTACTGTGGTCGATGCGGACGCCCAAGCGATCGGCATCCACGGCGACGCCAACCAAGCTGAAAACACGGTCAACGGGCAGCGACGCGCGGGCATGGCGTCCCACGAAAGTTGTGAGTAGCAGCTCGAACAAAGTGGCCCCAGGAGCCTCCCCGCGCTCCGAGTCGTATCTCTGCCTCCGAAGCCGGGCACTAAAAAACGCTGGCATCGGATCGTTGTAGGTGATGGCGCGCACAAGCGCGATGCCGGCGTCGCCGCCGAGGTCCCGCACTGCCCGAAGGAACTCGTGTGTCAGACCGAGGCCCAGAAACAGGCGGGTAGTCTTGACATAGTCGGCAGGGATCTGTTTGCGTCCGCAGACAAACAGGGGGTCGGCGCCAAAGCAGAACTCCTGCACCACCCACACGCGCCCGAACCAGTCGCGTCTGTCCCAGTCGGCCACGGCCTGGAGACGAGGCAGCAGCAGCCTTCTGGCCAGCGCCTGGACCTCGCTGGTTTGCTGCCACAGCTGGTCGTGGGGGTCTTTGGCGTGCACGGCGGCGTCGAGGACGGGCATAAGGTCCCGGGTGCAGTAGCTATCCAGGCCTGCTGAGGCGATTGCACCGCCCACTTGGGAATAGAAGTCCATGGCTTCGTCCGAGCCTTGGTCGGCCGGGCCAAGCCAGACGAGAACCTGCTGGGCTTTGCTGTAGATGCGGACCATCATGGCTACCTGGACCTTTTTCTCGTCATTGTCGTCTTGGTTGATGCATATCTGGTCAATCCAGACAGTGACAGGCTCGGTTGGGCGCCGTAGGTGCCTGAGGGCTGAGTTGAGGGACTTGGTTATGCGCAGGGCTGCGCCCCCGATGCTGAGGCTGTGGCGAGATCGATCGTGGTCGCCCCAGCAGTAGGACAAGGCCTTATATGGCGGCGGCTTATCGAGAGAGACCGTCAGGATGCTGCAGCAGATGGGCTGGGCGAAGTGGGATTCATCGGAGGCGGGAAATTCCAGCTGCGAGGCGGACGGGTGCAGGGTGAGTAGCCGAATCTGTGACTGGTGACTGTCCAGCGCCGCGTACGAGAACAACTCCTTTTGATGGCGGCTAACGTCAGTATAGTTGCCCGGCGGAGAGGCCAAAGTCGGCCTTGGTGTCTCCATCGTGTGCTGAGAGCTGGTCTACTGCGGTTTGCGAAGCGGGAATTCTGCGGGGGCTTTGGCGACGTCGTTTGCCATCTGTGGTGAGTGCTTCAGCCGCAGATGGGCGCAACGAGTGCTGCTGTGGCGCGAACTAAGGTATCTCATTACGTACGTGATGGACATTGGTCCAGCAAGCACGCATATCAAGTACCAGGGCGTGATACCGCACCCAGCTTTTGGGCTTTTGCGCTCAAGATTGATTAATCATTAGTTATTAAGTATACCGTATTCTGGGCCAGTGCAAATTCCGGCGAACAGAACCAATACTGATTACAACGACGAGATACAGTGGCAGTCGCCAGACGGGCAGAAGCAGATCTGGCCACAGCACGCCCCAGGGTTGTAGATGTCACAGTGCTGGCCGTCGGCAACGCAGCCGGTGCAGACGGTGGCCGTCGCGGCGGGAGCGGTCACGGTCGAGGTCTTTAGAACATAGCGGTCAGCGAGCTGTGCTGGCTGGAAAAAACTGGACGGAACCAAACTTACCACTGCGACGGACGCAATGCCGGTGAGGGTGGTCGAGGCGGTAGGCACGATGCTGAGGCGGCCGCAGGCGGAAGAGAGGATCCGGGGATCGTACTGATCCAGCGGGGTGGGAACGGCGACGTCTCTCTTCTTGGCCGTCTTCGGGCAGCTCGAGTCGGTGACGACGACGGTCGGGAGGGTGAGGGTGATGACGCTAACGGGGCGCAGAGGCATCAGCACGTGGTTCACTACGAGTCCCGACTCTCCGGTCTTAAACCCACCTCGTCGGTGTCTGAGTGACGTAAGAGGTCGTCGTCGCTGGGATACCGAGATAGGAGCCGCAAAACTCGGTAGCGGCCGGGCCGAGAGCGTTGATGTCGCTCAGAGCACTCCGCACGGCACGGCAGTCCGACGCGGCGAGGACCGAAGTCCAGGGGTTAAGGGCGACGAGCCCGAGGATGCCAGTGAGGAAACGCATTTTCTCTTGAGTTCAAAGTTGTTTGTGAAGAGGAGATGCCAAGCAACGAGCAATAGGCGCAAGTGAGGCGGGCGGCTTCTCAGCTTTAAAACTGACGAGCAATTCTTGAATCCCCATGTCCGGAAGGATTGCTCCAGCCCATGAATTGTGGAAATATTGGTTCAGCTGCACCGCTAGTGGTGTTGTGAGACCCGCAGCAATCTCCCATCCTGTCCAGATTCCCGAAATCTTGTCCCGAACCCTTGGATCCTGTGGGGTAGACGGTGGAATTGGACCCAATAGCGGGTTTTATTTACAGAAGCATCCAGATCTGTGAGATATCCATCTCTCTGGGACCGAAAAATGTGTACAGTTGAATAAAAGAGGCGAGGCGCAGTCACCGATTCAGCCTGCCGGAACGCACAACATGTCGTCGTCGAAGGTGCCGCATCTCAGGCCCGAGCAGCAGTCGGCGGCAGTTCGACAAGATGTCAAGATCGAATAGCAGGCCTGTCGGCTGTCAATCACAATGAACTGCCGGAAATACCCAGAAGGATCTGCACCCACCGCTTTCCCAGAGTCGACAAGCGTGTACTGCTTTGGGGACTGGCGCTGGTTGGCCGGGGGGAGGGGCAAGCTGGCAACCAGGCCAAGCAGGAAGAAAAGCAGGAATTGGATCGAGAGCTTCATGGTGCCGTCGGTTCTTGCAATAAGGTGGACTAGCCGATTGAGTCCTCCAACCAGGGAGGCATGAAAGAAAGGGAAATGGGGAAAGGAGGGAACGGGAAAACCGGACAACAGACAGACAGAGGAAATCGAATGTTGCCCACGGGTTTGAGCCACTTTAGTAACACTTGTCAATCGCTCGGGTTCCTCCCTGAAACGAACTTCCAAGGACAACGTTTGTGTTCAAACGTCAATGGGGGGCGAGTGTTCGTCTGAAGGGCGGTCAGCCCCTGAAACGGCGTGGAGTCGTTGCGAGCGCTAACAACAGGCCACGGTAAATCGCTAACGAACTGTTAGCCGGTGCGAGAGGGAACAAACAAACGCATGGAGTGCGACGTTTCAGATTAACCCGTTGCGGCCCAGAATCAAGTGGTGCAACCTGGGAAAACACGCGGCACCTGCGGATCGACGGGGATCGTCCGGATACAGGTTTTGCTGGTGTCCAATCGTCGTGGTACCGGCGCTGATCCAGCGTGATGGCACGAGTCACGTCGAACAGTTGGGTTCATCTCATGTGCAGCTGAGAGAGGAATGGCCAAATCGGCCGCTCTGGGCCTATCGAATGCTGATCGAGTCAGGGAAAAGAAACCGGGCCGTTGTCGCCTCCACTTTTGGGTGGGGATTTGCATTGAAAGGCCAAGAGCTGACTCGCTCTCGAAATTGCAGTCAATGGACAACACAACAGGCTGGGTTCAATGACTTCGCGCTACAAGTCCCCCAGCCCTGTAAACCCATCGTCCGTCACATCCAACAGCCCCAACCAGGCGTATATGGGACTGGGATGGGCTTCATAACCCGGAATCTCAGCCGTCTCGGCCTCTTTGAACCCGATATGCCCAAAAAACTCCTTGCCCATTGGAGCACCCGCCACTCCCAACCCGATGCCATCCTCATTTGCCAGTTTCACAAACCACTTCGTCATGGTCGTTGCGTGACCGCGTCGCCAGTAGGCGGGATGTGTCACCGTCATGTCAATCACCATCCGGCCTCGAAAAGTCCTAGGCAATCATGTGAGCAAAACGAGAAGCTGTGATGTGCGGGAGAAGACAACGTACTTCACCTCTTGAGGGTGTAAGACCTCTTCCATGATCTTACAGCCGGTGGAGTTCTTGTCTCGGGAAGAGACAGGGTCATCTATTTTGGGTGGAGTATCACCTTTGAGAGGAGAGGAGACTGTGTCAGTGAAACGACAGAGCTGAGATCGAAACAACTGCGAACCTTCGGGCTGGAACTGGCCCTGGCGAGGAGAGTCCGGCAAGAGCGAGAAGGCAGCCACCGAGACAATGGCCTTGCCCTTCTCCAGACTCTCCTTGGGGATCTGCTCCTCGAACGAAGGGTAATCTGCCGCGAGGGCGTCGTACACGTGGCCGGCTTCTGCGCGGTCAAGAGTGTCTTCGACGACGACGGCAGCCGAGTCAGGGTCGAGGATGGCGTTGCGAAACGAGTTGCGGTAGCTCGACAGGGTGTCCCGCGGATATTGGTCAAAGTAGGGTCTCTCATAGCCGAACCATGACGAGTGGAAGAAGGAGGCGGTGGCAACCACGCCGATTCTGGGCACATCGGCGAGGCGCGCTAGGCGGAGTGCGCCGGTGAAGGGAGGGGTGGGAGGAAACATGGCGGTTTGCTCAGGATTCGAGTTCCGAAGGGGAAATCCGATTTTCGGCTCCGATCATGGGGTTGTTGGAAGTTGGATGGCCTGTTGGGTCCCTTGATTGGACAACAACGTCCTACCTGAATCAACGGTTGGAAGGCTCGTCTCAACCCGTTGGTTTGCTCCCTGGCGTTACCGAGTGGCCGGTAACCACGTGACAACCTCCTGCTGCTTGATGCACCTAACCACAGGATGTAGCTGTCTTTCTTCGACTTGTCTTAATCAACACTCTTTCGTGTTAGTAGGGGAATGATTCGTGGTGGTTGGTATAACAAACAGAACTCCATCTATATATAACCTAGTCTATTAGCATCTACTTTGAATTTGAAAGATCCGAGACCGTATACCGTCCTGCCTTCAATCCAAACCACACTTAAAAAGTTCCCCAGACATGGACATCATCATCAGACACCTTGCCCCCCCTTCCCCCCCAGCAAATGGTGATACCCATTCTCCTCCCAAAACCTCTCCCCCTTTCTCTCCTTCTCGCACAAGCTCACCACCCCAAACGGATCCACCACCGTCATGAACACACTCCTCTTATCCCCCCACCCGGGCCCCTCCAGCTCCGTCACGCCGTCCTGCGCAAGATACCGCCTATAGCTCCACGGCAGCTCCCGCATCGGATGCCTCGCGTTCCACAGCCCGGCATTCACCAGCATCGGCGCCGCCTCAAACACCCAAAAGAACCACTCGTACCGCAGCACGGGGCTCAAGTCCGCGGCACTAGTCACACTACCCCCAACAGCAAAGTGCTCCACGCCGCGGTACACGGTCCGCGCCAGAATCAGCGCCATGCTCGCGTACAGCGTGACCAGCACGCCGTTCACGCTGGCCTTCAACACCCCCGCGCGCGCGCAGCGCGCGTGGAATACACCCGCTAGAACGTAAAACAGCACGATGACGGCGAGCTGCAGCGCGAGAGAGGCGCGCAGCAGCGACTGGCCGAGGGCGTAGTTGTCTCTGCCCTTGGCGGTGGTGCTGGTGGCGCCCGTCGCGAAATAAGCGACGCCGAGGGCGTTGAGGGCCTCGACGGCGGCGGAGAGCGAGCCGAGGGTTGTGAGGACGCGGCCCGGGTGCAGCGGGGAGATGTAGGGGATGTAGTAGAAGGTGCGGCCGAGGATGTGGTAGTTTGCGAGTTCGAGGATGGGGCTGGAGAGTTGGTTAGTATTTGGGGTTTTGGGATGTATGGGGACATGGGGGAACATTACGGTGACATGTAGATGAAGAGGGTGCTGGTCAGGTAGACTGGGAGGTTTTCATAGTGGAAGGCGCCGTATGCGCGCAGGGCGAAGCCGGTGGTGAAGAGTGCGCAACAAATGGGGAGATAGAAAGTCACGCGCCATGACTTGTAGTGGCTAGCAGTATGGTGTTAGATACTAGAGTACGGAGACTGGTCAAGGGGGTATTAGGCGACGCCAGAGACTTACAAACATTGATAGAGATGGATTGCTGTCGAGGCCCCAAACAGGATGGCGAAGATGATTGGAGCTACCTTGTTTGGGCCGTAAAACCAAAGGCTGCCGGGAACTGGGCCATTTGTCAGTTGGAGGAGGGAGGAGGTTTGAGACTGTTGGGACACTGACCTGGGTTGCCATCGGCCATCTCGAGTAGGATCAGGAGTCTCGATCAGAAATTGCAGATGGTCAGTCGCGAGAAAATAGGGATGGCAGGCTGATAGTGTCGACATCTTGGCCTGGAACATGGCGGCATTCTGGCTTTTATCGTTCGTTCGAAGTCGAAGAAGGATTTCGTTTTGCACGAGAGCCCCCACTTATTTCTATATCCAAATGCGGCAATGGAAAGTCACTGCGATGAGATGCGTCCCAAGAGCCTGCGGTCATTCCGTCTCGAGGGGCTGTGGGGCGATCCAACGTTGATCCAATCCATCTTTGGATGTTGAGGCTCATTGGGTGCCGGCAACCGAATTGAACGCAGGTGCTCGGCCTGACGAATTCTGCCCTGTGGCGGTGCGAGAGTGCCTGGCTGCTTCCACTGACATTCGGTGTTCCTCTGACTCGGCTGGGCGATTGCCTGGTGAGCCTGGATGCCTGCATTGCCTGGCATGCACAGTTCCTTCCCGATTAGGAAAATACAGTGGCCAAGACTTGGGTGCGGGAAGGAAGGATTCAGGCCCCGCCGTCCCACAGCCACAGGGCAGAGCCGGGGGCCGGCTCCACAACTTCCGGGGAACATCGGTCCCTAGAAATCGCACCAGTCCACCACGCGGGGCCACGCCCCAACAGTGGCATGCCGCAAGCACTGAAAGGGAAAATAGTCGACAATGGCCGAACCAGCAGAGCAAGCCGATCCACAGTCCCACGAACAGTGCTGGGAGTGCCGCCGCCGCCGGCTGGTCTGCGACGGCACGCAGCCCGTGTGCGCCAAGTGCCGAACTGCCGGCATCGTGTGTCCAGGGTACGCCGACAAGAAGCCGTTGACCTGGCTGGCTCCTGGTCAGGTTGTGTCCCGCGCCCGGAAGACTGGGAGAAAGAAGGGCCCTCGCCCGACCGGCAACCCCAAGACACAGCAGCCCAAAGCCAAACCGCCACCTCCCGCCTCGCCTGCAACACCCCGCAGCGACTCCACCTCGGACGACTCCGGCGGCAGTCCACCGGAAGACCTGCTTATCGGGCCGCCCGTCGAGCTGCGGCCCGAGGTATGCGATGTGTTTGAGGCCATCATGTACTGTACGTCTGTCTATCTGTCTTGTTCCTAATCGGGCTGGAGCCCATGAGAGAAGGGCCAAGTCTCATGTTTGCGCCAGACAACACCCGCATCTACCCAGATCTCATCCAGAGCCAGCTCGCCCCGAGCGGCTACGTGTACCCTTTAGGCGTTATACCAAACGTCCCGCCCTCCATCATCCATACCTTGGTGTCCATGCTCATCAGCCACCGCATCATACAAATGACACCTGATTCTGCCTCCAATGCGCTCGTGAAGCCCCTGTGGACTCGCCTCTACCGACACCGCAACATCAGCATCCGGGCCATCGCCGAGTTGGTGGGGAACGAGACGACCCGCGCGAGCTTCAGGACAATCATCTCCGTCTACACACTTCTCTTTGCCACGGTAAGATCTGTCACCGAAGCAGCAAGCCCGAGTTGTCCTAAACCCCGTCACAGCTCCAACAGTCCTTCACTCCCAGTTGGCGGACCCATGTCGGCGCTTTCATTAGCCTGGTCCGCCTCCGGGGTACCTTCACCGAGGTGATCCGCGACGTTCCCGAAATGCAGCTTAGCCTGATGGCCATGTGCATGTTTGTACCCCCACCTCCTTCTCCATCCATCCCACGCCTAACCCCACCCTCGCAAGCATCGGCGTCCTCACCAATACAACCAGCCCCCACAACGACCAATTCGACATCACCCCCTATTCCGAAACCCTCCACCTCGCCTCAACATACTACACAGCGACCTACTTCCCATCCCTCCCCCTCCCGCCCCCCCTCTTCACCTC
>OUNM010023538.1_pt1 | contig 11102 bp, 10 predicted proteins | sample 1769961 | NCBI WGS metagenome assembly OUNM01 (sample SAMEA3914820, study PRJEB12502) | metagenome | biome: forest; material: soil | place: USA | collected 2012-03-12 | depth 0.3 m
CACCAGGCCGAACAGCAGGCCCGAGCCCATGCCCGCCTTCATCGCGGCGGCCACGCCGACGAAGCTGGTGGTGCCCGAGAAGCCGTAGAGCAGCGAAATGCCGTAGAGCAGGATGCCCGAAGCCAGCGCGCCCAGCACGAAGTACTTGAGGCCGGCTTCGGCCGAACGACCGTCGGTACGCAGGAACGCAGCCAGCACATAAGCGGCAAGCGAGTTCATTTCGAGACCGATATACAGCGTGATGAGGTTCGTTGCCGAAACCATCATGCTCATGCCGATCGTCGCCAGCAGGATGAGCACCGGATACTCGGCGCGCATCGCGTTGAAGCGATCGAAGAACTTCGGCGCGACGACCAGAGCGACGGCGGCCGAAATGTAGATCAGCACCTTGGCATAGGATGCAAAGGCATCGGCCTTGAACTGGCCGAAGAAGGCGTAAGTGTCCGCCCCCATCGCGCCGCCGCAAAGTGCGGGGGCGACCAGGAAGCCGGCGGCGACGAGCGCCGCCACGGCGAGAACGGAGATCAGCTTGGCGGCCTTGTCGCCACCCCAGGCGGCGACAAGGAGCAAGACGAGACTTGCGATGCTAAGCGTTTCTTCCGGCGCGATCAGGCGCAGCGACTGTGACCAGTCCATCAGTGTGCCCCCTCATGCGCAGTGGCTTCTTCGTGCGCAGGCTTTTCCTTGCCGATTGCCAACTTGGCGTCTCCTTCCGGCTTTGCGCGAGCGAGCCGGGCGTCGAGCGCGGCAATGTCTGCGCGCATCGGAGCAATGAAGCTCTCAGGATAAACGCCCATCCACAGCACCGCGAGGCCAAGCGCACCGACCATGATCAGTTCGCGAGCGTCGAGGTCGGCCATGGCGGCGGCATCGGCATTCTTCTGGTCGCCAAAGGCAACCCGGCGATAGAGGTAGAGCATGTAGGCAGCGCCCAGGATAATGCCGGTGGTGCAGATCAGCGCCGTCCAGCTCGATGCCTGGTAGATGCCGCCAAGGCTCAGGAATTCGCCGACGAAACCGCTGGTGCCCGGAAGGCCGATCGAGGCCATCGTGAAGAGCAGGAAGAACAGCGCGTAACGCGGCATGTTGATGGCGAGGCCGCCGTAACGGGCGATCTCACGGGTGTGCAGGCGATCGTAGATGATGCCGACGCAAAGGAACAGCGCGCCCGAAACGAGGCCGTGGCTGAGCATGACCAGCATCGAGCCTTCAAGGCCCTGCGGATTGAAGGCGAAGAGACCGATGGTCACGATCGCCATGTGAGCGACCGACGAGTAGGCAATCAGCTTCTTCATATCGTCCTGCACCAGCGCGATGAGCGAGGTGATGACGACGGCGGCCATCGACAGACCCCACACCAGCGGTGCGAAGTAGGCCGAAGCTTCGGGGAACATCGGCAGCGAGAAGCGGATGAAGCCGTAGCCACCCATCTTCAGCAGCACGCCGGCCAGGATCACCGAACCTGCGGTCGGCGCCTGAACGTGCGCCGCCGGAAGCCAGGTGGGAACCGGCCACATCGGCATCTTCACCGCGAAGCTGGCGAAGAAGGCGAGCCAGAGCCAGGTCTGAACCTTCGGATCGAAGTCGTAGTTCATCAGCGCGGGAACCGAGGTCGTGCCGGCAGTGTGGACCATCCACAGCATCGCCACGAGCATCAGTACCGAGCCGAGCAGCGTGTAGAGGAAGAACTTGTACGAGGCGTAGATACGGTCTGCGCCACCCCAGATGCCGATGATCAGGTACATCGGGATCAGGCCTGCTTCGAAGAACATGTAGAACAGGAAGATGTCCTGAGCCACGAACACGCCGATCATCAGCGTTTCAACGAGCAGGAAGGCGGCCATGTATTCGCCGACGCGCTTCTCGATCGAATTCCAGCTCGCGCCGATGCAGATCGGCATGAGGAACACAGAAAGCATGATCAGAAGAAGGGCGATACCGTCGATGCCGAGGGCGTAGGAGAAGCCCGAGAACAGCTCATGCCGTTCCGTGAACTGCCACTGCGCTCCGCCGACGTCGAAGTTCATCCAGAGGACGATGCCAAGTGCAAGGTCGACGAGGGTGGCGAGAAGCGCCACCACTCGGGCCGATTTGGCATCAAGGTAAAGACAAGCCAGTGCCGCCGCGAGCGGCACCAGCAACATCAGACTGAGGATCGGAAAACCACTCATCATCTTATCCCGCGATCACCCAGCTGATGGCGGCAACGACGCCGATCAGCATGACAAGAGCGTAGCTGTACAGATAGCCCGACTGGACCTTCTGCGCGTAAGTCGAACCCCTGGCGACGACCCAGGCCGCACCGTCGGGACCGAACTTGTCGATCACGCCGATATCCAGGACCTTCCAGAACACATTGCCGAGCCAGAAAGCGGGACGGACAAAGATGTTGTTGTAGAGTTCGTCGAACATCCACTTGCGGTACACGAAGGTGTAAACCGGCCCGAGCTGTTCGGCGACTGCCTTGGGGAACGAGAGGTTCTTGATATAGCCGTACCATGCGGTCAGCAGACCCAGCGCCATCACCGTGAATGGAGCCCACTTCACCCAGGTCGGCACGCCGTGCATCGCGTGGATCAGGTGTTCGTGGAAGACCAGAGCGCCCTTCCAGAACTCACCCTCTCCTTCGGAGACGAAGGCATGCTGGAAGATGAAGCCGGCGAAGATCGCACCCATTGAAAGGATGATCAGCGGCAGCAGCATGACCAGCGGGCTTTCGTGCGGGTGGTAACCACCCGTGCCGTCGCCATGCTGCGTATAGTCGGGACCACGCGAACCGAGTTCTTCGCTCGCATGCGAGTCTTCGTCTTCGGCATGATCGTCATGGCCGTGCCCATCATGAGCATGGTCGTCGTGACCGTGGCCGTGTGCGTCATGAACCGCGTGCTGAATATGCTCCGACTGGATCCAGCGCGGCTTGCCGAAGAAGGTCAAGAAGACCAGGCGCCACGAATAGAAGCTTGTCATGAGAGCGGCAGCGATACCCATCCAGAAGGCGAAACCGCCAACCTGGGTGCCCGAACCGAAGGCCGCTTCAAGGATTGCGTCCTTGGAGTGGAAGCCTGCGAAGCCTGCGAAGCCCGCGATACCAACGCCGGTGATGGCCAGCGTACCCGCCGTCATCGCCCAGAAGGTGATCGGAATGTGCTTACGCAGCGCGCCGTAGTAACGCATGTCCTGCTCGTGGTGCATCGAATGGATGACCGAGCCGGCACCAAGGAACAGCAGCGCCTTGAAGAAAGCGTGCGTGAACAGGTGGAACATGGCCGCGCCGTAAGCGCCGACGCCAGCGGCGAAGAACATGTAACCGAGCTGCGAGCAGGTCGAATACGCGATCACGCGCTTGATGTCCCACTGGGTGCAGCCGACGGTGGCGGCGAAGAAGCAGGTGCAGGCGCCGACGAAGGCGACGACGTGCATCGCGGTCTCGCTGGTCTCGAACATCGGCGAGAGGCGGCAGACCATGAAGACGCCGGCGGTGACCATGGTGGCCGCGTGGATCAGCGCCGACACGGGGGTCGGGCCTTCCATCGCGTCCGGAAGCCAGGTGTGTAGGCCGAGCTGCGCCGACTTACCCATCGCGCCGATGAACAGCAGGATGCAGATCACCGTCATGGTGTCGAAGCGGTAGCCGAGGAAGCCGATCGTCGCGCCAGCCATGCCGGGCGCGGCATGCAGGATCTCAGGGATCGAGACCGTACCGAACACCAGATAGGTAGCGAAGATGCCGAGCATGAAGCCAAGGTCACCGACGCGGTTGACCACGAAGGCCTTGATCGCGGCGGCACCGGCCGAAGGCTTACGGAACCAGAAGCCGATCAGGAGGTACGAGGCAAGGCCCACGCCTTCCCAACCGAAGAACATCTGCACCAGGTTGTCCGCCGTCACCAGCATGAGCATGGCGAAGGTGAACAGCGACAGGTACGCGAAGAAGCGCGGCTGATCCGGCTCCTCGCTCATGTAACCCCACGAATAGAGGTGCACGAGCGCGGAAACCGACGTGATGACCACCAGCATGACGGCGGTCAGCGTGTCGACACGCAGCGCCCAGTCGAAGGTCATGGCGCCAGACTGGACCCACTTGAGGACCGGAACGACGCTGGCTTCGGCGTGGCCGCCGAGGAACTGAAGGAAGATCGGCCACGACAGGATGCACGATACGAAGAGCGCACCGGTCGTGAGGACCTTGGCCGGTACATTGCCGAGCTGTTTATTGCCCAGCCCGGCAATGATCGCTGCCAATAATGGCAGGAAGACGATGATCAGGATCGACTGCAAGGCCTTATCCCTTCATCCGGTTGACGTCGTCGACGGCGATGGTGCCGCGGCCACGGAAGTAGATCACGAGGATTGCAAGCCCCACTGCAGCCTCGCCGGCGGCGACCGTAAGCACGAACATCGCGAAGATCTGACCCGTAAGGTCGTGCAAGGCCGCGCTGAACGCGACGAGGTTAAGGTTGACCGCAAGCAGGATCAGTTCGATCGCCATGAGCAGAACGATGACGTTCTTGCGGTTGAGGAAGATGCCGAGGACGCCGAGCACGAAAAGGATCGAGCTCACGACCACGTAATGTTCGATGCCGATCACAGCTGGACCCCCTTGCCCACTTCGGGCTTGACGTTGACGGTCGCTTCGTCGGGACGACGGGCGATCTGCTTGCTGATCTTCTGGCCGCGCGTGTCGCCACGCTTGCGATGGGTCAGCACGATGGCGCCGATCATGGCAACGAGCAGGATCAGGCCCGCAGCTTCGAACAGGAACAGATAGCGGCTGTACATCAGCGCGCCGATCGCTTCGATGTTCGTCGTGCCGGCAGGTGCAGCGTTTGTGCCGTCAGGTGTGCCCGGAACGAGCCCGCCGGACTTGTAAGCACCGATGCCGAGCACCATTTCCGCCAGCAGGACGACCGCGACAAGCAGGCCGAGCGGGAAGTTCTTGACAAACCCGGCCCGCAGCTCGGCGAAATCGATGTCGAGCATCATGACGACGAAGAGGAACAGCACCGCGACGGCACCGACGTAGACGATGACGAGCAGCATGGCGATGAACTCGGCGCCGGTGAGCACCATGAGCCCGGCGGCGTTGAAGAACGCCAGGATCAGGAACAGCACCGAGTGAACCGGGTTGCGCGAGAGGATCGTCGCAGCGGCCGACGCGATGGTCAGCGCCGCGAACAGATAGAAGGCAATGGTCTGGATCATGTCCGCGGGCCCCTATCGATACGGCGCATCGGCTTCAAGGTTCGCGGCGATCGCACGCTCCCACTTGTCCCCGTTCGCCAGTAGCTTGGCCTTGTCATAGAGCAGTTCTTCGCGCGTTTCGGTCGCGTATTCGAAGTTCGGCCCCTCGACGATGGCGTCCACCGGGCAGGCTTCCTGACAGAAACCGCAGTAGATGCACTTCGTCATGTCGATGTCGTAGCGCGTGGTACGGCGTGAACCGTCTGCACGCGGCGCGGCTTCGATGGTGATCGCCTGCGCCGGGCAGATCGCTTCACACAGCTTGCAGGCGATGCAGCGTTCCTCGCCGTTGGGATAACGGCGCAGGGCGTGCTCACCACGGAAGCGCGGCGAAAGCGGGTTCTTCTCGAAGGGGTAGTTGATCGTCGCCTTGGGCTTGAAGAAATACTTCAAGGTCAGCCAGTGCGCCTTCACGAACTCCCAGAGCGTGAAGCTCTTTATGAGTTGTCCGACGGTCATTGGAAGTGTCCGGTAGCCATGAGGTAGCCGCTGACGAGAACAACGAACAGCAGCGATACGGGCAGGAAGACCTTCCAGCCCAGGCGCATCAACTGGTCATAGCGATACCGCGGAACGGTGGCCTTGATCCAGCTGAACACGAAGAAGAAGAAGAAGACCTTGAGCAGGAACCAGATGAAGCCCGGCACGAGGTACAACGGAGCCCACTCGACCGGCGGCAGCCAGCCACCCCAGAACAGCGTCGCGTTGAGCGCGCACATCAGGAGCACGTTGGCGTATTCACCCAGCCAGTAGGCGGCGAAAGCCATCGACGAGTATTCAGTCTGATAACCGGCGACCAGTTCGGATTCCGCTTCGGCAAGGTCGAAGGGAGCACGCTGCGTTTCCGCAAGGCTCGAAATGAGGAACATCACCCACATCGGGAACAGCAGCGGGTTCGCGACGAAACCGTTGATGAAGCCGAAAACGTGGCCCTTCTGCGCCCAGACGATGTCGTTCATGTTGAACGTGCCCGCCCAGAGAACGACGCAGATCAGGATGAAGCCGATCGAGACTTCATAAGAGATCATCTGCGCCGAAGCGCGCATCGCCGAGAAGAATGGATACTTCGAGTTCGAAGCCCAGCCTGCCATGATCGTGCCGTAAACACCCAGCGAGCTGATCGCGAGGATGTAGAGCAGACCGATGTTGATGTTGGAAACGAAAGCGCCCGAATTGAACGGGATCACCGCCCAGGACAGCAGCGCCAGCGTGAAGGTCACCACCGGGGCGATCAGGAACAGGCCCTTGTTCGCCGCCGAAGGAATGATCGTTTCCTGAAGGAAGACCTTCAGACCGTCCGCAAAGGACTGGAGCAGACCGAACGGCCCGACCACGTTGGGACCACGGCGAAGCGCCATGGCGGCCCAGATCTTGCGGTCGACATAGATGATCATGGCGACGGCCAGCATCAGGGGCAGCGCGATGAGCAGGACGCCGCAGACGGTGGACACGAACCATGCCCACTCGTAGCTCATCCCGAGAGTTTGGAAGAAAGCGGTCATTCCGCGGCCTCCGCCAGCTCTTCACCGTGCAGGAGTTCAGCCGAACAACGCTGCATGACGGCGCTCGCTCGCGCGATCGGGTTGGTCATGTAGAAGTCCTTGATCGGATAGGCGATCTGACCGGCAGCGGAACCGCCACCGTTAGGCAGAACGCTCCCGTAGTCCGCCAGGCCTTCGCTGCCAAGTGCAGGAACTTCCGCGATCATTGCGTTTCGCAGCTGGTCGAACGTGTCGAAGCCGACGGTCACGCCAAAGGCATCGGCGAGCGCACGCAGGATCGTCCAGTCTTCGCGAGCATCGCCGGGTGCGAACACGGCCTTGTCCGACCACTGAACACGGCCTTCGGTGTTGACGTAAGTTCCCGCCTTTTCGGTATAGGCCGAAGCCGGCAGGATCACGTCCGCCGCGTGGGCGCCCTTGTCGCCGTGGTGACCGACGTAGACGATCATCGAACCGGCGAACTGGGTGAAGTCCACTTCATCGGCGCCGAGCGCGATCAGGACCTTGGGCTTGGCAGCAACCAGGTCGGCAATGCCGCCCTTCTGCGCGTAGCCAAGCATCAGGCCGCCCATGCGGGCTGCTGCCATGTGGAGGACATTGAAGCCGTTCCACTTGGTGCCGTCTTCAAGATCGCGAACGAGGTTGAACTGGGCGGCAAGCGCAAGGCCCGCTTCCAGCCCGCCACGGCCAAGCGCCGCACCGCCGAGGATAACCGCGGGACGCTTGGCGTTCGACAATGCATCGGCGACGTTCTGCGGAAGATTGCCGAGAACCGACAGGTCTTCGCCCAGGAACTCGCCGCCGAACGTGGTTTCCCACTCCGGGCCGACCAAGAACACCTTGGCGCCGCGCTTCACCGCCTTGCGCAGACGAACGTTGAGCAGCGGAGCTTCCCAGCGCACGTTGCTGCCGGCGATCAGAATCGCGTCAGCCGTCTCAATGCCCGAGAATGTCGTGTTGAAGTTGACGGCGGCGAGGCTGTCAGTCGCGTAGTCCATCCCGGTCTGACGACCTTCGATGAGCTTCGAACCGAGCGCGCCGACCAGCTTCTTCGCAGCGAACATCGTTTCGCAATCAACCATGTCACCAGCAACGGTGGCGATCGAATTGCCCGGGTTCAGCGTGGCGATGGCGGCAAACGCTTCGTTCCAGCTGACTGCAACGAGCTTGCCGTCACGACGCAGGAACGGCTTGTCGAGGCGGCGCTTGGTAAGCCCGTCGACCATGTAGCGCGCCTTGTCGCTGATCCATTCCTCGTTCACGTCATCGTTGTTACGAGGAAGCACGCGAAGCACTTCGCGGCCACGCGCATCGATGCGGATGTTGGCGCCGGTGGCGTCTGACACGTCGATGCCCAGCGTCTTCTTGAGTTCCCAAGGACGGGCCTCGAAGGCGTAGGGGCGCGAGGTGAGCGCGCCGACCGGACACAGGTCGATCACATTGGCCGACATCTCGTGCTTGGCAGCATGTTCGAGATAGGTCGTGATCTGCATGTTCTCGCCGCGATAGAGCGCGCCGATCTCGTCCACGCCGGCGATCTCTTCCGAGAAGCGCACGCAGCGGGTGCAGTGGATGCAGCGCGTCATCGTCGTCTTGATGAGCGGACCCATGTACTTTTCAGTGACCGCGCGCTTGTTTTCGTCATAGCGCGAAGCGCCACGACCGTAAGCGACGGACTGGTCCTGAAGGTCGCACTCGCCGCCCTGATCGCAGATCGGACAGTCGAGCGGGTGGTTGATGAGGAGGAACTCCATCACCCCTTCCCGCGCCTTCTTGACCATTTCGGAATCCGTGCGGATTTCCTGGCCTTCGGCAGCCGGAAGCGCGCACGAAGCCTGGGGCTTGGGCGGTCCGGGCTTCACTTCGACCAGGCACATGCGGCAGTTGCCGGCGATGCTCAGCCGTTCATGATAGCAGAAGCGCGGGATTTCCTTGCCGGCAAGCTCGCAAGCCTGCAGCACGGTTGCGCCGGTGGGGACGTCGATCTCGACGCCGTCGACTTTGACCTTAGGCATTACTCGGCAGCCTCGCGGACGTTTTCGGCGATCCGGCGCTCAAGCTCCGGACGGAAATGACGGATCAGGCCCTGGATCGGCCACGCCGCAGCGTCGCCCAGGGCGCAGATGGTGTGGCCTTCGACCTGCTTGGTCACCTGCTGCAGCATGTCAATTTCCTCGACTTCTGCGTCGCCGGTGCGCAGACGCTCCATCACGCGCCACATCCAGCCCGTGCCTTCACGGCAGGGCGTGCACTGGCCGCAGGATTCGTGCTTGTAGAAGTACGAGATGCGGCTGATGGCGCGGACGATGTCGGTGGACTTGTCCATGACGATGACGGCAGCGGTACCAAGGCCCGAACCGACGGCACGCAGGCCGTCAAAGTCCATCGGCGCGTCCCAGATCTCGGCAGCCGGAACCAACGGAACCGACGAACCACCGGGGATCACCGCCAGCAGGTTGTCCTTACCGCCGCGAATGCCGCCGCAATGACGCTCGATCAGTTCGCTGAACGGGATCGACATCTCTTCTTCGACCACGCAGGGACGGTTCACGTGCCCGCTGATCTGGAAGAGCTTGGTGCCCTTGTTGTTCTCACGGCCGAAGCTGGAGAACCACGCGGCGCCGCGACGCAGGATGGTCGGCGCGACGGCGATCGATTCGACGTTGTTGACCGTCGTCGGGCAGCCATAGAGGCCCGCGCCGGCCGGGAACGGCGGCTTCAGGCGGGGCTGGCCCTTCTTGCCTTCGAGGCTCTCGATCATCGCGGTTTCTTCGCCGCAGATGTAGGCGCCGGCGCCGCGATGGACGAAGACGTCGAAATCGTAGCCCGAACCACAGGCGTTCTTGCCGAGAAGGCCGGCCGCGTAGGCCTCTTCACGGGCTGCAAACAGCGTTTCGGCTTCGCGGATATATTCACCGCGAATGTAGATGTACGCTGCGCGCGCGCCCATTGCGAAGCCCGCGACCAGCGCGCCTTCGAACAGCAGGTGCGGATCGTGGCGCATGATCTCGCGATCCTTGCACGAACCCGGTTCGGATTCGTCCGCGTTGATCACGAGGAAGCTGGGCTTAGGATTGCCATTCTGGTCGAGCGGCGGCTGCTTGGGCATGAAGGACCACTTCATGCCGGTCGGGAAGCCCGCACCGCCGCGACCGCGCAGACCCGATGCCTTCATCTCATCGATGATGGCTTCACGGCCGCGCTCGATCAGCGCCTTGGTGTTGTCCCAGGCACCGCGTGCTTGCGCTTCCTTCAGGTTCCACGGCTGATAGCCGTAGAGGTTGGTGAAGATGCGATCCTTATCGAGGAGAGCCATTACCACTCACTCCGATAGTCATGGTTTTCGGTGATCATGGCCGCCAGGTTGGTCGGCTCGCCCACCGGTTCAACGGTGTGACGGGCGGGATCCTGGGTGCCGGCCTTGGGCGTTTCACCACGGGCCAGAGCGTCGAGAACCGCGTTCAGGCGGTCCGACGTCAGGTCTTCGTAGTTGTCGTCGTTGATCTGGACCATCGGGGCAGAGGCGCAGTTACCCATGCACTCGACTTCGGTGAACGACCAAAGGCCGTCTTCCGAAATGTGGCCCTTCTTCATGCCGCGCGACTTGCAGGTGGCCAGCAGATCGTCAGAGCCACGCAGCATGCACGGCGTGGTGCCGCAGACCTGCACGTGGAACCGGCCGATCGGCGCGATGTTGTACATCGTGTAGAACGACGCGACTTCGACCACGCGAATGATCGGCATGTCGAGATAGGCGGCAATGTATTCCATCACCGGAAGCGGCAGCCAGCCTTGCGTGTTTTCATCCGCGCCGACCTGGCGCTGAGCCAGATCGAGCAGCGGCATCACGGCCGAGCGCTGGCGCCCTTCCGGATAGCGCGCGACGACTTCCTTCGCCTTTTCGGCGTTTTCCGGAGTCCAGGCGAAATTGCCCCAACGGGCCCGAAGTTCGGGCGTGTCGGGTTCGATATAGCGGTCAGCCATGCTTACCCCTGCGCTTCAGCCACTGGTCCTGGCCGAAAAGAAACAATTCGAAACCGCCGATCGCGGTCACCAGCATCGGCAGCACGGCCGTGGGCTGGAGGCCAAGATAGACGGCGGCAAAATACCACACAGCAAGGGCCACACCGGTAACGGCGGCCCAGATGCGGGTCAGTTCGAGTGTGTTGAACTTCATCAACGCCCCCTCACCGGATGAACTCGACGCGCGAGCACTTGTCGCCCTCGAAGCTGTAGACAGCGAGGACGTCGAAAGGCTCGACGAGATCGGAACCGTCAGTCGCGGGGCCCCGCGTGACATGCTCGCGGAAGACGACATAGTTGTCGGTCACTTCGCGCGAGACGATCTCTGCCTTATTC
>OUNM010630714.1_pt1 | contig 11099 bp, 11 predicted proteins | sample 1769961 | NCBI WGS metagenome assembly OUNM01 (sample SAMEA3914820, study PRJEB12502) | metagenome | biome: forest; material: soil | place: USA | collected 2012-03-12 | depth 0.3 m
GCCCCAGACGACGTAGCGCGGTGTCAGCTGCTTGCCGCCGACGACGGGCTGGTCGGCGCGCGAGTTGTCGAAGGTGCACGAGACGCGGATCGTGTCGCCCGGACCGACCGCGAGCGGGTGTGTGAGGTAGTAGACGTCCTGCCAGTGGAAGTCCCAGGCAGGGATATGCAGCAGCGTCCGCTCCTTCGCCGTCCCCGGGTCGAGGACGACCGTGATGTCGCGCCCGCGCAGGTGCATGTGGCCGGCGACGCCGTAGATCGTCTCGTCGGCCGACACGGCGCGATCGCACGAGGTGGTGATCGCCGTGCCCGCCCCGACGTCGGTCGGGTAGTCGGCGAGCGTCTTGTTGCACAGGCGCAGCAGGGCCGTCGGGATGAACGCGGCCTCGGCGCCGTAGTGGTTCACCTCGGTCTGGATGGCCTGCTGGCGGCTGCACTGCGGGCCGCTCACGCCGGCCGGGCACGGCAGCTCGACGGGCGCGGCGATCAGCTGCGTCTGGAGCGGGGTCAGGTGCGTCGACGCCGGACGGATCCGCAGCTGTGCGCGTGAGCGGTCGGGGCCGGCCGCCTCGATCAGGTTGTAGTGCACCTGCATCACGACCAGCGATCCCTTCGGCAGCAGCACGCCCGTGCCGCCCGGCAGGGCGTTCGTCGTGTGCCCGGGCACCCAGGCCGCGATCCAGGGCGGCTGGCCGAGCCGGTCGAGCGAGCCCGGCGCGGAGACGTCGACCGGCAGGTCGGGCCCGCCGAAGCACGTCCAGCCCCGGCCGCCGTTCTGCGCGTTCAGGCGGCGTGCGGCGGCAGCCTGCGCACCGGCGGCCTCGTAGAGGATCACGTGGTGCACGATCCCGGTCCGCTGCGGCTGGATCAGCGCCCCGGTGACGTACGAGCTCTGGGTGAGGTGCGGGTCGAGGACGAAGCAGTGGTAGTCGTCGATCCCGCCGCCGGTCGCGTGCGGCGTGTAGGGCTCGGGCGGGGTGAGGGTGAGCGTGCGTCCCGGGCCGGTCAGCCCGGCCGAGAGGCGCGGCTGCGAGTGGCGATCGGCCGGGTTCCCGGCAGGCGCGCCGTTCGCGGCCCAGGCGGCAAGCGTCGCCAGCTCGGTGGAGGTCAGGCGGCGGACGTCGCGGCCGACGAAGTCGGCAGAGTCCCGTCCCGGCATCCACGGAGGCATCAGCCCGGCTCTCGTCATCCGGACGATCCCTGCCGCGTGCGTGTGTGCGTCGGCGGCATTCGTGAGCGCGAACGGCGCGATCCCGCCGAGGCGGTGGCAGCTCGCGCACTTCTCGTCCAGGATCGGCGCGACGTCGCGGTAGTAGGTCGGGCCGGCGGCCGCGCCGCCTCGGTGCACGGCGAGAGCGCCGATGAGCGCTGAGACCGCCAGCGCAACGAGGAACGCCCTTCCCACGTTCTGAACTGTACGTCGCAAACAAGCGGAAGGAGACGAAATGCCCGGCTGGCTCTGGGTGGTGATCGTCGTCGTGGCGATCCTGGTCGTTGTCGGAGTGGTTGCATCGGCCCTGCGTGCCAGGCGCACGCGCGGCCTTCAAGAGCGCTTCGGCCCCGAGTACGACCGCGTTGCGGCCGATGCGCCGTCCCGCCGTCAGGCGGAGTCAGAGCTGCGCGCGCGCGAGCAGCACCGCGACGAGCTCGACATCGAGCCGCTCGACCCGCGCGACCGCGACCGTTACCGCGTCCGCTGGCAGGACGTCCAAGCACGGTTCGTGGACGATCCGGCGGGTGCCGTCGGCGAGGCGGATTCGCTGATCCAGGAGGTCATGCGCGTCCGCGGCTACCCGGTGGACGACTTCGAGACGCGCGCGGCCGACCTTTCCGTCGATCATCCCGACGTCGTCGAGAAGTACCGTGCGGCTCACGGGATCGCGATCGCGCACGAGCGCGGCAAGGCGAGCACCGACGACCTGCGCCATGCGGTCCAGCACTACCGCGCGCTCTTCGACACGCTCGTCGAGACCGGGGTTCGCCAGGAAGTCGGCTCATGACACGCGAGCGCACCCAAACCGGCGACCTCGTGGCCGAGGACGCCGATGCGCCGCTTGCGCGCGACGAGGGCGGCCGGCTCGAGCCCCTGTTCGACACGGGCCGGCAGGAGGAGCTTCGTGCGCGCTGGCGCGCGCTCCAGGCTCGGTTCGTCGACGAGCCTCGCGAGACCGTAGGCGAGGCCGACTCCCTTGTCGCGGAGCTGCTCCGCGATCTCGCACAGAGCTTCGACGCGGCGCGCTCGGGCCTCGAGGCGCAATGGTCGAGCGGGGCGGACGTGTCCACGGAGGAGCTCCGGCTGACGCTGAAGCGGTACCGCTCGTTCTTCGAGCGTCTCCTCGAGGCCTAGGGATTAACGCCTCCGTGTGGCACCGGCGTAGAGCAGCCCCGCCGCGAGCGCGAAGCACGCGGCGGCGGCTGCGACCGCCGTCTGCGTCAACGCCGACGCGGCTGCCGCGGCGGCGACGGCCGCGACGAGGAGCGCGTTGCCGAGCGGGCGCCGCCGCAGTGTCCCGAGCGCGACGACGAGCACGGCGAGCGTCCCGAGCGAACTGCCGACGATCGCTGCCACCCGAGGGACGACGTCCACGTGGTCCTGGGCGCGCGGGACGGCGGTTCCGTCGAACGAACCGTGCACGCCCATGGCGAGCGCGATCCCGACCGCGAGCCCGACCCAGACGAGCCCGGCCGGCGAGGCCCAGCGCCGGCCCGCGAGCTGGAGCGAGCCGATCCCGAGCAGCGGTGCCGACAGCAGCGCCCCTGCGAGGTAGTAGACGCGGAAGACGCGCGCGTCCCAGCCATGGGCGCTGCCCCAGGCGATCGAGGCGGCGGCGGCGGCGAACGTCACGAGCCCGGCCGCCCATGCGTAGCGGCGGCCGCGCAGCAGCAGGCCTGCGAGGCGCAGCGAGAGCAGCGCCGCGCCGAAGGACAGCAGGACGTTCACCCGTCTAGTGTCGCCGCTAGGGTGGAGGAGTGGAGAAGCGGTACCTCTTCACGCCGGGGCCGACCCCCGTGCCACCGGCAGTGCTGGCCGCATCGGCGGAGCCGATCGTGCATCACCGCGGCTCGGATTTCCGCGGGGTCTACCGCAGCGTGCTCGCCCGCCTGCAGGACGTGTACCGGACACGTGCGGATGTGCTCCTGTTCACGGCCTCGGGAAGCGGGGCGATGGAGTCTGCGGCCGCGAACCTCTGCGAGCCCGGTGATCGCGTGCTGGTCGTCAGCCATGGTTCGTTCGGCGAGCGCTGGGTCGACATCACCACGCAGCACGGCCTCGACGTCCAGGCGCTCCGGTACGAGTGGGGGGAGCGCCCGGATCCCGACGAGGTCGGGTCGGCGGCGCGCGAGGCCGGCGCCCAGATCGTCTTCTGCCAGCAGTCGGACACCTCGACCGGGGTCGTCTCGGACGTGCGCGCGATCAAGGAGGCGGTCGGCGACGCGGTGCTCGTCGTCGACGCCGTCTCGTCGCTCGGGGCCGTTCCGCTGGAGACGGACGAGTGGGGGATCGACGTCGTCGTCTCCGGCTCGCAGAAGGCGTTGATGGCGCCGCCCGGGCTGGCGACCGTCTCGGTGCCGGAGCACGTCCTCGCGCGGACGAAGCCGTCCCGGAGCTTCTACTTCGACTGGCGTCGCAACAAGAAGGCGCAGGACGCGCTCGACGCGGCGTTCACGCCGGCCGTGTCGTTGATCCGCAGCCTCGACGTCGCGCTCGGGCTGCTGCTCGAGCAAGGGCTCGAGGCGGCGTTCGAGCGGCACATCCGGCTCGGCCGTGCGACCCGTGCCGGCGTGAAGGCGATGGGGCTCGAGCTCTTCTCGCCCGACGACGACACGGCTGCCGTGGTGACGGCGATCCGGGCGCCGGAGGGCGTCGACGCCGACGAGCTGCTGAAGCACCTGCGCGACCGGCACGGCGTGACGCTGGCGCCGGGGCAGGCGCATCTGAAGGGGAAGATCTTCCGGATCGGCCACATCGGCTGGTTCGACGTGTTCGACATCGCGAGCGCGCTCGCGGCGGTCGAGCTCTCGCTCACGGAGCTGGGCGCGGAGATCGAGCGGGGCGTCGCCGTCCCGGCCGCGTTCGAGGCGTTCGAGTCTCCCGTCGCCGCGGCCTAGGCTTGGCGGAACCAGGCACAGAGCGGAGGCGCCGGCGCGGACGGCGCCGGAGCGGAACGGCGTGAGGGTTCTGGTCCGCGAGCCGATCGCGGAAGCCGGCGTCGAGCTGCTCCGGGCCAAGTTCGACGTGGACGTCGACGAGACGTCGCCGCTCGAGGAAGTGATCGGCGGCTACGAGGCGATCGTGATCCGGTCGGCGACGAAGTTGACCGCCGACCTGATCGCGAAGGGCACGCGGCTGCGGGTGATCGGCCGGGCCGGGGTGGGGGTCGACAACGTCGACGTCGACGCCGCGACACGCCGCGGGATCGTCGTCGCGAACGCTCCCGAGTCGAACGTGGTCTCGGCTGCCGAGCACACGATCGGCTTGCTGCTCGCGCTGGCCCGGAACATCCCCCAGGCGCACGGGGCGCTCGTCGAGGGTCGCTGGGAGCGGTCGCGGTGGGGCGGGATCGAGCTCGCGGACAAGATGCTGGGTGTGCTCGGCTTCGGCCGCATCGGCCGCCAGGTCGCGCGGCGCGCGCTCGGGCTGCAGATGAAGGTCGTGGCCTACGACCCGTTCGTCTCCGCGGAGCGCTTCCGGGAGCTCGGCGTCGACTCGGCGCCGTTCGGCGAGGTGCTCGAGCGCGCCGACTTCCTGACACTGCACCTGCCGCTGACCGACGAGACGAGAGGATCGATCGACGCCGCCACGATCGCGCACATGCGCGACGGCGTGCGGCTCGTGAACGCCGCCCGAGGCGAGCTGGTCGACGAGGACGCGCTGGTGGCCGCACTCGAATCGGGCAAGGTCGCGGGGGCCGCGATCGACGTGTTCACCCGCGAGCCGTACGACGGGCCCCTGTTGCACGCGCCGAACGTCGTCGTGACGCCCCACCTCGCGGCCTCGACCGAGGAGGCGCAGGATCGCGCTGGCGTGATCGTCGCCGAGCAGGTTCTCGCCGCCCTGGACGGCGCCCTCGTGACGAACGCGGTGAACATCCCGACCGTCGGCGCGGAGGACCTCGAGGTGCTGGGGCCGTTCGTCCCGCTCGCTGCCAAGCTCGGCCGGCTGGCGCTCGAGCTCACCGGCGGCGAGGTGACGCGGATCACGATCGAGGCGTTCGGCGAGCTCGCCGAGCACGACACGCGGCTGCTGACCGTCGCTGCCCTGAACGGTGCGTTCCAGGGACGCTCGGACCAGCCCGTCAACTACGTCAACGCTCCCGTCGTGGCCGCAGACCGCGGCATCGAGGTCGTCGAGGAGAAGCGCCGCGCCGCGCGCGACTACACCAACCTCGTCGCCGTCTCCGCCGACGGGGTACGTGTCGCCGGTACCACGATCGGCCGCGAGGCGAGGCACTTCCTCGTCAGCGCGCTCGGGTTCGAGCTCGAGATGGAGCTCGCTCCGCGCATGGCACTCCTCATGTACGACGACGTCCCCGGCGTGATCGGCCGCGTCGGCACGCTCTTCGGTGAGGCCGGCGTCAACATCGCCAATATGACCGTCTCTCGCAACCGCGCCGGCGGGAAGGCGCTGATGGCGCTCTCGATCGACTCGCCGGCGCCGCCCGAGCTGGTCGCGCAGCTGCACGAGGGTATGGACGAGTCGTACCTGATCGGCTGATGAGCTGGCCCGAGCCCGTCGAGCGGGTTGCCGCAGTCCTCCGTGACGAGGCCGTCGACGCGCGGATCGAGGAGTTCGAGGACGGGACGCCGACTGCGCGCGACGCCGCGAAGGCGGTGGGCTGTGAGCTGGACCAGATCGTCAAGACGATCGTGCTCGTCGCCGACGGGGCGATCGTGCTCGCGCTCGTTCCCGGCGATCGCCGTGCGGACGAGCGCGCGGTCGCGTCTGCACTCGGCGCCTCCGAGGTGCGCTCGGCGACGCGCGACGAGGTCCTGCGCGCGACCGGTTTCGAGCCCGGCGGGGTCGCGCCGTTCCCTCAGCTCGACGTCTCGCAGACGCTGATCGACCGGTCGTTCTTCGCGCACGGCGTCGTGTGGATCGGGGCCGGGACGGAGCGGCACATGGCGTCGTTGCCACCGCCCGAGCTGGCGCGCCTGACGGGTGCCCGGGCTTTTGACCTCGGGCCTGCTGGGTAGAATCCGCGCTCCAGGGCCCGACCAAAGGAGCGCGCGGTGCAGGAGACCGACAAGATCTGGATGAACGGCGAGCTCGTCGACTGGGCCGACGCGAAGGTCCACGTCGGCGTGCACGGACTGCACTACGGGACCGGGGTCTTCGAGGGAATCCGCTGCTACGACACGCCCAAGGGGCCGGCGGTGTTCCGCCTCGACGAGCATCTGCAGCGCCTCCGCAACTCGGCACGGCTCCTCTACATGGAGCTCCCGTACACGGTCGACGAGCTGAAGGCCGCGTGCAACGAGGTGCTCGGCGCCAACGGCCTGCCGGAGTGCTACCTGCGCCCGATCGCGTTCTACGGCTACGGCGAGCTCGGCGTCGCCGCGCGCGGCAACCCGATCGAGACCGTGATCATGAGCTGGCCCTGGGGGAGCTACCTGGGCGACGACAACCTGAAGACGGGCATTCGGGCCAAGATCTCGTCCTGGCAGCGCGTGTCGCCGAACGTCGTCCCGCACGTCTCCAAGGCCACCGGGGTGTACCTCAACTCGATGCTCGCGGTCACCGAGGCCAACAACGCCGGGTACGACGAGGCGATCCTGCTGACGCCCGAAGGCACGGTCGCGGACGGCTCCGGCGAGAACATCTTCATCGTCCGTGACGGCGTGCTCTACACGCCCGATCTCGCGACCGGGATCCTCCCGGGCATCACCCGCGACACGATCACCCAGATCGCGCAGGACCTCGGGTACACCGTGGTCGAGAAGTCGATCATCCGCTCCGACCTCTACCTCGCCGACGAGGTGTTCATGTGCGGCACCGCGGCCGAGGTGACGCCGCTGCGGTCGGTCGACGACTACGAGATCGGCGTCGGCGAGATCACGCTGGAGATCCAGAAGGCGTACCTGGACACGGTGCGCGGCCAGAGCGAGCGGTGGTCGCAGTGGCTCGACCCCGTGCCGCAGATGGCCCGTTCGTGACGGCCCCCGCGTCGACGCAGCGGATCAACCTGAGCGCGCCGTGGATCGACGAGCGCGACGAGGAGCTCGTGCTCGAGGTGCTGCGCTCGGGGTGGCTCTCGCTCGGGCCGACCGGGCCTCGCTTCGAGGCGATGTTCGCCGACGTCGTCGGCGCCCCGTACGCGGCCGCCGTCTCCTCCGGCACCGCGGGCCTGCACCTGTGCATGCGGCTCGCGGGGGTCGGCCCCGGCGACGAGGTGATCACGTCGCCGTACTCGTTCGTCGCGTCGGCCAACTGCGCGATCTACGAGGGAGCGACGCCGGTCTTCGCCGACATCGACCCGCGCACCTACAACCTCGACCCGGCTGCCGTCGAGGCCGCGATCACGCCGCGGACGAAGGCGCTCGTCGCGGTCGACATCTTCGGGTACCCGGCCGAGTACGACGCGCTCATCCCGCTCTGCGAGCAGCACGGGATCGCACTGGTCGAGGACTCCTGCGAGGCGCTCGGTGCGACGTACAAGGGCAGGCGGCTCGGCTCGCACGGGCATCCGGCGGTGTGGGCGTTCTACCCGAACAAGCAAATGACGACCGGCGAGGGCGGCGCGGTCACGACCGGCAGCGAGGAGCAGCACGAGCTGCTCGTCTCGCTGCGCAACCAGGGACGGCTCGAGACGTCGTCGTGGCTCCAGCACGGGCGACTCGGTTACAACTATCGACTCGACGACGTCTCGGCCGCGCTCGGCATCGGGCAGCTCGAGAAGCTCGATCGGATTCTCGCCGCGCGGCGCGAGGTGGCGGCACGCTACGAGGAGCTGCTCGCCGACGTCGACGTCGAGTCGCCGCTCCCCGACGACGCCGACCACGAGCGCTCGTGGTTCGTGTACGTCGTCAAGCTGCCCGCGGGCGTCGATCGCGGCGCAGTCATGCAGCGTCTGTCCGACCAGGGGATCGCGACGGCGCCGTACCTGCCCTCGATCCACCTCCAGTCGTACATGCGCGAGCGATACGGCTTCTCGGAGGGCATGCTGCCGGTCAGCGAGGACTGCAGCGCGCGGACCATGGCGCTGCCGTTCCACGCCCGGCTCGACCGCGCAGACCAGGAGCGCGTGGTCGAAGCACTCCGCAACGCGCTCTAGGATCACCCCGTGGCGCACATGGTGTTCCTCGGCTTCGGCAAGTACATCCGGTCGGACCGGATCTTCGGCGTCGAGCCACTGCCCGCGGACGAGCGCGGCTCCGGCGCGCGCACCCGGGTCTGGGTCGAAGGCATCCCGGATGCCGTGATCGCCTCACGCAGCGAGCGGGCGATCCTCGCCGACATGGGCGTCGTGCCGCCGCGGTCGCGCCCGGCGCCGCAGGACGAGAACCTCTTCTAGCTGCCGGCGTTGAACTGGCGCAGGCTGCACGTCGACACGCGCCCGCTCCGGCGCCGCGACTTCCGCAACCTCTGGCTCGGCCAGACGATCTCGACGATCGGTGCGGAGGTCGCGACGGTCGCGGTCCCGTTCCAGGTCTACAAGCTCACCGGCTCGACCGCGCTCGTCGGGCTGCTCGGGCTCGCGTCGCTCGTACCGCTACTCGTCGTCCCACTCGTCGGCGGAGCGTTCGCGGACGCGCTCGACCGGCGTACGGTCGTCCTCGTCACCGAGACGGGCCTCGCGCTCGTCGCAGGTCTCTTCGTCGTCAACGCGCTGCTGCCGCAACCGCGCGTGTGGGTGCTCTTCGTCTTGCAGGGGCTCGCGGTGGCGGTCTACAGCTTCGGGCGACCCGCACTCGCGTCACTGGCGCCGCGGCTCGTGCCCGACGATGAGCTCGCAGCCGCCTCGTCGCTCTTCAGCGTCTACAACTCGCTCGCGGCGGTCGCCGGCCCGGCGATCGGCGGCCTGCTGATCGCGGCCGGAGGCGTGGAGTTCGCCTATGTGATCGACGCGGTCACGTACGGCGCGTCCCTGCTCGTCATCTGGTGGCTGCCGCGGCTGCCTCCGCTCGAGGACGTCGAGCGTCCGAGCTTCGCCTCGATCGTGGACGGCTTCCGCTTTTTGAAAGGCCGCCGGGACCTGCTCGGGATCTTCCTGATCGACACGAACGCGATGGTCTTCGGGATGCCGAGCGCACTCTTCCCGGCAATCGCGCTGCATCGACTGCACGGAACGGCCTCGACCGTCGGCTACCTCTATGCCGCCCCGTACGCCGGCGCGCTCGTCTGCTCACTGCTCTCCGGCTGGTGCTCCCACGTGCGCCGCATGGGGCTCGGCATCACCGTGATGGCGTGCCTCTGGGGTGCGGCGATCGCCGCTTTCGGGTTCGCGACGTCGCTCGTCCCCGCGCTCGTCCTGCTCGCGGTCGCCGGCGGGGCCGACTTCTACAGCGCGGTGCTGCGGAGCACGATGCTGCTCCGCTCGACCCCCGACCATCTGCGCGGACGCTTGCTCGGCATCGAGTTCATGCAGGTGGCGAGCGCTCCGAGCCTCGGGGACCTCGAGTCGGGTGTGCTGGCGTCGCTCACGTCCCTCCGCTTCTCGGTCGTCTCCGGGGGCTTTGCGTGCATCCTGGGCTGCATTGTCACCGCCCTCGCGCTTCCACGATTCCTTCGCTATGACGCTCGACTTCACGCGTAGCCCACACGAGCTCGCGCCGGAGCTGATCGGCGCGCAGCTCTACGTCGACAACGTCGGCGGCGTGATCGTCGAGGTCGAGGCGTACGACCACGAGGACCCCGCCGCGCACAGCTTCGGGAACCGGCGCACGCCGCGCAATGCGTCGATGTTCCTCGGCGGCGGGCACGCCTACGTGTACCGCTCGTACGGCATTCACTGGTGCCTCAACTTCGTGTGCGGGGAGGTCGGCGTCGCCGGCGCGGTGCTGATCCGCGCGCTGAAGCCGACGCGGAACATCTACGAGATGCGACAGAGGCGGGGGCTCGACGACGTCCGCCTGCTCTGTGCGGGCCCCGGCCGCCTCTGCCAGGCGCTCGGCGTCACGCGCGCCCACGACGGGCTGCGGCTCGACGAGCCTCCTTTCGAGGTGAGGCCGCGCCCGCACGACGTCGAGGTCGTGCGCGGGCCGCGGATCGGGATCACGAAGGCGGCCGATCTCCCGTGGCGCTACGGCCTCGCCGGCTCGCGCTACCTCAGCCGCCCGTTCAGGGCTTGACCGTGAGGGTGATTCGCAGGCCGGGCGCCGCCGCGGTGTACGGCGGGACCGACTGCTTGACGACCTTGCCCGCGTCGCCGCCGGTCACCTTGACGTCGAGGTGGAGCCGGCCGAGGCGGGCGAGCGCTTTCGCGAGGCCGACACCGACGACGTTCGGGACGACGCCGTGCAGCGACTTCACCGAGATGAGCGTGATCTTGTCGAAGGCCGAGGCGGTGCCGCGTCGTGGGAACTGCCCGACGACGTAGCCGATGCGATCACCGGTCTTCGCCGGCTTGTACACGAGCGTCGGCGTGAGCGGCTGCCCTTCGAGCCGCGCGCGGGCTGCGGCGAGCGACTGGCCGACGACGTCCGGGATCTCGACCTCGTTCGGCTTGCAGGTCGCCACGCGGGCCGGCCCGTCGCCACCGTAGAAGGCGAGCTGGTAGGTGTTCTTGCAGACTCCGTCGTCCCGCTCGAGCACACCGCCGCGGTTCACGACCGTGACGGGCGCGGCGTACAGCGACGGCGGTGCCGGGAACGACTCGGGCTGGAGCTTCATGTACGGAAGCGCCTTCTGCATGAACGCCTTCCAGATCAGTGCGGGGAACGTGCCGCCCGCGACCGGCTTGCCGTGGAACTGGTAGGTCATAGGCACGAGCTTGTCCGGGTAGCCGACCCACACTGCGACGACGAGCTGCCGCGTGTAGCCGACGAACCAGGCGTCGCCGTAGTTCTCCGTGGTGCCGGTCTTGCCTGCGACCTGCCAGCCCGGGAGCGCGGCGGCCTTGCCGGTGCCGTACTGCACGACCCCTTGCAGCAGCTGGTTGA
>OUNM011369935.1_pt1 | contig 11097 bp, 9 predicted proteins | sample 1769961 | NCBI WGS metagenome assembly OUNM01 (sample SAMEA3914820, study PRJEB12502) | metagenome | biome: forest; material: soil | place: USA | collected 2012-03-12 | depth 0.3 m
GCGCTGGAGCGGGTGAAATCCATATTGAAACTCTGCCCCGCCGTATCCGCGGTGATCTGGATCGTCCACACGAGCTCATCCACCGAGTCGGCACCGATGTTGGTGCCCGGATGCACCACGTCGTCCGGCGCCCCATCGATGAACCCGGCGAGCTGGTAAATGCCGAGATTCCCCGTTTGCTGGTTGGCCGCCGAATAATACTTCACCACATAGTCACCCGCGGCGGGCGCCACGAAATTCAGCCGGTAACCGCGACCCGCGATGCTGCTGTTGTCATTCAATCCGAGGACGTTGCTGCCACTGGCATTAGGAGCGGCTCCACCGCTCCATGTGTAGCTGTAACCATCGTCGCTATACTTCCCATTCGAGGGCGTGCCCAGCGGGCTGAAGGTCAGCAAAGTCGCTTGGTCCTTCTGCGCGAAGGTCAAGAGCGTATCGCTGCACTTCAGCCAGTCCAACGCCAAACCACCATCGGTCAGGTCAATCGCTCCGAGTTGGCCGGTATTGGTCCCGGTCTTGCCTCGTTCCACTTGTTGGAGCGAGATGGTGACGATGGCCGCCGAGGCCGTGGAAACGGTGGCGGAAACAAGGGTGACCAGTCCGAGCACACCGCGCAACCAGCGCGACGGCCCAGACCACGACGGGAGTGGTGACGGGTTTTGCATGGGAAGGATTTGAAGCCCCACGAAGGTGCAGCGCCGCAGGAACCCGAAGCTATGAACAATCGCCCGAAAAAACGCAACCGGCGGATTGCAACAAAATGCCAGCCAGCGCCAAACCGACCGCGACTGCGCGGGATACAGTCTGGAGTGCGGTGCCTTGGCACCGCTCTGTGGCATGGCGGAGCTTGCTCCGTGCGGTAGGGAGAACCAAACAAACCACGGGAGGTGTCCCCCACCACACGCGGCAAGCCGCGCCACACCACAGAGCGGTGGCCAGCCACCGCACTCCAGACCGCGCCCCGAAAGAATGAAGGTCCTTTCTCTTTTGGTGCAATTTTTGGGCATGGAATCCTCTCGCAGGATTGGGCCAAGCGTGCCTCACCGCTCACGCGTAGCATTCTCGCCAGCCCTCATTTTTCCAAGCGAAACCCACGACCACAAACCTCCGAGCACATCGCTTGCTTCCACCCGCGAAAAAAGACGAATTTCATTTTGACACCCCTCCTCTGGTTGATACGTTGTCCGCCCGCTTTCTGTATATAGAGCGTCCAATCCTCGCCTGAGACGGCCCCGCAATGGTGGCCGGTTTGGGGCGGGGGTTTATGTTCTAGTGAGGATGGCGGCGGCGAACCCAAAAGGTCTCGTTTTCGTTCTTTTTCTGGCAAAAGCCTCAGTAGCTCAGTTGGTAGAGCACGTCCTTGGTAAGGACGAGGTCACCGGTTCAATCCCGGTCTGAGGCTCCAGCCGGCAAATGAACGGCCAGCATTTTAACTACAACAACAACCAACAACAAACCACCTGACCCACCATGGCAAAGGAAGCATTCAAACGCGAAAAACCGCACGTGAACGTAGGCACGATCGGGCACGTCGATCACGGCAAGTCCACGACGACGGCTGCCATCGTGCACGTCCAATCTCTCAAGGGCCTCGCCGCCCCCATCAGCTACGCCGACATCACCAAGGGCGGCACCGTCCGTGACGAAACCAAGACCGTCACCATCGCCGTCTCGCACGTCGAGTACAGCACCGACAACCGGCACTACGCCCACGTCGACTGCCCCGGCCACGCCGACTACGTGAAGAACATGATCACCGGAGCCGCCCAAATGGACGGCGCCATTCTCGTCGTCTCGGCCGCTGACGGCCCGATGCCGCAGACCCGTGAGCACATCCTGCTCGCCCGCCAGGTCGGCGTGCCCGCCATCGTCGTCTTCCTGAACAAGGTCGACCTCGTGGAAGACGCCGAACTGCTCGAGCTCGTCGAGATGGAAATCCGCGACCTCCTCAGCAAGTACGAATTCCCCGGCGACACCACGCCGATCGTCAAGGGCGCGGCCAGCAAGGCCCTCGCCTGCGGCGACGCCAATCATCCGGATGCCCAGTGCATCACGAACCTGATGAAGGCCATCGACGAATTCATCCCGCTTCCCGAGCGCCCGATCGACCAGCCCTTCCTCATGCCGATCGAAGACGTGTTCAACATTGAAGGTCGTGGCACCGTGGTCACCGGCCGTGTTGAGCGTGGCATCCTCAAGAAGATGGACGAAGTCGAGATCATCGGCCTCCGCGACACGCAGAAGACCACCGTCACCGACATCGAAATGTTCCGCAAGCTCCTCGAAGAGGCGCGCGCCGGTGAAAACGTGGGCGTCCTGCTCCGCGGCATCAAGAAGACCGACGTCGAGCGCGGCCAGGTCATCGCCAAGCCCGGCTCGGTGAAGCCGCACAAGAAGTTCAAGGCTGAAATCTACGTCCTCTCCAAGGACGAAGGTGGCCGCCACACGCCCTTCTTCAACAACTATCGTCCGCAATTCTATTTCCGCACGACGGACGTGACCGGTTCGGTCACCCTTCCCTCGGGCGTCGAAATGGTGATGCCTGGCGACAACGTGAGCATCGAAGTCGAGCTCATCAGCTCCGTCGCCATGGAAAAGACGATGCGCTTCGCCGTCCGCGAGGGTGGCCGCACCGTCGGTGCCGGTCGTGTGACCGACATCATCGCCTAAGCAAAATCTTGTCGATTCATGCGCGGGGCGGAGTGTATAAAGCTCTGCCCCGCGCTTTCGGCTAAAAAATTCGTCTAAATACGGCGGTAACTCAATTGGTAGAGTAGCGGTCTCCAAAACCGCCTGTTGGGGGTTCGAGTCCCTCCCGCCGTGCCACCCCGAAAGCCCATGTTTAAGAAAATCTTCAACTTCTTTGGCGAGGTCAAAACCGAGCTGCAAAAGGCCACCTGGCCTTGGGACCCCAAGGAAAAGAGCTTTGGCGCCAAATACAAGGAGCTCATCGATAGCACCGTCGTCGTGATTATCGCCATGATCCTCCTCTCCGCCTTCGTCGCGATTTTCGACTTCGGCATCATGGGCATCACCCACCTCATCTTTTAATTTTCCTCGTCATGACCGAAGAACAAAAACGCAAGCAATGGTACGTCGTCCACGTCCTCTCCGGCCAGGAGCAGAAGGTCCACGACAACATCGTCAAGCGCATCAAGACGGAGGAAATGGCCGACTACGTGTTTGAAGTCGTCCTGCCCACCGAGCGCGTCAGTGAAGTGAAGCGCGGCCAGAAGCGCGAGACCACCCGCAAGTTCTTCCCCGGTTATCTCATTATCAACATGTGGCTGCTCGACGAGAACAAGCAGCTCGTGGATCGGACCTGGTACTTCATCAAGGAGACCAATGGTGTGCTCGGTTTCGCCGGCACCAAGGATCGTCCGGTCCCCATGCTCACCAAGGAAGTCGACGCCATGCTCGCCCAGGTTCGCGCCAGCGAGGAAAAGGCCCGCCCGAAAATCGAATTCACCGTGGGCGAAATGGTCAAGGTCTCCGACGGCCCCTTCCAAAGCCAGACCGGCGTCGTTCAGGAAATCGACCCCGAGCGCGGCAAGCTCGTCGTCGTCGTCAGCATTTTCGGCCGTGAAACGCCCGTCGACCTCGAATACTGGCAGGTCGAACGCAACGTCTGAGCCGCACCATGTTTTTCCACGAAAAATACGAAAGCCACGAAAAAGCCCCGCGCCCATTTCTCGCGGGTGACTGTCGCATCGTGGACTCTTTCGTGATTTTCGTGCCTTTCGTGGACAAAAAATAAACTCTTTCGAATTTACGCACTAACCCAACATTCGGGCGCACCGCCTCTCGCGCCCCACAACTCACACAAGCAACATGGCAAAAGAAGTCGTCGGACAAATCAAACTGCAAATCCCGGCCGGTCAGGCCAACCCCGCTCCGCCGGTGGGCCCCGCCCTCGGTCAGCAGGGTGTGAACATCATGGCCTTCTGCAAGGAGTTCAACGCCCGCACGCAGAAGCAGGCTGGCGACATCCTGCCGGTGGTCATCACCGTCTATAAGGACAAGAGCTTCACCTTCATCACCAAGCAGCCCCCGGCCAGCTCGCTGATCAAGAAAGCCCTCAAGATCGCCAGCGGCAGCAAGGAACCCAACAAGGCCAAGGTCGGCAAGCTCAGCAAAAAGCAGCTTCTCGAAATCGCGAAGCAAAAGATGCCCGACCTCAACGCTCGCAACGAAGAAGCCGCGATGAAAGTCATCGCCGGCACCGCCCGCCAAATGGGCGTCGACGTCGAAGCCTAAACCTTCGCCTTCAGCGAAAATCTTCACAGCCGTGGAAGCGAAAGCCTCCACGGCTGTTCTGTTGTACCGAATGTAAGGCGCCCACCCAAACGGAAGCGCCGTTGCTGGGAGCGCCGACTTCCAGTCGGCAACCAAAGCATAGCGCGAAGCGCCATTTTCTTGCGCCTCCTTCCAGCGCCCCTCACCCTCAAAACATGTCCTCCCCCAAAGAGTGGTACTCCCGCAACTACCTCCCTCACTTCGATCGCCCCGGCCTCATCCAAGGCATCACCTTCCGCCTTCACGACTCCATGCCCGCTATCGTCCTCGATCGCTGGGCCCAAGAAATTCAAACCCTTCCACCGAACGAACTGGAGGCCGAACGCCAAAAACGCATCACCGCCTACCTCGATGCAGGCCACGGCGCTTGCTGGCTCCGTAATCCCAACGTGGCGCAAATCGTGGAAGACGCCTTCCTTCACTTCGACCGCGAGCGCTATCGCTTGCTGGCGTGGGTCGTGATGCCAAACCACGTACACGTCCTTATCGAAGTTTTTCCCGACACCCTCTTGGATCAGGTAATTCAATCCTGGAAAACTTGGACAGGACGCTTGGCCAATCAGGCCTTAAAGCGAACCGGCCCCTTTTGGTGCCGCGATTTTCATGACCGCTACATTCGCGATGAGACTCATTTCGCGTACGCCAAGCGCTACATCGAGGACAATCCCGTAAAAGCAGGGCTATGCCGGTTGCCTGAAGAGTGGCGCTGGAGTAGCGCCTGGAAAGGACGTCAAGCGAACGAAGCGTAAGTAAAGCGCGCTCCGCGCTATGCTTTGGTTGCCGACTGGAAGTCGGCGCTCCCAGCAACGCCCCTCCCATTCGACCCGGCGCTCGACAATCCCCACCACCCCTGGCACCATACCCCCTCCAAAACCCCCATGAGGCCGGCACCCACAGACGCAGTCATCTCCCCCAATTACGCCTCCATTCCCCCTCTCAAAAATCGCGAAAACCAGTCGGCAAAAGTCAGCCTCTACCCCTGAAAACCCAACGCCTCCTCCACCCGGCAATTTCCCCCCTTTGAATCCCCCGAAAACCGGATTGTCGCACACGCCGCCCTTGTGAACCACGGCCTCCGTACCTACATCTGACCGCCTTTCCACCACCAGCGTCTCTCATGACCCGCCTCCTCGCTCTCGCCAGTCCTTTCCTCGTCGCGGCCATCGCCTCGGCCGCCGACGTCGAAACGCTCACCATCAAAACGCTCCAGGCGCAAATGCGCTACGACGTCTCGGAACTCTCCGTCAGCCCCGGCGCCAACGTGAAGCTCATCTTCGAGAACACCGACGACATGCCGCACAACCTCTGCCTGTTTCAGGCCGGCACCGACGTCGTCGAGGTCTGCAACAAGCAGATGGAAAAACCCGAGGAAGCGCTGAAGCGCAACTGGCTGCCCGATGACCCGCGCATGTGGGTGCACTCGAAACTGCTGAACCCCAAGGAAAAGGAGGAAATCACTTTTAAGGCCCCGGAAAAGCCGGGCGTCTACCCGTTCGTCTGCAGTTTCCCCGGCCACGCCGCCACCATGCGCGGCAATCTGCGCATCTATTCCGCCGGCCCGAAGCTCAAGAGCCTGCACTTCGCCATGTATCTCGGCGACTGGAAGAAGCTCCCTGATTTCGCCTCGCTGAAGCCCTTCCGCGAAGGTGAACTCGGCGACGTGGTGGAGCTGAAACTCGACGACTACCGCAACCAATTCGGCGTGGTCTACACCGGCAAACTCACCGCCCCGCGAGACTCCGAATACACTTTCGCCATCGCCGGCGACGACGGCGTGCGCCTCAAAATCGACGGCAAACAAATCGCCGAGCATGACGGCATCCATCCTTCCAGCGATATCCACGAAGGCAAAGCCCGCCTGAAAGCCGGCGATCACGATTTCCGTCTCGAATACTTCCAGGCCTCTGGCGAAGCCGAGCTCTACTGCGCCTGGAGCGGCGCCGATTTCGGGCTTACGCCACTTTCGAAATGGGTTCACCCCAGCGCGAAAGCCTCTGCTGGGCCCAAGGTGAAAAAGGACACCAACACCGGCATGCCGCTCGTCGTTACCAACGAGCCGGTCGTCTACCGCAACTACATTTCCGGCGCCGGCATGCGCAGCATCGGCGTCGGCTACCCGGGCGGATTCAACCTCGCCTACAACGCGGAAGACATGAACCTCGTCTATCTCTGGCACGGCGCCTTCATCGACGCCGCCCGCCACTGGACCGACCGCGGCGGCGGCTCGCAGCCCCCGCTCGGCTTCGACGTGCTCCGCATCAACAACGACATCGCGCCCGCCTTCGCCGTGCTGACCCCGCCCGGCACCGATTGGCCCAAGGGCGGCAAGGACGATCGCCCCGAAGGCTTCCAGTGGAAAGGCTACACGCTCGATGCGAAACGCGTGCCCACCTTTCACTACCTCTGGAACGGCCTGCAAATCTCGGAACGTTTCGACACCGAAGGCGCCGCGATGAGCGACTCCGGCAAAATCGTGCGCACGCTCAAACTCACCGGCTCCATCCCCGGGCATTGGGCCTTCTGCGCTGCCTCCGGCAGCAAAATCGAAGCGGCCGACGGAGGCTTCATCGTCGACGGCGGCAAGTTCGGCATCAACAACGTGAACTACGACAACCGCTTCAAAGTCTCCGTGGAAGGTGGCGTGGTGAACAACGGGCGGCTCATCGTTCCTGCCCGCCCCGAAATCAAAGTCACCTACACCTGGCTCACCGCGCACGCCGGCCACGCGCACTAAACCTCCACTTTTCTCGATCGATGAAATTCTCTTCCATCCTCTGCGCCGCGCTCGCGGCCACTCCCCTGCTCCACGCCGCGGACGCCACGCCCAAGGAGTCGGACTACTATCCCATCACCACCTTCACCACGCCGCAGGAAACGGCGCTGGAGGTCGGCTCCATCGAAATCCTCCCCGGCAACAAGCTCGCCCTCGGCACACGCCGCGGCGAGATCTGGACGGTCTCCAACGCCGACAGCGATCCTTCGCAGGTGAAGTATCAGCTCTTCGCCAGCGGCCAGCACGAAATCCTCGGCCTGGGCTACAAGGACGGCTGGCTCTACGCCACCAGCCGCTACGAGCTCGAAAAATTGAAGGACACCGACGGCGATGGCCGCGCCGATATTTTCGAAACCGTGTGCGACAAGTGGGGCGTCAGTGGCGACTACCATGAATACGCCTTCGGCTCGCGCCCGGACAAGGACGGCAATTTCTGGGTCACGCTCTGCCTCACCGGCTCTTTCTCCAGCGGCGCCCCCTTCCGTGGCTGGGCGCTCCGCATCAAGCCCGATGGCACGATGATTCCCACGTGCAGCGGCGTGCGCTCGCCCGGCGGCATCGGCTTCGACGCCGACGGCGAAGTTTACATGACTGACAACCAGGGTCCCTGGCACGGCGCCTGTACGCTCCAGCATCTGATCCCCGGCACCTTCCAAGGCCACCCGGCGGGAAACATTTGGTACGACAAAGCCCCGAACATGGGCCCGCGCCCCGTTGATCCCCTTCCCGAAGCCTTCGAGCGCAACCACAAGAAAACCGGCGGCCCCGATCCGGACCGCATGGTCGCCGAGCGCAAGCGCATCAAGGAACTCGTGCCGCCCGTCGTCTACATGGTGCACGGCAAAATCGGCAACTCCTCCTCCTTCATCGCCTGTGATCTGAGCGGCGGCAAATTCGGCCCCTTCCAAAAGCAGCTCTTCATCGCCGACCAAAGCCACAGCAACGTCTCGCGCGTGTTCGTCGAAGAGGTCAACGGCATCAAGCAGGGCGTCGTCTTCCCCTTCCTGCTCAATTTCAAATCCGGCCTCATCGGCGGCCGCATGACGGAAAACGGCCAGCTCTTCGTCGGCGGTTTCGACCGCGGCTGGGGCGCGAAAGGCGGCAAGCCCTATTGCTTCGAGCGCGTGGACTGGACCGGCAAAGTGCCCTTCGAAATCCACGAGATGCACGCCAAACCCGACGGCTTCGAACTCACCTTCACCCAGCCCGTCGATCCCGCCACCGCCGGCGACGTCGCCAGCTACTCCATGCGCGAGTTCACCTACGCCTACCGCGAAGAATACGGCGGCTCCGAGGTGGACGACCTCATCCCGAAAATCACCAAAGCCACCGTCGGCCCCGACAAAAAATCCGTCCGCCTCACCATCACTCCGCTGACCCAAGGCGACATCCACGAACTCCACCTCGACGGCCTCAAATCCGCCGACGGCCTCCCCCTCCTCCACAAAGTCGCCTACTACACCCTCAACGAAATCCCGGCGAAATAGTGTGCCCCATTTGTCAGGCGCCCATCCAAACGTGAGCGCCGTTGCTGGGACCGCCGACTTCCAGTCGGCCACCAAAGCATAGCGCGAAGCGCCATTTCTGTGTCTTAACGAAATTAGCGGAATAGAACCGGAAGCGCCTGATACTTGGCGCTTCGCGCTCTGCTTTCAATGGCCGACCAGAGGTCGGCGCTCCCAGCAACAGCGCTCCTGCTCGAAAGCGCGCCCTACAAATCACCGAAATCTCGCATGTCCGAACCCACCTCCACCGACATCGGCGATCTCCGCGCCATCGCCCGCACCATCCGCATCCCCTTCGCCGTCCTGGTCGTCGGCTTCTCCTACATCAACATCCACTGCGCCCTCGGGATTCCCAAATTCCGGCAGATCTTCAGCGACATGCTGGGGCCCACTCCACTGCCCGCAGCCACCCAGTTCGCTTTGCAATATCAGCAGCCTCTCGAGGCGATCAGCCTGGCGGTTCCGTGCGTTGCGATCGGCCTGATCTTTTACGGCCGCCTCGCCTTCTCGCTCGCCGCCCTCGGCTTCCTGCTCCTCCTGGTTCTGCTGCAAATCGGTTTCGTGTGGTTCGCGCTAACCGAACCGCTCACCACCATCATCTTCAAAATGCAGGGCGCCGCCGGAGCTTGATCCGCGCTACTTATGCGCGGCGTCGTATTCCTTCCAAAACTCCGCCACCGGCTGCATCAGATTCTTGTAGCTCAGCACGCGCAGTGATTTCAGGTTCCGCAAAAAGGCGATGTTCTTCGCATTCGGCGGGAGCAGCAGCACTTCCAGCTGCGTGCACTGCTTGAGCGGCGAAATATCCGTGAGCTTCGTGCAATCGGCGCAGCTCAATTCCACCAGCGGCATGTCCGCGATGGGCGAGAGATCCCTCGCCGCGGTGCCCGCGATGTTGAGACGCTGCAGCTTCATGTCCTTCAGCGGCGTCAAATCGGTGATGCCTCGGCAGCCTTTAATCGAAAGCACATGCAAATCCATTCCCTCCAGCATCGTCAGGTCGGGCAGATTCACGTTGTCGAGCGTGAGGCTGTTCACGGCCACCGGCCGGTTGTTGAAGAACGGCATCACGGTGATCAGTGGCAGGCCCGTAAAGTTCACGTTGAAGGTGCCATCGGACTGCCGCTGAAAGCGCCCGCGGAATTCGCGGCGCTCCATCAACTCCCGCAGCGGCGCAAGTTTCGGATCGTTCTCGATCATCATCCGCATCGCCTTGTTCGTCACCGTCTTCGACAGGCCCAGTTTGTCCTGAATGATGGCCCGCTCCGCCGGCCGGCCTTGTTTCGCCAGCGCCGCCTCCAGTTCCCGGAGCTGCGCGGCATCCGGATCATGATTTTCACCCGTGTCGGCGATCAGCTTGTTCGTCAGCGCCAGGTTATCCTTCGCGCTCGCGAGCTTCGGATTCTTGCTCAGCGTCGTCTCGTATTCTTCCACCGCGTCATCCCAGCGCAGCAGCGTTTGCAAAATGTTCGCCCGGAGATTGTGATACTCCGCGTTGTTGGGAAGCTGGCGGATGGCGCTCTCGATGCGATCCAGCGCGCCTTCGAGATCCCGCCGCCTCACCAGTTCGCGCGCTTCTTCCTCGAAGAGCGGCGCCGCGCCCTTGAGATCCTTCATCGCTTCATTCAACTGCGTCGTCTTCTCCTGCAAGTCGTGCGCGCTCGCGATGGCGCTGTCGCGCGCTTGGGTCACGGACATAAACGCCCACACAATCGCCACCAGGATCAACAGCGCGAAAACGAAGAAGAACACCACGTTCGTCTTGTGCCGCGCCGCCCACAGCGTGATCTGGCGGCGGAGACCCGCGCGCTCCGCCTTGGGCGCAAAGCCATTCTGCCACGCCGAGATATCCGCCTGCAATTCGGCCACGGTCATGTAACGCTCCGCGTTGTCGTAGGCCATGGCCTTGAGCACGATGGCCGCCAGCCCCTCCGGCACGCGGCGATTCGGGAGATGCAGCAGCGCGTATTCGAGTTCCTCCGTGGTTCCCTCGGGTTTCCGCGCACTCCGCGAGCTCTTCGCCGGTGTGTTGAAACTGCTCGGGTGCGCGAACTTCCCATTCACAATCTGCTCGATCAGCTCCGCAAACTCCTTCCCGGGATACGGCGCTCGCAGCGTGAGAATCGCATAGAGGATCGCCCCGAGCACGTAGATGTCCGAGCGCGGGTTGATATTCTCCAGTTCCCCGCGCGCCGCCTCGGGCGCGATATACGGCGGCGTGCCGACGATGAGCCCGTTCAGCGTTTGAAATCCCCGCAGGTCCGGCGGCGGCGGCTCGGGCTTGGTATCGCCGAGATGATCGTCGCCCACGCCGTGCGCGATCTTTTTCGCGAGCCCCCAATCCATCACCAGCACTTCGCCGTACTCGCCCAGCATCACGTTATCGGGCTTGAGATCGCGATGCACCACCCCCATGGAGTGCGCATACGCCACGGCGTCGCAGATTTTTTGAAAAACGTTGAGCAGCGCCGGCAGCGGATACTTTTTGATGACCTCCTCCTTGCCCCGCCTCAGGTCGCGCAC
>OUNM010733859.1_pt1 | contig 11094 bp, 11 predicted proteins | sample 1769961 | NCBI WGS metagenome assembly OUNM01 (sample SAMEA3914820, study PRJEB12502) | metagenome | biome: forest; material: soil | place: USA | collected 2012-03-12 | depth 0.3 m
CCCTCGTGTCGTCGTACAACGACATGCTCTCGGCGCACCAGCCGTACCGCGACTACCCCGAGGTGCTGAAGAAGGCGGTCGTCCGGGCCGGTGGCATCGCGCAGTTCGCGGGCGGCGTGCCCGCGATGTGCGACGGCATCACCCAGGGTCGCGCGGGCATGGAGCTGTCCCTCTTCTCCCGCGACGTGATCGCGATGTCGGCGGCGATCGCGCTCTCGCACGACATGTTCGACGGCGCGCTGATGCTCGGCGTCTGCGACAAGATCGTGCCCGGCCTGCTGATCGGCGCCCTGTCGTTCGGCCACCTGCCGACGGTGTTCGTGCCCGCCGGCCCGATGGCGTCCGGCCTCCCGAACGGCGAGAAGGCCAGGGTCCGCCAGCTGTACGCCGAGGGCAAGGTCGGCCGCGAGGAGCTGCTCGAGGCCGAGGCGGCGTCGTACCACTCGGCCGGGACGTGCACCTTCTACGGCACCGCGAACTCCAACCAGCTGCTCATGGAGGTGCTCGGCCTGCACCTGCCGGGCTCGTCGTTCGTGAACCCCGGTACGCCGTTGCGCGACGCGCTCACCCGCGCGGCCGGCCGCCGCGCGACCGAGCTGACGCGCCTCGGGGCCACTTCCGGGTCGATGAGTCCGACGCCGATCGGCGAGATCGTCGACGAGAAGGCGATCGTCAACGCCTGCGTCGCGCTCCTCGCCAGCGGCGGCTCCACCAACCACACGATCCACCTGGTCGCGATCGCCCGCGCGGCCGGCATCACGCTGACGTGGGACGACCTGTCCGACCTGTCGGCCGTCGTACCGCTGCTCTGCCGGATCTACCCGAACGGCGAGGCGGACGTGAACCACTTCCACGCCGCGGGCGGCATCGCGTTCCTGGTGCACACGCTGCTGGGTGCGGGCCTGCTGCACGAGGACGTCCACACCGTCGCCGGCCACGGCCTCTCGCTCTACACGCACGAGCCGGTGCTGCGCGGCGACGACCTGACCTGGGAGGAGGGCCCGAAGCAGTCGCTGGACACCGCCGTGCTCCGTCCCGCGTCCGACCCGTTCGGCAAGGACGGAGGTGTGCGGGTGCTGCGCGGCCCGCTCGGCCGGTCGGTCATCAAGACGTCCGCCGTGAAGCCGGAGCACCGGCTGGTCACCGCGCCCGCCGTCGTCTTCGACGACCAGCACGACTTCCTCGAGGCCTTCGGTGCCGGTGTGCTGGACGGCCGCGACTTCGTCGCGGTGATCCGCTACCAGGGCCCGGCCGCCAACGGCATGCCAGAGCTCCACAAGCTCACGCCGGCGCTCGGCGTGCTGCAGGACCGCGGCCAGCAGGTCGCGATCGTCACCGACGGTCGGATGTCCGGTGCGTCCGGGAAGGTCCCGGCCGCGATCCACGTGACCCCGGAGGCAGCGCTCGGCGGGCCGTTGGCGCGGGTGCAGGACGGTGACCTGGTCACCGTCGACGCCGACGGCGGGCTGCTCGACCTGCACGTCGACCACGAGGAGCTGGTCCGCCGTCCGGCCACCGGCCGCGCGCCGCAGGGCGCCGAGTGGGCGGGCACCGGCCGCGAGCTGTTCGCGGCGTTCCGCGCCACCGTCGGCTCGGCCGAGACCGGCGCGAGCGTGTTCCCCGGCGTCACCGCTCCCCCGCAGGAGGTGCCCGTTGCCCAGCTTGCTTGATGCGGTTCCGGTCCTGCCGGTCGTCGTCGCCCACACTCCGGAGGAGGGCGTCGGCATCGCCCGCGCACTGGTGGCCGGAGGACTGCCGGCCATCGAGCTGACCCTGCGCACCGAGGCCGCGCTCGAGGCGATCCGCGCGATCGCCGCCGAGGTGCCGGAGATCCTGGTCGGCGCCGGCACCATCACCCGGCCGGGTCAGGCCAACCTCGCCGCCGACGCCGGCGCCCAGTTCCTGGTCTCGCCCGGGACGACCGGCCAGCTGCTGCACGCGATGCTGGACACCGGCCTGCCGTTCCTGCCCGGCGTCGCGACGGTCTCCGAGGTGCTGGCGGCCCTCGAAGCCGGCTGCACCGAGCTCAAGTTCTTCCCGGCGGAGGCGTCCGGGGGTACGGCGTTCCTGAAGTCCGTCGCCGGACCGGTGCCGACCGCTCGCTTCTGCCCGACCGGTGGCATCACGGCGGCCAGCGCGCCGACGTACCTCGCGCTGCCGAACGTCGGTTGTGTCGGCGGCTCCTGGCTGACCCCGGCCGACGCCGTCGCGACCGGGGACTGGGACCGGATCTCCACCCTCGCCGCGGAGGCCGCAGCGCTCACCCGCGCCTGAAGCACCCCACGAGGTGCGGGTCGAAGACGCCGATCGCCTCCATCAGCGCGTACATCGTGGTCGGGCCGACGAACGCGAAGCCGCGCTTCTTCAGCCCCTTCGACAGCGCGACCGACTCGGCCGAGGTGGTCGCCATCTCGCCGGTGTCCGTCCACGCCGGCGGGTCGTCGGGGGCGAAGGAGAGCACGAAGTCCTCGAGTCCGCCGTCCTCGCGCAGCGCGACCGTCGCCCTCGCGTTCGTGACCGCTGCGTCGATCTTCAGCCGGTTTCGCACGATCCGCGGCTCCTGCATCAGCCGCTCGACGTCCTTCGGCCCGAACGCGGCGATCGCGTCGGCGTCGAACGCGTGGAAAACCTCCCGGAACGCCGGGCGCTTGTTGAGGATCGTCGACCACGACAGCCCGGACTGGAAGGCCTCCAGCGTCAGCCGCTCCAGGTACGCCGACTCCCCGCGCACCCGACTGCCCCACTCCGTGTCGTGGTAGTCCCGCATCACCCCGGGCCCGCCCGCCCAGGGGCAGCGCACGACGCCGTCCTCACCCGTCACCGGTCCCATGGCGGCCATCCTGCATGAGAACGCCGACATCGGACTGAACCAGCGTGGGGCCGGTCCCGTGTCCCCGGGCAGTACCCACCGACCAGGAGGCACCATGACGTTCCGAACCCACCCCGTCCTCGCCGTCACCTGCGGCCTAGCGCTGGCGGCTGCCGGCGGCCTCGTCAGCTCCCCGACGGACGCCTCCCCGGCGCCGCGCAAGGCCGTCCAGCGGCTGGAGACGACGCTCCGGCCGAGCGGCGACCCGGACGGATCCGGCGAGGCGCACTTCACCTTCAACCAGGCGCGCAGGAAGGTCTGTGCCACCGTCTCCTGGCAGCACATCCAGCGCCCCGACGCCGCGCACATCCACCGTGCCTCGGACGGCGGCATCGTGATCGACCTGGCCGGGTCGGTGACCGGCGGGTCCAGGTGCGCGACCGGCGTGTCGAAGAAGAAGATCGGGAAGATCCTGGCGCACCCCGGCCGGTACTACTTCAACGTCCACAACCCGACCTACCCGGCCGGCGCGATCCAGGGCACCCTGCACCGGTGAGCTCCTCCGGTGCTACCGGCGCTCCTTGAGCCGCGCGTTCGGCAGCGGCGGCGCCGGGATCGGCTGGAGCTCGTCACCGACCGGGATGCCGAACCACCCGTCGACCAGTCCGGCGTCGGTGATCTGCTCCTGCCACCGGTCCCGCCACTCGACGACCTCCTCGTGGGTACGCGCGACCAGGTTCCACCACATCACGATCGCCTCGCCGAACGGCGGGCCGCCGAGCAGCAGCAGCCGCACGGCCTCGCCGTACGCCGTGAGGCTGATCCGGTCGCGCCCGGGTGGGACGTAGGCGAGGTCGCTGGCCTTGGCCTCGATGCCGTCGACGCTGAGCACGCCGGTGTCGACGAGCACCCCGTGCTCGAAGGTCGTGTCGACGTCCAGCTCGACCGTGGCACCGGGCTCCAGCAGCAGCTCGGCGCCGAGCAGCGGCGTGAACGTCGCGACCGGTGAGGTGTCGCCCAGCAGCGAGCCGAGGAACACCCGCGCCTCCCAGCCGGCGCCGCTGATCGGCCGGGGCGCGTGGTGGGCGAAGCCGGGGTCCGTGTGCCGGTCGGAGTCGGGCAGGGCGACCCAGAGCTGGGCGCCGTGGAGCCGGGTGGTCGACGGCGTCGAGACCTCGGAGTGGCTGATGCCGCGGCCGGCGGTCATCAGGTTCACCTCGCCGGGCCGCACCATCGCGTGGTGTCCGGCGCTGTCGCGGTGCTCGACCTCGCCGGTGAACAGCCAGCTCACGGTCTGGAGCCCGGTGTGCGGGTGCGCCGCGACGCGCATGCCACCGGTGTCTGCGACGTCGTCGGGGCCGTAGTGGTCGACGAAGCACCAGGCACCGATCAGCGAGCGATGCCGCTGGGGCAGCGTCCGGCGTACCCGCATCGCGCGCGGGCCGCCGAGCGGGACGTCTCGCGGCGTCATGATCTCGATCGCCGCGGTGACGGCGCACTCCGCGGTGACCTCGTCGGGCCGGTCCTCGAGGTTGCTCACCCGGCCATTCTCGCGCGGGACGCAACAGGCACCAGCCCCTCCGGGCCGGGGCGTGACTCTGTCCTGCACGGTTCGGAGCCGCTAGGTTGCGATCGTCTTCCTCGGAGCAACCCGGCAGGACAGGAGCACGCCCGATGTCCCCGAGCGAACCTCGTCCCGAGCACGTCGTACCCGTGGCTCCCTGACCATGGGACGGCGGGTTGCGGCGATCGTCGCCGTGCTGTTCCTCGCGTCCGTGGCCGGCGCGACGACGCCGAGCGCGGCCGTGAAGCGCGGGCGCAACGGCAGGATCGCGTTCGCGTCGAACCGGACCGGCAACAGCGAGATCTGGTCCGTGCGCCCGGACGGCACGCGGCTCCGGCAGCTGACCGACAACCCGGCGGACGACATCCTGCCTGCGTGGTCGCCGGACGGGACGAAGATCGCGTTCACGTCCGACCGCGACTCCGACACCAGCTACGACATCTTCGTCATGGACGCCGACGGCAGTCACGTGGTGAACCTGACGAGGAGTCAGGGCGCCGACCGCTTCCCGGCGTGGTCCCGCGACGGCACCCGGATCGCGTTCATGAGCGCCCGCGACGGGAATGGCAACTTCGAGGTCTACGTCATGGGGGCCGACGGGAGTGACCCGCGGCGACTGACCAGGACCGAAGGGATCGAGGAGTGCTGCCTGGACTGGGGGAGCGGGGACAACAACATCGTCTTCCAGACCAAGCGGGACGGCGACTTCGAGATCTACACGATGAAGCCGGACGGCACCGACCAGACGGACATCAGCAACAACCCGGCGTACGACGGCACGCCGACCTGGGCGCCGAGCGAGCCGAGGATCGTCTTCCGGAGCCTGCGCGACGGCGGCGACGACTTCTACACGATGCGGCCGAGCGGCCGGGGCGTGACGAGGATCTACGCCGCACGTGGTTCGAACCGCACCCCGGCGTGGTCTCCGGACGGCACCAAGATCGTGTTCATGTCGACCAGGGACGGCTCGGACGACATCTGGGTCATCGACGCGGACGGAAGCAACCCGGTGAACCTGACGTCGACGCCGGGGGTCGACGAGGACACTCCCGATTGGCGTCCCCGGCCGTACTGACGCACACTCGCCGGATGCTTTTCGCCCCCCTCGTCCGGCGCCTGCTCGTGGGCGCGACCCTCGTCGCCGCAGTCGTGGCGGCACCGACCACGGCGCTCGCCGAGCCCTCGGCACGGCGCGCCGGAGCCGACCCGGGCTGCGGAACCTGGGTGCTCCAGCAGGCGGCGAGCACGGCAGAGCTGAAGCGGAGCGCTCCGCAGATCCGGCGGGCGCTCTCCCACCGCGGTGTCCGCGGGCTGTCGGTCCGGGTGCCGTGGAGCGCGATCGACAAGAACTTCGACGTGCTCAACCGGGCGGCCGCCATCGCGCACCGGCGCGGCAAGGAGCTCTCGGTCCGGTTCCTGGCCGGCCGCTCGACGCCGGCGCGGGTCTTCCGCGAGGGCGCGCCCTACTACAGGTCCGGCGGCGCGCGGATCCCGAAGCCGTTCCGCGACGACGGCACGGCCGGCAACCCGGTCTTCGAGCGCAACTACGAGCGCGTCGTGGACAAGCTCGCGTCGTGGTCGCGCCGGCACGACGTCGGCGTCCTCCACCTCCCGTGGTACGGCTTCCAGTGGGCCGAGATCTACAACGGGCCGGCCGTCCGGGACGCCCGGGGCTACAGCTACCGGGCCTGGCTGCGGGCGCACCTGCGCCTGCTGAACATCGGGCTGCGAGCCAGCGGGCACGGGCTCGCTGTCGAGTTCGCGCTGAGTGGCGACTGGGGCGGGCACGGCAGCGCCAGCGGCCGGATCGCCGACCGGATCGTCGGCAAGGTCGGCCCGTGGAGCCGACGCGCGATCGTCCAGGGCAACGGGATGGGCTCGTGGAACGGACCGGCCACCAACCGCAGGGTCTTCCACGGCAAGCAGATGGTGAGCGGCGGCTCGTTCGACTGGCCGTCGATCTACCAGCAGCTTCGCCGGAACGACGACTCGTACGTCGAGGTGTACCTCGACAGCTTCTCCGGCGCCGGGAAGCGGCGGCTCCTCAGCCAGGCGAAGAAGTTCCAGCACGACCGCTGCTGAGCGCCCTGCTCAGAGCAGCTCCAGGGTGACCCGCGCGGACTCCCCGACCTCGAGGTCCTCGGCGCGGCGGACGGCCTTCTTCACCGGCAGGGCGTAGCCGCGCCGGTCCGGGAACACCGAGGTGCGCCACGTCGTGGCTCCGATGGTGACCTCGACGCGCACCGAGCCGAACCCGCGGGGCGGCCCGGATCGCAGCCGGATCTCGTCGGTCTCGTCCTCCGGCACGGTGAGGAAGATCCACGACGACCCCGCGGGAGCGGCGTCCCACTCCCACAGCTCGGCGTCGAACTCGCAGGCCCATCCCATGACGGCATGGTTACGCACTCCGCCGACACCCGACATCCATCCGGACATCGCCGCGCGTTCACGCGGACCCGCCACGGTCACTGCGTGCGCATCGCCCAGCTGGCCAACTTCATCGGACCCGCCTCCGGCGGCATGAAGACCGCGGTCGCCGCGCTCGGGAGCGGGTACGTCGCCGCCGGCTGTGAGCGACTCCTCGTCGTACCGGGTCCGGTCGACAAGGTCACCACCACCGAGCACGGCGACGTCGTCCAGGTGCGCGCGCCCCGCGTCGGCGGCGGCTACCGCCTGATCGTCGAGCCGTGGCGCGTCACCGACGTGCTGGAGCGGTACAACCCGACCTCGGTCGAGCTGAGCGACAAGCTCACGCTGCTCCCGGTCACCCGCTGGGCCCGCCGCCGCGGCGTCGCCTCGGTGCTGTTCTCGCACGAGCGCCTCGACGACATGTTCGCGATGCGCAGCGGTCTGGAGACGACGTCCCGGGTGTCGATCGCGATGCTGAACCGGGTCCTGGTGCGCAGCTTCGACACGATCGTCGTCACGTCGCGGTACGCCCAGCGCGAGTTCCAGGCGCTCGCGGACGCGGTCGGCTGCCCGATGGTTCGGGTGCCGCTCGGCGTCGACCTCGACACGTTCCGGCCGCACCTCGCACCGGTCTCCGACGTGCTCCGCCTGACCCACGTCGGCCGGCTGTCGCGCGAGAAGTCGCCGCACCTCGCGGTCGCGACCGCGGTCGAGCTGCACCGGCGCGGCGTACCCCTCCGGATGGACGTGTACGGCGAGGGCCCGCACCTCGACGAGCTCGTCGAGCTGGCCGGCGCCGCGCCCGTGGTGTTCCACGGGTTCGTCGAGGGTCGCGACGACCTCAGCCGCCGGATCGCCGCCGCCGACGTCGCGCTGTCGGTGTGCCCCGGCGAGACCTTCGGTCTCGCCGTGCTCGAGTCGCTGGCGAGTGGGACGCCCGTCGTCACCGCCGACCGCGGCGGCGCCCGCGAGCTCGTCGACGCGGGCTCCGGCGCGTGGGCCGCGCCCGACCCGGCCAGCCTCGCGGACGCGGTCCTGGAGGTGGCGAGCCGACCGGCCGCCATACGCCGTCGGGCAGCCCGCCTGCGCGCCGAGCAGTTCCCCTGGCAGACCACGGTCGACCGGATGCTCGACGTGCACGCCGGCGTGACCGACGACCTGCTGGTGCCGGCCTAGATCAGATCGGGATCGCGAGGAACGGCGAGGAGTACTCCCCGTCCTCCGCGAGCCGTCGCTCGGCCTCGACAGGATCGACCCGGTCGCGCTCGGCCGCCAGGAGGAGCCCGAGCAGTCGCACGTCGCCGGCGGTCGGGATGCCCGTGACCTCCTCGTGCGCGAGCACCCACGACACCGCGGCCGAGATGCGGGCCTGGTCGTCGTACGGCTCGTACCAGGTGGTGTAGGCGTGATCGGATCCCTCCGGCCAGTTCCGCCGCGACGCGGTCTTGATCGTCATCAGCCCGACGTCCTGGCGCCGGACCTCCTCGACCAGCGCCTCGTATGCGGCGCGGTACGCCTCGTCGCGCCAGAGCACCGGGTTGAGCGGGGTGAGGACCGTGGCGAACGGGTGCCGACGCAGGGCCTCGAGGTGGGTCGCCGGCGCCTGGTCGCCGTGCCCGGTGATCCCGACCGCGCCGACCAGCCCCTCCTCCTGCGCACGGAGCGCTGCCTCCAGTGCGCCATCGGGCCCGACCGCGCGATCCAGCTCGTCGAGGTCACCGACGGCGTGCAGCTGGAGCAGGTCGACGTGGTCGGTCTGCAGGCGCTCCAGCGAGGCGTTGATCTCGCGCCAGGCCGACTCCCGGTCCCGCCGTCCGGTCTTCGTCGCGAGGAACACCCGGTCGCGGATCTCCGCCATCCACGGCCCCAGTCGCAGCTCGGCGTCGCCGTAGTCCGCGGCCACGTCGAGGTGGTTGATCCCACCGTCGAGGGCCTCCTGGATCGACCGGTCGGCGACGTCCTGGGACACGTCGGAGAGCGCCGCGGCCCCGTAGATCAGCACGGAGCTCCGATGCTCCAGACGTCCGAGTCTTCGCGTCTCCATGCGCCCAGTGTCCTCCTGGTCAGCTGTTCGAGAACACCGCGTCGTCGCCGCCGCGGCCGGCCCAGGTCCAGGCGTACGCCGGGTCCTCGACCGCCAGCCCGCCCTCGCCGAGGTCGAGCGGGGCGAACGTGTCGACCATGACCGCCGACTCCTCGAAGTACTCGACGCCGAGCGAGGCCTCGACCGCCGACGGCTGCGGGCCGTGGGCGTACCCGCCCGGGTGCAGCGAGATCGACCCGAGGCCGATCCCCGAGCCCTTGCGCGCCTCGTAGTCGCCGCCGACGTAGAACATCACCTCGTCGCTGTCGACGTTCGAGTGGTAGTACGGCACCGGGATCGACAGCGGGTGGTAGTCGACCTTGCGCGGCAGGAAGTTGCACACCACGAAGTTGTGGCCCTCGAACACCTGGTGCACCGGCGGCGGCTGGTGGACCTTGCCGGTGATCGGCATGTAGTCCTCGAGGTTGAACGTGTACGGGTAGAGACAGCCGTCCCAGCCGACCACGTCGAACGGGTGCGTGGCGTAGGTGAGCCGAGTCCCGGCGATACCGCCCGCACCGGCGCCGCGGTGCTTCACCAGGACGTCGACGTCGGTGCCCTCGACGAGGTGCACGGCGCTCGGCCCGACCAGGTCGCGCTCGCAGTACGGCGCGTGCTCGAGGAACTGCCCGAACCGGGAGAGGTAGCGCTTCGGCGGGCCGATGTGGCTGTTGCCCTCGATCGCGTAGAGCCGGCTGAGCTCGGCCGGCACCCAGCGGTGCGTGGTGGCCCTCGGCAGCAGCACGTAGTCGCCCTGCCGGTAGCTCAGCACCCCGAACACGGTCTCCACGGTGCCGCTGCCGGACTCGACGTAGACGCACTCGTCGCCGATCGCGTTGCGGTACAGCGGCGACGGCGCGTCGGCGACCACGTAGGAGATCCGCACGTCGGCGTTGCCGAGGACCAGCCGCCGGTGCTCGACCGGGTTCGGATCCCGGGACGGCCCCTCGCGGTCCTCGTCGTGGGCCGTGAGCGCGTGCAGCTTCAGGTGCCGCGGCTTCAGCGGGTGGTTCGGCGTGGTGCTCAGGTCGGGAAGCGGCCAGTCCTGGCTGTCCACGATCGCCGACGGCACGCCCCGGTGGTAGAGCAGCGAGGAGTCGGAGGAGAAGCCCTCCTCGCCCATCAGCTCCTCGTACCGCAGACCGCCGTCCGGACCCCGGAAGGCGGTATGACGGGTCTTCGGCACGTCTCCGACTGCTCTGTAGTACGCCACGGGTTCACCTTGCCATGCGGGCCCGGCGTCTCGACAGGCTCGCCGAACGGGGATCTCGACGGCTCGACAGGTTCGGCCCGTCGAGGGATAGCGTGGCAACCGTGGACACCTCCTCGGCATGGACCACCGGCCTCGTCGACGACGCTTCGATCTTCCCGCCCGGCAACCTCCCGCTGGACCGGGCGGTCGCCGAGCACTTCGCGCACCAGGACTCCGACTACGCCGCCCTGGTCGGCGGCTTCGTGGTCAGCGACCTGAAGCTGCCGGACCTCATCGACGTCCTGGACGAGCGCGACGACGAGCGCGCGCTCGGCCTCAACGTGGTCGTCACCGGTGGGGCAGGCGCCCTCGAGCCGGCCGTCCGGTGGGCCGGCCGCGCGCCCCTGACGCACCTGCGGGCGGTCGAGCTCACGCTCCGCGACGAGGACGACCTCGCGCACAACGCCCTGCGGATGGTCACCGCGGTCGACAACCTGGGGGCCGACCTGGACGAGGTCACCGTCTACGTCGAGCTCCCGCGGCTCGACGGCGAGCCCTCGCACGGCTGGCTCGCCGCGCTCGACGAGATCGCCAACCGCGGTCTGCGCGCCAAGTTCCGGACCGGTGGCGCCGAGCAGTTCGCCTTCCCCACCTGCGGGGAGCTCGGTGCGGCGATCGACGCCGCCCTCGACCGCGAGATCCCGTTCAAGTGCACCGCCGGCCTGCACCACGCGCTGCGCCACCACGACCCGGAGACGGGCCTGACCCACCACGGGTTCCTCAACGTGCTGCGCGCGACCCGGGCCGCCCTGGACGGCGAGGATCCCTCCGACGTGCTGGCCGAGGAGTCGGCGGCCGCCCTGCTCGACGGGTTCGACGCCGACGCCGCGGCCCGCACCCGGCAGTGGTTCACCGGCTTCGGCTCCTGCTCGGTGCTCGAGCCGCACGACGACCTGGTCGAGCTCGGGCTGCTCCCGGCGGGCGCGGCCCGATGACCGCGACCTGGGTCGAGGGCGCCGCGGGGTCGGCGTACGACG
>OUNM011111196.1_pt1 | contig 11089 bp, 11 predicted proteins | sample 1769961 | NCBI WGS metagenome assembly OUNM01 (sample SAMEA3914820, study PRJEB12502) | metagenome | biome: forest; material: soil | place: USA | collected 2012-03-12 | depth 0.3 m
AGGGCGGCCTGGACGTGTTCCTGCTGGGCGCCAAGGACGAGCAGCTGTCGCCGCGCGCCCTGAAGATCAAGGCCCAGGTGAAGGCCAAGGCCAAGGCCGTCGCTCAAGCCGCCTAAGGTTTGACGGCTTTCAAGGCTGACAACAAAAAGCCCGCCGGGTTCGCGCCCGGCGGGCTTTTCGTCGTTTCTGCTTCACGGCCTCGCGCATGGGTTGACAATCGCTTATGCTCAAAGTTAGCATAAGTCTGTCGCTGGATAGACCGGCGGCGTCAACCAGCGTGAGGGAGCCTCATGCGCTACGACTATCTGGTCCTGATCGGACGCTTCCAGCCGTTCCACAACGGCCACCTGGCGGTGCTGCAACACGCGCTGCGCCTGGCCGACAAGGTCATCGTGCTGGTCGGCAGCGCGGGCCAGCCGCGCACCACCCGCAATCCCTTCAACGCCGGCGAGCGCGCCGTGATGATCCGCGCCGTGGCGGGCGAGGCCGCCGAGCGGCTGATCGTCAAGCCGCTGCGCGACCGGCTGTATAACGAGACCGTCTGGGTCGCCGACGTCCAGCGCCTGGTCGCCGAGGCCCTGGAGGCCGACGGTGCGGGACCCGACGCCACGGTGGGCCTGATCGGCCGCGACAAGGACGGCGCCACCGGCGCCTACCTGGCCGCCTTCCCGCAATGGCCGCTGGTCGACGTGCAGCACACCGAGGTGCTGTCGGCCACCGAGCTGCGCGCCTGGCTGTTCTCCGGCGACGCGGGCGCCCTGCGCCTGGTCGAGGCCAATGTGCCGCCAGCGGCGTTCGAGATGCTGGAGGCCTTCCGCGCCGGCTCGCCCGCCTACGCCCAGCTGGCCCGCGAGGACGCCTTCATCCGCACCTATCGCCAGAGCTGGGCCGCCGCGCCCTATGCGCCGACCTTCGTCACCGCCGACGCGGTGGTGGTCCACTCCGGCCACGTGCTGCTGGTCCGCCGCCGGGCCGAGCCGGGCAAGGGGCTGTGGGCGCTGCCGGGCGGCTTCGTCGAGCAGGACGAGACCGTGCAGGAGGCGTCGATCCGCGAGCTGCACGAGGAGACCCGCCTGAAGGTCCCGCCGGCCGTGCTGCGCGGCTCGATCAAGGCCCGCCAGGTGTTCGACCACCCCGGCCGCTCGCTGCGGGGGCGGACGATCACCCACGCCTTCCACTTCGACTTCCCGACCGGCGACCTGCCCAAGGTCCGCGCCGCCGACGACGCCGACCGGGTCCGCTGGGTTCCGCTCAGCGAGGCGATGCTGATGGAGGAGCAGTTCTTCGAGGACCACTTCCACATCCTCGAGCACTTCGTCGGCGGCGCCTGAGCTCGATCCAAACCCCTGTCACGCCGTCCCGATAGACGGGATGGCTGTTCCCCGCGCGAAGGAGCTTCCGCGATGTTCGACAACCTGATCCTCAACACCGACAGCTACAAGGCCAGCCACTGGCTGCAGTATCCGCCCGAAACCACTGGCGTCTTCTCGTATGTCGAGAGCCGGGGCGGGCGCTATGACCGCACGGTCTTCTTCGGCTTGCAGGCGATCCTGAAGGCGGAACTGGCCAAGCCGGTGACCCACGCCATGGTCGACGAGGCCGCCGAGCTGCTGGCCGCCCACGGCGAGCCCTTCAACGAAGCCGGCTGGCGGCGGATCGTCGACGTCCATGGCGGGCGGCTGCCGGTGCGGATTCGCGCCGTGCCGGAAGGGACCGTCGTGCCGACCCACCAGGCGCTGATGACGATCGAGAACACCGATCCGGAGTGCTTCTGGCTGCCGTCCTACCTGGAGACCCTGCTGCTGCGGGTCTGGTATCCGATCACCGTCGCCACGATCAGCTGGCAGGTGAAGCAGACGCTGCGCGCGGCGCTGGAGAGGACCAGCGACAACGCCGAGGCCGAGTTGCCGTTCAAGCTGCACGACTTCGGGGCGCGGGGCGTCTCCAGCCAGGAATCGGCGGCGCTGGGCGGGCTGGCGCACCTGGTGAACTTCCAGGGCAGCGACACCCTGAGCGCCGTCCTGGCCGGCCGGGCCTGGTACCACGAGCCGATGGCCGCCTTCTCGATCCCGGCCGCCGAGCACAGCACGATCACCAGCTGGGGCCGCCCGAACGAGGCCCTGGCCTATCGCAACATGCTGACCCGGTTCGGCAAGCCGGGCGGGCTGCTGTCGGTGGTGTCCGACAGCTACGACCTGTTCCACGCGGTGAAGAACCTGTGGGGCGGCGAGCTGCGCCAGGCGGTGATCGACAGCGGCGCGACCCTGGTGGTGCGGCCCGATTCCGGCGACCCGGTCAGCGTGGTGGCCGAGACGCTGCGCCTGCTGGACGAGACCTTCGGTTCGACGGTGAATACCAAGGGCTACAAGGTGCTGAACCACGTCCGGGTCATCCAGGGCGACGGGGTCAATCCGGTCAGCATCGGCCAGATCCTGGACCGCATCATCGCCGACGGCTTCAGCGCCGAGAACCTGGCCTTCGGCATGGGCGGTGGTTTGCTGCAGCAGCTGGACCGCGACACCCAGAAGTTCGCCCTGAAGACCTCGGCGGCCAAGGTCGACGGACGCTGGATCGACGTCAGCAAGGATCCGGCGACCGATCCCGGCAAGCGCTCCAAGGCTGGGCGGCTGGCGCTGCTGGTCGACGCGGCGGGGGCCTATCGCACGGTGGCGCTGGCGGAGGGCGAGGCGCCAGAACCGGGCTGGCGCGACGCCATGGTCACGGTCTGGGAGGACGGGGAGCTGTTGGTCGATCACACCCTGGCGGAGGTCCGGGCGCGGAGTGTGGCGTAGGGCGACTGCGGTTTAGCGCCCCCTCCGTCACGATGCTGCGCATCGCGCCACCTCCCCCGTTTCACGGGTGAGGAGGACTTCTCCTCCCCTGCGAAGCGGGGGAGGTGGATCGCTGCGGATACGCAGCGAGACGGAGGGGGCGCTCAAAAGCAAAACCCGCCGCGACTTAGGCCGCGGCGGGTTTGAAAGCTTGGTACTGGTAAGCCCGTCAGCGCTTAGCGCGCGACGACGGCGCCCGAGGTGTTCGCCGTGTTGTAGGCGGTCAGGGCCGGGTTGTTGATCTTCGACACGGCGTCGTTGACCGAGGCGCGGATGCAGGCCGGGTACAGGTAGCCGGCGAGGGCTTCGCCACGGACGTCGTGCCAGCAGACCGACGAGGCGGCCTTGACGATTTCAGCGTGGACTTCGGCGGCCGACTTGCCGGCGACCTTGATGCGCATTTCAGCGGCCGAGGCCGGAGCGGCGACGGTCAGGGCGAGGGCCGAAGCGGCCAGAGCGATGGTGCGGATCATTTCGATGTTCCGAAAGGGGGTTGTGAGCAACCACCTCCAGACGCGTTCCTCTGACGATCCGGCCAAGGTCTAACGCCCGCCTGCGCCGTCGGTGTTGGATATAGCGATGTTCGCCTGACTTATCAATGATTATGTTGCGCTGCACCCTACGTGGCGCCGCTTAATCTTTCGCCTGTTCAGATTCCCTTGTGCGGTAAGGGATCGGCGTGAAAAAGCCCGCGAGACGGGGGTCTCGCGGGCGGGTTCAGGATCGCCGCGAAGCGTGCGGCGAGTCGTCTCAGCGAGTCGAAACGCGCATGAAGTAGGTGCTGCGGGTCTGGGCCTTGTCGTAGGCGACCAGGTCGCGGCTGTGGGCGCGGTGCACGGCGTCGCGGGTGACTTCACGCACGCAGTAGGCGGCGAAATCAGCCGGAACGGCGGGGCCGTCGGCGAGATCTTCCTGGCACAGCTGCTTGGCGGCCTGGACGATGTCGGCGTGGACGGCCGGGGTCGAGCGACCGGCGACCTTGACGGCGATTTCGCCGGCGCTGGCCGAGGTGGCGGCGGTGGTGGCCATCAGAGCCGAGATGGCGATAACGAGCAGACGGATCATGTTGATAGTCCCGGAAAGGAGGTTGAGTACAACCGCCTCCCGACGCGTTCCTCTGACGGCGTTTGGGGTCTCGCCTCGTCGTCCGTCGCCATCAGAAATGCATGACAACGTTGTCTGCTGCAAGTGCGAAAGCGCCATTCGAGCGAAAAAATGTTAGCGGTAACATATCGTTTCCAACGAAACGAATTCAAAGCCTTGGCGGGGTTGGGGAAGGGAGCGTTGGCCAACACGGGCCGTTCCTTCCAATACTCCCGTCATTCCCGCCCTCGTGGCGGGAACCCCTGGTTCAGCCCGCAAGTGAAGCGCAAGCGAACCGCCAGCGGTTCGCCCTTCCTGCCCTTGCGACGGATAGAGGGGGTCCCGCCACAAGGGCGGGAATGACGGGCGTTATGGGGGCAGAAACTGGACTGCGGGTCGCGTCTCTAGTGACGCCCGCGCCGCTTCACCGGCTTGGGCGGCATTGGCGGCGGCAGGGGCGGCGCGACCCAGTCGAAGGCCAGCAGCAGGGTGCGCTGGTTGTTCCCGGCCGCCTGATCGTCCGAGATCAGATAGAGCCGCGTCCCGCCCGCCGGCGAGCGGGTCAGGGCCACGCCCTCGAAATTGTCGCGCACCAGCGCGCCCTCCAGATGCAGGGCGGCGGTGATGCGCTGAAGGGCGGCGGGCTTGGTGGGATCGGAGATGAAGCGGACGATCGAGCGCCAGCCACGGATCGGGTCATAGCCGCGATGCAGGGTGGCGATGGCGCCGCCCGAGAAGGGCGCAAAGCCCGTCAGGCCCCAGGTGAAGTCCGGACCCGACTGCGGCGGCAGGGCCTTGCAGTCGCCGGCCAGGTGGCACAGCCACACCTCGCCCTCCTCGCCGCCCACCAGATAGGCGTCGGGACCGGCTGCGGGATAGGCGGTGATCGCCTCCATGCCCTCGTTGTCGGGGAAGACGGTGGCGGGCTTGGGAACCGCGCGGGGCGTCCCCCAGCCGCCGTCGGGCTGCAGCGGATAGAGCCAGATGCGGTGATTGCGCTCGAAGCTGATCAGGTGGTCGCCATTGGCGAGCACGGCCAGGCCCTCGGCGTCGGTCTGGGCCTTGCCGCCCTGGATCGGCTGGCCGTCCAGGCCCTTCAGCGGCCACAGCTTGCCGTCGGTCAGGCCGACCAGGCGGCCGCTGGCGTCGAGCTGGAGCCGGGCCTCGAAGATGTCGCCCTCGTCCGAGATCGAGGTCAGCTGGCCGTCGGCGCCGATGGCCAGGTCCGACAGGCCGTGCAGGCGGCTCGTGTCCGTGCTGGTGAGCGCCAGGCCGCCGGCATAGGTGAAGCCGCCCTCGACGGTGACGTGGGCCGGGTTGGAGGCGTCCAGTGGCACAGGCGTGGCGGTGACGCGGATCTCGGGTCCGGCCTTGATCGGCGCGGGCGGGGTCTGGACGACGACCGGCGGCGGGCGCTTGGGCGTGCACTGGGTGGCCATGCCCGACAGGCCGCCGATCAGCGAGAAGACGAGCGCCGCGCGAAGACCGATCACGCCAGGACCTTGCCCGTCTTAGGGGCCTGCGGCGTCACGACCGGCGGCGGGGCCAAGAGGCCGCGCGCGCGGACCATGGCGCGCGGTTCTTCCTCGAACAGGGCCGCCAGCTGCTCGACCAGCACGCCGCCCAGCTGCTCCACGTCGACGATGGTGACGGCGCGGCGGTAGTAGCGGGTGACGTCGTGGCCGATGCCGATGGCGATCAGCTCGACGGGGCTCTTGCCCTCGATCTCGGCGATGACCTGGCGCAAGTGGCGCTCCAGATAGTGACCGGAATTGACGCTCAAGGTGCTGTCGTCCACCGGGGCGCCATCCGAGATCACCATCAGAATGCGGCGGGCTTCGGGCCGGCCGATCAGGCGCTGGTGCGCCCACATCAGGCCTTCGCCGTCGATGTTTTCCTTCAAGAGGCCCTCGCGCATCATCAGGCCCAGGTTCTTGCGGGCCCGACGCCAGGGGCTGTCGGCGGCCTTGTAGATGATGTGGCGCAGGTCGTTCAGGCGGCCCGGCGCAGGCGGCTTGCCGGCCTTGATCCACTCGTCGCGACTGGACCCGCCCTTCCAGGCGCGGGTGGTGAAGCCCAGCACCTCGGTCTTGACGCCGCAACGCTCCAGCGTGCGGGCCAGGATGTCGGCGCAGATCGCCGCCACCATGATCGGGCGGCCGCGCATCGAGCCGGAATTGTCGATCAGCAGGGTCACGACCGTGTCGCGGAACTCCTGGTCCTCTTCCTGCTTGAACGAGAGGGGCGCGGTCGGATCGATGATCACCCGCGTCAGGCGGGCGACGTCCAGCATCCCTTCCTCGAGATCGAAGGTCCAGGCGCGGTTCTGCTGGGCCAGCAGGCGCCGCTGCAGCTTGTTGGCCAGGCGCGAGACGACGCTGGAGAGGGCGCTGAGCTGCTGGTCAAGATAGGCCCGCAGGCGCGTCAGCTCCTCGGCGTCGCACAGGTCCTCGGCCTGGACGACCTCGTCATAGGCCGTGGTGAAGATCTTATAGAGCGGCTCGCCGCCTTGCGAGGGACCGGTGTCGGGGCGGGCGGGCTTGGCGCCGTCGCCCATCTCCGGGCTCTCGTCGCTGTCCTCGGGCTCGCCTTCCTGGTCCGACTGGACCATCTCCTCGTCGCCGGCCTCGGTCTCGCGGTCGGAGGCTTCGCTTTCCTGCGGCGAGGAGCCCTCGGGCTGTTCGCCTTCGCCCTCGCCCTGATCCTCGTCGGAATTCTCGGTCGGGCTCTCGTCCTCGTTGCCGTCGTCCTCGTCAGCGCTCTCGGTGGCGTCCGACATCTCTTCGCCCAGGTCGAGGTCGCGCAGGATCTCGCGGGTGACGCGGGCGAAGGCGGCCTGGTCGTCGATAGCGGCGGCCAGGCGGTCCAGGTCCTTACCGGCCCGGGCCTCGATGTCGTTGCGTAGGATGTCGACCAGGGCCTTGGCGCCGTCGGGCGGGGCGTCGCCGGTCAGACGCTCGCGCACCATCAGGCCCAGGATCTCGGCCATCGGCGCGGACTGGCGGTCGGTGGCGACGGCGCGGGTCAGGCCCTGCTTTTCCAGCCGGGCCTCCAGCGCGGCGGTGAGGTTCTGGCGCACGCCGCCCAGGGCGTTAGAGCCGATCGCTTCCAGGCGGGCCTGCTCGATCGACTCGAACGCGGCCTGGCCGTCGGGCGAGCTGGGCCGGGCGCGGGCGTGGGCCATCGGGTCGTGGTGCGCCAGGCGCAGGGCCATCTGGTCGGCCAGGCCCCGGATGCGCGCGGCTTCCTTCGAGTTCAGGTCGCGCGGCGGATGCGGCAGCACCGCCCGGTTGCCCAGCAGCTGGGGACCATCGCCCGAGAACACGACCTCCAGGTCCGGCGTCTCGGCGAGCGAGCGCGCAGCGTGCGCCAGGGCGCGCTTGAAGGGTTCGGTCGGGCTTTCGGGCTTGGACGCCATGGCTTCCGAGTTAGCGGCACGGGACGTCGAAAACAAGGAACGGCGTGCGCGGACGAGACGTTGATTTTCCAACGGCGCCGCTCAAGCGCCTTGAGAGGGAAAAAGTCATGCTGAAATGGGCCATCATTCTCGCCGTCGTCGCCCTGATCGCCGGGGCCCTGGGGTTCACCGGCGTGGCCGGCGCCGCGGCCGGCATCGCCAAGATCCTGTTCTTCCTGTTCCTGGTCGGCTTCGTGATCGTGATGCTGCTGGGTGTGACCGTGTTCAAGGCGGCGACGGGGCCTAAATAGCCATCGCCGCCTTGCGCGGGCCGGAGCGGGGTCGACGCCGCCGCCGGCTTTCGAAGGCGCTAGGATCCGTGGGAGGATCCTAGCGCCCCGCGTACGCCCTGGCTTGGCGGCCGACCAGTTCGGTCAGGTCGCCCATGGTCAGGTTCACGTCGATCAGGTGCAGGCCCCAGTCCTTCAGCACCGCGCCGCCGACCACGACATCGCCCGAGATCTCGTCCGTGCGCGGATCGGCTGGGTCGGCGTTCACCTTCACCGACAAATACGAGAAGCCGCCGGCGCTGACGCACTTGGCCGAGATCAGGCCGGGCAGCGACACGAACGGCGTCGTCACGGTCAGGTCCTTGGCGAAGGGCTTGGGCGGCTGGCTGGACAGGAAGGGCTTGGCGCCCAGATACGAATGCAGCGCCACCTCGTCGGTCGAGGCCTTGCCCGCCAGCAGGGCGGCGGGATTGACGCAGCCGGCGGCGCGCCCCTGGTCGTCGGTATTGCCGAAGCGGCTGTTGGCCGGCGGCGGGCTGGTCTCGCGGAACGAGACATAGGTCACGATGCAGCCGGCCTGGTCGGCCTTCACGCACAGCGGGATCGAGCCGTACTTGCCGTCGGAAACCGGCGTCGTCATGCCCATGATCAGGGCCGAGATCATCTGCTTCTGGGCCGGCTTGCCGTCGACTTCCTGCTTCAGCAGGGTCAGCAGCAGACGCGAGCCCTGGCTGTGGCCGATCAGGACGACGCCGCGTCCCTTATTCTCGTGGGCCAGGTACCATGCCCAGGCGTCGCGCACATCGCCATAGGCCAGGGCGCCGTTGCCGGGCGAGGGCTGGCCCATCATCACCGCGCGCAGGGCCGTCAGGGTCACCTGGCGGTACATCGGCGCGAACACCCGGCACTTGCCCTCGAAGCGGGCCAGCTGTTGCTCGACCACGGCGCGCTCGGAGGCGGTGACGGTCATGTCGCTGTTGCCGGTCGGCTGGGCCGAGACGGTCGGATAGACGTAGAAGCAGTCATAGGCCGGCGCCGTCGCGGGCTTGAAGGTCTCGGTCGAGGTCTTGCCGTCGGCCTGGACCACCGTCGTGGTCTGGTCGACGCTGCAGGCGTCCTGGCGGCCTGGCCAGCACAGCCAGTTGTCGGCCTTGCCGTAGTCGTTGGGCGCGGGCGTCGGCGTGGGAGGCGTCTGGGCGAAGGCCGGCGCGCTCAAGGCGAGGCCCGTCGCGAGGCCAAAGGCGGCCAGGATCTTACGCTTCATGATGTCCCTCCCGAGGCGTCCAAACGCCCGTTTGGCGCGGAGCATGGCCCGAAAGCTGCGCTCCCGCCAAGAGGGAAGGCGAACGGAGTTATCGGAGGCGGACTCCATGGCTCTTTTCCCGTGTCATCCCGGCCGTAGCGTGGAAACGCGGAGAGCCGGGACCCAGGGGCGACTGCAGTGCGCTTGGCTCCTGGGTCCCGGATAGCCTCTGCGAGGCTTCCGGGATGACACGGTTTTAGAGAGTGGACCCTAGAGGCCCGGGATCATCGCCTTCAGCCGCGCCGCGCCGGTCAGGGTCTCGTGACGCGGACCTTCGCCGGGTGGGCCCATGCCGGGCGGAGGGCCCATGCCCTCGGGCGGCGGACCCATTGGCCTGCCGCCCCCAGGGGGAAAATTGGGCGGCGGCCCAGGCGGACGGCCGCCAGGGGGGCCGCCCATCGGGCCGCCAGGGCCGAAGCCTTCGTCCTTCCAGTCGGCCTTGGGATCGACGGCGACGGTCAGGGCGATCTCATAGGCGTCCTTGGCTTCCTTGACCGCCGCAATCATCGCCGCGCCGCCCTGCAAGGCGATGCCGTCGGTGCTGTTCAGCGTGTCGCGCTTGTGCGGGCGTTTGTAGGCCGGCACGTTCTCGTAGAGGTACTCGCTCAGGGCGTCGGGCACGAACAGCTGGCAGGTCAGCACCGTGCGGGCGTCCAGGAACACCTTGGCGTGGATGTGCGGAGTGCGGCCCTCGTACCAGCCCGGCCAGATGGTGCGGAATGCCGCCACGCCGGCCGCGTCCGTCGGCTGGGCGCCGCGCAGGAAGGTCTGGCCCTTGGTCCCGGTGTGGTGATCCTCGCCCTGGCCCTCATAGCCGGAATAGAGGCCCGAGGCGTCGCAGTGCCACAGCTCGACCCGCGCGCCCCGGATCGGCGCGCCGGCCTGGTCCAGCACGGTCAGCCGCACGCGGGCGGGGACGCCAGGTCGCCCCTCGGTGATGTCGGAGCGCACCAGCTTGGGATCGAACCAGTAGGGGCCCTGGGTGACCTGCGGGGTCAGGGTCAGGACGTCGGCTTGAGCGCGGCTCGGCGCGACCACAGGCAGGGCGGTCGCCGGGGCCATGGCGGCCAGGGCCAGGACGCGACGACGATTGGCGTTGAACAACAAAGGCATGCTCCGGCTCTAGCGGGAGACTTTGGCCTGGGTGTTTCGCGGAGGAAACGGCTTGTTATCTCCTCCCCTTCCCGGGGGAGGTGGCCCGGAGGGCCGGAGGGGGCAGCTTGGCCTACGCCGCAGTAGCCCCCTCAGTCGCTCCGCGACAGCTCCCTGCATGGCGGGAGCAGATCCCTCAGAACAGCCACCGTCGCGGATACTTGTCGCCCAGGCTCCGCGCCTCGCCAGGCTTCAGGCCCAGGTCGCGCATGCGGTAGGCGACGATCTCGCGGATGGCCTCGACGGGTTCCATCCCGCCCACGGGACTGGAGGCGATCGAGCCGGCTGCCTGGGCCAGGTCTGTCGCCGCCCATTCGGCCTGCGCCCGGTCGGCCTTGCCGACGGCGAAGTAGTGGCGGACGGGCGTGCGCTCGCCAGGGACCTCGACCATGACGCCGAGCACCCAGCCTTGAACGATCAGATCGGCGTCGGGGCGCTGGCGGAACATGGTCCCGCATGTAGCGTCGGTCCGGTCGTTCGGAAAGGGTTCAGCCGATCAACTGGAACGCGGCCTGGCTGATCAGGCCCAGCACGACCCAGGCCGAAACGCCGGCCACGAGCAGCAGGGTCTTCGGCGTCCGGCGCCGACGATAGGTGGGAAGCATACGCACGAGCGACATCTGGCGCCTCCATGCCCTGAAACCTTAGCAAGAGGTTAACGCCGATCGGGCGATCGGGATGCGTGACGTTTTCGCCCGTCACGGGAAGTTGAGAACGTCGTTATGCGGACCAAGAAAAAGGGCGGAGCCTCGCGGCTCCGCCCTTCTCGTTTTCAGCGATGACTGAACTTCTAAATTAGAAGTCCATGTCGCCCATGCCGCCCGGCATGCCGCCGCCGGCCGGAGCGCCGCCGCCCTTCTTGGGGGCTTCGACGATCGCGGCTTCCGTGGTGATCAGCAGGCCGGCCACCGAGGCGGCGTCCTGCAGAGCCGTACGGACGACCTTGGCCGGGTCGATGACGCCGTCGGCGACCAGGTCGACATACTGTTCGGTCTGGGCGTTGAAGCCGAAGGTCGCATCGTCCTTTTCCAGG
>OUNM010755078.1_pt1 | contig 11087 bp, 5 predicted proteins | sample 1769961 | NCBI WGS metagenome assembly OUNM01 (sample SAMEA3914820, study PRJEB12502) | metagenome | biome: forest; material: soil | place: USA | collected 2012-03-12 | depth 0.3 m
TCAAGCCAAAAAGAACGAGACTGTCAGAGGGTATCTTTCCAAAGTCCAACGGCACGAATCCCTTTCCGCCGAAGAGGCCCCTTGGAGACGGAATATTTTACACTTAAGCGGAGGATTCCAGCCTTTTGCGCCAGCCGATGTCAATGCCAAGGAACAAGAAATCATTCGCTTGTACATGGATGGGGCGGCCAACTTAGCCAAACTACCTTATCTGGGGGCCAATGTGAGCACGATCAGCCGAAGTTCTTCCCAAGATTCCGTCGAATTGATCGATGTGAGTTCCCAAGTAAATAGCGGGGTATCATTGATCACCTTTCTTGGCCATTCTGGGCGTTTCATCTCTGATATTTGGATCGGCCTAGTTTCGAAAGGCAACAACCAATTGGGCTATTCCAACAAAGGGAGATACCCGATGCTTTTTTTAAACGGATGTAGGCTCGGCGATGTGTTTATCGACGAAGACCAAGAATGGGAAAAGAGTGTAATCTTAGACTGGGTCTTGACAGAAGACATAGGTGCTATTTTGGGACTTGCGGGTTCCGCGACCGCTTTTGCCGACAAGCTCCAATTTTATATCCAGAATCATTACATCACATCCTTCATGGACAGTGCCAACATTTCCAAAAGTGCAGGGGAGCAAATGGTGGCAGCCCAAAAGCGCTATGTTTCCACGTACCAAAATCCCAATAATTTTCCTGACGAATATGGTTCTTCCATGATCGGGAACTACTCGCTCCAAGGAGACCCTGCTGTCAAGATTTTTCCTAATCCAAAGGCAGATTACAGCATAGATTGCGAAAAGGTTGCATTATTTCCTTTGTCGAATCGAAAAATCACTAGCCAAACTGATTCTTTCGACATTGCGATCCCTCTCTACAACCGAGGATTGTATACTACACAACCATTTACCATCAGCGTTAAAAGGTCTTTCTTAAACAACACGCAAAGCGTCACGTATGCTCCTCAAACATTTTTCCCCGTCCGTGAATATGATACTGTATATTTTCGAATCCGAGGAGCTTTGGCCACGGCCAATGGGCAAAATACCTTCGAGGTGACCATCGACCCCAATAACCTTGTCCCTGAGCTCGACAAAACCAATAACAGATGTACCTTTCTTGCCTATATTCCGGGTGTGACAATGTTGTGCATCCACCCTCAGAAATTTAGTATTGTACACAGTCAACCTGTCACATTCATCGCCCAATCTTCGACAGTGACCGTCAATGAGCGCGACTTCTACATGGAACTGGACACTACCTATCTGTTCAATAGCCCTTTCAAGAAAAGCGCGACCACCAAGGCATTCGATTTGCCCATGTGGAGCCTGCCACTTTTAGACCTTCCTTTTACAGACAGTGTCGTCTATTACTGGCGCACCCGCTACGTTCAACCCGAATCGACAGAGGATACTGCCTTTAGCTATAGCTCCTTCTTGTATGTAAAGGACAGCCCAGAGGGATGGTCACAAAGCCGATACCCCCAATTTTTTGAAGACGAGGCCCAAGGAATCGTATTGGACAGTCTTTCTGGAGCTTGGAAGTTTTTAAAAATATCCGCTCCCATCAAAGCAGTAGCCTTAGGGAATCAAACGCCCAAATATGATTCTGTCAGTTCCTTGACATATAAGAAGTTTCCGCTGATGTATAACAATTGCTACCAACCGGACAATTCTATCTATTTGTTGACCATCAGCTCCCTCAATCTTAACGTGAAATCCAATAGTTTAGGAAACAATCCGTCCTACCAATGCGACACCTATAGCTCCCCTTTGGTCACCAAAGTATCAAGTTTGGCCAGTTCTCCCAGTCAGCAGGATTCCTTGTATAAAATCTTGGACAAAGGGGTCCTAAATGGAGATTATATCTTGATGATGAACATAGGAAACGCAGGCTTTTCCGAGTTCAATGCCTCCTTACGTTCCTTGCTCCGAACGCAATTCGGGGCATCCCGGATCGACTCGCTTCAAGATGGCCATCCCTATATTTTGTTGGCCCGAAAAGGCTATGGGGCGATCGCGGAAAAGTATGCCCATTCTTCCCAACCCTTCCTGGAGACCCTGCAACTCGACACTACATTGACAAGCTTGGGATATGCTGGTCAGATTATTTCTCCCTTGATAGGTCCGGCAACACAATGGGGCCATTTCTTCCAGCATTTCACCAAACAGGCGGAGGATAGTATCCGATTCGATATCGGGGGGATCGATGCGTCGGGCACAGAGACCTTAGTAGCGCAAGATATCAAAGGAAACGATGTTGAACTTCAAAGCCTGATAAATGCTCAGAAATATCCTTACATCCGCCTATATGCCTATGTGCAAACCAAGACTTCCATAGCCCCCCAATTGTTGAAATGGCAGGTGATCCTTCAAAAATCTGCCGAAGGGACACTTTTATTCGATGATAGTTCGGCCTCCCATTATGCTTCCTTTACCAAACAAGAGGGAGACACGTCCCAAATTTTAAAATTCAATTTTAAAAATATCTCGAGCCAAGCTTTTTTGAACGACCTAATTGTCCGCTATAAAATTTCGAATGCCAATAAAACGGCCAGTTTTTATGATACGCTGCATATCGCATTAGCACCTGATAGCACGTGGAAAACCAGCTTCCGTGTCCCTACCTTGGGCTGGGTAGGCACCAATACCCTGGAAGTCTTCTTCAATCCTCCTCCTGGCCAAACGGAGGAATATTTGGAAAACAACCGTTTTTCGCTTACCTACAGTGTGACAGCAGACAAAACAAACCCGGTGTTGGACGTAGCATTCGATGGCAGGCGGATTTTAAACGGAGAATTGGTGGCTCCCAACCCCACTATCAGCATTGGAGTAAACGATGAGAACAAGTATTTGATCCGCCAAGATGCGTCTGGCATTACAGTAGACCTGCAGCGCCCTTGCGGCCAACCGAATTGTCCTTATGAACGGATCGATCTTTCTGGCAACGAAGTAACGATCTATCCCGCAGGAAGCAATAACAAGTTCGAATTGCGTTACAAGCCTACCAACCTTCCCGATGGCCAATACAATTTGCGGGTACAAGCCACAGACGTCACAGGAAATTTGTCAGGAATAAAACCCTATACCATTCAATTTGAAATCGTCAACGAAACCAGCTTGTCTAACTTTCTCCCGTATCCGAATCCTTTTTCTTCTAAAATGTGGTTTGTCTATACGTTGACCGGCGAGGTTCCGGACCAAATCCGCATCCAAATCATGAGCATCACCGGAATTGTGGTACGACAGATTTTCCAGGATGAGCTAGGCCCTCTGTTTGTCGGGACACACCGCACCGATTTTGTTTGGGACGGGAAAGATGACTACGGGGACCCTTTGGCGAACGGTGTATACCTCTACAAGGTGACGGCAAAGAAAAATGGGGAAGAATTGAAGCACCGAGAAACCTCCGTAGACGGCATGTTCAAAGACGGGTACGGGAAATTATACATTTTGCGTTAGCCCTCCTTCTCACAATCTTCTCAAAAAGTGCCGGATGATCGCGGCAGTATAGATTTTGGCGGCCTCGTTGAGAAACTTGTTAAAATCGATGTGTGCAATGTCGTTTGCTTTGTCCGAGATCGTACGGATAGAGCCAAAAGGAATGGCCAAATCATGGCATACCTGTGCCACCGCGGCACCTTCCATTTCCACGAAATGCGCTTCGGGTAGCTCCGACATGATTTTGGAGAATTGCGCCTCGGTCCCTATAAATTGATCACCGCTTACGAGGAGCCCTTTGTGTACATGTGGGACCGCTATTCCCAATTCTTTTTGCACTTCACTGGATATCAGCCTCTCATAATCCTCCTGAATGAATGCTTTTGCTGCCAATTCCAACGTGTCGGTCATTTTTTTATCCATTGGATAAAAACTCAATCCACTGTGGGGGATTTGAAATTGAGGATAAAGAGGCCGACAGTCCATGTCATGCTGGATGGCTTCTTTGGCGATGACCAAGTCCCCGATTTGGACAGTCTCCGCCAACCCTCCTGCTACACCTGAAAGCACCAGGGATTTTACCTGAAAATGACGAATCAATAAGGTGGCAGTAAAAGAAGCCGCTACCTTCCCAATACCAGATTGTGCCAACACCACTGACTTCCCTTCTAATGTGCCGACGTAAAAGACCCGTCTGGCATATTCGATCATCTGTGGCGCTTCGATCTCGCCCAGTAGTTGTTCGACTTCTTCGTGCATAGGAACCAAGATTCCGAGGGGCGATAGCTCTGAAATAGTGTTCATTTTTTCAGGATAGGAAAGGAATTAATTCTTGTAAATGTATCTTGGTTACGATCAAAGTTCAAACAATCCCTGCATTTTACACGGGAAGAAATCGCCAAGATGAGGTTTCCAAAAATGGAGAATTGCGCATTATATCTCTATGTTTGTATACGGATTCTGTTCTTTCGGAAAATTCTCTTCACTATGCCTGCTTTCATCCTTTCTCACTCCCAACTTAGGCAACGTATACTTTTCGGATTACTCTTCGTGTTGGGAGTCGTTTATCTTGTCTTCGAATATGATCATGTGGGGGATTTTTTGGTGTATTATCAAGCTTCTCAAAACCTATTTCTTTCCAAGAACATCTATGCGGAAGGATATGGGGAAATGCATGTCCTTCCCTATTATGGAAGTCCTTCTTTGGCATTTTTGCTGGGCCCTTTCACCTTGCTGCCTTTCCCTATCGCCGCAATGGCCTGGAAAATCTGCAGTTTATTTTTTTTGTACCGGACGTGGCTTTTGATTGAATCTTACTTCGATATCCAGGCTCTTTCGCCTCGTGAATACATATGGTTTATTCTGATTTCTTTCTTTTCAGTTTCTTTTGTCTTGTATCGAAATTTCACCTTGAATCAATTCACTGTATTCCTTTTATATGTGATTTTAGAGGGATTGCATCTAGTTGTGGACAAAAAGAAAGACTTCTTGGGAGCAAACCTGATCGGATTGGGCATAGTATGCAAAATGCTTCCCCTCGTTACGATCCCTTACTTTGTGTACAGAGGATATAGGAAGGCTGCCCTATTCACGATTCTCTGTACCTTATTTTGGGTTTTCTTTCCCCTTGTTTTTTTAGGGTGGGAAAATGGATCACTTCTTCTCCAAGAGTGGCTCCATACAATCAATCCGAATCAGGAACGCCATGTATTTGACGTAACTACCAACGACATTCATGGACTTCCTGCTTTTATCCCCATTTTGTTTATCGAAGACCTTGGATTTGATCAATATACACTTACTTTGAGGAGACACATTGTAAACTTGGACCCACAGGTAGTCAAAATAATTCTCCACATCGTGCGCGGATTTTTTATTGCATTTGCCCTGTATTTCCTCCGTTCCCATATCTTTCAAAAAGAAACAAGACCGCAATGGCAGTTGTGGGAACTTGGATATATTTTGACGATTACCCCCCTCATCTTCCCGCAGCAACGGCTTTATGCCTTCTATTTCCTTTTTCCTGCGATCGCCTACCTTACTTACCACATCATAAAATACAATCGCGAAAGGCTTGAAAGTTCCGGCCCTGTTCCTTTTTTATTTTATGTGTATGCGACAAGCATTCTCATCTTCAATCTGGAATTGATTTTAGGCCATTTCAGGGAATACTATTGGCATTTTAAAACCGTCACATACAGTGTATTTGTCTTTTTGTACGTGTATGCTGCCACGCCTCCTTCTTCCATATCATCGCCTAAAATCATTTAGAATTCAATTTCTGGGCATAAAATGGACGTATCAAAAAAAATGGATTCTCACCGCTTTCTGTGGCTTACTATTTTTTTGATTATTGTTTCGCACGCTGCCTTTTTGACATTGCCTCCAAAATCCATGCACTTGTGGCGACAGTGCAATACATTGGCAATGGCTCGGAACCTCTTTGAAGAAGGCATGAACCCTTTGCTTCCTAGAGTAGACAATCGTTTGGATACCGATGGGATTACAGGCAGCCAGTTTCCAAGTTTTGAATTTGGGCTGGCCTCCCTTTATTGGATAACGGGCGAACAATTTTGGGTTCAACGGAGCTACTGCCTGCTCCTTGCCATTTTTGGCATGCTGGGCATGTATGCATTGGCCAAGCAGCTCACCGGAAATCGCCTGTTCTCCGTACTTGTTGCCTGGACCTATGCATGGTCACCGCTTCTCTTCTACTATTCGATCACAGCTCTCCCGGATGATCTGGCCCTGCCATGTTCGATCTGGGGACTTTTCTTTTTTTTGAAATGGGTAGAGCAATGGGTCATCCATGAGCAGAACAACACTGTTTGGATGATCGGAAGTCTAGTTCTTTTGACCTTGACGGGACTTACCAAGATCCAATATTTGGCGGTAGGATTCTTTATGGCAACGTACTTAGGATTGCAAAAAGACAAACTACGGCTTTCCCATTGGCTCGTCTTCAGTGGCTTTGGAATTATTTGTTGTGCACTCAGCATCACATGGTACCTGTATGCCAACTACCTGATCGAAATAAGCGGGTTAAAGGATTTCGGCCTAGAGTTCAAACCTGAAGACAATTTCAGAAGAGGGCTTTCTACGCTTTTTTCCAACTTGACCCAAAACCTGCCCGAATCCCTGTTGAATTATGCTTCTTTTGGCTTGTTGCTTGCAGGTTGTTTTTATCTGTTCCATAGCCGGAATGGTAATCGTACCATCCGTATGTCCCTTTTCTCTTGGAGCTTGGCCTTTTGCTGTTACCATATCATAGAACTGCGGCAAATGGAATACCATGATTATTATATGATGGCCTATTTGCCTCTATTGGCCCTCGCGTCTGCTTATGGGGCCTGGCATTTGTTCCAAACCAAATGGAAACATTACGCGCTACTTCTTGTTTTGATTCAGCCTGCCCTTGCTTTTGTACGGATTGTCCCTTCCCGTTTTTTGACAGAGGAAACGGATGACAAACAAGTGTTCTATCAACAGGAACCGCTGAATAGGTTACAACACTGTGTTCCCCAAAATGCTCTTTGCGTAGTAGGGCCCGACGATTCCAGATGCATTTACTTCTATTTTTTAAACAAGAAAGGGTTTGGCTTTGGGCAAGAAGGCATCCAAGGCGCCCAATTGAAAGAATACATACAACGAGGAGCCCGGTATCTTTATATAAGTGAAAATCAAATTGCAGAAAATCAAGATATTAGCCCTTATCTTGATCACTTGATATGCAACGAACGCAATTTTTATGTTTATTCGCTGAAAATTTACTAAATGGCTGAGATTTCGATCATTATTCCGATTTATAACGAAGAAGGAAATATTTTTTTACTGTACGAAAGGCTACACACCATTATCCAAAAGCTAGGCGTTTCCTTTGAATTGATTTTTGTGAACGATGGAAGCAAAGACCAATCCATGTTCCTCATCAAGCAACTTGCCGAGAAAGACAACAGGGTCAAATTCGTCAATTTCAGCCGAAATTTCGGGCACCAAGTGGCCGTTTCCGCAGGATTAGATGCTTCTTCCGGCTTATCCGTCGTCATCATCGACGCCGACCTACAGGATCCTCCCGAATTGATCTTGGATTTGTATGCCAAGTTGAAAGAAGGGTATCAAGTCGTGTATGCCAAACGGAAGCAACGAGAAGGGGAAACATTCCTCAAGAAATTTACCGCTAAAACATTTTATCGGATCTTAAAAAGGATTACCTCGGTCGACATCCCAGTGGATACAGGAGATTTTAGGATCATGGACAGGAAAGTGGTAGATGTCCTCAAAGCGATGCCCGAAAAGAACAAATTCCTTCGTGGTCAAATATCTTGGATTGGATTCAATCAAACGTTTGTCGAATACGATCGGAATGAACGAAATGCGGGCCAGACAGGATATACCTACCGCAAAATGTTCCGGTTTGCCATGGACGGGATCACCTCCTTTTCCAGCTTCCCTTTGAAAGTGGCCAGTGTACTTGGTTTCGCCGTCTCCGGAATTTCTTTTTTCATCATGTTGTACGCCTTGTATGTACGCTTTGTGAACGGCCATTATGTAGAAGGCTGGACTTCCTTGATGATCAGCGTTTTATTTATGGGAGGTGTACAATTGATCTGTATAGGAATGATTGGAGAGTACTTGAGCCGCATGAGCGACAATATCCGCAATAGACCCCTTTATATCGTCTCCGAAACAAACATTCCCAAAAAAGTTGACTAGGAAGTACCCATGGGGGAAATCATAAATGTGCGTATATTTGCAGCGCGGCATTTAGGGTGCTACAAAACTACCCAAGCAAACTAGAAGCATTGCCAGAGGTTCATGCGCGATAACGATTTTCGTAAAAATACCCCACGTACTAAGTCTGAAAAAGGCAGGGAATCCATTCCTTCCGATGCAGGCGAAACGGAAGAAAAGAAAAGATTTAGTTTTCCTAAATTTGGTTTCCTCTTTGACCGGCGCTTTCATGTGAGCATAGGCTTTTTGCTCATGGCCTTCTCATTTTTCCTTTTTATCTGCCTTTTGTCTTATCTGTTTACAGGAAAGGCAGATCAAAGTGTCGTGGAATCGGTATGGAACTCCGAATTGCGTGAAGCGGGCCTTGATGCTGACAACTGGTTAGGACTTGCCGGTGCCTTGCTCTCCCATTATTTCATTTTCAAAGGAGTAGGTATTTCTGCCTTCTTTTTTGTCCCTGTTTTTTTCTTGGTAGGATATAAGATCGTCTTTCGTAGGACACCTATCCCTTTCTGGCCTGTACTTTATTTCTCCAGCTTCTTCACCGTGTGGTTAAGTGTTTTATTTGGCTATTTGGCACTTATCGTGGAAGAAGAAAATCCTGTCAGTTTTCTGGGCGGAGCCATCGGCTATGAGCTTGCCTTGACCTTCCAAAGCATGACGGGCTATGGTACGTTCCTGTTCCTAGGAGTAGGCCTCCTTATCTTTGTCGTATACTTCTTCAATATCACGGAATTTAATAAACAAGAAAGTACTAAGGATCAGCCTCCACGAAAGGAAAAGAAACACCCCGTGGACGAGATGACGGAAGAAGAGGAGGAACCAGTTCAAGAACCTCTTATAGAAGATGTTTTAGAAGAAGAACCACAAGACTGGGTCATCAAGAAGAAGGAACCAGAGCCCAAAAAGAAAGAACTTACGGGACTGGAGTTGCAGATTGAAGATTCCGTACCGGAGCTCGTACCTCCTTTGGTCGTTCCGGAGGTTGCTTTGGCAGACACTACCATAAAGGTGGTAGTCGAGGACAAGTTCATCGTTCCCGATTCCGACCTCGTCACCACCGACGAAATCGAAAATTATGATCCTACCTTAGATTTGGCCTCCTATCAATACCCTACGCTCGAATTGCTCAACGAGGCACAGGTAAACCGTGTCCAAGTGACAAAAGAGGAATTGGAAGCAAACAAGGACAAAATTGTCGAAACATTGGGCAATTATGGAATCAGCATCTCCTCGATAAAAGCCACCATCGGTCCTACGATTACCTTGTATGAAATCGTTCCTGACGCGGGGATCCGCATTTCGAAAATCAAAAGTTTGGAAGACGATATCGCCCTTAGCCTTGCCGCCTTGGGAATCCGCATCATCGCGCCTATTCCGGGCAAGGGCACGATCGGGATTGAAGTCCCGAATAAAAGCCGCGAAATGGTGCCTGTACGGTCCGTCTTTAATTCGGACAAATTCTTAAAAAGCGAGATGGACCTTCCCATCCTGTTCGGAAAAACCATTTCCAACGACCTTTTTATGGTGGACTTGGCAAAAATGCCCCATTTGTTGATGGCTGGGGCTACAGGAACAGGTAAATCGGTGGGCTTAAACATGCTCCTCGCCTCCCTCTTGTATAAGAAACACCCATCCCAACTGAAACTGGTCTTAGTAGATCCTAAAAAAGTAGAACTTTCTCTTTTCTCGAAAATAGAAAAACACTTCTTGGCCAAACTTCCGGACACAGAAGAATCCATCATTACCGATACCAAAAAGGTGGTCAATACCTTGAATTCTCTTTGCATAGAGATGGATACGCGCTACGATCTATTAAAAGAAGCAGGGTGCCGAAACTTAAAGGAATACAACGGAAAGTTCATCGAAAGGAAATTGAACCCTCAAAAAGGGCATCGCTATCTCTGTTATATCGTGGTGGTCATCGACGAATTGGCCGATTTGATGATGACGGCGGGCAAGGAAGTGGAAACTCCTATTGCCCGGATCGCCCAATTGGCCCGTGCAGTAGGCATTCACATGGTATTGGCAACCCAACGGCCTTCTGTCAATGTGATTACGGGAATTATCAAGGCCAACTTCCCTGCCCGTGTCTCGTTCAAAGTGTCCCAAAAAATCGACTCCCGTACCATCTTGGATGAAGGAGGCGCGGATCAACTGATCGGCCAAGGGGACATGTTGATCAAAGTGAACAGTGATGTCACCCGTTTGCAATGTGCCTTTATCGACACGCCGGAGGTAGACCGTCTCTGTGATTTTATAGGCAAACAAAGGGGCTATCCGACGGCCTATCAATTGCCTGAATACTATGGCGAGGACGAGGAACGGAAACCCGGCGATTTTGATGTCAACGATGTGGACCCTCTCTTGGGAGATGCGGCCCGGCTCATCGTCACGCATCAGATGGGCAGCACCTCCCTTATTCAACGCAAAATGAGCCTAGGGTACAACCGTGCCGGCCGAATCATGGATCAATTGGAATCCATCGGGGTAGTGGGTGCCAACCAAGGAAGCAAGGCAAGAGAAGTGCTTATTTTAGATGAAATGAGCCTATCTCAAATGCTGCAAGAAAAAGGCATCGTATGAAACAAAACTTTTTGAATGCCGTATCTCTACATGCTCAATCCCAAGAATTACAGATTCTCCCTCATATTCTCCGAAAGAAAAAACAGTGTACATTTGCTTATCTTTGACTTGTCATGAAATATTACGTCATCTTCTTTCTCGCCCTCAGTTCCAGTATCGCCTGTTTTGCCCAGCCTGCCCACGATCCGAAAGCTGGTCAAATCCTAGATGAGATCAGTAAAAAATACAAAGAATATAAATCGTTCAAAGCAGACTTTTCTTATGTTTTAGAGAGTCCTTCTGCCGGGAAAAACGAAACGATCACTGGCGAAATCTATGTGAAAAGTGAGAA
>OUNM010333987.1_pt1 | contig 11085 bp, 13 predicted proteins | sample 1769961 | NCBI WGS metagenome assembly OUNM01 (sample SAMEA3914820, study PRJEB12502) | metagenome | biome: forest; material: soil | place: USA | collected 2012-03-12 | depth 0.3 m
CAGGACGCGCGACAGGTCGGATCGGCTTGCCGCCTGACAGGTCGGATCGACTTGCTGCCTGACAGGTCAGGTGGGCTTGCTGCCTGACAGATAGGCCGAGATCAGCTCGACGAGTTGCTTCTGCAGGTCGGGCGCTTCGAGCATGTTGCGGCGCGCCGCGTTGTGGATCACGCCCTCGACCGCCGAGGACAGCACGCGTGCCATCGTTTCGGTATCCTTGCGACGCCGGCGGTACTGCGCCACGGCGGCGGTGTAGTGCTCGAGATAGCGCGACTGGAACGAGGCGTGCGCAGCGCGCGAGCCGCGGTCGGCCGGCGCCTCGTCGAGCAGCACCTGGTGCAGCGTCGGATGGATCGAATGCGCCGCGATCATGCCGCGCACCAGTTCGCGCGCGAACTGCCTGAGCGGCTTGTCGTCCTGCGCCGCATCGCGAATCACCGACAGCACGTGATCGAAGTGGCGGCGCCGAATCGCCTCGACCAGAGCGAGCTTGTCGGGGAAGTACTGATAGAGCGAGCCGATGCTCACGCCCGCCGCCTCGGCCACCTTGTTGGTGGAAAAGCCGGCCCAGCCGAGCTCGCTCAGAACGCGAGCACCGGCTTCGATGATTGCCTCGACGGTGGCGATCGAACGCGCCTGGCGCGGCGCCTTGCGCATGCGTGGAGCGGGCTTTGCAATGCGAGTAGACATCCTGGCCGGTTCTCCGAAGATATGAACAGCTTACTCACATTTTTTCCCAGAGCAATTGCGGGAAAGCGTGAAGGGTTTTCCGCCTTGAATTGCACGAGCAGATACTTGCAAAGGAAGCCGACAGATGAGTGCCAAGATCCTGCTGAAGAGCCTGCTTGTCTACCAGGCCTGGGCCAATGAAGAGCTTCTGGAAAAGCTCGCCGGCATGGATGCGGACCGCAATGCGCGGGAGCGTCACGCGGCGATCCGGCTGATGAACCACATCCATGTCGTGTCGCGGATCTTCGCCGCGCATCTGACGGGCGTTGCCCATGGCTATACGAGCGACAACACCGAGGAGACGCCCGAGCCGACCGAACTGCGCACCGCGGTGACTGAGACCGACCGCTGGTATCTCGACTACCTCGAAACCGTTGCGGAGCAAGGCCTTGCGGAGCAAATCGCCTTCGCCTTCACCGATGGAGACCGAGGCTCAATGACCAGGCAGGAGATGCTGACCCATGTCGTCCTGCACGGCAGCTACCACCGCGGCGAGATCGGCCGCATGCTGGCCCGGATCGCAGTATCGCCGCCTTGGGATACCTACGCCGTTCACCTGCACCGCGCCGAGCCGGCGCGCCGCTTCGCCGGCAGGCGAGGCAGTGGAAGCCTGAGTTTAAAAGACCAAAGAATGTGAGCCAATAGCTCACTTTACGAGTTCAAGGTTTCGTTGTCCCGGCATCCCGGAATGGCGTCGGTTCATCTGTAGATGTTTGCGCCGGTCAAGATCAGGCAGGCGTTGTTGGGTCGATCGTCTATTGTGAGCGTATAGCTCACATTCCAGGATCAAGATCTCCCGCCTTCCAGCCGGATCATCGCACGACAGGCGGCATGGGAAATTCTGTATGCCAGGCCGTCACTTGGAAAGTGAAAGGTTCGCTCACAATTTTTCCATGACACGCATCGTTGTGCGTCTTGAGTAACCAAAATTCAATAACTGAAAATCATTGTGTTGCTTCGCTGGCTAGACAGTCGCGAGTCAGATATGCATGAACATGCCGGGTCACTCACGACCTTAGGCAAAACGCAAGGGGCATCGCATGGCAAAGACGACAACCAAGGCGCCGGCGGCGAAAGCGCCGGCAAAGAAGCCGGCAGCTAAGGCTGCCGCGAAACCTGCAGCAGTGAAGAAGGCCGCACCGAAGGCAGCCGCCAAGGCTCCGGCCAAGGCAGCCGCAAAGCCGGCGGCGAAGGCTGCGGCCAAGCCGGCCGTGAAGGCAGCGGCGAAGCCTGCCGCCAAGGCTCCGGCCAAGGCAGCGGCGAAGCCCGCCGCCAAGAAGCCGGCAGCGAAGGCAGCGGCCAAGCCCGCCGCCAAGGCTCCGCTGAAGGCCGCCGCCGCCAAGGCACCGGCCGCTGTGAAGAAGGCAGCTCCGGCAAAGAAGCCGGCCGCCAAGAAGTAATCGCGTAGCTTCGCTTCTGCTGGCCCGCGAAAGGTGAGGGTGGGCGCCGTCGGCGCCCCTCTCGCCAGTTCGACGTGCCAGCGGGCTGGGTTGGAGCGGACGCTCCTGAAGCTCCCGGAATTTTGCCATCCCGGCAGACTTCCGGGAGCTTTTTTGTTGCCGCGCCTGTTGCGAATATGTTGCTTGTCGATTGGCTGTCTTGTTTCCCGGCGCTGAGCCGTTGCCCAACGAAGTCGGATCGGTCAACAGTATCGGCGAACAATCAGGAACCGATCATGCCGAAGCTGCTCTACGCCTCCACCTCTCCCTATAGTTCGAAGGTGCGCATGGCCGCCGCCTATACCGGCGTCGCCCTCGACCTCGTGCCGGTCAAGACCGAGGACAAGCCTGCCGAGCTGATCGCGGCCAATCCGCTCGGCAAGATCCCGGTGCTGGTGCTCGATGACGGCCGCACGGTCCATGACAGCCGCGCCATTACCCAGCATCTCAACCGGTTGTCGAAGAACGCGCTGTTCCCGCGCAATCCCGACAAGCGGCTCGAGGCGGAAGTGCTGGAGGCGCTGGCCGACGGCATCTGCGACTGCGCGCTGTCGATGGTCTATGAGCGGCGCACGCGCCCCGAAGCTTTTGTCTATCAGCCTTGGCTCGACCGGCAGTGGGCCAAGATCACCACAGCGCTCGACCTCATCACCGCCAACCCGCCGAAACTGCCGAAGAAGATCACCGCCGGCCAGATGGCGCTGCGCGCCACCCTCGGCTATCTCGCGCTACGCTTCTCCGGCCAATGGGAAAAGGGCCGCGGCCGGCTGGTGCGCTGGGCCGCACGCTTCGACGAGAAGTTTCCGGAGCTCAAGGGCTGCGTGCCGGGATAGACACAGCTGATCTGCCTTGTGGGGAGATTGGCGGCTTTGGCCTCCCGCCAGCTTGAACCCGCGCCACTTCCGTGCTTGCCTGTCGCGATGCAAAATCGCGAAGGCGATGGGCATGGCGAAGTCAGTCACCAGAATCAGCGTCGCAACCGATCCCATGGTCGAGCGCCTGCGCGCCGCCCTCGGCCGGCGCGCTTTCACCGAGCAGAAGATGTTCGGCGGCACCTGTTTCATGATCAACGGCAACATGCTGATCGGCACCTCGAAGCGCGGGCTTCTGGTCCGCGTCGGCAAGGATGCGCACGCGGCTGCCGCAGCGCTTCCTCATGCGCGGCCGATGGAGATGGGCGGGCGCTCGATGGAAGGCTATATCCGTGTCGCGCCGGAAGGCTCTGCGAGCGAAGCTGACCTCGCAGCCTGGCTCGATCGCGCATTGGCTTTCGTCGAGACGCTGCCGCCGAAAATGAGGCCAGCCAAGGTCGCAAAGAAGCGTGCGTAAGCCGCTGGTCCACCGCTTTCTGGACCGCGATGTGTCAGTATGGCTTCGCTGGCGTTGACGAACGCACGGCCAGGGGAGGAAGCAATGGCACTCAGCGGACGTTGCATGTGCGGCGCGGTCACCTGGACCTATTCCGGGGAAGTCACACGCAACCTTGTCTGTCACTGCGCCGATTGCCAGCGCGCCACGTCCTCTCCCATCACCGCCTTCTTGGGACTAAGGCGGGAACAGGTGAGCTGGACCGGCGACATCAAGCACTATGAAAGCACCCCGAACACGTTTCGCGGGTTCTGCCCATCTTGCGGCACGAGGCTCTACTTCCGCTCCGACAAATGGCCATCCGAGATCCACGTCCACGCCGCCACCTTGACCGACCCGGGCCGATACAGGCCCGATGCACAAGTCCTGATCCGCTCCAAGGCGAAATGGCTGGATCAACTGCCGTCGATCCCGGCACATGACGGCTTCCAGCAGGAACCGTCGCCTCATCCACCTGTCGAAAGGCTCTGAGGTTCGGCCAGTTTGTTGTCTACTCGTACAAAATTCTCGAAACCTCCAAGCTATTGGGCTAGAAAGGTTTTCGAGAATGGCGGCATGACAACCGGACAATGATCAAAACCGACGAAGACAGCTCCAATGGCGCACGCACCTTCATGCCGCCCGGCGATACCGTGGAGCGGGCAGGGCGGCCGCGCAAGGCGCTGCTGTCGTCCTCCATGGTCGGCTCGACCAATCGCGGCCGCGTGCTGCAGGCGCTGTTCGACCTTGGGCCGACCAGCCGCGCCGAGCTCGCGCGCATCGCCGGCGTCAACCGCACCACCATCTCCGGGATCGTGCAGCCGCTGATCGACGATTCCGTGCTGGTCGAAAGCGATCCGATTCCCGCCAATCCCGGCGGCGGCAAGCCGGCGCGGCCGCTCTGGTTCTCGCCGCAGGCGCGGCCGATCTGCGGCGTGCTGTTGATGCCGGACGCCGTGCATGCCTGTGTGGCGAGCCTCGACGGCAACATCGAGGCCGAGCGCAAGATGACGCTGCCGGACGGCAACGGGCCGGTCGGGCCGATCATCGAGACCATCGCCGAATGCGTCGGCAGCACGCTGGCCCAGGCGCGGCGCACGCCCTTCGGCATCGGCGTCGGCGTCGGCGGCATGGTCGATACCGATCGCGGCGCGATCGTCACCGTCAATCTCGCGCCCTCGCTGGATCGCTATCCGCTGGCCGACGATCTCGGCCGCCGCTTCGGCCTGCCGGTCAAGCTCGATCACCATCCGCGCGCGCTCTTGGTCGGCGACCGCTGGTTCGGCGCCGGGCGCGGCGTAAAACAGTTCGCGGTCGTCTATACCGGCGAGGTGCTCGGCGGCGCGTTCTATTTCGACGGCCATCTCTATCGCGGCACCGCCGGCGCCGGCGGCGAGCTCGGCCACACCTTCGTGCAGCTCGACGGCGAGCTCTGCCGCTGCGGCCGGCGCGGCTGCTGGGACACCATCGCCACGCTGAGCTGGCTGCGGCGCGAGGCTGCGAGCGCAGGCCTGCCCGAACCCGAACTGATCGATTCCGGCCGTCTGGTCGACATGGCGGCGAGGCGCGTGCCGGAAGCGGAAAAACTGCTCGACCGCTATGCCCGCAATGTCGCCGTCGGCATCGCCAATCTGCAGCAGACGGTGGCGCCCAACATCTTCATCCTGCATGGCGACGTCGTGCTCGGCGGCGACCGGCTGCTTGAAGCGATCGCCGGCCACGTTCGCGCCATGGTGCCGCCGCGCCCAGGCAGCGCGATCGAATTCATCGCTGGCGATGCGGGTGATGGCGCGGCGTTGCTCGGCGCCGCGGGACTGGTGATTTCGGAATTGCTGCAGTTGCCGATTTAGGGATGCGTCGGCCTTTGGAGATTGGTTGAAGCCTTCGTCATCCACGGGCGGAGCAAGGAGCGAAGCGACGCGCGCGGACCCGAGGATCCATTCCGTGACTTCGAGGCGCTGCGACGGTGCAGAATTTCGCTCCGTTGCACTCCTCACGCGAGGTAACGGCATGGATTCTATGGTCTGCGCGCGTCGCTTCGCTCCTTGCTCCGCCATAGAATGACGAACGTGAGGAGATTGCTCCGCATCACTTGGCCAACCCCCGATAGGTCCCGAACCACGGCTGCATGCGCTCAAACCTGGCCGCCATCGCAAGCACGCTGGCGTCGGCATGTCGCCGGCCGATGAATTGCAGCCCGACCGGCAACCCTTGCGCGGTGAAGCCGGCCGGAACCGAGATTGCCGGGTGGCCGGTGTAGTTGATCGGATAGGTCATGCACCAACCGATCAGCGGATCGACCGTCTCGCCATTGATCGAGGTCGGGCCGATCGTGTTGCCGTCGGTCGCGTTCTTCACCGGCGGAATGGCGAGCGTGGGTGCTGCAATCAAATCGTGCGTGGCGAACACATCCTCCAGCCCGTCGAGCACGCCGGTGCGCAGCATGTCGTCGAGCGCGTGGTCGACGGCGGAAATCTTGTAGGCGTCCTTGAGCATGGTGAGGAACTGCGGCGTCAGCACACCGGCGTGCTCGCCCATCAGATCGATGCCGTCCTTTTTCCAGTGCACGGCGATCGCCGCGTAGTGGATCGCGATAGTGCGCACCCACAGCGCCGCCAGCTCCTTGTGGTCGGCCTTGAAGTCGAGCTCGATCTCGTCGACCTCGACGCCTTGCCTGCGCATCGTCTCGACCGCCTCGGCGATCACGCCGCTGACCTGCGGGTCGACCGGAAAGTTGCCGAGGCGCGGGCTATAAGCGACGCGCAACTTGCGCGGCGGCGCTTCGACGGCGCCGACATAGTCGGTGCCGTCGTCGGGCAGGCTGAGCGGGTCGCGCCCATGCGGCCCGGCCATCACTTTTGCCATCAGCGCGGCATCGGCCACGGTGCGCGTCAGCGGGCCGATATGCACCAGCGGATGGCTCCACAGAAAACCGTCGGGCCGCGTCACCGAAGGGACGCGGCCGAACGAAGGCTTGAAGCCGACGCAGCCGCTGAAGGAGGCCGGTATGCGCACCGAGCCGCCGCCATCGGTGCCTTGCGCCAGCGCCGCCATGCCGTCGGCCACGGCCGCGGCACTGCCGCCCGACGAGCCGCCGGAATTGTAGCCGATCGCAAAGGGCGTCGAGGTCGGCCCGAAGCGCAGATTGTCGGTGATGCCCTTGTGGCCGAACTCCGGCGTGTTGGTCTTGCCGAGCACGATCGCACCGGCGTCGAGCAGCCGTTCCACTGCAACTGCGCTTTTTTCCGGCACGCGGTTCTTCACAGCCAGCGAGGCCATCGAGGTCGGCACGCCGGCGACGTCGTCGAGGTCCTTGATACCGACCGGAACGCCATGCAAGGGCCCGAGCGGAATGCCGGCCATCACCGCCTTCTCGGCGACGCGCGCGGCGTCCATCGCCTGGTCGCCGAGCACCAGCGTGTAGGCGTTGACGATCGGGTTGCGCGCCTCGATGCGGCGCAGATAAGCCTCGGTGACCTCGACCGGCGAGATGTCGCGGCGCCGGATGCGCGCGGCCAGTTCCGTGGCCGGCAGGAAGCAGAGTTCGTTGTCCGCAGAAGTCATGAAGCCATGTCCGTCTATTTGATGAGCTATTTGATGAAAACCGGATTTGCCGCGCCGCCCGTGCCCTTGCTGACCTTGATGGGCGCGGCGCAGTAGAAGCCTTCGTAGCGGCGGTCGGCGGCGCAGTCGGCGGCAAGCCTGTCGAGCGAGGCCATCTCGGTGAAGACGATGCCGAGATTGCGCATCAGCGCTGCGTGCAGCACCAGCATCAGGCCGGTGCCGGGCTCGTAGGTCGTCTCGTTGGCCAGCGTGTCGGTGACCAGGCACGGGATCTGCATCTCGTCGAACCAGCGCACCAGATCGAGGCTGAAGGTCAGCCCCGGTTCCCAGTAATCCACGCCGACACGCTGCAGGCCGGCGGCCAGCGCGCCGACCCAGCCGGTGCGGATGAGGAGGATGCTGCGCGGATGGATTTCGACGCCTTGCGCGCGCGCGCAGTCGATCAGGTCATGATGCGAAAACGTCTCGGCACGGTCGAGCACCGCCTTGCCGCGGAAGCGGGCGATGTCGAGGAGCACGCCGCGCCCGACAATGCCGCGCTCGGCGAGCGGCATGATGCCGGCTTTTGTCATGCCGCCATTGGTGCTCGAGGCCGGAAAGCCGTTCCACAGCGTGTCGTCGAACCACATATGGCCGAGCGCGTCGCAATGCGTGCCGGCCTGGGCGAAGCCGGTGACATAGTCGTCGGCGAATTCCAGCCCACCGGGCAGAGGATGCCAGTGGCCGTTGTCGAAGCCGGCCTTGTCGGCGACCATGAAGTGCTTCGCCGGCCAGCGTCCGGGAAACACCGCGTCGCCCTCATGCGTGGCGATGGGCACGCCGAGCGTGAAGGTGCGGCCCTGGCGAACCGTCGCCAGCCCGTACATCACCTCCTCGGCGGTGAGGTAGTTGAGCGCGCCGATCTCGTCATCGGCGCCCCAGCGGCCCCAGCGGTTCGGCGCGCCGGCCAGCAGCCGCTTCAGCGTCATGGCATCGGTCGCGCTCATACCACGGCCACCGCTGCCTGCCTGGCGCCGGTGATGTAGGCGACGATCTCTTCCATGTTGGTCGCGGCGCTTGAAAGGTCGGCCGCCTTGCGGCCCCGGCGCATCACCACGACGCGATTGCAGACCTGCCACAGGTGGTCGAGATTGTGGGTGACCATGACGATGGTCAGTCCCTTGGCGGCGAGGCGCCGGATGAGATCCAGAACCTCGCGGGATTCGCGCACGCCGAGTGCCGCGGTCGGCTCGTCGAGCAACAGCAGCTTATGGCCCCAGAAGGCGCCGCGCGCGATCGCCACCAGCTGGCGCTGGCCGCCGGACATGCGGTCGACCGGCTTGCTGCGGATGCCGGGGATGTCGATGTTCAGCGCCTCAAGGCCGCGTAGCGCCGTGTCACCCATCGCGCCGCGCCGCATCCAGCGAAACAGCGCCGGACCGCGGCCGGACGCGATCTCGCGGCCGAGGAAGAAGTTCTCCGCCGCGGTGAAAGCGCCGATCAGCGACAGGTCTTGGTAGACCGTCTCGATGCCGAGGCGCTGCGCCTCGGCCGGCGGTGACAGTTTTCGCGGCTGGCCTTCCAGCACGATCTCGCCGGAGGTCGGATCATGCGCGCCGGCGAGGATCTTGATCAGCGTCGACTTGCCGGCGCCATTGTCGCCGACCAGGCCGATGATGTCGCCCTTGCCGATCTCCAGCGACACATTGTCGAGCGCCTGGATGCCGCCGAAGCTACGGCAGATGCGGCGAAGCGAAAGCAGCGTTTCGTTGCCCATGGTCAGCTCCGTCCGAAGCGGCGGCCGATGCCGCCCAGCGCCACCGCGACGACGAGCAGCGAGCCGGCGAACAGGAACTGCGTGAAGATCGGCGCGCCGATCATGGCCAGCCCATTGTTGCCGACGGCGACGGTGAGCACGCCGATCAGCGTGCCGACGATGTGGAACTGACCCTCCCTGAGCGCCGCCGAGCCGAGGAAGGCCGCGGAAAACGAGGTGAGCATGAAGCCGTCACCCGCCGTCACCTGGCCGGAGCCGAGATTGGAGGCCATCAGCACGCCACCGATGGCAGCGCATGTGCTGGCGATGGCGAAGGCGACGATGCGGCTGCGGTCGACGGCAACACCGGCGCGGCGCGCCGATTCCGGGCTGACCCCGATCGCTTTGATGTGCTGGCCCTGCACCGTGCGGTTGAGGATCACCCACAAGACGATCAGCACCGCCGCCATGATGATGACGAGATGCGGCACGCCGGCGATGCGGCCGATGGCGATGTTGGTGAATTCGCGGCTTTGGGTGAGCTGCAGCGGGATGCCGCCGGAATAGGCATAGTTCAGCCCGACGATGACGGTCCCGGTGCCGAGCGTGGCGATGAAGGCATTCACGCCGATCTTGGAGACTACGATGCCGTTGACGATGCCGATCAGCGTGCCGAGGCCGACGACGAGCACGATGGCGAGTGGGATCGACAGCTCGCTGAAGCTGAGCAGCCCGACCACCAGCAGGCCACAAAAGCTCGCGACATAGCCGATGCTCAAGTCGAAATCGCCGGCCACCAGCGGCACCGTCAGCCCCGCGGCGACGATGGTGCCGATCGCCATGTCATTGATGATGTTGCGGAAATTGCCGACTGTCGCGAAGGTGCCCGGCTGCAGGATCGAGAAGATCACCAGCATGATGGCGAGCACGATGATGGTGCCGTAGGTGCCGATGAACCGCATCAGCCGCGCCCGCCGGTCGCGCGCGTCGGGAGGGAGATCCCCGGCTTGCGTGACCGGCAAGGCGCGCTCCGCCGGCGCGGAGGTTTCGGGTAGGGAATGGTCGGCTTGCATGACGGCTCTGTTCATGATGGGACATTCATCCGGCCGGGCGTGCCCGGTCCGGATGCTAGGATCCGCAACCTTACTGCGGATTGTCCTTCATGAACTGGTCGACATTGTCCTTGGTGACCAGCGTATAGCCCGGCACGAAGGATTTCGGCTGCCACTTGTCGCCGGCGGCAAGAATGTCGGGGATCTGGTCGACCAGCATCTTGCCGGCCGAGGTGAGATCCACGCCGAGCGTCGCCGTCATCGTGCCGTCCTTGACCGCCTGCACAGCGGGCGCCGTGGCGTTGAAGGAATAGACCTTCACGTCGCTGCGGCCGTTCTGCTTCAGCGCCGCGATGGCACCCATGGCGTTGTCGTCATAGCAGTTGAAGATCGCGAACGGACCCTTGGCGTTGGCGTTGGCGGCGAGCCAGGCGCTGGTCGCGGCCTGCGAGGATTCGGCAGCGCCCGGAATGGTGATCTCATGCGAGGTGGCGCTGAAGCCCGGATTGGCCTTGACAGCCGCGTCGAAGGCATCGGCCCGCTCGCGGCAGGGAATGCCGGGATGATAGGTGAGGTCGAGCACGGTGCCGGCATTGCCGATGTCCTTCAGCATCAGCTCGATCAGGGGCGGTGCGGCACCTGTGCTTGCCGAAAGCGCGATGCCGTCGGCCATGCCGCCGCCGGCCGAGAGCACCGGGATCTTCGCGTCCGCCGCCGCCTGCAGGCCGGCGGCCAGCCCGGTGGAATCGAACACCGTGACGATGATGGCGTTGACCTGCTTGGTCGCCAGTTGCTTGATCGAGGTGATCGCCTGCGAGGGATCGCCATTGGCGTTGAGCGTCTCCACCGACCAGCCTTTCGCCTGCGCCTCCTTGGTCATGGTGTCGACCATCTGGTTGGTGTCGACGTCGGAGGTCGAAAAGGTGACGATGCCGATCTTGAGCTTGTCGTCGGCATGCGCGGCCGACGCGAAAGACGCCGCGACCAGCGTCGCGGCCGAGAAAATCTGAAAACGGTTCACGTTCCTAATCCCCTGTTTGACCGAGTGTTCCGGCCCGCCTCCCGACCGCGCCGCCTTGGTTTCCACCAGGCTCGGCGCAGCCGCCACAGTTTGAACTGTATGTTCGTGCGAGCCACGTACTAACTATAGGCACAAGGAGCGAAAGGGCGCAACGGGGAATTTGGAAACAGAGGAAGGGAAAGCGTGGGGCACAAAAAA
>OUNM010380349.1_pt1 | contig 11084 bp, 5 predicted proteins | sample 1769961 | NCBI WGS metagenome assembly OUNM01 (sample SAMEA3914820, study PRJEB12502) | metagenome | biome: forest; material: soil | place: USA | collected 2012-03-12 | depth 0.3 m
GACCGTGACGGCGTCGCTCGCGCGGTTCGCGGCCGCCCGCGGCAAGCGCGTGCTCTGCGCGGAGATGGCCGGCGACCCCACCGCCAATTCGGCGCTCGCCGACGCGCTCGGGATCGATCGCCTCGACGTCGAGCCGGTGGTCGTCAGCGAGAACCTCTCGGCCGTGCTCCTCGCGCCGCATCTCGGCCACACCAAGTTCTTGCGTGACGTGCTGCCCATGAAGCTCCTCGCCGACGCCGCGATGCGCTCGGCGGCCATCCGGCGCTTCCTGGCCGCGGCGCCCACCTTCCCGGAGATGGGTGTACTCTACAGGCTTCTCGACCTCGTTCGCATGAAGCGTCGCGACGGCTCGGACGAGCACGAGATGATCATCGTCGACCTGCCCGCGACTGGTCATGCCCTTGCGCTCGCGCAGATCCCCGCGTCGCTCCTGCGCGTCATCCCGAGCGGCCCCATCGCAGCGGCGGTTCGGGAGGGGCTCGATCTCCTCACCGACAAGCAGCGCACCGGCGCGATCGTCGTCACGCTCCCCGAAACGCTCCCGGTGAGCGAGGCCCTCGAGCTCGCGAACGGCATCACGCAGCACGACATCCCGCTCGCGCAGGTCATGGTCAATCGCGTTCCGTTCGATCCGTTCAGCGAGGAAGAGCGTGCAGCGGTCCGCGCGATGCTCGTCGGGCGCGGCCCCACGCTCGGCGAGCGCACCATGGAACGCATCGATCGCGCGCGCGTCTCGCTTGCGCGGCTCCAGCGCGAGGTGAAGGTCCCCATCATCGGCCTCCAGGACGTGTGGCTGGACGGCCCGCGCCTCGCCGAGGAAATGGCCTCGCTCATGGCCGTGGAGAGCGTCCCGTGAGCAACCGCCCGCCCGACATCGTCCCGGGACTGCGCGACACGACGACCTTCGTCGATCCGCTCGTTCGCACGAAGAAGGTGATCGTCTGCTGCGGCGCCGGCGGCGTCGGCAAGACCACCACGGCCGCCGCGATCGGCGTCGCGAGCGCCGTGCACGGCCGCAAGGTGCTCGTGCTCACGATCGATCCCGCGCGTCGCCTCGCCGAGGCGATGGGCATCCCCGAGGCCGCGCGAACGCCTTCGCCCGTGCCGCGCGCGAAGCTCGACGAGCTCGGCATTCCCGTCCAGGGCGAGCTCCATGCGTGGATGCTGAGCCCGGAAGTGGTCTTCGAATCGATGGTGCGGCGGCTCGCGACCGACGAGGCGCGCGTCCAGGAAATCCTTGGCAATCGTCTCTACCAGCACCTCTCGAAGATCGTCGCCGGCATGCAGGAGTACACAGCGGCGGAGGCGCTCTACACCCTGTCCACCGAGGGAAAGTACGACCTCGTCGTGCTCGACACGCCGCCTTCGCGCAATGCGCTCGAGTTCCTCGAGGCGCCGCGCAAGCTCTCCATGTTCCTCGACGAGCGCGTCATCGGCGTGTTCCTTCCGAAGAAGGGCGCGTTCATGCGCGCCGCTTCGGACCTCATCGAGCGCGTCTTCTCGCGGGCCTTCGGCGAGGGCTTCTACAAGGACCTCCAGGGCTTCCTGGGCGCATTTTCGGGCATGTTCGGCGGCATGCGCGCGCATGCCGAGGCGGTCCGCACGCTCCTCTCGTCGGACGACGCGGCATTCTTGCTCGTCACGAGCCCGGAGCCGGCCGCGCTCGCCGAGGCCTCCTTCTTCCAGGCCAAGATCAAAGAGCTCGGCCTTCCGTTCGCCGGCTATGTGCTCAACCGAAGCTGGGCATATACACGGGGTTTCGGAGGACCTGAGGGCATCAAGCTGCAACCCGACGCCGGCGAGATCGAGCGCGTCGCGCTGAAAAAGCTCGGCCAGCTCGCGGACGGCGAACGATGGCGGGCCCAGCGCGATCGAGACCTGCTGGCACGACTCCGCATGGAGACCGAGTCCGGATCGGCGATCGCGACGCCCCATCTCGGCGGAGCTGTCGAAGATCTCGTCGGTCTGGGCACGCTTGCACGGAACCTCGTACGTATCGAGAGTGCCTGATACGCTGGCCCGCGGGTGGGGACCTCCCACTCCTTCGCCATGAAGGCAGTCGACTTCTACAAGCTCCCGCGCGCCATCCAGGACCGCTTCGTCGGCTCCGTGATGAGCGGCTTTCCGCCCGCTCCGTTGCTCGCCCTGAAAGGGGCGAAGCCGACGAAGATGGTCTGGCTCGCGCTGACCGGCGGCTGCCTGCTCACGCTCGTGATCGTCACGCGCGTCGGATACGGGCAGCTCGACAGCAGCGTCTCGCTTCATTCCGGCAAGGCGCTCGTCCTGTACGCGGCGCTCATCTTCGGCATGGCGTTCGGCCTCGTGCAGGCCTTTGCCCGCATGGTCCGCGAGAAGGCGCTCCCGTATTCGGCGGGCGTCTACCTGTTCCCGGCGTGTCTCATCGACGCGCGCAGCGATCAGTTCAAGGTCTACTCGACGCAGGATCTTACGAGCGTCGACGCCCAGGGTACCAGCGTGCGCGTGTCTTTCTCGGGCTCGGGAGGCGCATCCTTCGCGTTCGCGTGCACCGACGCGGCGCAGGCGGCCACCATCGTGAGCGAAGTGCAGAGCGCACGCGATCGCGCGATGCACGCCAAGGCCACGGAGGATCCGAAGGAGCTCGTCGCGGTCGACCCGCTGCACAATCCGCGGTTCTCGAGCCCGGTCGGCCCGCGCGATCCGTACGAGATGCGGATGCCGCCCTGGAAGAAGCTCGGTCCGGTGGTGGGCCTGGCGGTGGCTGCGATCATGGCGCCCACGCTCTGGGCGCTTCGCAACAACGGCAGCGACAAGACGATGTACGCGCGCGCCACGATGGCGAACGACACCGCGTCGTACCGCGCGTACCTGGAGCGCGGTCAGAAGTTCAAGGACGAGGTGGCCGGCACGCTCCTTCCGCGCGCCGAGCTGCGTGACGCCGAGCGCGCGGGCACCGTGGACGCGCTCATCAAGTTCAAGGCCGATCATCCGGGCACGAAGATCGGCCCGGAGGTGAACGTCTCGATCCGCACCGCCATGCTCGCCGAGCTCGAGAAGGCCAAGGCGGTGGGAACGCTCGCCGCGCTCGACGAGTTCGCGAAGCACTATCCCGAGCACGGCGTCGAGCCGGAGCTGCGCGAGGCGATTCACGCCGTCTACACGCGCGAGCTCGAGAAGTACAAGACGCACGCGGGCACCAAGGACAAGAGCGTCGTTCCGTTCGTGGAGCGCCTCTTCGCGTGGGCCGAGAAGCACGGGCCCGCCGTCGAGGTCCGCTTCCGCCGCAAGAAGAGCGAGTCGATCGGACGCGCCGATCAGTACGTCGCGAAGACGCCGTCGTTCATGGGCGAGGTGTCGTATCCGTCGCGCCAGTTCGACGAGAAGCACAGCACCAAGCGCGAGACGGTCCTCGGGAAGCTCCTCGCGACGAAGCTCGATGCCGGCCTCAGCCCCGAGCTCTTCGACGTGCAGACGGGCGCGCAGATCCCACAAGACGCGGACGCGCTACCCGACGTGAAGGTGCCGACGCTCTTCATCTCGCACGCGGCGGAGTGGTCGGGTCACTCGTACGTGAGCCAGCGGCCGCGCGGCAGCTACGTCGGCATCACGTTCCCCTTCGAGGCGACGTTCGTCATTCCGGGAGACGCGAAGCCGATCAAGCTGAAGGCGGACGTCTTCAAGCAGCCTCCCCTCCAGATCTTGAAGGAGGAGGAGAACATCCTCCCGGGCCCCGCCGAAGAGAAGGTCTACGAGGCGATGGCGACCGACGCGTTCGAGCAGTTCGGCAAGAAGGTGCTCGCGCTGTTCTTCGCGAAGAGCGATCCGAAGACCGACACGACCGAGAAGTAGACGCGGACGGTCGCGCTCTACGAACGGCTGATCGCTTCGCGCGGCACGCAGCCGTGCCCCAGTTGAATGGGCGATAGATCGAGGCGCTCACCACGATAGACGTAGCCGCCGTCGAACGGATCTTCGGCGAGGAACAGCGGCGTATCGAGGTCGATGAACGCGAAGCCGCCCACGCCTGCCGCGAGGCACGCCGACGTGGCCATGGCGAGTCGCGTCTCGACCATGCCGCCGATCATCGGAAGCAGGCCGCACGCGCGCGTCGCGGCGACGATGTCGAGGGCCTGCGCGATGCCGGACTTCATGAGCTTCACGTTGGCCGCGTCCGCAGCGCCTGCGCGATGCGCGGCGATCACGTCCTCCGGCCGCGTGACCGACTCGTCGATGGCGATGGGGAGGCTCGTCTTCGCGCGAAGCTCCGTGAGCGCCTCCCAGCTTCCCGGCGCGATCGGCTGCTCGAAGAGGGCAGGGACGACGCCGTGCGCGCGGAGCTCACGCGCGAGCACGAGAGCCTCGTCGAGCGAGAGGCCGCCGTTGGCGTCGAGGAGGAGGCGCGCATCGGGGCGCGCCGCCGCGACGGCCAGCACGCGACGCACGTCGAGGTCGACGTCGTGGCCGCCGCGTCCGCCGACCTTGATCTTGAGCGTGCCGAACGCGGTGTGCGTGCGGGCGTCGCGCGAGGCGTCCTCCGCGGTGCCGGTCGTGATCGTGATGTCGGTGACGAGCTCGTCGTTCGCGTCGCGGGCGCCGCCGAAGAGGAGGCGGAGCGACGTGTCGTTCGCACGCGCGAGCGCATCGAAGACGGCGGTCTCGAGCGCGCACCCCGCCGACGCCGACGTCGTCTGCGCGAAGATGCGCTCGGCCAGGCTGCGCCACGCGCGGACGTCGTGGCCGATGAGCTCGGGGCCGGCGCGCTCGACGGCGGCGAGCGCGTGCTCCTGCGTCTCGCCGTTGAACGGCGGGAGCGGCGCGGCCTCGCCCCATCCGCGAACGCCGGAGGCAAGCGTCACCTCGACGAGCACGTTGCGGGCGACCTCCTGCGCGCCGCCGGCGATGCCGAACGCGCGCTTCATCGGCACGTCGAGACGACGCGCGCGGACGTCGGTGATGATGGTCGCGGTCAACGTCGGCCTCGGCTCACTCCAGCAGGAACGCTTTGTACGCGGCGTCGCTCGGCGGCCGGCCGAGGAACTTGGCGACGAGGTTCTGCTCTTCGTCCATCGCGCCTTGCGAGAGGATCGCCGCGCGATAGTCGGCGGCGGTCTTCGTGTTGAGCAGGCCCTCCTTCTTGAATCGCGTGAAGAGGTCCTGCGCGATCGAGAGCGCCCACTGGTAGCCGTAATAACCGGCGTCGTAGCCGATCAGGTGACCGAAGCTCGCCTGGAAGTGCGTGCCCTCGACGAACTTGAACGGCGTGTACGCGTCGTTCACCTCCTGCAGGACCTTGGTCGTGTCGAAGGGCGGCGGACGCGTGTGGTAGGTCTGATCGAGCGCCGCGAGGAAGAGCTGCCGCTGCGTGGAGAGCGCGCGCCCGAAGCCGCGCGAGCGGAGGAGCGCCGCGTGCAGCGTCTTCGGCATCGGCTTTCCCGTCTCGTGATGGACGGCGAAGAGGTCGAGCGTCTCCTTGGCCCAGGCCCACTCCTCGAGCATCTGCGACGGCGACTCGACGAAGTCGCGCGCGACGCTGGTGCCCGCGAAGGACGACAGCTCCGCCTCGCTGAGCACGTGATGCAAGATGTGGCCGAACTCGTGGAAGAAGGTGACGGCGTCTTGATGGCTCATGAGCGCCGCGCCGCCGCCGCCCGGTCGCGGGAAGTTGCACTCGATGGCGGCCATCGGCACGAGGCGTGAGCCGTCTTGCAGCTTCACGGTGTCGCGGATGCTGAACACGGCGGCGTGCTTGTACTTGCCGGCGCGCGGATAGAGATCGAAGAAGAAGCGTCCGAGCACCCTGCCGCTCGCGGTGTCGACGACCTCCATCGGCTCGACGTCGGGATGCCACGTCGGCAGATCGACGGGGCGATACGTGATGCCGAACATCTTCGACGTGATGGTGAGGAGGCCCTCTTTCACCTTGCGCACCTCGAAGTACTGACTGACCTCCTTCGAATCGAGGCCGTACTTCGTCTTGCGGAGCTGGTCCTCGAGGTAGAGGCGATCGGAGGGCGGGATGGGATCGGTGATCTTGCCGCCAAGCTTGGCGTGCGCGGCGCGGAACTCCGCCATCTCGGCGTCGCCCTTCTTGGCGAGGTGCTTCTTCAGACCTTCGAGGAACGTGGCGACGGTCTTGGAGTCCTTTGCCATGCGCGGCTCGAGGACGTAGTCGGCCCACGTCGGATAGCCGAGGAGCTTTGCCTTCTCGTTGCGGATGAGGAGGATGCGATCGAGGACGGCGACGTTCTTGTCGGCGGCGCGGTTCTCGAATTGCTTGTAGAGTGCAAGCGCCAGCTGGCGGTCCTTCGCGTAGGTGAGGACCGGGAAGTAGTCGGGGTAGTCGGTGGAGATCTGGATCTTGCCGGCCGGGTCGGGCTTGTGGGACGCGAGCCACTCCTTGGGGAGTCCGTCGAGCTGCGCGGGCGTCGCGTCGATCGTGAGATGTGACGCAGCGAGGTTGGCGTCGAAGTCCTGACCGAGCTTGGTGAGCTCCTCGTTGATCTCGCGGACGCGGGCCTGGCCCTTGGCGTCGAGCTCGAGGCCGTTGCGACGGAAATCGCGGAGCGTGTGCGCGAGGAGGCGCGCGCGGGGAGGGGAAAGCGTCTCGTTCTTCGCGGCGTAGCGCTTGATCACACGCGCGAGGGACGCGTCGAGCCACATACTGGTCTCGAGGCGATCGACCTTGGGCTCGCAGGTCTTGGCGCGATCGCGGACGCCTTCGTCGGGGTGAGCGACGGCCATGAGGGAGGGGAAATCGCCGGCGTTGCGGATCGCGATCTTGGCGCGATCGAGGCCGCCGACGGTGGTGTCCCACGTGAGCGCGGCATCGGGCTTGCCGTCGAGGGCGCGGACCTCGTCGAGGGTTGCGGTGGCGCGGGCGAGGCTCTCGTCGCAGAGCCGCACGATGCCGTCGCGTGCGCGGGTGACGTCGTCGGCGGTGCCGGGACCGGACTGCGTGCGACCGAGACCAACCGCGATGGGATCGACGTCGAAGGGCGCGAGCGCGACGGGTGGCGTGGTCGGTGCAGCTGGAGCGGTCGCGGTTGGCGTTGCGGTCGCGGCGACGGCCTTGGGAGCCGGCGGAAGTTGCGCGGGAGGCGCTTCGCCCCCGCAAGCGGCGAAGGCAGCGGCGGCAGTGACGACGAGAGCGAACGGCAAGAGGCGGCGCTTCATGGCGGCGCAAGGATGCGTCACACGCGAGGGGAAGCCAAGCCTGGTGTGACGCGCCGAGCCACGCGTCGCGGCGCGGCCGTCGAGCGGACGCGTCCTACTGATAATCGTACGTGACGTTGTCCGTGTGCACCTTCGAGCGCTTTGTCGCGAGAGTCTGCAGGTACGGAATGCCGATCACGATCCCGGTCTTCCCCGTCGCGAAGCCTGGCTCCGTGGTGGCATCGACGACCTTCGTTCCGTCGATCGTCAGCGTCAGTGCGCCACCTGCGGCGAGGGCGGCAACGACGTCGACGTGGGTCCACTTCGCGAGCTGGAGCTGCGCGGGGCTCCGGTGAGCCGAACCTACTCCGTTCGCCGTGCCGTTCGCCTCGCAGTATTCCCCGAGCGTCCACATGTTGCTGCGCACCGCGACGTTGACGTCGCAGAGCACATTCCCGGCGCTCGAGAAGTTCACGGTCACGAGCTCGACGTCATGCGTGCTGTCGTACTCGTCGACGCGGACATCGAACGAGAACGCGACCGACGACGGCGTGTCCGTGAAGCTCGTCTGGACCGAGCAGCCGCGGGTCGTGTCCGACGTCTCGACGACCGCGAGAAGAGACGCAGGGGCCGACTTCGACACCGACAGATCGAGCGTCGGCGAACCGAAGAGCGATCCGTAGTCGTGCACCGTCCCCATGTCGAAATCGGCGCAAAACTTCGGCTTCTTCGTCAGCGATGCGCAGAAGGGCCCCGTGCTCGAATCGCTCGCATCGCCCGCGTCGACCGCCGCTTCCGTCGCGCCGTCGCTCACGTTCGCATCGACGACGCTCGCATCCGAGCCGCCCGCATCGGTCGCTCCCGCGTCCGCGTCCGCGCTGCTCGCCAGGCCGTCCGTCGACACGAGCAGCGAGCACCCGGCGACCGTGATCGCCACGGCCGCGCCGGCCACGATCGCAACGCCTGCTCCGCGATCCGTCACGATCACAGAATAGCACGGCACGGCCATCGCTCTGCCGCGCCGCGCGCTTCACACCGAGAGCAGCGCGCCCTTCGCCGGCTCGCCGGTGGCCGCCGCGATCGCCTTCGCGTACGCGTCGATCTGACGCGCGTAGTCGTCCTTCCGGCTCGCGAGGTCGACGTCCGTCTTGAAGTCGACCACCGTCCACCCGACACCCTTCTCGAGGAACGCGAGATCGACCACGCCTTCGACGATCGCGCCGTCCTCGGCGCAGATCATGAGCGCCGTCTCGCGCTCGATCCGCGTCGCAGCGCGCGCGCGCACGAGCAGCGGATGCGCGAGCGCCGCCGCCACGACATCGCGCGCCGCCGCCGACTCCTCGGGCGGAGCGCCGAGGATCCGCGCCTGGATCCGCGCGCTGTCGGCGATCGCCGCGGCGTCGGCATCGAGCGGCACCGACGCGAGCATCGCGTGAACGAGAATGCCGAAGCGCTTGCCGTGCGGTCGTGCCTGTCGCTCGGCAGCCGTCGTCTCGAAGCTCACGCCCGTCGGCACCGGCGCAGCAGCCGTCTTCTCTTCGGTCACGGTCCGCACGACCCGCGTCGGCACGATCCCGCTCGCGATCGCGGCGTCGTGATCGCGCCGCCACGCAGCGTGCTGCTCGATCCCTTCCTTTGCGACGATCCCCTTGTCGTCCATGGCGAGGATCTTCTGCTGCCGCTGCCCGGCGTCGTCTTCCTTGTCGAGGCCGAGCGCGCTCGGATCCCAGAACACCACGCTGTGCGTGCCCACCGCGGGCTGATGGAGCCCGGGACGCACCGACGATCCGGTGCTGCGCGTCGCGGTGTCGGGCCGCTGGAGGACCGTGTCCTCGCCGAACATCGGACAGCCCGGCGCCGCCTTCGCTGCGCGACGCGACGACGGATAGAGCACCGGATCGAGCGCGTCGAGCCAGCCCTCGTTCGCTTGCTTCGCAGCTCCGTTGCCGCTGGCCGGCGAAGACCCAGGGGCAGGCGCCGCCGGCTTGTCGTCGCGCTCGTCACCGACGATCGGCACGACGAGCAGCTCACGCGCGCGCGTCGTCGCGACGTACAACAACCGAAGCGCCTCTTCCCGATCCTGCTCGAGGATCTCCTCACGTCGATCGAGCAGCTCCTTCGGGCTCGCGCCACAGAGCGGTACCGCCCAGAGCTTTCGCTTCGGGTCGACGTACCGCGAAGGATCACGAAACGTCGCATTTGCCGTGGGATCGACGAGGATCACGACCGGGAACTCGAGGCCCTTGGCCTTGTGCACGGTCATGATGCGCACGCCGTCCGTGCCCTCTTCGACGACGGGCGCCTCGTTGACGCCGCCGCGCTCCGCGTCTTCCTCGAGACGACCGACGAACGCGCGGAACGACGTGACCGAGCCCTGCTCGAAGCGCCGCGCCATGTCGAGCACGCGCAAGATGTTTCCGAGCGCCTGCTCGCCGGCGGGCCAGATCGCGACACCGGCATGAGCGCGCGTCGCCTCGAGGAACTGCGCGATGGTGTCGGCGATCGATCGCCGATTGCGACCGACGTGGAGCCGCGCCAGCACGTCGAGCGCGTCTCCGACGGGTCGCGTGAGCTCGGTCAGCTTCTCGTCGTCGCGCTTCCTCAGCGGATGCAGATGTCGCTGCGTGTGACGGAACGCGATGAGCGCATCGTCGGAGAGCGCGAAGAACGGCCCGCGCAGCGCCGCGTAGATGCTCATCCCGTCGTCGGGCCACTCGACGGCGGCGAGCGCGCTGCGCAGCGCGATGACCTCTTCGCGCTCGTGGAAGCTCTTGCCGCCGACCAGCACGTGCGGAAGCCGGCGGACCTCGAGCGCGCGCACGTAAGGACGCGTGACGTCGTTGCCGAAGCTCTGGAGCCGCTTGAAGAGCAAGCACACGTGACGCGTGCCGACCTTCACGGGCTCGCTGGATCCTCTTTCCGTGATCGTCCAGCCGCTCTCGTTGACGAGCCAGTCGACGAAGGCGCCCACTGCGTCGGGAAGTGACTCCTCGATCTTCCAGCTCGTCACGCGCCCATAATCGGAATAGGGCCGCGGCACCGGAAGCGCGACGATGGTGGGCCGCCCGACGGGATCGGGCCGGCTCGGCGCGAGGGCCACGTACTCGGCCTGCGATCTCCGCGGGTTCGTCTTCATGCGCGGCTCGAACGCCGAGTTGACGAACGACTGGATCGACGGCGCGCTGCGGAAGCTGGTCTGGAGATGAACCAGGCTCGCCGCGCCGGGCTTCTGCGCGAGCACTCGCTCCTTGATGCTCTCGTAGAGCGACACCTCCGCGCGCCGGAATCGATAGATCGACTGCTTCGGATCGCCGACGAGGAACAGCTTGCCAGGCACGACCCGCACGCGCTCGGGATCGCTCTCCTTCGGATCGTCCGAGGCGAGCAGCATGAGCATGTCGGCCTGCAGCGGATCGGTGTCCTGGAACTCGTCGACGAGCAGGTGCGTGAAGCGCTGCTGCAGGCCGACGCGAACGCGCTCGTCGCTCTGGAGGAGATCGCGCGTGAGCAGGAGGAGATCGAGGAAATCGAGCTTGCCGGCGCGCGCCTTGAGGTCGTCGTAGTGGCGGACCACGCCCTTCTTCTTGGGATCGGGCGTGCCGTGCTCGTCGACGCCCCACAGCTCGCGGAAGAGAAGCGCAGCGAGATCGGCGTCGGCGGCGTCGAGCACGCGATCGAGCTCCTCCTTCGCCTTCAGCCGGTCGTCGCGCACCTGCTGCATCGTGATGCCTTCGGTGCGGTTGTAGAACTGCGTGCGCCCGCCGGTGTAGCCCCAGCCCTTGTAGCGAACGAGCTGGCGGAGCTGCGCCTCGACGGCGTCATGATCGCGTACGCCGCCGGCCATCTCCTCGCGACGCTCGATCTCGGAGACCACGCGGCCGATCTCCTGGACGCTCTTCACGAGCCAGTTGTCCTGGTACATGCCCTTGTCGGCGTATTGCCGGAGGGCGCGC